>TARA_R110000824_G_scaffold80365_4_pt1 | contig 52631 bp, 38 predicted proteins | sample TARA_R110000824 | Tara Oceans TARA_R110000824 (sample SAMEA4397747) | marine metagenome | biome: Polar Biome; feature: [MES] marine water layer (ENVO:01000295) within the mesopelagic zone...; material: water (ENVO:00002006), including particulate matter (ENVO:01000060) such as......
AGCCACAAACGAACGCATTCTCGCGTCAACTTTTGACTTGGCCATTAAACTTCATCAAACTCAAGCTTTAGAGCGCATTATCGTGCTGTCCAGCAGCATGGTTTTCGAGAATACTACCGTTTACCCAACGCCAGAAAGCGAGATTAAAACATGTGCCCCACCTCTGAGTACTTATGGCTTTCAGAAGCTTGCTGTTGAGTACTTTTGTAAGGGCGCCACAGAGCAATATAGCCTTCCTTATACCATCATTCGACCCTTTAACTGTGTCGGTGTCGGCGAAGAAGACGCCATCGGAGAACATGAGGTTAAGTCTGGTAACATCAAACTTATGATGAGTCATGTACTTCCAGATATTATCAATAAAATCATGAAGGGCCAGAACCCACTGCATATTTTGGGCAGCGGCGAACAGATTCGATGTTATACTAACGGCAAAGACATTGCGAGAGGCATCAGGATGGCTTTAGAAAGCGAAGCGGGGCACAACAACGATTTCAATATTTCAACGCCCGTAGCGACCTCTGTGCTTGAGTTATCGCGATTGGTGTGGGGTATACTCAACCCCGATTTGCCGTTTTCTACGGTATCGGATGACGCCTATGAATATGATGTTCAAAAAAGAATTCCGAATACAACCAAAGCAAAAGAGCTTTTGGGTTTTGAGGCGGAAGTTCCTTTAGAAGAGTCGGTTCGCGAAGTGATTGAATATATGAGAGGCAAGGTATAATGAACCCAGAGATATCTCTTATACTCCCGAGTATTCGTACAGAAAGACTTGAAAAGCTTTATGAGTCACTTCTTACATCCACAAAGCGCAGTTTTGAATTGATAATTTGTGGTCCCAACCCACTGCCGGATAGTTTGAGAGATTTGAGGCATGTTAAATATGTGAAAGATTATGGCTCCCCTGTGAGGGCGTCTAATATCGCCGCATCTTTATGCGAGGGCAAAGTTTATACTTGGCTAGCAGATGATTGTTTATTCTTTGATAACTCTTTGGATCAGTGTATGGATGAATTTTATAATATGGGGACTGCACAAAATAACGTTTTAGTGGCAAAATATTACGAGGGTCAAGAAGATAGTCAAGAGAGACAAACTTTGCAACCGGACACATATTTTAAATTGTGTAACACGCCGGCTAGTTCCCCGCACATTCCTGTGGAGTGGTGGTTGTTTAATATAGCTTTTATGCATGCAGATTTTTTTAATTCACTGGGCGGCTGGGATTGTTCTTACGAGGGCACTTGGGCTTCCCATGCCGATATGGCAATTCGTGCCCAATATATTGGCGCTCAAGTAGAAATGGCACAAATTCCCTTGTTTGCATGTGACCACATGCCAGGAGGAACAGGAGATCATATGCCAATATTTGAGTGTCAGCATCAGCACGATGAGCCGCTCTTACAGCAGAGATATCGAGATCCCATGTGGACGATGAATGTTAGACCAAAAATAAATATAGATAACTGGAAAAATGCGCCGGCTGTCTGGAAAAGGAGATTTTAATGAAATATGACGTATCGATTTGCCTTCCGGCACATCGTACCCACTTGTGGGAGCGCTTGTATGATTCTGCGGCAGAAGCTGTAGGAGAAAATTATAGTTGGGAATTGGTACTTGTTGGGCCAAATGACCCCCCTGAATCGTTAGCAGCCAAAGATAATTTTAAGTTTTTTAAGGATTACGGCTCACCAGCCAGATGTGGACAAATATCTACCATGTTGGCTGAAGGTGAGTTGATGATGTGGGGTTCTGATGACGGATACTTTCTTAAAGACAGTATTAAAGAATGTATTGAATTGCATGAAGGGTTGCCATATAAGGATATTGTGATTGTTAAATATGCAGAAGGAAGAGACATTTCCGGCAAATGCCCGGACGATAGTTATTGGACTGCCTGGACACATCCAGATTTAAGGTTACCGGGAGTTCCAAGAGATTATCAGATCCATCTCCTTGCCATGTATAAACTCAATTATTTTCGAGAGTTGGGCGGCTTTGATTGCCGCTGGGAACATTTAAATATGAATACCCATGACCTGGCTTTTAGGGCACAGAGAGACGGAAGCAAATTTCATTTTAGTCCAAACTTGGTGTTGACTTGCGATTGGAATCCAAATGAGGGCGATCATGTGCCTGTACAACAGGCTTATCATGCCAATGATGCTCCGCTATTTCGCGAGATTTATATGAAAGAACAGGAAAGGATTAAAATCGATTATCACAATTGGATGAAAAGCGATTCGGTATGGAAAAGAAGGTTTGGGGATAAATAATGATTAAAAAGGTTTTAGTAACAGGTGCCGGGGGTCTTGTAGGATCAGCAATTGCTGCTATTGGCGCGGAATACCCACAATATGAATTTGTATTTTCTGGCCACAAGCAACATGATCTAACAAAAGAAGAAGATGTAAAAGCGCTTTTTGAAGAAACACAGCCTGATTATGTTATTCACACAGCAGCGCGAGTGGGCGGAATTGGCAGAAACTTAGAAACGCCCGGCCAACAGTATTACAGCAACATATTAATGAATACGTTTGTAATACATTATGCACATTTATATAATGTTAAAAAGTTGTTAGCTTTCTCTTCTGTATGTGCGTTCCCAGCAGGTTCGCCGGAGATTCATGAGGATATTCTTCACGATGGGGAGCCTTATCCTGCACACTATTCTTATGCCTATTCTAAACGAATGGTAGATGTACAAATTCATGCTTATAAACAACAATATAAAACTAACTTTTGTTCTGTCATTCCTGGCAATATCTTTGGTGAGCATGATAATTTTAATCTTAAAGATGGGCACGTAGTACCTTCTTTGGTTCACAAATGTCATGTGGCCAAACAAACTGGCACCCCCCTTGAAGTTTGGGGCGATGGAACACCTTATCGTGAGTTCTTATATTCTAAAGATGTGGCCAAGGCATGCATTGAATTATTGTCTCCGCACGTTGAGCTTCCTCGCCGAGTAATTGTATCTGGTCAGAAAGAAACTCAAATTAAAGATCTGGTAGAAATGGTGTGTGACGCCTTTGATTATCACAATGTCAAGTGGCTAACAGATAAGCCAAATGGTCAATTGCGCCGACCCACCAATAAACAAATATTTAATAAGACTTTGGGTGGTTTCTTTTATACCGATTTAAGAGAGGCCATGAAAAATACTGTTGAATGGTTCACCCGGAATTATCCGAAGGTAAGAATGTAATGAAAAGAGCACTTATTACTGGTATTAATGGGCAAGATGGTTCTTATCTTGCTGAGTTGCTCGTGGAAAAGGGATATGAAGTCCATGGAATTGTTAAAAGAAATTCAATTCCCGAAAATCAAACAGCACGCATCCAACATGTTTATCCAAAGATTAAAGACAATTTATATCATGCCGATATGTGTGACATGTCGTCGTTATTATCAGTGGTTCAAAAGTCGAAACCACATGAAATTTATAATTTGGCAGCCCAAAGCCATGTACGTGTGAGCTTTGATCAGCCGATTTATACATTAGATACAATCGGCAGCGGAACTTTAAATTTATTAGAAGTTATCCGCTTAACCAGTATGAATTCCAAAATTTATCAAGCCAGTAGCTCAGAGATGTTTGGCAACTCCATTGATTTGGACGGATTTCAGCGGGAAACCACACCTATGAACCCCGTGAGTCCATATGCATGCGCAAAATTGTTAGCTTATAGCCTGATTAAGTGTTACAGAGAATCATATGGAATTTTTGGAACTAATGGCATTTTGTTTAATCACGAATCGCCCCGTCGCGGCGGCAGCTTTGTTACCAATAAGATTGTAATGGCTGCCGTTAAGATTAAAAAAGGGCAGGCTACTGAGTTAGCTTTAGGTAATTTAGATAGCACGCGCGACTGGGGCCATGCAAAAGACTATGTTAAGGTAATGTGGCAGCTACTTCAATTGGACAAACCTGGAGATTATGTTTGTGCTACTGGTGAGTCACACAGTGTTAGGGAATTTTGCGAAACCACGTTTAGCAAGCTTGGTTTGGACTACCGAGATTATGTTATTCAAGACCCTAAGTTTTTCCGGCCCACCGAGTTAAGAGACCTCAAGGGCACAACAGAAAAACTTTCTGCCGTTATTGACTTGAAATTTGATTACACATTTGATACAATGATAGATGAAATGATAGACTATTGGATGGAGAGACTTTAATGACAAAACTAAACCTAGGCTGCGGCGACCGAAAATTACATGGATTCATTAATGTTGATGCCCGTGGCGACTTGGGCGCTGACGTTGTACATGATGTTACAAAGATTCACGAGAGATTCGAAGATGTAGATTTAATTTACGCATGCCATGTATTAGAGCATTTTCCGACACAACCATTCCTATTTCAGCCCCTAACTTGGAAAACTGTTTTGGCTAATTGGCATAAAGCTTTGAAGGTGGGGGGTATATTGCGTTTATCCGTACCGGACATTAAAGCTGCTTGTGAATATTATTTGGCTACGAACGATTTTGAGACGGTTAGAGCTTTCTTTTATGGCGGCCAAAAATATGATTTTGATTTCCATTATCATGGTTGGTCTTTTGATACTTTAGAAAAGGCACTAAATGAAGCAGGCTTTAGCGAAGTAAAGCAATATGATTGGCGCAATACCGAGCATTTTTATGTAGATGATTATAGTCAAGCATATTTGCCGCATATGGATAAGAAGAACGGAAGGCTTATGAGCCTAAATGTTGAAGCTAAAAAATAAATAAACAAAGAGGACATAATGAATATTAAATTTCCATTAGCGAAAGAAACTATTAATGATGCAGATATTGATGCACTGTGCACGTGGCTTAAAGGCTACCCACGTTTAACAAAGGGGCAGTTAACCTGGGATGTAGAAAAAGATTGGGCTGATTATATCGGAACAGAATATTCAGTCTTTAATAACTCAGGATCCTCAGCAAACCTTTTGATGGTTGCCGCTGCAAAACAATGCGGACGAATTGCAAACGGAAAGATTGTGGTCCCTTCGGTTGGATGGGTTACAACGATTTCCCCTGCAATTCAGCTTGGTCTAACACCAATTATGTGCGGCGCCGACCCACATACATTTGGGATTGATTTGGGCGAGTTAGAGAAGATTTGCGAAAGAGACCAGCCAGATGCTGTGATCTTTGTTCAGGTTCTTGGAGTTCCCCACTACAAAGAGCGACTTCTGGAGCTTAAGGCTAAATATGGATTTACCCTTTTGGAAGATGCGTGTGCTGCTCTTGGTGCAGCATACAGCGATGGCTCCAAGGTAGGTACCGTCGGCGACATGTCCTCGTTCTCCTTCTATTTTGGACACCAGTTGTCTACGATTGAGGGTGGTATGGTCAATACAGATGATAAAGAACTATATGAGATGCTTTTAATGTTGCGCAGCCATGGCTGGGCCAAGGATCTGAGTCCGGAATCATCTAAGGCTTTAATGGATAAATACGGTATTGATGACTTTCACTCCCCCTTTACTTTCTTTATCCCAGGGTATAACCTAAGATCGACTGATCTGCAGGCTTTCCTGGGCATCAGGCAGGTTCAAAAAGCAGACTGGGCTGCCAGTCAGCGTAACAAAAATCATCGCCTCTACGCGGATAAACTTAAAGGCGTAGTGGCATACCAGCAGTGGGGCGAGAATGTACCGGTGTCAATCTCTTTCGGGGCATTGGCCCATAGTACATCTCATCGTAAAGAAATAATCACGCGCCTTGTAGAAGCTGGCATTGAAACCCGGCTCTTTAGTGCCGGCAATTTGGGGCGCCATCCTTTTTGGACGGATTTGTACGAAGAATTTAGAGATCCTGTTAGTGATGAGATCCACGCAACAGGCTTTTTCCTCCCCAATTACCCAGAATTGACACCGGAAGAGATCGAATATATTTGTGATATTGTTAAAGGAAAGTGATGCGTATTTTGGTAATTGGCGAAAGCTGCAGAGATGTTTATCGTTATGGGGAGTGCAGTCGGTTGTGTCCCGAGGCTCCCGTACCAGTAATAAAAATAGATAACAGCGATGTGAATATTAATCCTGGTATGGCCATGAATGTATATCGCAACATTGAATCGCTAGCGTCAAAAACAACAGTAGATATTATTACTAATGAAAACTGGCAACAAGTTAACAAAACTCGTTTTGTAGATCAGAGAACAAATTATATCGTTTTGCGAGTGGATGAAAATGATGAGGCTATCCCGCGTTCGAAAGTGATCGAAATAGATTATGCACTTTATGATGTGGTGGTGATTTCTGACTATAACAAGGGATTTTTGTCTGAAGAAGACATTGAATATATCTCTAATCAGCACGCTGTGACGTTTTTAGATACAAAAAAGATCCTTGGCAATTGGTGCAAAAATATTAAATTTATAAAAATTAATGAATTCGAGTATAATAGAACAAAGCATATGTTAAATGAGGATATGAGTAATAAGATGATTATTACATTGGGCCCACACGGAGCAAAATACTTAGATAGGGTCTATCCGGTACCCAAAGTCGAAATTAAAGACACATCTGGCGCCGGCGATACTTTTATAGCCGCTTTATGTGTAAAGTATACAGAAACGAAAAACCTTCAAGAAGCTATTAGACATGCCAACTATTGTGCGACTTTAGTAGTACAAAAGAAAGGGGTTTCGGTAGCATGAAGGTTGTGTGGACAAACGGATGTTTCGATATTTTGCACCGAGGACATATTGAACTTTTTAAATATGCGAAATCGCTTGGAGACTATTTAGTGGTTGGTATTGATACAGACGAGAGAGTTAAATCTTCTAAGGGTCCATCTCGTCCATATAATAGTCTGGAAGACAGGATAGTCTTATTAGAAGCTATTAATTATATTGATGAGATACGGATTTTTGATGTAGATTGTGAGCTTGAGACACAGATTTTGCTAAGTGATGCAAAAACAATGGTTGTTGGCTCGGACTATAAAAATAAAAAAGTCATCGGCTCTCATTTAGTGGATGAGGTAATATTTTTTGATAGGCTATCCGATTATTCAACAACTAAAATTTTGGAGGGATTACAATGACATACGTATTTGATATTGATGGAACCATTTGTAGCCATACTTATGGTAGCTACGATGAAGCGAAGCCCGATGTAGAAAGAATAAAAAAAGTTAATGAGCTTTATGATGAGGGACATACGATTGTTTTTTTGACAGCCCGAGGGATGGGAAGGAGCAATGACTCGATTGCTTATGCATATGAAGCTTTTGAACAGTTAACCCGCGATCAATTAAATGAGTGGGGAGCAAAATATCACAAGCTATTCTTGGGAAAGCCTTCGGGCGATATTTATATTGATGATAAAGGAATGAAAGATGAAGACTACTTTGGAAATGAAATTTGTCCCTAAAGGCTGGGGATTTGAAAAATGGATCGTTAATTGCGATGAATATTGCGGAAAACTGCTATATTTTGTAAAAGGAAGAAGGTGTTCTTGGCACTATCACATCAAGAAAGATGAGGTGTTTTACATTCAATCCGGCAGAATACTAGTAAAATATTCAGAGCATGATGATCTTGATGTAGCGGAAGAAATTATTCTTGGCCCTGGAGATAATTTTCATGTTTATCGGGGATTGAGACACCAAATGATAGCGATTGAGGATACGGAGTTATTCGAATTCTCGACACAACATTTTGATAGCGATAGTCATAGAATTCAAAAAGGAGATTAAAATGAACAAAAAGACTGATTTACGACTCTCTAATCAAGCAATGGGAGCAATTATGATGGCTCTGCAAGAGTCGTTGCTAAACGAGTTAGATATCGTGCCCATCTTGAAAGGGTTTGAACTGACAGAAACCAAAGAAGGATTAGTTGTAAAGAATCCGCCGACAGTGCGTGTTACCAACAACAAGTCTGTCACTGAAGATGATTTGGCCAATATGGTTAAATAGATGCCACGTTACAGTTATAGATGTGAGGCATGCGGTGTAGAAAGTATAATTTTTCACCTTATTGAGCAGAAGACACCTGATTGCGGCCGATGTAAAGCATCGGGCAAAATGACAAAGCTTCTTACACGACCAACTTATACGTCGGCCGAACAAGAAGAGCAGAAAGTGGGCGATTTAACTGTGCAGCACATTGAAGAAAACAGAGAAATTTTAGAAGAAGGTAGAGAATCTGCCGCAAAGGAAATGTATGAGCCGTCTTGAAATTATATTATCTGCCGCATTGTTGCTCTCGATGATATTTAATTTCGGAGTGTTGGCGTATGCGCGCGGCGCGATTGTTCGCTTATTATATGTCTCCGAAGAATTGGGAGATTTACAAAATATGATTAATTCATTCGCTAGCCATGTAAAATCTGTGTATGAACTGGATGCGTTTTATGGCGATCAGACCCTAGAACATCTTTTACACCACGCAGTCTCATTTAATGAGCAATTAGAAACGTTTGAATACATTTATTCACTTACAGAAGAAGAGACAAATGAAGAATACACAGACAACTCCGACGAAACCGAAGATACGCAGGAGACGCAGGACGAGAGGGACGGCTAAAAACCACTATTTTACTTCTGTTCATGAAGATGCTATAGTGAGATATGCCATAACCGATTGTCGGCAAGAAAGAACTGAGTTATATATCAATTATATACAACCAGCTTTTAATGAAATGGTTGATAAAATTGTTTTTACTTACAAATTCACCACATTACCCAATATTGATTATTTGCGAGATGAATGTAAAATTTGGTTGATGACTATTTTAGACAAGTTCGACCCATCGAAAGGTTCTAAAGCATTTTCTTATTTTTCGGTTATTACAAAAAATTGGTTTATTCATAAAGTTAAAAAACAACAGAAGAGAAACAGGCGCGAGGTAGATTATGATAATATCTCCAAACGCCACGAAGAAGAATTTCTGTCTACGGATGAATCTTATTTAACGCACCGCCAAGAATATGAGTTTTGGACTTCATTTTACCAAGAGTTGAGTTCGTGGGACATTTCCCAAATGAAAGAAAACGACTTAAGGGTATATAAAGCAATTATCATTTTATTTGAGTCCAAAGAGGATATCGAAATTTTTAACAAAAAAGCTATTTACTTGTACTTGAGGGAAATAACTGGTTTAAACACTAAACAGATTGTTAATTCTCTTAAAAAGTTCAAAAGGAAATATTTTTCTTTTAAACAAGAATGGGAAAGTGGAATGCTATGAGCCAGAAAGATTTAGAATCTCTTATCGATGAAGCCTTGGATAATATTCGAGACGACAGGCGCATTGCTCGCGAGTTTCTAAATGAAATAGCAAATCAAATTGTAGCAGATGGTGATCAAAACAAATATTTAAGCCCGGTGGCGGCCAAACACATTGAAACTATGCAGCGCTCCAACGAACAGTTAGTAAAGCTTATTGGTATTAAGCACAAGGGTAAACCCCAGGAGGTAGAGCTTTCTGAGGCCGATAAAGACAATTTATTTGACTTGATCCAGGGGGATACACAAAATGGATAGGTCTCAATTTACGACAGCGCGCTCATTAGTCGGGCTTTTGGCAACTCCAAAAAACAAACTGATAGTCACCGGCCAGCCTGGTGAAATACGAGAATTTATTGCTGTAGCGCTCACCGATGGTGTTCCGCTGAGCAAAGAACTATATTTACGATATGCAAAAGATCCCAACAGCTTGGCATCTGTTTCTGCTGGGTCCACGCGCTATGTTCTCAAAGCAAAGATTGTAGCTGATGCCAGAGGTGCTACTCTGGGTATAGGGACTAACCCGCACCATTTTTTGTTGGACCCATGCAAGCTTGGTTCAGCAGCCGACGTCAATACAACAATGCGTGTAGTGAAACTTTACACCACTTATGTCTCCGGAGCTAACTTTAATCAATCCGGGGGAAATCAGATTAGAACGGGCGACAAAATTAGAGTTGCGATGGTATTTAATAGATATGGCAAGCTGTCTTTAGAACAAGGAGAGATACTTTCTCTCGTATCCACTAGTGAAAATAATTCGCTTTTGGCTGATGAATGTATTAATTTAAGTGGCGTATTTGAAAGCGCTCTTGTTTTGGGAACCCCTGATACGTCTGGTGCTGCTGATTATACTAGTTTAGACCCTGATATTTGTGATGAAGCTGATCCCGGCTTCTATCTCATACACCCACTGCAATCTACAGCCAAAATCACCAGCGATCAAGGCTGGCGTATTCATCCGCAGAGCAAAATACGCCAATATCATGCAGGGGCTGATATTCGCGCCCGGACAACTCTTCCCTTGTATGCTGCCGCAGATGGGGTGGTTAGTACTTCTTATTTATCAGGAGGGGGAAATGCGCTTACGATTGATCACGGCACCCATGATGGCAAGAATTATAAAACCGTTTCCATGCACTTGCAAAAATTCGCAGTTGCCGCCGGCACCTCTGTAAAAGCTGGAGATGTGGTGGCATATACTGATAATACCGGCACATCCACTACGGGCGCCCACTTGCATTATGAATTGTACATTGACGGCGTGAAGTCTGATCCTATAGCCTACATTAAAACTATAACTAAATGTGGAGTAACACCAGCCGTCGCTGCAGCCGACGATCCTACTACCCCCGACGGCACCGACGAGGATGGCGATGTTTGATCGATCTCAATTTACCACTCCTCGTGCCCTAATAGGACTTATGGTTGCGGATAAATTTGATAAATTGCCGTCAACCACCACGGGAGAAATTAGACAATTTACCGCAGTAGCATTGACAGATGCAGTGCCATTATCACGTGATCAAATGCTACGGTACGCGAAAGATCCCGCCGGTGCAGCTACCGGTGAAGTTATTTCACGGTTTATCTTAAAGGCCATGATTATCGGGGATGCCAACGGCGCGGAGATTCCGCCTGAACAAAATCCTCATAGATATTTATTAAATCCCTGCAACATGAACACATCTGCTGATCCTAATTTAGTATTGAGAATAACAAAACTGTATACAACTTATGTTAGCTCAAAAGATTTTAATGTAAGCGATGGTGATGCAATTACCATAAAAAGGAATGATCGTATTTTAGTGACGATGACGGTGGACAGTAGGGGAAATATAGTTTTAGATCGTGGTGAACTGACCGCATTATTAGAGCGCGCGCAAGACAACAAATCATTGCTCAATAATTGTGATGCGTTGACAGGACTCTTTAATACAACCACGGTTACGACTTTGGGCGCGCGCCTCGGCGCGGGCGCAGATGCAGCCGTAGTGAATACTAGCATATCCCCAAGCGATTGGTTACCATGTATTGAAGATATTCGGCCACTTTTGGATTTTATTGCCAGTGGGGAAGGTGGATACAATTCTATGAACCAGGGCACGTCTAATGACCAAATTGTGGGAAGCACTCATGACGCGTCAACTATTATAGACTCAAACCTTACAGAGATGACCATTTCACAAGTACAAACATATCAAGCAAAACCGAGTGGAGATCCAAAACGATTATTTGCTGCCGGTAGATATCAAATTATCCCTGAGACCATGCCTAGTGCAATTGCGAATTCGGGATTAACTAATGACCTTATATTTAATGAGGAAAACCAAGATATTTTGGGAGCAGCGTTAATTTTTGGGAAAAGACCAATTATGGGCAATTACATCTTAGGATTACATGATAACCAGCACGAAGCTCATTTGGCTTTTGCTCAAGAATGGGCATCGGTCCCAGATCCAACAAAAGAGCCGGCACAATCTTACTATGGTCACGGAAACAGATCTTCACATACAAATGAGCAAGTGGCTGCAGCGCTAGATGCAGCTAGATCGGCGGTTTCTACAAAGTGTGGTGCACCATTGGCTGCCGCAGACACTGATAGTTCATCTGGATAGGCACCCCATGGAGAATTTAAAAATGAATAAATTTAGCAAGTATTATATTGAGATTGGGGCCGGCTTATGTTAGGTAGCTTCTCTTCATTCACAACCCCCCGCGCGCTTTTAGGCTTGTTAGCCCATGCAGCCACACACAAACGCGCTGAAACGCGAGGTGCTGTTAGAAAATTCACAGCTAAAGCCGTGACAGATGGTGTTCCTTTGTCGGCTGAAGCTTATCGCAAATATGCCAAGAACCATACTGGTACCGATACTATGGCTCGACACATTTTAAGAGCGAGAATAGAGCAGTCTGATATGTACGAATACAATCCGCATGCTTATACAACGGATCCCTGTGATCCAGCTTATAGCGGCGACATAAATACAACCCTAAGATTGATACAAATGTTTACGTTGTGTGTTACTGCGCGCAATTTTGATTTAGATAGTGACGGTTTAATTCGTCGGGGTGATAAGATAGAGATAATTTGTAAAGTGAATCCCAATGGTACAACAAATGTACAAAACGCAATTATATCGCGTGTAGTTGAAAGAGCCCAACGGGAAGATGGCACAGGTACCGCACCGGTCTGTACAGGCGGCTTGTCTGGAATCTTTGAAACCCAAACTGTGACAGTACTTGGGACTACACCACCTCCCGACTCAACAGCCATACCAGATTCCACAGCCCCAGCCGGCTGTGGCTTGGGCGCCGAACAAACATCATCTGATTCTCCGGATGTTTTATACATAGGCGACAGCCAAATGGTTGGCGAGCTAGGGAATGCTTTGATGGCTGCAGCCGGCGCTGGTAATCGAATTGCCAAGGGCTCTACGCGATTTGAATACTGGACCGATGCGGGACAGAATTTCGACCATGTGGGCTGCGGCGTGATTAGTGGCGCCTCCATTTTACGGGAAGAATTAGCAAAAGGTCCGAAGAAGATTGTCATCTCTTTGGGAGATAATGGAGAAGTCAGCGCCACCGGGCTTTCTGATTTAATAGCACTAATCAAAACTGCACCGGGATCGCCAAAAGTTATTTGGTCTGGTTCTTCGCCCCCCATATATATGCCGCAGGGAAATGATTACTTCGCATATCTTACAATCGAGGGGAACGGCGTCGGCTCAACTCCACAGTATGGCTCTTACGGCTATAAAGATCACTACAATGATCGTAAGGCCTTAAACGAAAGAATAAAAGCTGCCGTAACGGCTGCTGGTTGGACATTTTTGGATCCGTATGAATACTTAAAACTTCCGGATGGAACGTCGGGATATGAAAATCCCAGCGATGGTATCCATCACACGCCAGCTAGCGCTCAACAATATGTAGCCGCGATTAGCAGTCAGCTTAACTAATTTAATCAGATTTACAATAAGCAGATATTTATAGAGAAGAGGTAAAAAAATGGCCCAAAAACCAGTTGTAGATACGTCGGCTTTTCCGGAAGGCGAAGCCCCACCTACTGTTGAAGATCGCCTTAGCACGGGCGAAACAGTTAATTTAGCCGAAGGCGGTGTGTCTGGTACGCGCCCTATCACGCCCGCCATAAGCCGATTACCTGGCGCTGCGGAACATTACATTCCCGGCGGCCCTGGAGCCCCACACTCTGCAATAGTATTTGGACCACAACGCAATACAAATACTGCCAGTGGGCAATCCACGTATGGCCTGCCTTCTGATACTATAGATTTAGTGGCCGGCATGAATGCGGCTGGTATTAATGAAGATGGTCAGATCGTGGGCGTCAACCCTATTACGGATGCCGCGCGCGTCTATATTACTAAAGCTGCACAAATAGATACGATGTTTGGCATTGCCAGAGAGGCGCGCCCCGATGAAGAGGCAGAAATTATTCAGTCTGCTGCGGTTATGAAGGCGGATGCGGCCCGTATCATTGGCCGAAATGGTGTTAAGATAATCACAGGTCGAGCCCAAGGAGTCAAGGGCGCCGGAATGAGCGGCGAGAGAAACTCAAAAGGCGGTAAGTATCAACAAGCACCCACTATCGATCTTATCGCTGGAAACAATATTGAGTCTTATCAAATAACCCTTCCTGATGCCGTTAAGCCGATTATGGACGTAATCAAAATTTGGGAGAATTGGAACCCTAAAGTTAATTATTTGCAGCCACTCCCCCGGGGAGAAAATCTGCTGGCAGCATTGGATGATTTGGGAGAGATGGTGCAGTCCATCGCCGGTATTCAGATGACAACCATGTGCTCTTTGGCTATCTGGTCAGCTACCTTGTCAGCAGCTTTTGCTGCAGGTGCTGGTTCTCCTCGTGTTGGTATGGCCGCCGCCGCCGGCGCAACAGGTTATTTTTGCGCGAAATTACCAATTAAAGGAATTACTCCTGATTGGACGCTTAAAATGCAAGCTTTTAATTGGCGTCAAAATTATTTAAACTCAAGCGCAGAAAGGTATATACTGAGTAGAAATGTTCGGGGTACCTAACAGGTAACAAAGGAATAGAAATGTCAGAGTCAAAGTTTTTACCATTGCAAGATGCCAATGGGGATGGATTAAATGATGTATGCGATGAAGTGCTTACAGTATTACCGCCCCCGTGTCCTACATGTATCCCCAACAGCGCGGCTTTGCTGCCTAACTGGCGTACAAAAAAAGCTTATGAGCCGTTTTTAAATGAAAAGACATGCGAATATAATATTACTATTACGACGCGCTATACATCTACTCTGACAAATTTGCCGGGAGGAGGGAAGTTTGGTGTTACCACAGAAACCATCACTGAAGAGGAGGCCGAAGCTGCTTTAGGAGACATTAGTGATGAATACGTTGAACTGGCAATAAAGAATTTATTGGATGCTTATAACCGTGATGATTCGGAGGCTTCCCGCGCTCTGATTCGCGATGTTATAAAAAATATTGATTGGGATTTGGGAGTGCGGCCGGCCTCGCGCCTCAAATTGCTCTATGCGGTTCCTTATGATCAACTTAACGCCTTGTTAGAGGCTGCAGACGATGAAGATGAAGAGGAAGAAACTACGGTAAGTGTGTCTTACGCTGTTGATGAGATGATAATGCTGCTGACTAGATTGCGCAAGGGCTTATGGCTCTATGCTAGAAATCTTAAAGTATATCGTGTAATAGAATCAGCAAATATATTATTTTTGAATGACAATAGTCTCCTTAACTTAGATGAATACGGAGACTACGGCTTTAATAGAAATGCTTCTTTAATGGGGAGACTGGTTGTTGATTTAGATGCTTATCTGAATACCAAAGATATGAATCTTCAGGGCGTTGGTGATTGGGGTGGCAAGAATGTGGCTGTTGAATACCTCACATTTGATTTTAATGAAAAATATGAACTGAAAAAACTTACAATAGAAACTGCTGGGTGCTCAGAAAAGCCGAAAGTCCACACTGGCAAGCTAACAACTTTGAAAGTGTCTGGTTCACCATGGACTGATCCTACCGCGACAGCTTACTTTGCCCAAATGAGAGAGATGGTAGATGCGTTAGAATCAAGAACTCCCGGCTCGTGGATAGATTTTGTCACCACCTATACATACCCAGAAGTTTATACAGTGGCAACTACGGAATATAATAGTACCAGCGGAGCGGCTCTTAACTGTATAGGCAATGCGTTAGCAGAAGAAACCAAGCAATTAGGCCAGGATATATTAGATGAAGCCTTTAGCTTGGGTGATGCAATTGCTTATAAATTCCATGAATATTTATGCGCAACAAAACTTGACGATGCAGAAGAAATCCAAAAAGAGATGGGCGTATATCTCACTTATGATGATGATGGCAAAGTTGTAATTAATATGGATAACGTCAAATCATTGGCGCTGGAGCAAGCGTTTAAGCAAATAGAGTCTGATGATATGATGTTCGCTGATTTTTGTAAGTGGATGTTTAAGGAACCAGGCGAAAATAATATGGCAGTCGATGCTGCTGCAGCCTGGGCTGAACTCAGGGCGAAGTTCGACCGGCTTAAATTATGTGGCTTGTTAGATCTTTTAGCAGAAGCCCTTCAGTGTTTATTTTCCGGATTAACTTTGGAACAGGCACTTGGAAAAGTTATTGAAGCGGCACTAAACGCAATGTCAGTCAATAATTTTGGCCAACTCTTTATAGGACTCCCGGCTGACAAACAAGCTGAATTGGATGCTCTGGTCAAGCAAAAACTTGAGAGCGGTGATATCTTTAAAGATGATTCAGCAAATCAAGCCGCGATGGACGATAAGGCCGGAAATTATGAGGGTGACGACGAAGGAACCAACGACGAAGCTGACGGAACTGAGACCGCAGCGACAACGACTGAATATGAAAAGCCTTGGAAAAATGCTGATGCCGATAAGCATGATTGGACTTCGAGCACCCCTGGTTCCTATGACACCATGAGTCATGATGAGTGGACAGAATATCAAGAAAATCCAACAGCATTAGGTACCGCAACTGCAGGTTTATCGAGCACAGCAGCCGCGATGGATCCAAACGTGGTTATGCAGGCGTATATACAAGCTTTAATAGAGACTTACGCTGGCAATGAATTAGAATTGGTTGATTTATTGGGGGATTTCCCGGGCGCCCCAATTATTACTTACATTATAGCAACACTTTCGTGCCCTCACCCAGCTTTCTTCAATCCCAGTATTGCGGACTTTATCAAGAGCGTCGAGCTTCCAATTTGTCGAGACATGAAGGATATTGCTTGGCCAGTGTTAATGGTACCGCCCCTTCACAAAATAGTAGACTTGTGGGAGGCACTTTTGAAAGCGGCTAAATTAGCCTTAGCTCAATTGATTCAAAAGATTCTAATGATGCTTATGGTCAAGTTATGCGAAATCATAGGCGAAGCAATCTGTAATGCGCTTGAGTTGGTGGGTGACATTGCCGCCGCCGCCCTGACAGGAAACAGCATTACGGATGCTATTAAAGAGTCTATCTGTGGCGAAGAAGTCGATGATGAAACTTTGGCAAATACTGTCGCAGAACTCTTTCAGACCTTTGGAAACGGCGGCGCCGCTCTGTCTGATACCGAAGAAGTGATGCAATTTACGGCCGATATATCATCGAGCGTCACAAGAAAAGAGGCAGCAGAGGCCTTCTTGGGTAAAGCTTCTCCTGAATTTTTGACTGTGGTGGACAATGTGATCGCGTACGAACATCCTAATTTCCGCAGCGCTTTTAATGGCCCGGGCGCAATTGCAAAAGCTTTTTCTAACATGGGCAACATAATGCCTGTAGATTTCAGAAAGCAACTGCAAGATTTTGTTGATGATCTTGACGATGATGATCAGCTTCCGGCTAACCCTTCGCTCTGTTTGACGCCGGCGCAGCAAGAAGAATTTGACCAGATTCGTGATGAGTTGCTGCAAGGCCGCGCAAGCCCGGCACAGCGCGACAAGCTCAACAATGACTTTAAAGACCAACTGGCCCAAGATCTTGGCGATTTAGCTGGCATCATGCAAGGTGGTCTGCCGTCATATATCGAGGACAACATGCCTCCGCTTGTTTCGGATCCTGGCTGTGACAACGGCATTCTCCCTTATGAGCCGGAAGAAGCTGCAGCAGCCGTAGCGGGTGGTTTGGGCGCACAACTTGAGATGCTTAAATCAGATTATGCCGATGACATGCTTGGCAATGGCCCGGGCAAGAAAAACTGGGGCCTTATTAATATGATCCTTTCAGATACGATGGGACAGCCGTTGTCGGTCCATCACAGGAAAACAGCAAACCAATCGAGGCGCGTAGACTTTTACACTCAATGGGGCCCCATCCAAGACAGCGACGAAATCGCTCTCCCGGACTTCACTCCCATCGGGTTTTTTGGCCTTCTTGCAGCAGTCGCTGCCGGCCCACCTTTGGTCGGAGTACAAAGAGGCGCCTACCCTTATAAAGTAGCTGAATGGCTACAGGCCAAATTGGCTGCGCTGGAAGTGGAATATTCTACTAGCAATATTGGTCAAACAGCTACCACTACCACCGTTGAAATGAAAGACTTGCCAGGAAGCGGTCTTTTCGGTGGACAAGTGGATTATATGAAATTGCCCGATCTAGGTTATAATATTACAGTATCGCCCGATTATGAGGCCGAAGAAGTAGAATTTGTACAAGAACCTCGCAAAGCGTATGCAGATGTAACACTACAATTCCGCGATAATGCTGCAGGATTAAAAAAGTGGGAGGGTGAATTTTCCTATGGTTTTAATATTGAGGCTTATTTGTCAGATATTGAAGAAAGCGATGATGGAACGCTGGTCAATCGTCCAGAGAAATTTATGGATGAAGATGGCAATGTCACGTATCGCCCCAGTGACACAACTAGAATCTTAATTACCAATGTGTTTAAGCCGGCCGTAGACACCAGCAATGCGGCGAATGACATGATGCAAGATCCCGAGAAAAAGAAGGAAGCCGCCGATAAGGGGGAGCCGGGCGATGCCGGCGAAGAAATGGAAGAAGAACTGTTTGAATTTATTGCTGTAGATGATAGTTTGGGCCATGTGTCAGATTTAGAAGAGACATATCCTACCTTTGCTCAAAAGTTTACTACTGCAAGAGGTAATGATTTGCCTCAATTAGTATTATTGCAGGAGATATTAGAAAACAAAGGTTCAACCTTATCCACTAGCGCCATAAAAAGCACATATGAAAATACATTAACCACCTTACATAATGCCATCAGCGCGTTGATTGCCGATGCCGATGGTGACGAAATGGCATGGCTGTACGGCGCCGAAATGGATACACTGTCATATGCTGATATTGAATATGTTGTTAAAGAAGGACAAACCACCTCCCCGGCCGGCACTCCTTACCAGGATGCCGAGGTGGACGATGGAGAAGGGGGCACCCGCAGGATTCGAAATCGTGATATGATTTTGGGCACAAGCCTTGATCAATTAAATAATGGCGATGATGCCCGCGTTACTTACTTGGAACCGGCTGTATACGGCGGCAATTATATGAATCCGCCACTTTATATTAGCCCTGTGAGAAATTCCGGCTGGCTTGGAATGGTAGATGTACTCTTTCCGGAAATGTCAGCCTGCAAACCAGCTAGCACAGATCTAGTAGATTTCGGCGATATTCAAGAAATGATAGATGATGTCTATCCGACAATGCCTGACGATCCTCGATTGTTTAAGGATCCGGATTGTGCAACTGAAAAGCCATATGATAGAATCTTAAACCGGTCCTCAAAGGCGTTTTTGATTGGACTTATAATGTCTACAATTAGAATTTATTGTAGCGCGCATATTGTTAAGACTATGAGTGTATTTAGCAAATTTGCTCCCAAGTTTCCTGATGTTTTTAGTTCGATTTATGCCGCTTATATTGTTGAGAGCATGGAAAAGAGTATGAAGGGGGTCGCCGGCGGCTATTATGATATGTCAACTTTTAAGAACAATAAGTTTTGGTATCAATTCTTAGAACAATCTGTGCAGGCATATGCCTTTAAAATAACAAATGAAGAAATTGATCCTCCAACAAATGTTTTGGCAGCTATGACGCGACTGAAAAAAGTTCAAGATGACTATACCTATCCCGATCAAGATGATCGCGATGATGCCAAAGATGTTGGAGAGATCCCCTGGTTTAGAACCCTTAAAAATTATCGAAAAGATGAAAACCTGGAAGCAATCTACGAAAGTCAAGAAGACGCTAAAACCGTTCTACAAGAAATGGTGAAAGAACAGCTTAACTTTATGAGTAAGAAGATTGTAAAGAACTTCGATGTTTTAAACATGTCGCCTGAAATCCACGATCTAGACTTTTATTTGCTGGATAACTTTACTGAAGGTTCTAATCTCACGCTCAACGAGGCGGTAGACGTAGATGGCTCTTTTCAGGCTATCTATCCAGATCTTCCTTTACTTCCTTACGATGATGACGAATCTGGCGCCGACGAGCCTTATTATACTTCTGGCGGCCAATTTGTGATTGGAGCAGATCTTGACGGCACAGGACTCAAAGAAGGCGAGGAATATATCGGAGCATATCATGTTCACATTGATGAAGAAGAGGGCAACGTTATTTACATGGTCGGAGAATACCACGACGAAGACGAACACCATGATATTCTCAGGCCCTTGGTTACTCTCGCCAGAATTCCAGTAGGTGATGTACCCGAACTTGGTGAGACCTCTAGCGGCAGCCAGCCGTTTCTTGTTGAGAAGTATATTCGAATTACTACCGGTACGCCGCGCAATCGATCTTCCGCGCGATATTCTACTTCCGAGGCTATTTCCATTATTAAAGAAAATCCTGGCACATCATTATTGTCTGATGTGTACCCTGGCAGCCTGAGAATTGTATATGATGATGCCGGCGAAGCTGTTGGGCTGAGCGGCAAGCTTGGTGTTAGGTATGGTTTGAAATTTTCGGTCTTGGTGGGGAGTTCTTATCAAGAACTCACTAGTGTGGAAATGGATGCTTTGGATTTGCCAATTGCCCAATTTAGTACAATTAGTGCCGATAGTGGGCTTATGGCTTGCTTAATAAAACAATTGACCACTGACGACACTTTTAAGTTGGCAACTCATTATATTTTCCCGCTTCGTAAAATGGTGTCGATTATGGCTGTATATATTGACATGGGCTTCTTGCCCTCTATCGGCCAGCAAACCGTGGACGAGGGTGCAGCATGGGACAGTATGTTTAGCATTGCAGATCTGCTCAACAACCTCGCCCCCGACCCAGATACATCTACAAAGCCCGGTATGGCAGCAGATGTGACAGTGGATGATACCACCGGTGCAGTGACTGATGTAACCTACAGCGGTGTTGAAGGCTGGGCCAACCAGAAGGATCGCCCGGGCCCATTGCGAACTCTGGGCTTTAGAGAGTGGGATGCGTGGGATCAGGTTTTATTAAGAAGTTCAAAAAGCAGAATTAAGAAACTATTCAAGACTCATTATAATGATCGGGACTTTGATTTCGAAGAAATGGGTGGAAAGGGTGTTGGCCAAATGAAAATAAAAGATTTGAGAGAAGCAATCAAAATGCCGGCCGGCGAAGCGTTGTTGCCATGGTGGCGAAAACGACGTCTTCGATCAAATCCATATAATGCTAACGGAGAATTGTGCGAAAATGAAGATTGATGATATTTATAGTAACGAGGTAAAAAAAGATGTCTTCTTATAGCCCAACAGTACCTCTCGGACAAGACGATTCGAGTGGCTTTACAATGAACGAAACAATTGTGGACACAATTAATCAGAATTTGAGAATGATTTTATTGACTTCCCCAGGTGAGCGCGTGATGCAGCCAGAATTCGGTGTTGGGCTTACAAGATATTTGTTTGAGAGGTTTGATGCCGCAGTATATGCTGATATACAAACACGTATTCAATCTCAAGTTGCAACCTATTTACCATCTGTGTCCATCTCTAATATTAGTTTTGATCCTAGCCGACGAGATGAAAACGTTTTAGGGCTTTCTATAACCTACAGAATTCGTGGGCTGGGAACATCAGATTCGGTTGAAGTTTAAAAGGAGAATAGCACGTGCCCGATGATCAGAAGAAAATATTACCTATAAATTATACTGCCACAGAATATGAGGGCATTAGAAAAGAATTAGTTCAAGTAGCCGAGAGATTTTATCCGGATACTTTTCGTGATTTTAGCGAAGCATCTTTCGGCGCCATGATGGTAGATGCTGTAGCATATGTCGGGGATCAACTATCCTTTTATCTGGATTACAATGTCAATGAATCTTTTTTAGACACCGCATACCAATATAATAATGTGTTGCGCCATGGCCGCGCACTGGGTTATAAATACACCGGCCGCGCATCTACTTTTGGCAAGGTAGCTGTTTTCGCTCTGGTGCCGGCATCTACCACCGGCATTGGCCCGGATACTCGTTATATTCCAACTTTAAAAAGAGGATCTCGATTTACATCAGCAACAGGCTTGGCTTTCACGCTGGTCGAAAATATTGATTTCGCCAACCCGTCGAACGCAGTGGTAGTAGCTCGAACCAATACGACCACCGGCGCCCCCACACATTTTGCTATCAAAGCATATGGCAATGTAGTTTCTGGTCGATTCGGGCAGCAAGTGATCCAAGCAGGACCCTATGAGAGATTTTTGCGATTAAGACTTAATGCGGCAAACATTAGTGAAATTATCAGTGTAACTGATACCGAGGGCCACGAGTACTTTGAAGTGAATTATTTATCTCAAGATATGGTCTTCAAAGAATTGGCTAATACCAATTTTAAGAACGATAATATCCCATCCATCCTCAAGCCTTATCTTGTTTCTAGAAAGTTTGTTGTCGAGAGAAATCGATATAACACATACCTCCAGTTTGGAAGTGGTAATTCAAGTGAATCAAACGTTGTAGCAGATCCCCAATCGGTTGCAATAGAGCTTTTCGGTAAAGATTACGTGACCGACACAACGTTTGATCCAACACGGCTTTCCAAAAACGAAAACTTGGGAATTGTTCCAGCCAATACAAGCTTGACAATCACTTACCGCACTACAAATCCTCGCAACTCAAATGTTGTTGCTTACGGTGTTAGTGGGGTTTCGTCGGTTTCTTTAGACTTCGCGAACCGGCAAGATCTCTCCGAGACTACAATTTCGGAAATTGAAAGTTCTATCGAGGTCAGCAATGAAGAGGCGATTGTTGGCGATGTGAGCGAACCCACGACAGGCGAAATTAAAAGAAGAATTTTTGATGTGTTTCCAACACAAGATAGGGCAGTAACAAAGGCTGATTATGAAAGCGTTGTATATCGTATGCCCTCCAAATATGGTTCTGTCAAGAGGTGCTCTGTTCAAAAAGATCCAGATTCGCTTAAAAGAAACCTTAACATGTATATAATATCCGAGGATCCGGATAGAAAATTAATAAAATCGAATATTACTATAAAAAACAACTTAAAAACTTGGCTAAATCATTATAGAATGATTAACGATACGGTTGATATTTTAGATGCCCATATTCTTAATTTAGGAATAAACTTTATTGTTAGGCCAACAACAGGAATTGATCGGTATACATTACTCGAAGCATGTATGACTCAATTAAAAAATAAATTCAACGAAACGTTTTATATCGGCGAGCCGGTTTATATAAGTAATATCTATACAGAATTAAGTAAAGTTACGGGTGTTTTAGATGTATCCTCGGTGAAATTGGTCAACAAAAATGGTGCAAATTACTCAAATGTAAAACTAAATATCAATCAAAATCTATCTCCGGATGGTTCTTATTTGGTTGTGCCGCAAAATGTGGTCGTAGAAATTAAATTTCCCGAAGTGGACATTCAAGGAAAGGTTAGATAATGGCGATAAAAAGATATGTAGCCAATGCGGACAACACAATCACGAACGCATTTGATCCCGATCTCCAGACACGCGCAACTGGCGCTAATATGGGCTATTCTGACATTGTAGAAACTTTCTCTATCTACGGAAGGCAGGCGACAAGTTCTGTTGAACTGCAGCGTATTTTAATGAAATTTCCCGTTAATTCTATTGTAACGGACAGAAACAATGGCGATATTCCTGCTAGTGGCAGTGTTAACTTTGTTTTGCGCCTTTACAACGCTCCTCATTCTAAAACGGTTCCAGAAGATTATGCACTTACTGTAGAACCAATTTCTACTGATTGGCAAGAGGGAACTGGCCTCGATATGGAGACATATAAAGATTTAACCAAAGGGAACAAGGGTTCCAACTGGATGAGTGCCAGCAAGACGGCCCCATGGACGAAAACCGGCGGTGACTATATATCGACCGCAAACGCCGCTTATCCCTATCGATGGTATACACAGTCATTTGCTACCGGATTAGAGGATATGGAAGTAGATATTACTGGATTGGTGGAACTGTGGGCTGCCGAAACTATTAGCAATTATGGAGTTGGAATTCATCTCACAGGCACTTATGAGGGATATTACGACCGGTCCGAAGATGGCACATATGAGGGGTGGAACCAAAACACTACTGGATCCACAATATCCTATTATACAAAGAGGTTTTTTGGAAGAGGAACACAGTACTTCTTCTTGAAACCCACAATTGAAGCACGGTGGGACTCCGCTCGCCGCGATCAGCGAGGAGATTTCTATTACAGCAGTTCTATTGCCCCACTCAACGATAATGTAAACACCTTGTTTCTTTACAATTATATTCGCGGAGCTTTGAGTGATATCCCAGGACACGGTTCTGGTGATGCAATTTATGTTAGCCTATACTCTGGGTCTGCAGACAATTCTGAGCCCTCTGGAAGCGCGATAGAGCTTCCTACGGTGCTTCCTCGTACTACTGTCTCCGAGATCAACCCCTACGTGGTTACTGCTAGCTGGGTTTCGACTGGAATCTATCAAGCAACTTTTGCATGCACCAGCGCCGCCGCCCCATTGACAAAACTTTTTGATGTGTGGCATGATGGTTCCGGCTATAACAAACCACACGCTAGCGTTGAATATGCCACATCGTCGTTTGTGCCTACACACTTTAGCGCTTCGCAGACCATTACAAAACCAGTACATTACTTGAATATTACTAATTTGCGTGATTTATATAGAAGCGATGAGACAGCCAGGTTTAACCTTTTCGTAAGAAATAAGTATTGGGAACCAACCATTTATACTGTGGCAAATACATCAGTAGAAAGCACCACAATTCAAAGTGCCTCTTATCGAGTATTTAGGCTTATGGATGCGTATGAGGCTGTACCATATGGCACAGGGTCAGATTTGCATACCGGCCTTTCCTACGATATTTCCGGAAATTATTTTGATTTTGATATGAATTTGTTGCAGCCTGGATATGCTTATGGGTTTAAATTTTCATTTTACGATCCTTCGCTGAATACATGGTCTGAACAGAGGCAGACATTCAAATTCCGAGTAGAAGATTATGAGTATTAAAAAGCTTTTTAATTCCACAGAAAATAATAGAAAATACCTGTCAGATACAACAGAGAAAGACGCTTTCTCCCCTGTTGAGTCGGCCCGGAATGTACAATCTATTCATAAAGAGCAAGAAGCTTTTATACCGCAAATAGACTATAGCAATCCCGCCAAGTTTGCGCGCTACGGGTCTGCTTATTTGTATTATGATTCTGCAATTAGCAGGATTTTGGATTTTTATCCTTATGACGGCTCAAGTGCCGATTACAATGAGTTCTATAATGGCTCTCTAGAAATTGAAAAGTATATTTTTAACAATCGATATCCCAGAACTCATGGGTATATTCGCTTGAGCAATGATGGGTGGGGCGCCCTCGACGGCACTCAGAGAGATGGATATGGCCTTTCTGACACACCCGAACACATTTCCTTTTATGGTGGACCCGGCACTGCTTCATTTACAACAGCCGATGCTCTTAAAGATTATTTTCCTGATAAAGACAGTCAAAATTATAAACAGGCCAACATATATGAAACAGATATTTATACTCGCGAAGGCCTTCCTGACAATTATGGAAGCGGGACGAGATTATCGAATCTGAGATCTAATTTTGATACTGGCGTCACAGTAGAATTCTGGCTCAAGAAAGAAGCATTTGCCACCGGTTCTACTGCTAAAGAAGTTGTGTTCGATATGTGGAACACCAACAGCACAGCGAGTACAGACTACGGCCGAATCACGATTGAATTATCCGGCGCTAGCACGGGCAGCCCTTTCAGAATCACCGCGCAGTCAGGCACTAATGGAATTTTTCAACAGAGAATCGGAAACGATCTTACGACTTCAACTTTAGAAGATTTCAAACATTATGCGGTTGTGCTACAAAATTCCGGAAGTGTACTTGTAACAAAGCTGTATGTTAACGGAGAACTCAATGATACAAATTATCGAGTTGGCACAGTTAACGAGATCAGTTCAAAGAACTTGGCAGCCAGAATTGGTTCTTTGATATCAAACCCGTCGGGGTCAACGGCTGAAGCTGGCTGGGGCAAGATGAGTGCCTCCATGGATGAATTCCGGTTTTGGAAAACTTCTAGAAATTCGGAACAAATAGCCGAGAATTGGTTTACACAAGTTTATGGCGGCACCAATAGCGATGTTAGCAATGCCACTCTGGGCGTATACTATAAGTTTAACGAAGGTATTGTTGGGACCGCTTCAGTGGATTCGGTTATCCTTGATTATTCGGGCCGAGTAACAAATGGCGCCTGGACGGGTTATGTCACCGGCAGCCGTACAACTGATTCTGCTATAATAATAGCTAGCGCGTCGGCCACGGAGTATAAAGATCCGATTATTTATGCCGAACATCCGGATGTTGTTAGTTTAAAAACAGAATTGCTAGACAGTGGAACAGAGCACGACGCCAATAATAATACTGCTTTCTCCACCCTTTTGCCTAATTGGATTCACGAAGAAGAGAAGGATTCTATAACATCTGATACTAGATTAATTTCACATATTGTTGGAACGTATTTGGACAAGCTTTATATGCAGATTGAAGCTGTCTCTACATTTAAGGCTCCAACATATACTAGTGCTTCATATAAACCGATTCCGTTCGCACAACATTTGCCGCAGTCTCTTGGTCTGTACATGCCAGAAATTTTTGTGGAAGCTGATGTATTAGAAAGCTTCACAAATAGAGATAACAATTCTTTGTTCGAAGGTGATCTAACCGAAACAAAAAATCTGATTTATTTGAATCTTTACAATAACTTAAGCAACATTTATAAAGCAAAAGGTACAGAAAAATCAATTAGAAATGTTTTTAGATGCTTTAATGTAGATGAGCGGCTTATTCGTTTAAACGTTTATTCTAATAATCAAACATATGAATTAAAAAACAATTTAAAACAGACGCTCAGACGCAAAGCTTCGATTAATTTTGATAATGAAAATAACCTGAGCGCGGTTGTCTATAGTGCGCAGAGTGGCTCTGGCGCCAATAGCGTTAATTATATATCTGGTAGTAATGCATTAGGGTATGAGAATAAATACGGATTCACTTTAGAAGCGGACGTCACTTTCCCATCGTTTGATGTAAACGAGCCACCTTACGATCTGCATAAGTTATGGCCATCAGCGTCTGTATTTGGTATGCGCTCAGCATCGATCAACTCTGATGTGGGAACCACTCTTCCGGCAACAGATTATGCTAACTTTGATGTATATATCGTACAAGATAAGTTAAAATCCAAGAACGCATATTTTAAGTTAACATCTTCTAACGCCCCGCATACGTTTCCTGAATTAACCAGTAGCATTTTTTATAATGTTTATGATAGTGATCGCTGGAATCTTTCTGTAAGGCTCAAGCCGAGCAATTATCCGGTAACAGATATTGTATCTGGCTCGGGTCTATACACATATGATCTAGAGTTTCGCGGGGTCAACACTCTGCTTGGCACAACACAAGATAGCTTTTTATTGACAGCCTCTGTTTCGCAGGTGTTGGGCAAGAGTATGCTCAATAGCGCCAAGCGCGTTTACGCCGGCGCCACTAGAACCAATGTCACCGGAACGCTGTTAAAATCCTCCAATACAATTTTTTCTGGAATTAGATATTGGGGCCGCTATGTTGACGCTTCAGATCTAGATCAGCATGCTGCTGATGTGGATAACGTAGGTATCTCTGGCTCTTATCAAAATATATCTCCACTGGATTCTAATAATAAAAAATATGATCTTATAAACAATAATTTGTTGTTTTTGGATTGGTCTTTTAATAAGGTCACAGGCTCAGATGCTAGCGGAAACTTTTATGTTCAAGACATGAGTTCGGGATCCGCCGCCCTAAGTAGCAATTATGGTTGGCTAGGTAATCTATCTAATCGTCAGCACACAGGATATGGGTATGGATTTGCCGCATCTTCAACAGATGTTGTCAGGAAAGAGATAGCCAACTCCTTTAAGTTCACCGATCCCGAAAGTCCTATTTCCTCCGACATGATTCAGATTCTATCAGAAGACGACACAATATTCAAAATAACAGAAAATGTTCCTAGCTTCTTTTATAGTATTGAAAAGAGTATGTATAATGCCATTTCTGAAGAGATGCTGGATTTCTTCGCCGGGGCCGTAGATTTCAATAATGTGATTGGAGAGCCGGTAAATAGATATCGTGAGCGCTATAAGACGATGGAGAAGCTAAGAGAAGCGTTTTTCCGTCGAGCTACGAAAGTTTCCGATGTAGAAAAGTTCATTAATTATTATAAATGGTTAGACGATGCGATAACGTCTGTAATATCCCAGCTTATCCCAGCTTCCGTAGAATTTTCCGATGGAGTATTAAATACCGTAGAAAGTCACGTATTGGAGAGAAATAAGTACCAGAGCAAATTTCCCACGATTGAATTTGCCGGCAACGATCCCGACACTCCCATAATGGGAATCAATGAAAAATTGTATAGCTGGCGCTTGAATCATCACCCAGTTAACAATCAACAGAATACTAATTCTCCATGGTGGGTCGAACGCGCCAATCGAGAGACTAACGCTATAATTTCAATGCCGGTTCCACTTCCGGACGCAGCAAATGCTGATCGGGAGACGATTCGCAAGAGTATTGCGAATGACAATAACTCTAGTGCTAGTTTACTTACAACAGATGCTAAGGGTGGTTATTACGGCTCTACATATGTTTTACGCAAATTAGCTAAGCCGTATAAATTAGACATGACCCGCAGACAAGTTTTTAAAGGCGGCGTGAATTTCACAAACAATAAAAATATGGAATTTACAAGGAATGCACTTGCGCCCGCAGGCCCGGTTAACCACGAGGGTGGCGTCTTTGTTCCTCAAAACGTCTTGTTAGGATTTGATGATAGTTTTGTTCCACTTAAAGATACTGTAGACGTCACACAACCTAACAAGAAGGTTAAGAGATATTTGAAAGTACAACCCGGCCGCGAGTGGAAGAATGGGCTGGGGTATTCGAATGTTAAATCTTCTTATGCATTTCCCTTTAATATAATAAGCTCTTCAATAACTACCGGATACAATGCTCAAGTAGCCCGAGCTTCAAGTAGCATTGAATTTGTTAATTTACATTATGACGCATACGGTCCCGATTTAGAAGTTCCAATGCAGGGCCCATTTACTAACTATGCAGTTGGTGGTCTGCAGTCTCGTCATGTGCCGATTAACACAGCCAGTCTGGATGATTGGAAAAATCGACCAGAGGCATGGAAGATTCTTCTTGGGGAGTGTTCATCGAGCACTGGTGTTACTGGTGCCATCGGTATGGTTGGTGCAGATTACCCATTCCCAGAAGCCAATGATGAGGGAATGACGCCGTACCCGATGACTGGTGCACAAAAAGCTGTTTATTATCGCGATCACATAGCAAAAAGGCCAGTTAATATTCGCAATATTCGTATGAGGACTGGCTCCACGATTATAGGCAATTATAGTCACAATTATGAAGTTGTGAGTTCGGTCGGCGCTTACTCGAATCCACGCGGATTTGTTGATAATCCGCCTACCCTTCCCACACAAATTACAGAAACACCGTCTGCATCGCAAGGTAGAACGTATTTTGGTATACATAGAGTTGAAGGTTATCCGGCCCATATAGAACTGATCCCATCTTACTCGATTGGATATCTGCGTCATGGACACGATCCGGCAATGCCTGGATATGTCACACAGAGCGCAAACAAATCAATTATTAGAGGAAGGTTCTCGGCCCCCGGGGAAATTGCGACGTTAGGACTTGGATATCGAGATTTGCGCTCCGGAGAATATTCAGTCTACAACACACTGAATTATAGAAACTTAACCGTTAGAAAGCCCTTGCAGCCGCCCTCGGGCAATTTAGACGCGGCGATTATTGGAGCAGCATATATTGGGGGAACCCCTGGTATTAAATCTTACGACATTCATGGAAAAGATTATGGATTGAACGCCTTATTATCAAGGCATTGCGGCCGTTTTGGTAGAGATTCCTTCTTGGTTACAGATCCCGGCGCTTCTTACGAACAGTCGGCATCATTTATCAAAATAAACAGAAACCGACGCCCTTACCTGATCGATGCATCGGATAGTGGCGCGGTCACCACTTCGTCTCAATATGACAATTTTTGGGTACAGCATCCTATTCCTCGTAATGATCGTCAGTATGCATGGGTTACTAATTCACTGGCAGCAAATAGTGACGATATTCGGTATTATGGACACGCCCGCACTCATGGCGTTTTCGCCGGCTTATATTCGGCATCATCGGGCTATACTGCATTCTTTAACTATGTGACAGCTAGTGATGTTTGTGCACCCAGAGATCGTCTATTCGGATCCGATGATTATTTGCAGGTTACAAATCGATTAAATCTCTTTACCTTGGATCCTGTTAATAACGTAGCGAATACGGAAATATCTAATTCTTTAGGCTATGCCCTTAACACAAATATGATATCCTATTTGAATGTTGATTTATTAAGGGCCAACAACGTATTTGCACAATTTGATAAAGTAGAAGATGCGTTTAATCTACTGATGACGCGCAGAGGCTCGTCGTACGGATGGAGTTGGAATAGTGATAGAAATTCTCAACACCCAGTTTTGCAGAGACAACGAAAAAATAACATTTATAGCATCTATAGCCGCAACAAGATTGAAAACTATGTGGTGCAGCCAGTGTCTAAAAGAGGGCATCCTGTTTCGGTTAATATGGATGTGGATCGGGAAAATATTACTTTAGTTGTAAGCCATGGGCAAAATCGCCATTTTAATTCTGTGGATTTAAATAATTTATTGATTACAGATGACAGTCAGTACGATAGCACTCTTTCTCAAATTATTGATATTGCGGCCTCTACAGACACGTATAGAATTAATTGGATTTTGTATTCTGAGGCTTTGTTCCCATCTATGAATATGGAATTTTCTTCTTCAACACGCCCCTCTTATAACAATAAAATGTGGCGTACGTCACCGATAACAAGAGTGAATGTTGGATCGACACAAGTAGTAACAAATTCATATAGTGAAACAGTCAGTCAGAGTTGTTGGCCTTTAGACGCCCCGCAAGGATTCTTGACACGCTCTTCCCAGCCTATTATCGACTCCACTTCACTTAGTGTGTTAAGATTTTCTCAACCCGCCGGCGAACTTCAAAATATATACTCCTTGGTGGCAGAAGCCACACCCGGAGCTTTGTTGGCGGGAGGAAATTCCCTTAGACCAAGGAACCTAAGAGCCGGCGCCCTGTACGCTAGAAAACACTGTCTCCCATCTCCAAAATCGGTGGTCTCTCCCTCGTGCATAAATATACCGGAAACAGGCTCCGAAACCAACCCCTATGCCGATAAAATCGATAAGTTTGCTGGTGAAGCAGTCTGGGAGGCCCCGACCCAAGCCGGCATCGTGGCTCCAACTTCCGCCGGTACAACAGAGTATATAAGTCATCCTAGCGATCCATGGTTTAACAATTATGATGATTTTCATTATGAACTTAATTTGGTAGCTCGCGACTATTCGATAGTGCCAGAATTTAGAATTAGCGAACATGTTGAAGATTATATCAAGTTCGGCGCCCTAAACTCAAGAAAGACAAATACTTTCGAAATTCCTGGTACTGGTATAAACAGCAGCACTAGCTCATTTTATCGAGATTACTCAAATAGTGAGTTTATGAGTTCCTTTACGGTAATAGATGGTTTAGATGGCACCTTATCCCCAAGTGAAATTCGACTCGTTTGCAGTGCGTCGATTAGGTTTAATCCATATAAAGGTTTCTTTCCAGCACAACGAACTCTAGATCTGACAACTCAATTTTCTAAATCCTTCGGCCCGGGCATGGCCGCAAATCTAAACAATGCGGTTGGCAACTTAAGGGACGGTAACACCAGACCAACCATGGCAGCATTATTTGCACCTGGGATTCTGTATAATTCGATTAAATCAGGAATGGCAGTTGATTATCCCATTGTCACTGATCCAGTTCGAATTAGAACCGCTTCATACGGAGCGGCCCCTGACCCCAAGCCAAACTGGATGATAACCAATGACTGGCAAGCCCGAATGACTAAGACTCAGGGATATCTGGGTGGGGCCTATTTTAATAGGCGCATTCCATTCGAGGCAATTATTTCGCCCGATAAATATCTTGACGGGGCCAAATTTTTTAATGTTGAGCCTGATCCAAGTTGTTCTTTAGATGTGACTGGAACGTTTAGTACTGCCCGGGCGGATTCAATTTATACTATGATGGCTTCTAACTTCTTTGGAGAGGTGGTCAATTTCTATCTTAAAGACAGTAAATTGACAGAGATGCGCTCTGAAATGGTGTCGCCGAATTTGCGATTTAGCGATGGAGATATGTTCTTCGGGAGGCTCTCCATAGGCCAGACATATAGCGGTATTCGTTCGTATCAGCACGAATCGGGCGCTTCTGGAGATAACCTGGCATATGATAAATTTGGTGCCAAACAGTTTATCGATGGCAATTTTGTTTCCGGAACTGCCTTTCCTATCCCGCAATACCCCCGCCAAAATCCTCAGTTCCGCCGCGACCATGTTATGTATAGCCGCCCATCTGCTTTTGGTCCTGCTGTTTCGGGACAGCCTACGGGCGCCTTCGGAATACGTCATCCAAAAGTTAGCGCATCATCCCCAGTTGATTCTATGTATGGGTTTAACTGGGCTTACACCCCTCCTTACTATGATGGAGAAGCATGGATTGACTTTATTTTTTACCCCACAGCGTCTGAGAGTTATGATTTAGAAAGAGTTTTGGCTGAAACAAAAACAGTATTCTGGCGCGCCGACGCGGGCCCTTCGGCCTCTGTCGCCCCGCCTACTGCCGGCGCACTATCTCCGCATGGTGGAATGGCCGGCACCCAGTTAATAGCTACTTTCAGTGGTACGTTAGGCGCCACTTATGGCGATTCAATTTATGATGGCAAAAACGTTAACGATAATGCGATGCAATTGAGTGCTAGTGTAAATTATTTCGGCGTCGAACGAATTCAGAAAGAGAGAAAAGACGCGAGAGGAAACAAACAGAATACAGAAAATGAAATAGTTGGGATGAAATGGATAATTCAACCGAAATGGGAAACACCCATACTTAATTTTGCCGACGACGGAATTCACCCAATCGCCAACACATCAGATACACTTACTTTGCCACAATTTGGTTCTGCTTCGGTACCACGTGGACTATGGCACCAATTTGGGGTTATTCCTGCGGAACATCAAGGAATATTCCTGAAATTTGGAGAAATACCGACTCAATGGCTGCAATATCACTATGATGTTATCCAGACAGCTTCGGTGTATAACGACTACAAGGTCCTCGGCGCCGCAAAAATACATTCAAAAGCGCGCCCTCTGACAGATATTGTTAAGTTCGATGACGCCAATTCAAAAGTCAAGCTTGGCTCAATTGCAGAAAAAAGGACGATTAGTGAAGCAGTTGTGGCTGTTCCATATTTAGTCGATGGTCGCAATGCCGGCGAAACTGGCGCCAATTCACCTAGCAGTCAAAACTCTATGACTAGAAAGAGTTTCTTTTCGATTCCTCGTACCCGTATTGACGCGTGTTTGAACGAGAATATTGGAACGATAGATGGTGATTCTTTAAACGCCGCCGGCGAATCAATTCGCAAATTGGTGCAAAGAATGGAGAAATATGTGTTACCGCCTCAGTTTGATTGGCTAAGTAATTCGAATATAGAACCTATCGCTATGTATATGTTTGAGTTTGAGTACTCTTTTGATAAAGATGACCTAAATTATATGTGGCAAAATTTAGCACCCAGAGATTACAAGAAAATGTCTTTCGATATTCATTCGGTGGCACACGAATTACTTGATACAGAGTTGATGAGCGTGGAAGATCTGCGAAAAGATAATTTACGCTGGATGGTTTTCAAGGTAAAACAGAAATCTCAAACGGTTTATTCGGATCTAATAGCCTCCACAGTTGGACAATCAGATAAAGAAGAGAAAAAAGCGGTTAAAACAAAAGAAGATGGCTATAAAATTCAATTTAACTGGCCCTATGATTTTGTTTCCTTTGTGGAATTGGTCAAATTTGATACAGAAGTTTTATATAAACCATCTGTGCCAAGTGTACCCTCGCGCCGAAATGGTCGCTATCAACAGCCAGATGCTACAAGATTTAATCAACAGAAAGGGGGCAAAAAAGATGATCCCTATGAGAGAGACGTTCAGGCGCCCAAGAACGTTGTTTATGGTTGTATGGATGAAGATGCTGCCAATTATAATCCTCAAGCTGATGCACATGATCCCTTAATGTGCAAATATGAAAAGATCACCGGCTGTTTGGATCCAGCAGCCTCTAACTATGATTCGTCCGCTACTCAACACGATCAAAGTCATTGTAAGTATGAGAGCGCACACACCTTCACATATGGCTGCAAAGATGAAGAAGCCCTTAATTATAATGATACTGCACAGATTCACGATCCAAATGACTGTGTGTATAGTGTAGCCGAGAGTGTCGAAATTCATGAAGAATTGACTGAGGAAATATCAGCAGACATTGAAGCCGCAGCGACAGGTGTTTCGGCCCTGACCGGCCTCGCCCTCGGCGTCGATATTTACGGAGATATAGGATAATGAGGAGATAGCCATGGCAAAATTTATTAACAAAAAAGAGCAAGTATTTGACCTAAAGCTTACCAGTTATGGCCATTATCTGCTTTCAGTGGGCCAATTCAAGCCCACATATTATGCCTTCTATGATGACAATGTTCTTTATGATGGTTCATATGCGGGAATGTTTGAGAGACAAAACGAGATTCAAAACAGAATTAAAAACGAAACCCAGTATTTGGAAGGTTTAGTTTTGTTTCAAAACATAGAAAATGTTGTTGTCGATGAGGATGCATCTGAAGTAAACTTTTATTCGTGGGATGTTACGCCCCTACAAACGACACCCAGAAAAGATATATTTAAATTTGATGCTGCTATCGGGGATGCTTATCTGGACGGCGAAACACAAAAAGCGCCGGCGTGGAAAATGGTCACACTCCAAGGCGCAATTGAGTCTTCACAGCCCTCTGATGAGACAAACGAGACATTGATACCTCAAATCAATATTAGTTCGCGCTATAAGAAGAAAATAAGAGACTACAGTTTGAGCTATAATCCAGCAGATGTGAGAGACCTGAGATCACAAACGGGACGCTTTGTGGATAATAACAGTATTGAATTAATACCTGATGACCCGCTTGTCTATCTTGAAGAAGCAAACACACAGCTACTTACTGAGAACTTTGATATAGAAGTGTTCGAGGTGCTGACTGGTTCTACCGAAACAGGGGAAGCGGTTTATCAACTACAGAGAAAGTTCTTCCGTCGTGAGACTCCACAGATATCTAACGGATTTTTAAGAACAGAAACACAGACCATAGTTAGTGAAGCCGACATAAACACCGGAAGTGTAGAATATTATTTTGATATCTTGCTTGATCAAGACATTGATAGAGAGGTGGCTTGTCGAGGGGCTTTGGAGTTTAATAAAGAGTCTTATTATGTCGATTTGGATTTTGATTGTGAAGAGACCGATAACGAAGAACTGTTTTACGATATTTATGGATCAACGACGGAGCCTGAGATATGTCAATAATTTTTAAAGGAGATGTAATAAGTAATTTTGGGACGTTCCTACCGGCCCCCTATATTCGCGAGATTGATTTAACTGATGATGCTCTCAATGTAACAATGTCTGTTTTTATTAACGTTACTGATGAACAGGATGTTGATTCGATGATTAATGATTTGTCAAATAAGATAAACCTAGGGCTGTATTTGACAGTAGACAAGGAACATTTTGATAACGTCAGCAGTGGCGCTGTTAATTTATTGGAATATTATGAGGGGGAAGAGGTTGACTTTATAGGAGCGACTCTATACACCAAAGATCCGATCATAGTTATCGATAATATATTTGATAATCCTGATGCCGGCTACACACATCTGGTCAATGATGACCTATACGACACAAATGGCAATAAAGTTTGGGAATTTCGCATTACAAAAGCCATTAATTTTAATTATCAAGAGGATATGAGTGATTTTTATCAAACGATATTGGCGCCCTTATATGTCTATTTTATATCAAAAGCAAATGCCTACAATAATTATTTAACCGAAAGCGGGCTTGGAGAAGATGACACGTGGTATCAGGAAAATTGGAATGCCGGCATTTTTATTGGAGCCTTTAGCACAACTATAGATCTAAGCGATGAAGAGGAAATTTTGACTAATCTGCTAAATCTGCCCCTTCTTAGAGCTAAAATGAGTGACTGTTCTTATGAGACTGTTATCGAGGAATTGGACTGGGGAGAAATGCCAGCCCAAAGTGGCTGGGCAGCAGTCTCTCTTCCTGGCATGATCCAAACAGAGTTTATGGATGAAGCCGATGCAATTTATGATAGCATCCCACTACAGGCATTAGATTCACGTTATCACAAAACGGATTACACAACACATGCAGGAATTGTAAAATATTTTAAAGAATTAGTAGATGAATTTGAGAGTGCAGCCAATAAACATCCTCGGCTGAAAAAAATGTCAAACCAAATATCATTTATACTAGAAGAGTATAAGACACAGCCAGATCTGTTGGTTCATTTAAATCGTCTACGCAGCGTATTTCCATCTAAAAGTACCGCAACCCCAGTGGGCAAACTGTATAAAAGGTTTCGCAAGAGAATAACCTCTGCCAACAAATCGATCAAAAGAGGTTCAAAATTATCTCGACAACAGGTGAGAAACCCAAAATTAAAGGATAGTAGAAGTGAAAATGTAGAGACCTATTCTACACCTTCCTCGGCAGTTTCACAAGATGATATGGTAGCAACAGATTACTTATATGATTCATGGCCGATAACAATTGAATATGAGACCACTAGTGATGTTTATACGAGCTATGGATATTATTTCTTCGATTATGAAAAGGCTGTCATAACCACATCAGCCATAGCACAAGCGTATGACTTGAATAAATTGAGGACTATGTACGGTCTAGAAATACCATATAATAGTTTTCAAGTTGTAGAATCGAGAATTCAACGTTGTAAATACGCCCCATGCACCAGTGGTGTACAAATAATAAGCGTGATGAAAGATGCATACGGGAGCCCGGGCTTTCCCTCAACAACAGAAGTGATCTGCAGTGCCCCGTCTAATGGCACCACTAATACAGATATGTTGGTATATCCTGGTACACAAGGAATCGATTTATACGGAGTAGCAGCTAGTGGAACCGAGGCCGGCTTTGCTTCTAATATGCCTAAGTTGGTAGTTCGCCCCACGATGGGCGCCCTAAATAAATTAGCTGAAACCGGAATTGCCAATTATAGGTTATTGACATTTGAGTTTTTAGATTACTGGAGGGGCGATTACTGGAACGCCGATACGGCGGAATACGATTCTATAGTAAGTGGTGACGATGTTAAAAAGTATGGCGCTTCAGTAACGATATATGACAACACCTATGCGGTGGCCAACAAGATGGGCCAGGTCCTATATGATCATTTACAATCATTGCGCGAATATCTTGATGTAGCATCGGACTTATGTTCGGCTAATACGTCGGGAGAATTTAATCAATTTTTCACTGAAGCTGTGTTGGCGATATATGAAGATGAGCCAACAACTGCGCCCTGGTATACCGCGCCGGTCGTGTATGCTATTTATAAAGATTTGGTGTACGACACTTTTGAGGGGGATGTAGAACGGATAAATGATTATGCATTGGCCATTGTAGACAACATTAATCCATATAATGGCATGTTGCCAAGGCTACAAACGTTTTACGATCAAATGGGGGAGTTGTTCAATATTCTATACTCTAACACAGATGAGAGCGGCAACAACAATTCTCTCATTAATAGCATTTTCAACGGCTTGGGCCTTGATTCGGATGGAGCCAGAACATTAGAATATAAGATTGATTTAAGTGACGCATCGCAGGGAGTTTATTGGCCTGAGATAATCACTAGTGTTGCATCGGAGTGCATGACAAATGGTGACTGCGGTACTGGCTATAAATGCTGGGATGATGCCACATGTGTACCCGATGACTATTGTGAAGAGAATAGCCATTGTGATACTGGGTATTGCGATCCGGGTACTAATAAATGTGGTACTGAGCCCGAAGAAGAAGACACCGGAAGCGGCGGCGAAAAAACCGGCGGCGGCGGAAGAACCGGCGGCGGCGGCGGCAAAGATGCCGAAGAGCTAGATTTAGATGAAAGTGAGAGTGAGGCGCGAGACAAGGGAATTGAGCCGGCCGAGACTAAGACGATGTGAAAATAACAAAAGTAAGAGTTTTTCTCATAAAGCTATTTATATTTAGACACCCAAAAGGATAACAACGATGCCATCAATTCAAGCAAATACACTTCAAAATCTTACGAAAGAGGAATCCGCATTCTACTTTCCACAGCAGAATCTCGCCAATATCAATGGCCAGACCATTAGCAAAACTCGCCAGCCTAATCGCTATAATATTATGCGAGGACAGCAAAGATTAGTTGAAAAAGGTATAGGAAGATATGTGGAGGGTGACACCACGGCCAACCCATCACTTAGTGCGGAAGCCACTGCGTTGCTGGGCGCCCTGGGTGCCTCTGTGGACTCTACCAAATCCAAAAATTATAGTCTCATATCTACTCAAACTGATCAAGAAGTCATTAATAATCCGAATATAGAAGACAGGAATTTGGCCAAGATGAAAGGAAAACAGATCTCTGCGGGTGATAAATTTGCAAATCCTGACGACGCGTTTTATAATTTAGATGAAGCATTGTCGGAGCAGGAACAGGTACAAACAGAAGAGGTGCATGCGGCCGAAGTACCGTCTCAAGCACTGCAGACGCTAGCGGCAGATGTGGTGGCTGTCAATTTCGAGATTGATTTTGACACAAGTAATTACATTTTAAGATAAGGGAGATACACCAATGAGCGATGCAGATTTAGCAGGTAATATATATTATGGCTATTTTTATTTCCATACAGACATGGATCAAGATAGTGGCATTTTGTGGCCATCAAATTTAGAAATGAAATTTGACATTAGTTCGGATTTGATGGTGGGTTCCGATGGTCTTACTACTGTACATGGATACGTGTGGTCGGCTGAAGAACTCGCAACCGAAATAGAAAAATACGAACAGGAATTGGGATATACCGCAGGCGCACCATATTCCCCCCTCGTAGAAACAACGGCTTCAGTGATAGCTGTGGCAGCAGCCGACTATACCTCCGCTGAAGACACGCGCTCTCTCGACCATGGTATCTACTACAGTGTATTATACAATATTGATCGCGATCCTTATGGTCCCGCAGCGGCAGATATTGCTATAGATTCTGATAATGATGCTTCTTACGAAATTAATTATGCAGTAGCTGAAAAATCAGAACTAAAGTCAATGTATAGCCAGTATGCTGATGGTGTGGGATGGGAAGAGAGTATTAAAACTGCAATGCAAGATAGTGTTAACTACGCTCTCTCCTCTTCGCTCACAACCGCAAATTTGATGAATTTTAAGAAATCAAAAGCACACTCTATTGATACTTCAAAGGTGTCGGCTTTCGAAAATACAAAGAAAACCACTGAAAGTATTGTAGCCTCTTCCACTATGGTGGTGGCCAGCGACAACGGCGGGGGATATTGATGGCTGATTCTACACGCGAAATAGTTTTGATAGATACAAACTTATTTTCCGGCTCAACTGATACCTTTAGAACTGCCATAGGGGGCTTTTGGGAGGTGGTTAGTTCGTCAGAGGGTAGTGAACTACAATTTGAGACTTTTAGTGATTCGTCACCCTCGATTGGATATTTTGATAGAATATTGGCGCGCGCTGATGATCCGTCGTATGTAGAAGTTGTGGATTCGGAGGTTATGGTTCCGAACAAGCGGTTTCCTATTCGTGTATTTGGAGACAATGATAATGTTATCAATGATGACTTTTGGAAAACAATCTTCTTAGGCGGGGTTTACTCGGAGCGCACGTATCAAAAGCTTTATAACGAAAATGTGTTTAATTATCATTATACTTCTTGGCAAACGCCATATCCGGCACTGTCGGCGTCTCTTCTGTCTAGTTTTGGCATGACTGAAATGGCCATTACATATGATTATAATTGTTATTTGCCGGAATACGAAGCATATACCAACAATCTAGATTCAGAGCTACTGATTCCCAATTATTATGTCCTAAACGATTTACTTACATATGACACAGATGCCGATGATAGTGATTTGTTTGATCCCCTGTTACTCAAGTTTGTCACCCGAGAAGACATATACGAAAACGTAAACTCGTTGTTAAATATTGATCGCGGAGAACTTATAAGAAACTTTGGCCCAACGTCAACTAAAGTCACGTCCAATTATACCGTTGACTTGAAGAAATTTACTAATTTATATCTTACTTACTTAACTTCTTCCGTTCCACAAACACCACTTTCAGCGTCTACTATTGACTGGGCTAAAGATAAATTTCAAAATATTTTACTCGACACTCGCGCAATTGAAAAATTGTATAAAGAAGACTCAATTGACTCTAATAGCGAGTATTTTCCTTATTATGTAAAAATAAGTTTTCCATTAGACGACACAGGGGATTTCTGCGATTCTATCAATGAGCATGATTTTTCCACTAAGTTTATAAAAAATTTATACATGTCATATGACAATAAAATTTCTTCTTTGGTCCCGTCATCGTCGCAATTTGCGTCCTCCGCAACTTATTATTCTGGCACATTAGATGCTTCGATTTATTCTTCGGTCGTTCAGACTCAAAATGTAGATGTAAGGACAATTGATTACCCTAAATTTTTAGCTTATTGTCACAATACATATAGCTCATCTGCAGATGAATGTATGTTCGTTGGCCAGAGAAATATAGCTAGAGATTCCAATACGCATGGCGGAAGAGGATCTTATAGATATTTTAATTCTGTGAGTTCGTTGGGGGTTCTGGGTGATACAATTAATTATCTAAGCAATTCTGCTAATTTTAACGTTTCTAGTTTGGAAGATATATATGGTAATACTGAACGCACTGTTGAGACCTTGGCTTATCGAATAGAAAAAATTGGCGGCGCGCCAACAGGAGATGACAGGACGCAAAATGTGCTACAAAATTATTGGATTATGAATTCTGATATGCAAGACTTCGATTTTTTTGACACTCAGGTAAAATATGACACAGATTATACTTACACAGTTTATGCCTATAAATTAATATGCGGCCTCAAATACAGTTATTCGGATTTGTTGTTGACCAAACAATTGATGTGTGACATGGAAGATGGTTCTTACGGATTAGAATTTTATGATCCCCTGGACGCAGACGAGCCTCGCGCAAACCAGATTTATAAAACCGATTCTGGTCGTATACAAAATTTAAATGAATTGGCGACAACAGCACAAACGACTTCCAACTACGCATATTTGGCGGATATGTATTTAAATTATGAGCCCTCGATGCAGATTGTTGAGGTTCCAGTTTTTCGAAAGAAAGTAAGCGTAATGGATAATCCGCCGACAGAGCTTGTTGCTCGCCCCTATCAAATTATTGATAATTCTCAGACAGTGGGATTTGAAATATCTCTGGGCCCGTACATTGAAAGATTATATTCTGATGGAATATCATCCGACGATCTCATTAGAAAAGAAAAGTATTTATATGGTAAGGATATTTTGTCAACAGAAGAAGTGACATCTAAAACTGTTTCTCTTCCAAGTGCCATACAGGTGTATAGATTGTCAGAAAAACCTTCTTCAATATCAGATTTTGATGGCAGTCTTATAGGCACTATGCAAATACAAGAAGAAAATTCAAAATACCCTTACACATCTAACTGGTTTGAGAATATAATAAAAACAAATCAAAAATATTATTATATGTTTAGAGTTCTCAATGAACAACAAATTCCAAGCCCACACAGTGACATATATGAATCAGAATTAGTTAATGATGGGGGATATATATACAGTGTCTTTAATGTATTGAGAGAAACAGACTTACAAGAGAAAATATATAATAAACCCACGAAAACGTTCAAGAAACTAATTCAAATTAAACCTCGTTATAATCAAGTAGAAATGAGAACATCCGAGTTACAATATTCACAACCTGCATCTTCCCAAGTGGAAAACCTTGAAATAGGAACTTCTTTGGATCCGATATGGGATCGGACTTTTAAATTTCGCTTGACATCGAAAAAGACTGGTAAAAAAATAGATTTAAACATTACTTATAGTTTGAATAGCGAATAACGAAAAACACAACTAATTATGTAAAGAGAGGAAGATAAATGGCTTTTTTAGACAACTCGGGTGATATCATTTTAGACGCCGTTCTGACCGATTTAGGTCGCGAAAAGATGGCTGCGGGCGGCTTTACTGTAAAGTACTTTGCCTTGGGCGATGACGAGATCGATTATTCCCTGTACAACAAAAACCACGCGTCGGGTTCAGCATATTATGATTTGGAAATTCTCCAAACCCCTATTTTTGAGGCGTTCACTCAGGAGAATGCTGCCATTAATTATGGCTTGCTGACCACGGAAGCGACTGAGCTTCTTTATATGCCTGTGTTAGCCATTAACGAGAAACAATTCTCTACGGCACCTGTTACACCCAAGGCATCGACAGCAGGGGGTGGCACCATTTTTTGGATTACAGACGATTCCAACGATGCCCAATCTTCTACTACGATTGCAACACTGTTGGCTGCGAACGCTTATATTGGTACTAACAACTTTATGCAATCTACCTCGAATAACACATATGTCTTGATTGAGTCTGGCTTAAACACCACACAAATTAAAGGAACGTCCGCTAATACTGATAGATATCTTAGTGCAAATGGCTTGGTAGATTCCTCTTACTATGTTTATAGTGACAATCGTTTTATTAATACTGTTTACGGGCCCCAAATCGGAAGCCTCACAAACCAAGCCGGCACCGATAGTGGAACCGTTACAATAAATAGTTGGGTTGCCGGCCGAGCCTCGTCAATCGACCTGGGCCTGGAAAACCACAGCGCTGCCAGAGTCAAGGGGCTAAAGGATCAGATTTACTATGATTCTAGCAACACAGTGGATGATACTAGCATTTCCGCAATTGCGGGTCCGCGCGGGAATTTCACTGCTCTCAGTTTTGGAGTGAAAACAGATTTGGGAGATGAATATAGTCTTTTCGGCAGCGACGGGACCATTAATGATGGTAGTAGCGATATAGATGTGCAATTCATCGATACCACTATATATGTACAGGGCATGTCAAGTGGGGCAACGTTGCAAATTCCACTTAGAATTGTTAGACTGAAAGTATAAAAGACTTGGAGATTTATAAATGGCAGTAACAAACTTTTCAGAGTTGGACACGAGTACCGACGTCACAACTACTAAAACATTATTGTATGAATCTATTCCGCTGACGGGTACCGTTGTAAGTGGAACATATTCGGAAAACAATATTAAGAATTACACACACGGACAATTCCAGAGTGTGTATGATTATCCTTATTTGAGTTCATCGGCAAATCACATTTTTGACATTACCCTCGGATACGACGAGGGTTCTCCTCTTTCTGGTTCGTCTGCAGTGCAGAATTCTAAGAAGATCAATATGTACAACCAGATGTCTCAGGTTCTTTTGGGATACACTGGCTCTGCTAACACGGTACGTGTTTTCGAAACTGATCTTACGCTAGATAATAGCGGCACGGCCCTCAATGGCTGGTTTATTAACCTGTCTCGTTTGATTACTAAAGATCAAATTAAGAAAGGTTCGTTCAGTATGCAATTGGGAACGGCATCTTTCCAGGGGGGTACCGCAGATACCTGGCAAAATCCATTTTCTCAAAGTGGAAGCGCGACGACTGTTACTATTCAAGATGTGAGCGCGTCGGATACTGGTGGTACAACCAATACTTTCGGCGGCGATTATGGTGTTCTATTTAACACGACCTTGGCCAGTGCTTCTGCAACTGGGGTTGAGGCCGATGGTTGGCCTTGTGGTTTGATTTTTTATCAAGCAGGAATTATCTTCCTTTCTAGTAGTGCCTTCACTGGAGCTATGGGTGATGGTGGATTGGCTGCACCAACTAACTTTAGTTATTACCGCCCTGGTAACCACTATCAAGGATTATCACAAACCTTTACTGGTTCAGCTATCAGCGGCGCTTGTGACGCTTTACGCCAGAGAATTAAGAATGTCTCTTTCAATAATACGACCGAGATTAATTCTACAATCTATTTCTGCCGCGCACCACACAACCAATTCAACCACAGCGCGAACCCCACATATCTGTCCTCCAGTCAGATTAGGGTTAAGTCGGTTGCAACAGATCCACCTATTGCCTATATTACGACGATTGGGCTCTACAACTCTGCTCATGAACTTTTGGCGATTGCCAAGCTGTCTGAACCATTAAGGAAGGATCCGACAAACGAACTCACTTTAAGAGTTAGATTGGATTACTAGTGCGATGCAATGTCTCTTAAAAAGTTTTCGAAAAATGATATAGTCTTAAATACCATGAAGGCTCACCCGAGTTGTGAGTTTCTTATTTATGACGGCCGTGTTTATTACAACAATCAGCCAGAGTTAAGCGGCGCGTTTAGTCCACAGACTCTGAATATTCAGCCAGGACATATTAGTCTATACGAATACAACATTGATAAGTTGTCCGGTTCGAACAATTTTATATATCCGTATATTACGAAAGATAGCGCCGGCGCCAGCTTCAAGACCGTCGGCGCCACCACGTATACAAACGAGTTTGTGTATGGAGACACCATTACGAGCAGCTATCCAATGTCTGCCTCGATTTATAGAGAGTATATCGCTACCCCATCTTCTTCAGCAACGGGCGAATTTAATCGACACTTTGTTGCCCTCAAGAATCGTTTAAATTATTATGGTATCAGAAGCCAGCATTATCTAGTTTCTTCGTCGTACGGCAACAAGAATGTTCAGACGCTAAATCTTATGTCGATTCCGGAGATCTTCTTTGGAAGTAAAATGTATCCTGGCACCGTTTCGCTTAAGTGGTATTTTACTGGTTCTTTAGTTGGCGAGTTACAGGACTTAAAACGAAATGGCGAACTTATTCAAGTTGGTCCCACAGGCAGCCCAGGCTCTGGCTCTGTTGCGGGAGTTGTTTTATATGATGAGGGGTTTGTTTTATTGACGGGCTCTTGGGCACTCAATGGCGAAAGCATCCCCATGACTTCTGGAAGTACCAGCGGTAACACCCCATCTTGGATTTATTGGGGCGCCGGCGCTCATGATGGCGTGAATCAAACTTCAACTGGGCTTGGTGGAGATTCAAATTTGATGTCTGCTTCGTTTGGATTCAACTTTAAGGGACAAACTAACACCCAGGTTATGACTATGTTCGCGCATGCGAAGAGAGGGGAAGTAAATTATTCGAATAATCCCACATATATAAAACATGGACAAAATAAGATAAATGTATCCTCCTCCGTTATATACGAAGAAAATCCCAGCGTCGATGTGGCGAATATAGTAAGCTCTAGTTATACTGATTATAGTGGCTCATACAAGAGGCAAGTATATATTTCGAGAGTAGCGATTTATGATGAAAGCATGAACTTGGTCGGGATTGCGTCATTATCTAATCCTATTTTAAAAGAAGAAGAACAAGATATAACGTTTAAAATCCGTCTGGATATATAGTATAATACAAATATGATTCTTGGATTAGATATATCAACCAGCATAACAGGGGTTGCCGTTGTAGCCGACGGTCAATTGGTTTACTATGACTCAATCGATCTGCGAAAATACAAAGATGTGTTCTCAAAGGCCGCAGAAATGAAGGAAAAACTATTAGACCTTTTTGATATGTATCAATGTAGTAATGATACTATTAAGTTTGCTAATTGTGCTGAGTTTCCGATAGAGCGTATTTTTATTGAGCAGCCGTTTACTTTTTTTAATTCGGGTGGGTCGTCAGCCAAAACAATGGCCACGTTACAAAGATTCAATGGAATCGTATCATGGATGATTTATGAGCTTTTTGAAATCAAGCCAGAATATGTTGGCGCAACACAGGCCCGTAAGCTTTGTGGAATAAAAGTTCCGAGAGGTCAGAAGGCCAAAAAAGTGGTCTTGGAACACTTACTGAAAACTGAAAAAGCTTTTAAAATTGAATATACCCGTTATGGAAACCCTAAGCCCGAATCATTTGATCGCGCAGATGCCATTATAATCGCAAAAGCTGGCCATGAAATTATAAAGAATTCTGAACTTGACGATAGTTAAGATAAGGAGCTTACATTTAGATGGCAATCTTACTATTTTGCATAGGGATTTTATATGCCAATGTAATAGAGTATGTCATTCATCGTTACCTGTTTCACGGCTTAGGTAAAAAAAAGAATAGTGTTTTCGCGTTTCATCTTAGAGAACACCACCTAACTGCCAAAAGAAACAAGTTTGTCGATAGAAAAATATCAGTAAACGAGGCAGTTGGTTTACCGGTTCTGGTGGCCACTCATTTGCCGGTGTGCGTTTTCGCGCCGGCATTTTTTAATGCCTTATTAATATATGCCGCCGCATTCATTTTTTTGCACAACTACCAACATCGAAATCCTGAATTTACTAAGAAATATTTCCCCTGGCATTGGGACCATCACATGAGAAATCAAAATAAGAGTTGGGGCGTCGTGCTTCCATTAACAGATCTTATTGTGGGGACCTTAGAGAATAGGCTTGACTCTCACCGCAAATAGTGCTATAGTATATTTGAGGGTAAAATGAATCATACCGAAGCAAAAAAGATCTTATATGAAGTTATTGGTTACCACAAAACGACCGGCCCGGAATTACTTTTCAAATGTCCGGAGTGTAATCACCACAAACTTAAACTCTCTGTTAATCTGGACAAAAATGCTTTTAAGTGTTGGGTCTGTGATTATCGTGGTCGCAATATACGCCGCATTGTTAGACGTTTTGGTACGTTTACACAACTACAGAAATGGGACCAAATTACAAACCGCCCAGATCTTCAGAGATTCGCTGATCTTTTTATGGAACGAAGGGATGAAGAATGCAAAGAGACAGTGGAACTCCCGCCACAATTCATAAGCTTAACTGCAAAAAACCTTCCAGCGACAGCAAAGTTTGCTTATCGTTATTTACGAAATCGCGGCTTAACTGACAACGATATTCTTCGTTGGAAGATCGGATATTGTTTTGAGGGCGAATATCGTAATCGAATTGTGATTCCATCTTTCGATGACGACGGAGATGTAAACTACTTTGCTGCTCGATCTTATAACGGGGATTCTTATAAATATAAAAACCCACGCGCCTCCAAAAATATTGTCTTTAACGAATTGTTTGTGAACTGGGATGCTGATTTAGCAATTGTGGAGGGCGCTTTTGACGCGATTGTGGCTGGAAATGCTGTGCCAATTTTAGGCTCCACATTGCGTACAGATTCTCGTCTCTTGCATAAAATTGTAATGAATGATACACCAGTTTATTTAGCACTTGATTCAGATGCTGCCGACAAGGAGCGCAGAATTATTCAAACATTGATGCGTTATGACATAGAACTTTATAAAATTGATACATCTGGTTATGAGGATGTAGGGGCGATGCCGCGTGATGTATTTATGACCCGCAAAAAAGAAGCCTCCTTTATCGACGCAGATAACTATTTATTGTTGAATTTGTTATCAGCAATCTGAGGTTATAATATGAGATTAAGTGAAGCTCGCCTAAAAGAAATCATTAGGCAAGAAGTTGAATATCGTCTGATAGGGCGCGTTCTTGATAATTTAATTGCGGAAGAACTTAAGAAGTTGGGGCTCAACGAAGATGAGTGGAAGAAGCAGAAGCAAGTCGCTCTTCGCAAAAAGATCCTTCAACTGTTGATGGCTGCCGGCATTACGGGCGGCACCGTTGCCGCGATAGACAGTCAGATTAAAGCAGATGCCGCCGCCTTTCGCACCCAACATTCACAATTTTATGATGCCGGTACCGCTGACCGCGAAGCTAAAGAAATGATGGGAGATTATGGGGGCCCTCATTTCGCAGAGCAAGGGGAATATTTTGGAAATATAGATTTTGAGGGAAACGTCGCAGACATAAATTCACTTCCGGAAAACTCAACCGCAGCTTTCCTCGCAAGTAACAGAGTGGCCCCATCAAGGTACTTCATTACACTTCCAGCGTTACTCGATAAGCCAATTCCAAAGAGAGGGGCGAATACTGGACAATTGGCGATGGACGTATTAGAACATGAATTCGCCGCTCAAGAAGACAAGCCTCGCGCCCTTATGAGGCTCTATAAAGAATACGCCGGCATAGGACAAGTTGGTATGTCAACACAGGATGCAGCACAGGTTTTAATTAACGTCAATCACGGCGATATTGAGGTCGCAGTGCAGCCACCCGAATGGACAATCCTCTTTTACTTTATTGTTCAGGAAGCAAATAAATTACCCCCAGAAGAACAGTCAGAGTTTATAAACCTGATTACTGGCACAGAAGATGCAAGATATTACGCCAGCACACAACGTGGCAAAAAACAAGCATTAGATCATGGCTGGACTCAGGGCCACGCTTATTTGGAAAACATCGGTCCGGAAGCCACTCCGCAACAATTTAGAGAGGCGAACCCTCAAGATAAGCCGGCCAACCTAGGCAAAGATATGTTTGATTTAGCATTCGAGGCAGCCGTTGCTGGCGAAAGTAAGCCAGATGTACCATCTTAATTCGGCTTATTATTATAAAAAAGTAGTTGCATATATATTTTTATTGTGTTATAATATATTTTAAAGGAGGCAGGAATGTCAAAGCTTGTTAAAGCTGTGGTGTGGAATACAATGTTTGTTGCCACAAGTTGTGTGTTTTATGGTATTTTTACGATAATGTTTATCTATTTGGGGGGTGCTGTTTGAAATTTGCGCACATCGCAGATACTCATATCAAAAATTTGAAGTATCATTATGAATACAACATTATCTTTGAGCAGTTATATGAAACACTGCGAAAAGAAAAGGTGGATTACATCGTCCACTGCGGCGATATCGCCCACACAAAGACACAAATTTCACCGGAATTTGTTGAGATGTGTTCACAATTCTTTAAGAATTTGGCAGAGATTGCACCAACATATATTATCTTGGGCAATCACGATGGCAATCTTAAGAACAGTAGTCGGCAAGATGCGCTGACTCCGATTGTAGAAGCGCTTAACTTAGATAATCTACACTTGTTAAAGAACTCTGGTGAAACTCATATAGATGATGTGTTTTGTTTAAATGTCCTTTCAGTGTTTGATCGTGAGAACTGGACGCCTCCGACTGAAACTGGCAAGATTAACATTGCTTTGTATCACGGCGCTATTAGTCGCTGTAAAACAGATACCAATTGGACAATGAGCTTTGGCGAAGATGAAATTGGCATCTTCGATGAGTTTGACTTTGCTATGCTTGGCGATATTCACAGGCGCCAGTTTTTGGATGAGGAGGCCCGCATTTGGTATGCCGGCTCTACCGTCCAACAGAATCATGGAGAGACAAACGATAAAGGTATTCTTATTTGGGATATTCAAGATATTGACGATTGGAACGTTGAGCCGGTTGTTTTAAAGAATCCCAAGCCCTTCTTCACCATTCCGCTGACATTGACCGGCCGCATGCCCCGCAAGATTGGGGTACCAATGAACGCACGTTTGCGCCTTGTTAGCACAAACAACCTGCCCTTGGATTCCATGCGACGAGCAATGGATATCGCAAAACATCGTTTCAAACCTGAATCGATTTCTTTTTTGAATCGAGCGGCTGGTGAGCGTGGCAATGTGGAGGATATTACAGATACGCTTCAGACAGAAAACTTGCGAGATATCAATATTCAAGAAGAGTTAATCGATGAATTTCTCAAAGACTTTCAGGTTGATTCAGATACTATGGAGACTGTTTATGAATTGAACCGCAAATATAACAAAATTGTTGAAGACAATGAAGAAATCTCCAGAAATGTTAATTGGAAGATCAATAACTTTAAATGGGACAACTTGTTCAACTACGGAGAAGACAATACAATTGATTTCCATAGCATGGCTGGGATCGTTGGCATCTTTGGGAAGAACTTTTCTGGAAAGAGTTCCATTATTGATGCGGCCCTCTATACACTCTTTAACACGACGTCTAAGAACGAACGGAAGAATCTTAATGTCATTAATCAAAACAAGGAGTTTGGGAGAGGAGAGATAGAAATTCAGATTGGCACGAATCGATATACAATCACACGTGCTTCAGAGAAATATACTCGACGTCTTAAAGGCGAAGAAACGCTTGAAGCCAAGACTGATTTGAATTTTGAAGTTTATGACGAGGTTACCGGAGAAACAACTTCGTTAAACGGTACCACACGCAATCAGACGGACGCAAATATTCGCAAGCACTTTGGGACTGTAGAAGATTTTTCCATGTCCTCTCTGGCCTCTCAACACGGCGCGTTCTCGTTTGTTGATGAGGGATCAACTCGTAGAAAGGAGATCATCGCCAAATTTCTAGATTTGGAAGTTTTTGATCAGAAATTCAAATTAGCAAAAGAAGATTCGGTAGACACGAAAGTTTTGTTGAAGAAGAACGAAGATCGCGATTTTGATTCTGAAATCGAAGAAATTAATGCAGAATTAGAAAAGTCTCGAAAAAGATCAGAGAACAACCAAGGAATTTGCGTCGAGCTTAAAGACAATATCGCTGCCATAGAGACAGCTTTATCGTGTTTGAGCCTGCAGATTGAAACATTGCCAGCAGAATATATTGATATAAGTGAGGCTATAGCGCAACGCGAGAAGAAGAGCAAATTGCTGACGATTGCAACAGAGAAGATAATTCTCGATAACGCTTCTATCGACGCCAAGACTGAAAAACTAGAGCGCTCAAATGAGCTAATTGATACGCTTGATATTGACATGTTGCGAGAAAAGAGAATAGAGGCAGACACGCTGCAGGCCCTGGTATCCAAATTAGAGGAGGAACTACATAATATTGATCGAAAGAGAAAGCTGCTGAGCAGTATACCGTGCGGCGATTCGTTTCCAACATGTCGCTTTATCAAAGACGCACATGTGGCTGTTTCTTATGGTGATACTACCGAGAGAGATTTACAACAAGCGGTTAAAGACTTCGCGGCCATGGGTTCAACAACAACTGACAGAAGAATTAAACAATATAATAAACTTGCTGCCTTAGTAAGAACTTTAGGAACAGAACTGAGTGCAGTAGAATTGCGCCGCGAAAGAAATAAAAATGCCTCAACTAAACTGCAGTTTGAACTTAGAGAGATACAAACTAAGATTGAAGAGTATAATCAAAACAAAGATGTAATTGAGAATCTTGAAAAGCTTTTAAGACAAAGGAGTGGCTATGAAGAAGAAATCCAATCAGCACAGACTAAAATCACAATTTGCGAGAAGAAGACGCTTGACTTATACAAACAAGTTGGCTCTAAAGAGCAACAGCTTAAAACCCTTAAGGGTGAGCGACTATCCCATCTTAGATTGCGACGAGAATTTGCAGCCTACGACCTCTTCATGCGATGTATGCACGCAAACGGAATTGCCTACGACGTAATTAAGAAGAAAATTCCTGTTATCAATCAAGAGATCGCAAAGATTCTTGCGAACATTGTTGACTTCGAAATCTTTTTTGAGAGCAATGGAAATAAGTTTGATATTTTTATTAAGCATCCGCTTTTTGATGAAAGGCCAATTGAGATGTCGTCGGGCGCAGAAAAGACAATGGCGGCCATGGCTATTCGTTTGGCTCTTTTGAGTGTTTCTTCGTTGCCCAAGGCAGATTTATTTATTCTTGATGAGCCGGGGACGTCATTAGACGAAGAAAATATGGAGGGGTTTATTAGGATCTTGGAACTAATTAAAGTATATTTTAAGAACGTCTTGTTGATCTCTCATCTTGATTCGCTTAAGGATTGTGTTGATATGCAGATTGTAATTGAAAAATCTAAAGGATACGCGAGGGTAAATCAATGAGCGACACAAAAGACAATAAAAACGAATTTGATTTTCTGCCTCCCGCAGAGCCACCACCCTCCTTTACCCAGGAGAAGGATCACTATCACGAGCAAGTAGAAGCAGAAGATTTCGGCATGGTCGAGGACTTCGGACTTCAAATGGAATACTCCGACGAAGATCTACTTCCAGAAAACACCGCCCCTTCTTCAATAAATATTGGTTTTGTCGGCGTTGGCGGTGGAGGCAATAAAATGGCCAATGCCTTTATCGAGCTTGGCTACAATAAAACTTTGCTAGTGAATACGACCGGCAAAGATATTCCAAAGAATGTTGGAGAAGACCATGTTGTTCTTATTCCGGACTCTGATGGAATTGGAAAGAATACAGAATACGGAAAAGAGATATTAAGTCAGAACGGCGCAATTATAGAGGATGCTCTCCGCATTAAGTTTGGAAAGGTTGATTGGCTGTTCGTTCTTGCCGGCGGCGGCGGGGGTACGGGTAGTTCGGTCACCGCCCTTCATCCTGTCTTTGAGCGCTATATGCGTTCTGTTCAGTCTTCTGGCAAAGTTGTTTATGTGGTGTCGTGGCCAACGGCCCAAGAAAACCTCAATCCCACGATTGCTCGAAATGCCCTTACTCTTGTAAACGACGTTTCAAAACATCCACATATAGTTTTAGATAATGAACGCGCCACGCGCTTACTTCGCGGCAGAATCGGCATGCTCGGCATGTACCCGGTCGCCAATACACAATTCGCTAAGTCATTTGCTCAGGTGTTAAAACTCTCCACCGAAGACTCACCGATCCAATCTTTCGATAGCAAGGATTTGGAAACATG
>TARA_R110000824_G_scaffold391226_1_pt1 | contig 52298 bp, 54 predicted proteins | sample TARA_R110000824 | Tara Oceans TARA_R110000824 (sample SAMEA4397747) | marine metagenome | biome: Polar Biome; feature: [MES] marine water layer (ENVO:01000295) within the mesopelagic zone...; material: water (ENVO:00002006), including particulate matter (ENVO:01000060) such...
ACCCACCGCCTCATTCCCGCACTCTATGATCGCGGCGCCATTGACGATCTTTTCGACGATAAGGACGAGGCCGCGGCCGTGTTCGACCTCGACAACGCGACGAACGACCGCTTGCGCGCCGACGCCGGCCAGCTCGCCGGCATCGGGCCGGACGAGCTTGTGACCGGCGTTCCCTATGCCAGTGTCGTCAATGCCGCGTTCACCCATCCGAACCCCAACGGCGGGCGCTTCAACACCAGCGCCCGGGGCGCTTGGTATGCCGGCTTCGAATTTGAAAGCGCCCTGCGGGAAGTGATCTGGCACCATACCCAATGGCTCCTTGAAATCGATCGCCTGCACGACACGGCCACCAAGTCGGAATACCTCGCCGACTTCGCCGGAGAGTTCCACGATCTACGCGACACCGAGGGTTACGCCCGCTGCCTGGACCCCGATCCCGCCGTCGGCTACGTCGCCGGCCAGGACCTGGCGGCCCGCCTCCTGGACGCCGGCAGCCTTGGTCTGGTCTATCCGGCGGTGCGCAACGCCGGAGGAACCAACATCGCGTGTTTCCGCCCTGCCCTGGTCCAGAACGTCCAGCCAGGCCGGCGGATCACGCTCACCTGGTCAGGTGGCGAAAGCCCGGAAATCGGCGCTTGAGGCGTCGATTATCGTCGCCTTCGGCGTCCGCGGACGTGCTTAGACAAGGCACGCTCAATCAGGCTCATTACCTGAAGGTCGCAGGTTCAAATCCTGCCCCCGCAACCAACAACATCAACGCCTTAGACATAATCGACTAAGGCGTTTTGTTTTGCGTGGAAGCAATGAGGAAGCAAAATATGCGCATAACGACCTGCCCCGCACCGATGGCCAAACGTCCGCTATGGACCTGAAAACGGAGCCCGGTAAGAATGTACGGAGAGGCTGCTTTTGACCCATAGCCGCATTATGGCCTCGAGGCTTCAGGTGTTCGTCCTTCGCGCGGACAAAAGATATTTTCTCGACACCTCGGACCTATTCCGAAGTTTCTCAAACAACATAGTGTGATGTCGTATCAACGTGTTTGGGACGCCATTAACTAAGAGATGCCGCTGAGTGAATCATTGATCAGCCAGCCAACGTAACCAGCATAGGCTAGTGTTAGAAGCAACCCCTCCCAACGGCTGATGATACTTTGGCGACCACCAAACCCGAAGCAGAACACAAACAGCGCGATGCTCAGGACTGCAACAACTAATATGTCGCGGTAGAGGACCTCGGGCGGAACCTGCAATGGATGGATGGAACCTGCGATTCCGACCACTGCCAGAGTGTTAAACATGTTGGAGCCAATGACGTTGCCGAGTGCTAGATCGGGTTCATTCTTGCGCGCTGCAGCTAGCGACGAGGCAAGTTCCGGCAACGAAGTACCAATAGCCACTATAGTTAGGCCGATGATCAGGTCACTAACTCCGAAGCTTTGCGCGATATTTACCGCACCCCAAACGAGAAGCCGTGAACTGCCGACTAAGATCAGTAGGCCGAGAGCGACCCACATTAGTGACTTTCCTAAGGTCATCGGATGCTCCAGCAGTTCTTCCTCCATTTCAGTGCCCATGGCATCGCCGCGCCCTATGATGCCCTCGTAAATACTCCACCCCATAACAGCAGCGAACAGCGTCAGGAGGATGAAGGCATCGACACGTGACAGATGCGAATCGAGGAAAAATCCAGCAGTGATCGCAGTCGCTACCAGCAGCAAGGGAATTTCCTTGCGAATAACCGACGAGTGAGCGGCAATCGGACAAACCAGTGCCGTAATGCCCAAAATCAACGAAATGTTGGCGATATTGGAACCGTAGGCATTTCCCAAGGCGAGCCCTGGGTTCCCTTGGGAGGCCGCGATTGCAGACACAACCATCTCTGGTGCAGAGGTGCCGAAACCCACGATTACCATGCCGATCAGCAGCGGCGGCATCTCAAAGTGATTGGCAGTACTTGCCGCCCCCTCAACGAACTTGTCGGCACTCCAGACTAAAAGCGCAAGCCCAACAACTACCGCACCGATAGAAAGAAGCATAAAACGTCACCGTGAAATCTTGTGAAATTAAGGGCATGCTTTTCGCAGCTGCCACAGGTGATAGCTAATAGACGAACGTCTGAAACGTGCAAGGTGGGTTCTGCTTGCGCCTATCCGGAACGAATGCAGATTATTCAAGGATCGACACCCTGATCCGGCACCACGAATATCCAGGTAGCAAGAAACTCTTGCAACTGTCATCCCCGCGCTCACAGGCAGTAGTGTAATTGCGAGAAACCCAAAGGCATCCTAAATGAGAACGGCGGAATGTTGGTAGAGGGATCGGTTGATTATAAATTGCTAGCTTCAACAATAGATACCCGTCCGTCGCCATTCATATCAGACGCACGATATCTATTCATCGCAGCAGTCATGTATTCCACGATGTCCAAAAAATTGTCGAAATTTCGATCAAGTTGATCAATGAGTCCATAGAAACCGTCGATACTGTATTGACGCCCTAAATTTGAGTAAGAATTCAGAAATTCTGAAGCAGATAATTGTTGATCATTGTCATGATCGATATACAGAAATACTCTCCGATAAAAATTTTCCGCTTCATTTCTAGAGATTTCCCCATTTCGATCTTGATCGACGACATTACGGTTCTCAGCATAAAGCGGCTTGTTTGTCTGCAAAGCCAAGGTAATGACAGCTATTAGAAACCAGTTGCGAACCATTACCACGCGCTGTCAGAGCTAAAACAGATGAACAAATGAAATTGAGGTGCCGAGCTTATGTGAGGCGAGCGAACATCAAATCACCGAAAGCTTAAACTTTTATTAGGGGCGTGGTATTGGACGACGCAGCGACCGATCTCCGCTACTACATCAGACAGCCGACATCGCCAGACAACATCTAGAATGACACCTCTTGGCTAAAAGCGGACCTTTTCAGACCTTGCCCAGCATGACCGCTATTAGCCAGGAGGTGACTAATCTCAAATCGTGAACAATTTACGGTAGCGCGTACGCTGGCGTCGTTGGCAATTTAATATCTAGACGTTGCCGATCATGTCTCGACATCGATCTCAATACCAACAGCGTTAGCAATCTCCGTATAGATATCAATCTCCTCGCTGGCTCGAAGGCTCACGATCAGAGCGTATCGCACTCGACGATCAGCACGTTCCAACTTTGGTTTTTCACGCCACCATCCTCCGATGGGGAAAATGCCTATCGCGTGGCGATTAGCGAGATCTACTGCCGTCCCACGCCAAACGTCTGAATGAATCGATCCTCTATCACGAAGCTGTGGCCCAAGCACCCAGCCTTCGTCGTTTCCAACTGGGCCGACGCGCTCATCTTCTTCACCCGCGGCAGCATTTACTCTCCTACGAAATCGATCGACGCTCTCTTCCGGGCGTTTTACCGAGAAACGCAGACCATGCCCGCCATAGCGATGCCGTTTCGTCCAGCCACGTTCGCCCGGATTTGGCTCAACGAAATAGCTCAGCGTAACGCGCATCTCCACCGGCGTTTCACCTAACGCGTTCAGGGTGTCGATAGGCCAAGGTAAATCGTGGAGCATCATATCGCGGCTGCGCGTCCGCGAACGTTCAAGTTGGTAAGGCTGCAAATCGGATTCTACAACCAGCGTCACGTCACTGTTGAAGCTGCGAAGCGCTCTATCGAGGCTTGGCACACCATAACCATACCGACGCAAAACCAGACGTTGATCGCTCTTGTTCGGGTTTGCGGGCAAATGCCCGAGCATCGCCGGTGTCCATTCCGCAGAATGAACAATCAACGCACGGACGGTCTCTGGCCATAAAGCCGGTCGCTCAGAAAGAACTTGCGCTGCCAGACGGGCAACCTGCGCAGTCGCAGCACTCGTCTCGCCGGTCACCGTGAACGCTCGCTCTTCGGGTCGGTTGTATGTTGTTAGAAGAGCCAGGTCGTCGATGTGATCACCATTGCCGGTCGCCGGGTCAACACCTTGATTACCGCCCTCAAAAACGACATCCGGTTTGATGGGCCAATCGTGGCGCCAATTTACCGATGTCCTACTGGAAGGCGAAAGGTCTCCTGCTGGAGCCATTACCTGCCATCCCGCAAAGTCGCGGTGGGTAACGGTGATCTTCTCTGTGACAGCGCCAACAGTAAGCGCATTCCATGATTGTGCTGGACTCTCGATTGGGGCCGTGTCGTTCTGATCAAGATATTCTGCAGACGGATAGTAGGTACGGATGTTACCCGCCGAAATGACAATCAGGCGCTCATCCTCGCCATCCCCGTAAGCGAGATCGTCGAGCTTCGCTGACCAAGAAGAAGGGCGACCGCGCCAATGATCGCCTGGACAAGTAACAGCAAGACAGTAGGCACGAGCTCGTTCCGGCGCTATGACCTCGGCTCGGCCCATAGCGGCAGCGGTTATATACCCATAGAGATCGGGATCGTTGTCGCCATGGTCAGGTAGAATTTTCACGGACTCGAGCCGGTGATGCAATTCAACGGGACCGTTCCCTAGCAACATGTGGATCAGGTCGCCATAGAGTGCCGTGCCACTCAATTGCGTGCCGTGTCCCCTCCACTGGGCGCTAACGTCTTCTCCGTGCCACCCCACATGCCAAGCCTGCTGATCGTCTTCGGCCAAAGCTGGTGCAATCAACGGGTGACGCCGTGTGCTGCCACTGTCGAGCACACATACAGCCGGAGCATTATCGCCCGGCGCAACAACCCGGTCAGCCAGTTCCTGCGCCCATGCGATCTGCTGAGCCCCATCCATCTCTATGAATAGGGATGGCGTGTCACGCGCGAGACGAAGTTCCGCTATTGCATCAGTGTTCGCGACAATTCGACCGATTGTCTCCGGCGCAGCCCTCGCGAGAATTACTTCGCGTTCGGCGAAAGTGACCGAATGTTCTTTAACCGCAACGTCAAGCTGGCGAGCTGCGTGGTCGAAAATCGGGCGACAGTCACGCCGCAACCACACCTCCCACCAAACTTCCTGCCCCGCTTCGGGGAAGAGATCCAGGTCATCCGTATAAAGTGAACCGGCCTCAGCAATCCTCGCCGTTTCCAGTGCGGCGACTAGGGCTTGGTTTTTTGGACGCCGGGATTTTTCAACACGGATGCCGCGTTCGTCCAGAACGATATTACCTTCAGCGTCCTTTTCATACCGGACATTATCTTCGTCGGCATAGGCACGTACCTTGTGGAGGTAATACTCGCGGCGGGATTCAGGCACGAATACGGTCGCTTTAACGAGGTCAGGGTTTTCGGTCGAGGGACGAGCGGTCACAAGCTCAATGCGCTCTCTGCCTTGATACTCCAGCTTGTCCAGTACGGCCTGCTGGGTTTGGAGAAGCTCGAATTCAAGGTAGAAGCCCGGCGTACCTCCGCTGATCTCAGGATCACGATTGGCGATCCGTTCTTGTGCAGCCGCTACCGCTGCCGTCAGCATTTCTTCAAGATGGTGGGCGTGCTGTTCGCGGTTGCGCTGGGGAACAGGCCCGCCGCCACCACTGCGAGGCGAAGTGAAGTCCTCCCGCTCGCCGTGATTGGGAAGATAAATATGCGGTAAATTACGCTGTTCGTCTTCAGCCATTCGCAGCGCCTCCGCTTAACAGTCAGTGGGGGCTTTGCGCTCGGCTATCGATCCTAATAGGTCGGCACACGTAACTCGCGTACGGTCGGCGAGGATTGCCCGCTTTGCCGCTTCGTCTGCAGCTCGCGAAATCTCTGCCTGGCTCAATCCAGAGGACTCTTTGACAGTATCCTTCCAGCGCATTCCCTTGGTATCAAAACCTGACAGCCGTGTTTTCAAAATACCTTCAGCGATGGAAGCATCGGGCAAATCGTAATGGATCACGTCATCGAACCGGCGGAACAAAGCCGGATCAAGTAACTCTGGATGGTTAGTTGCGGCGATAATCAGACTTTCGCTGTCATCATTCTCCAGAAACTGAAGGAATGAGTTCAGCACCCGTCGGATTTCTCCAACGTCGTTGCGTTCAGCCCTGCGGGCTCCGATCGCATCAAACTCGTCGAAGAAATATACACCCCGTGTCTGGAGCATCGCGTCAAAGACGAGCCTCAGCTTGGCAGCCGTTTCACCCATGAACCGGGTAATCAGGGTGTCAAACACGACTGTGAAAAGAGGCAGCGTCAGTTCGCCTGCCAGTGCGGCAGCCGTCATGGTCTTTCCTGAGCCGGGCGGGCCAATGAGAAGTATCTTCCTTCTCGGGTGAAGGCCGTGCTCGACTAGCCGATGATGCTGTCGCTGCTCCGTGATAATACGCTTCAGACGACCTTCCAGCGCCGTCGGCAGCACCATGCTGGCGAGACGTGTATCTGAATAGCTGGCTGAGATGAGTGCAGCGAGATCGCCCTTCGGCTGGGCGAGAGGCACTGGCCTGCTTGCCCGGCTTTGCTTAAGTGAGCGCGCCTCATCGACTAGGTCTCGGAGCTGTAGGGCAAGATTGCCATGCCCCTGACGGGCCTCATGGGCCGCAACCTGCATAGCCACAGACAAGAATTGCTCATTGTCGCCATCGATATGGCTCCGCAATAGCGCTATGAGATGTTTTGAGGCCGTCATGATTCCAATCCTCTCTCCCCCGGAGGAGTTCCCGCGAGTCATACTTATCTTATATCTATTGGGCTTGAGTGCTGCAAAGTCTACTTCCCTCCATTCAGCTTTAGACAACGTCCCCTCAGGGCCGGGAACGGAAGGGCTGCCATTAGGCAGCTTTGGTCAAATTGCTGCAGTCCGGTCGCAATAAAGGATGTTCAGAGCGAAGATCCCCAATGCCAACGTGGCCGCCGCCACTGCGGAATGCCGTTCAGTATACCTTGTATCGCCTCTAGCATTGGCATGCAGCGCATCTCCTTGCCACGACTGAAGCGAAAGAAGGGTCGCTCCTCGGGATAGGTGTCCTTGTCCGCAAGCTGAACGCCGAGCAGCATCAGATCTTCTGCGTCGGCCTGGAACTCGCCATGTGTCCGGTAGAAATCCATGTTTTCATAGGCCAGAGCCTTGGAGATCCGGGCATCGACGGGCTGGTTCGAGATTATCCAGCAGCATTCGACCGACGATCTCCGGTACCGTTCGGTCCTGAAGCGAAAATCGCGGAGGTGCTGGCTGGAAAGTTGAATTTCGAATGCCGTTCTCCTGCCATCCGGAAGGGTGACAAGAACATCGGCCTCCCACTCGGCACCATTCGGGTCGGTTCCCGCGACCTCAAGCTCTGCCTGGTAGCCCAATTCTCGTGCCGCCTTCACCACGTCGATCTTGAGTCTTGTATGGGCGTAACTCTCCGGCTTCGGAAGGACGCCTGTATAGCCCGGGTAATGGGCGAAGAAGCGAAGCCCACGGGGGGATGTCTTCGGCACGGCTGGCCAAGCCGAACGCGGCATGAGTAACGTGCCTCGAGGACTCAAGCACAGCCCGGCCCATTCCTCGTCGGTCACAGAAAATGCTTCAACTACCTCATTGGTGTTGGCACTGTATGCTATCTGGCCCAAGGGTGGCTCCTAGCTGCAAACGCAAATGCGACATTTCTTATGATCGCTGACAACGTCTGCTTTTGGGAAGCCGCAAAGCTGACCTCGAATATCCAGCCGGCATTCATCCGCTTCGGGTCAAAAGCCGAAACTTAAAAAAAACCCGCTCAAAAATTTGTATGTCCGGACCCGCTCTGACAACGGTCACAGCTCGCCTCTGTTTTAAATCACCACCACGATTACCGCCTTTCGCAAATGAAGGAGGTAATCATGTTTTCAAAACGGCTTCCGCTTAATAAACGCTCTCGCCGCTCATCAAAGATTGGACAACTGTTCGATTAATGCGTCCCCCTGGTCCGTGATCTGCCGTCTGACCCAATCCACGTCGTAGGCATTGTCAGCGAGAAGAAGCTGGCCAGGAATCAGACTCCGCTTGCCCGACCAATGCAGACGGATATATGTTCCCGAAATGTTCACATCCGCCAACCATCCTCGAATCTTCATACCGAAGGCCGGCCGGCGCCTAGCGCTGCCGCTGGTCGCCGCCCGTGTTCCCGCCGGGTTCCCCAGCCCAGCAGAGGATTTTTCTGACGGTACGCTCGATCTAAACGACCTGATCGAGCATCCTGCCGCCACCTTCATCGTCAAAGTTTCCGGATCCTCCATGACCGGCGCCGGCATCTTCGATGGCGACCTTCTGATCGTCGACCGCAGCATAACGCCGCGGTCAGGTCAGATAGTCGTCGCCGTTCTGGCCGGCGACATGACCGTGAAGCGGCTGAGGCGGCGCGACGGGCGGTGGTGGCTGATTCCTGAGGTCCAGGGCACCACTGACGGGGGCTCCCGGCACCAAGACGACGGCAATGCCGTCGGGTGCCGGGCCCATGACATGCTTCCAGACGGCTTCGCCGCGGTCGAGATGGGCGAGGACTCGGAAATCTGGGGCGTCGTCAAGAACGTGGTCCGATGCCTATCGTGAGCCGGATTTTCGGCCTGGCTGACGCCAACAACTTCTATGCGTCCTGCGAACGCGTGTTCCAGCCCGAGCTGCGCGGCAAACCCACCGTGGTTCTATCCAACAACGACGGCTGCGTGATCGCCCGTTCGCCGGAGGCAAAGGCGCTCGGAATCGGCATGGGAGACCCTTTCTTTAAGCTGCGCGAACGGCCCGAATGCCGGGGTGTGCAGGTGCGGTCCGCCAATTTCACGCTGTACGGCGACATGAGCCGCCGCGTCATGGACGTCATCGCGGCAAACGTCCCCGACATCGAGATCTACAGCATCGACGAATGTTTCATCGACTACACCGGCGTGAACCAGGCGGCCGACCACGCGCGGACGCTCAGAAACACGATCCATCAATGGACCGGGCTTATGGTCAGCATCGGCATCGGTTCCACCAAGACCTTGGCCAAGGTGGCCAACCGGCGGGCCAAGGCCGCGCGGGACGGTGTATTCAGTCTGCTCGATCCCGGCGCCCGGGCGCACGTCCTGAAGGAAACCGACGTGGGCGATGTTTGGGGCATCGGCCGGCGATGGTCGCGCCGCCTCGATCGCTACGGTATCGCCACCGCTTGGGACCTGGCGCAGATGGACCGCCAATGGGCCCGCGATGTCATGGGCGTCACCGGCCTCCGCACGGTCGACGAGCTGAACGGCATTCCCTGCCTGGCGCTGGAACAGGTGACGCCCGACAAACAGACAATCTGCGTCTCCCGCAGCTTCGGGACCACCGTCCGGGACCGCGACGGCCTGGCGTCCCGGCTCCGCCATTTCGCGGCCAGTGCCGCCGAGAAGCTGCGCCGGCACGGACTGACCGCCGGCGCGGTTTCAGTGTTCATCCGCGGCAACCCGTTTCGTCCGGACTCGCCGCAGTATTCGAACAGCGTCACCGTGGGCCTGGCGCCGGCGTCATCGGATACCAGCGACCTCGTAAAAGCGGCACTCCAGGGCCTGGACAGGATTTACCGGCCGGGCATCCCCTACAAAAAGGCCGGCGTTTTGTTGATCGACGTCCGCCGGCAGGCGTCGCCGTCCCTATTCGGCGTCTCAGATCCGCGCCGTGAGACGCTTATGCGGACCCTAGACGCGCTCAACGCCCGGCATGGGCCGGGAACGCTCTGTTATGGCCAGATGCCCCGCCCCAGGACCTGGTACATGGCCCAGAGGCACCTATCCAGGCGCTACACGACCTGTTGGCGGGAATTGCCGGTTGCCAGAGCTTGACAGCTCCGGCGAGTGCCCTGCCCTACCCTCAGTTTAAAGCGAACGACTACCTGCCGCGGACGGTTATCTCGGGCGGCAATATGCCGGCAGCTTGATCGCTTGCCGTGCCCCCGGTGTTTCATAATCGCGATAACGCCCTTTGGAGAAACGCGGGCAGTCCAGCGCCAGGCCGGCGCGGATCACTTCGGCGCCAATGTCGCGGCCGTCGAGGTAGCAAATGCCCACTACCCGGTCATGGGTTCGCGTGCCGTCCAGCTCGCAACGCACGGCCTGCCCCATGACCAACCGCGCCATGAACGCCTTGCCTTTGTCATATAGGGCGTGCCCCCTTTCGGGTGCCGATACGCCCTGCAAGCGCACGGCGATCCCTTCGACCTCGATCGTGTCACCGTCGCGGACGTGCGTAACGGCCCCAGACACATCGGCGGCCTGGACCGTGACCGGAAACAGAACCAGCAGGGCGGCAAGGGCGCGGATCATTCCGCCGGAGACTTTTCGAACCAGGCCGGGCATTTCATGTTCATCAACTTCCATGTTCGTTGGTTGAGGTCGCCGCTCCACCGAACCGACATTTTATCGTCACACCCGAACCTTAAGGAATCCCTCATCATCCAGGCTTGAAGCGGTGATTCTCGCCACCTTCGGCGGACGTGGCCGTGCCACCGCACGACCAGCTCAACGAGAAACGCCCTGTTTTCCGGCGTTAGTCCCCTTTCCCGGGCCTCAACGCGTCTGATCGCGGCCCCCTGCCCTTCGGGCCGCGGACCGCGATCTTGCCGCCGTCCGCTCGCCAGCTCCCGGCCGGCGGCTCTCCCTTGCCAGCTTAAACCGTTCCCTACGCCTTCCTCCAAGGCCTCCGGACGGTCCTGCCCGCTCCGTTCGCTGCGCTCCCGTGTTGGACCGCCTTCCCCTTTGTCGTCTTTCAGACGCCCGCAGGGCGGAAACCTTGGCGGCTAGGAGAACGGCACTCGGGCTTCGCCCGTCGCTGGACGACAGGAGGAAGAAGCCGGGGATGGCCCTCGGCCGAGGTAAAGGAGAGTTACCGAATGTTGACCCACGATCACGCAACCGGGGAAATCCGGATAGCGGAAACCGATGAGCTGGTGTGTAACACCGTCTATCGGGACGGGGCGTTTGACTTCGTTCCAACCGGCGACCTGGCCGCCATTAGCGACTGCACGCCTCACACATTTTTTAACTTCAAAGCCGGGGAATACTGGGTTCTGGCGATGGTGATCGAATACCTGCCGGACGCACGGAAATGAGCAAGGGAACAGCATCGATGCCAACAAATAACGAACTGATCGACGCCCTGCAGAACGTCACCGAAGCCCTCGCCAATACCCTGCTGCATCATGGCCAGAAAATGCTTCCGGCTGATCTTTCTGCCCGCCGGAAGCTTGTCCAGGACAGCCGCGTGTTGATTGCGGGCGACGCCCCCGGTGCCCGGATCGAGATTGCGTGTGGCCGTTGCGGCTCTGACGACGTGGGCCGTGAGGCAACCGCCAGATGGGACGTTTCTGCCCAGGCATGGGCGCTCGGCAGCGTCTTCGATGACGGGTTTTGCGACAACTGCAATAGCGACGCTAACCTGATCGAACGCCCGGTAACTGGATAAGGAGCGCGTTCTATGGCAAGATTGAAACACCTGATCCCGCTCCGACAGGCCGGGTTTACCGACGAACAGGCCGACGCTATGGCCGAATTCACGGAGGAAGTCATGGCAACCAAACAGGATATTTCCGACTTGGAATATCGCTTGTCGATCAAGATCATTATGAGCAACTTCGCGGTTGTCGCGATCCTTGGCGGGATCATCGGCCTCGTTAAGTTTCTCTGATCGATCCCCCTCCCCTTAATTTTCGGGGCGCCTCCGGGCGCCCCGTCGCTTTTTTTGTCCGTCTCCGACCGTCCAAAAAAAGACCCCGGCACGAAGGCGCCGGGGTAAGTTGAGTGGGAGGGAGGAGCCCCGCTTAGTCTGTCATTGCGCCGCTATCCCTGCGGCCAGGTCCTGCATTGGGGGGCGCTTCCCGACCGCCCTACCCTCTCTTTCCGACCCGTCTTGTCCTTTCACGCGCCGTCGTCGACCCGCTTCGCCGGCCTCCATGGCGCCGAGCATCAATATCCCTTCGGCCATCCATTCGACTTGGGCCGCCCCTTCGGGTGTCAGCTCGTAACTGTGGCGCCGGCGGCCGTCGCCGCCGTCCTCGACCGGCACCCTGCCCGCCCAGGCCTTCACATCGAGGTCCGAAAGGATCCGATGAAGGTTCGGCCTTATGATTTTCTCGCCCGTCGCCGCCTCGATATCGCGGCCGATTTCGACCGCCGCCATCGGGCGCTTCCGGCGGTACATCGCCAACATCACCAGGAACTGCACACCAGGTACGAATTTGTTTTCTCGCTTCATTCCCGCTTTCTCCGTCAAGCCTGAAGCCGGCTACATCCGGCTTTCATCCTGTCGTCGAAAAAGGGGGGAGCCTGGCGGATTGAAATCGGGCGTGGCCGGGTTGCCGAGAGAGCGAGGCCACGCCTTGCGAGCTGGCGGCCCTGCCATGCTGTAGATTTTGATCCCGAAGGCGGGGGGCAAAGCCCCCTACCCTTCCCGGTCCATTGGCGATGCCCAATCGTCAAGGGATTTGCCAAAGTCCCGGGTTTTGGTAAAAGTGATCTCATAAGAAATCGATGCGCCAGCCGCATTGAGTGGATATGCTGCGATAATGACGCAAAATGTCGCACAGTCAAGACAAAATGCGGCTCTAGGAGTGGCCATTTTTGCTAACTAAGGGGCAAATCGTTGGGGCGCGGGCGATGTTGGGCCTAAACCAAGACCAGTTGGTAGAGCTGGTTAAGGCGAAGGACGGCACGTTTAGCCGAAGCACTCTCGGCCGTCTTGAGGCCAAAGGTTCGGACCACGTTCTAGGCGCTACCGTTCGACGCGTTCAGGAAGCGCTTGAAGAACAGGGCGCGATTTTTCTTCCGGAAGATCCAGAGCGCGGCCTCGGCCCGGGCGTGCGGATCCGCTCTGTTAATCGCCTATAGCGATTCTCCGATTTATCGATTTCATACTGCCTGATTGATTCGTTACGCGTCGCGAAAGCGACCGAACGCGTCAAAATTGCGTCTTAATGTGTTGCATGAGATCGACGTTCCCGTGATTCTCGCGCATTACGCATTTCCAGGGGCTTACCATCACATCTTAAGCCCCTGCTAGTAGATGCATAGACCCATATCTTGGGCCATCCCCCGCTAGTACCGTTTTGATACTGTTGCAAACACTCGATTTAGTGTTGCAGATTGGTCGCGTCATCAACGACTTGAGGGAGGCGCCGGCCACACGATCCAGGCAACGAAAAAGGCCAATGGCGGGAACCATTGACCTTTTTAAATTCTACAAATCGGGCAGCTCCTGCGACAGAACTGCGAATCCAGTGCCCTCTTTGTAGCCAAAACCGAATCGCACCGCAAGCACTTTGTTGGCGGTGAACAGTCGTTTTCGGCCTGGTCTCAACCCGGCGCCTTCCTGGTTACACAGGAGGCGTACCTATGGCGCTATATCGCCAAGCGGGCAGCTCATACCGCACCCGCGACAAGAACGGCCTGACACGGGCCTACAAGGCCGTGCTAGAGGCCATTCGGAAATCAGCTAATGACGAGGGCACCGCTTGCCTGACCAACGGCGAACTGGCCCACAGGGCCGACGTGAGCCGTCGCAGCGTCCAGGCGGCCACTGCCTACCTGGCCGATAACGGCTTCATTTCCAAGATCGAGCGCCGGCGGACGCGGATCTACAACGACCCGAATATCTATCGCCTCACCGACCGCAAGGCGGTTTCTCAGCAGGGGCGCAAAAATCGCACGCAGAAACCCCGTAGGGGTGAATCTAATAACTATACATCTTGTTCTACACCTTCCGCCTCGGACGAAAGTTGTAACCACGCCTTGAGGCAGGCGGAGACGGGAGAGAAAGCGAGACGGCCCACGGGCACCTATCGGGCACCGAAGACCCCTGCCCTACTCCGGCCAGATCGCGACCGGATCACCGCCGCCATGCGGCGCCTGGGCATCGACCTCGGGAATGACCTGGCCTTGACCGATGGCCAACTACTCGAACGGATCGACGCCCTACGCCGTGAACGCATCCCAGGCTTTGCCGCAACCGCCTGGGGCTACCGGGCAACCGTCCACGGCGTCCAGGCCTGGTTTGCCGTCATCGAGACGGTCGGTATGATGGATGGGCTTATTCCGCAGAAAGACGGCGAAATTCGGAACCCGGCCGCGTATCTCGGCGGGATTTTGTGGAAGGCGGAAACCGATCCCCGAAAGACCGTCACGGATTGGCTCGAGATCGAAGAACGCAAGGACCGTGAGGCTAAAACTGCGGAATTCCGGGCCGCATACGCTGCTAAACAATCTCAATTCGATGGCCTTTGGACCGAAGCAAAGGCCGTTCTGGCTGAAAGCATCCCACAGGCCGAAATCGAATCCTGGTTTGCAAACGCCCGGATTTTGGCCGTTGCCGAGGAACGCGTAACCCTCGCATTCCCGACGAGGTTCTTGAAGGAATACGCATATACTCACTACCGAATGGCTGTATCTGGCGCGATTTCAAGGGTGCGAGACGAATCTTCAAGCGTCGTTTTCACTGTCCGGTCGGAACTCGCATGATGATGATCGACCACGGAAAGACAACGGTTCGGGCGAATGCGGCGCTTATAACCCGCGTAGCGGGAACGCGCGCCGCACCGCGCTTGCGGTCCTACGGACTTGAGCCAGGTTCCCTGTCTCAACCAAAAGGCGCTAATCGCTTTCTCGGCACTCGGGCGAACGCCCTGCCCCCCTGCCCTGCCCTCTACACTGCCGCCTGACATGATGTTACGTAATATGATATGATATCACTTCACATCACATCATCTGATTTGATCTTGTGTGATATCGCGTCATATGATATCCGGTCATATCAGTTCATTTGATATCACTTGAGAGGATTCCGATGATTATCGTTATCGCCAGTTCAAAAGGCGGCGTTGGCAAGAGTACGACAGCATTGGCGCTTGGTGCGGCGCTGGCCGCGCGGGGCGGCAGCGTCACGATCATCGACGCTGATCCCAACCAGCCGATTGCCCGGTGGGATGCTCGCACGAAAGAGGCCGGCGTTACCGTCGAACGCTTGAACGTCATTAGCTGCACGTCCAAGGACGAGATTTTAGACACGATCAACGAGGCCGCGCAGAAAACGGCCTTCGTCATCATCGACCTTGAAGGCACCGCGAATATGATGGTCGGATACGCTATCAGTCAGGCGAGCCTGGTCCTGATCCCGTTGCAAGGGTCGCAGCTCGACGCCGACGAGGCCGTGAAAGCCCGGAAACTGGTCCGGCAGCAAGAGCAGATCGCGAACCGCTCGATTCCTTACGTTTTCGCGTTCACCCGGACCTCTGTGATCGAGCCGCGCGGCTTCAAGCACATCCGCCAGCAGTTGAAGGACGCCAAATTGCCGGCGCTTTCTGTGCCCGTTTCCGAACTTGAAGCCTACCGAATCATGTTCATGGTCGGCGGCACCGTGTTCGACATGGCCGACGTGGATGCACCTAACCTTAAAGGCGCCCAGGAAAACGCGCTCGCATTTTCAAAAGCCGTGACGGATTTAATCGCCACAAACCAAAAAGCGGCAGAGTAGGGGAGGGGGCAGATGACCACGGAACCACGCAAACGCGCCGCTTTGTCGGTCGATGACGACCTGGCCGGCTTTACGCCGACACCGGCACCCGTTGCACCGTCCGCCGCCGCCATCGAGCAATCGACAACGGCGGCCGGGTTTGGCACCACGCCGCAAACCCCACCTAAATCCCCAGACAACGGCCGCGAAGCGGCCGACGATTTCCAGCCCGCGGCCGGCGATACCGCCGCGTCGGCGCCGGAATTCCCTTGGCAGGCGGCAGACATTCGGCCAGGCCGGAAAGAGGGGTTCCCGCTGCGCTTCGATGAACAGTTGAAAGCCATGCTCAAATGGCTGGACGATCAAGGCGAAATCAGGAGCATGAATCGGTTCATCGAAGACGCGCTGGCCCAGGCGATCCCCGCGAAGGTCGCAGCCGTGCTTGAAGCCAGCCATGGACACAGTGCGAAGGCCGCAAAGAAAGCGGCCGAGATCCGTAAAAAATAGAGTTCGGGAAACACACATCAACAAATACCGTGGAACATCTTTGCGATTTTGTAACGATTCCGGTATAATGTAGATACGTCGAGGGGTGGAAACTCACGGAATTCTGGGTGTTTGAGCGATTTTCGTTGCACACCGAAACTGAAGAGACCATCTTTCCACCTTACGAACACAGGAAGGGATACGGTGCCGGTCAACGGTGTCGTCTTTGTGGAAATCATGAAGGATCCTAAAGAAATCTAGGGCGCACCAGCCCTGGCCGCTCGCCAGAGTGGAAAAAGAAGCCCGCCGCCGGTAAGCTGGTTGCGGGCGTCTTTTTGTCCAGGCTCAGGGAGGCGGATTTTGGCAGAAGACAACCCGAAAAACAGCGGCAGTGATCCGCCGAGACGTTTGGGCCTCGCACGTATGGGCTGGGCCACTTTACCGGCGCTGGGCTTTGTCGGCCTACTCTTCGCCGTCGGCGCTACCCTCGTTCGCAATCAGAACCTGGGGCCACTCGCTTCCGCAATAGAACCCGAACATTTGGCGGTCCTCGGGTGCCTCGTCATCATCGCCGGCGGCCTGTTCATGGTCGTCATTACGCCCCGCGACGGAGAGAGCGCTGCCGAAATCGTAGAGCGCCACGCCGCCATCATCACGTTTGGCATACTGATCGCCGTCGTTTGTGCGTTCGTAATCGGCGCCATGATTCTTTGGCAGGTGGCAGCCGAATACGGCGGCGCCGACAAGCGTCCGGATTTATTCGCGGTTCTGCTTACGGGCATGACCGCGACCGTGGCGGTCGTTGGCCAGATGACAGTCGAGAACAGAAAGCGGCGGCAGGAGCGGAATCGGCAGCGGGCCGAAGAGGAGATGCGCGAGCGTCGCCGCAAGCTGGAGTTCACCCATCAGCAGATTCAGGAGTTCCGCACCGATAGGGAGGTGCAGCAACACAAGGCGAACCTCCGCCGGGCCTATCCCACTGGGCAGGATATACCCCGTGAAGAGGTTCCTTTGCTCTTTGCCCGGAGCGTCGATCCACGGTCGTTGAGCGCCGAGGATTCTGAAGCCCTTCATGCGCCGGTCTGGACGTCGATCACCGACCTGTTGACCTTCTACGAACAGCTGGCGGCAGATGTCTATCGCCAAACCATTGCCGCAGGGGAGGTGACGTCAGTTGAGAGAGATGCGGACCGTCACCAAAATATGCCGGGATCCGTCGATGAGGGCCTTCTAAATGAGGTCCTGTCGGGCGCACTGATCGCGACGTACAAGAAGACGCTGACGGTCATCGAGGCCCACTGGCGCGAGGACCACGAAACCTACGAACGCCTGCGATGGCTCATCAACCGTTGGCAGTATCGTTTGTCACCGGAGGAACGCGACTTCAAGCACGCCGTCGACCCGGAGGAATGGTCGTCGAAGGTTTGGACCGAATACGGTGGTACCATGAAGAAAAAGATAAAGATCGACGGCATATCGTACCCGCTCGTGCACGGCGATCAAAAGGGTGGCGCCTGGGGCGGGTCGGATTACAGGCGTCTCGATCTGACCGGTGTGGCCGCGGCCTGGGGCCCCGGGACGTATCGGGACCTGGCTCTGGCCGGTCTAGCCGCTTGGCCACGCGACGTGTCGGCTGCGGGGCTCAACCGCAAAATTAAGGAAATGTTCCCTGAGATCGCCAAGGACGCAGATGCCATTTTCAATGACCGGGGACAAGACACGCCGGCGGCGGATTCCGGGTCTCCCATCGAGGGCGTCACCGCGGCGCTCGAAGACCTCACGCGGGCAGTGCGAGAGATAAAGCGTACCTGATAAAACTGGCCAGCAGTTGCAGCCGTGAGCGCGGCACTTTAGAATCATGCATCTCACGTAAAGAGGCCCATCATGGCAACCGTACACCAAACCATCCAGACCGAGAAAATCAACCCTTCTGACGACCCGAGCGACGAAATCTGGCGCGAAATGAGCCGTGCTTTACGCAAGGGCGACGATAGTGCCGCCCGCGCGCGTCTCGCGGCCGGTTACCCGATCTATTACAGTGAGGACGACACACCCGCCGGCCTGGTCATCAAGAAACACCCCGACGGACGGCGTGAGCTGGTCCGATGCGATCCTGCCGGTGATGAAGTAATCCGCGTTCTGTGACATCTAAGCCGCAGCTCTGGGTGTTCTCCGGGCCGAACGGCGCGGGAAAATCGACGCTTGCAGCAAAATACATCGCCGGGCGCATTCCCATCGTAAATCCCGATGTTATTGCACTCGATATCGCGCCCGGGAACTTCGATCCCTCCGTGATGCTTCGGGCCGGTCGTCTTGCCATCGAGGAACGCAGGAACTTCCTCGCTGCCGGCGCCACGTTCGCGATGGAAACAACGCTGACCGGGCAGGGCGAGCTGAGGTTTATGCAAGCTGCGCGAGAACAGAATTACAAGGTGAATTTGGTTTTCGTCGGGCTTGCCCGGGCGGAAGATTCCTACAGTCGAGTCATGGGCCGCGTCCAGGCAGGGGGCCACCCGGTCCCGGACGCGGATATCGCACGGCGCTTCGCCCGCAGCATGGCGAACCTACCGGCCGCCATGCGCATCGCTCATAGATCCTATGTGGTCGATAATAGCGGGGAGGGGTTTCGTCTGATGCTTGTCCGCATGGCCAGAGAAACGAGATACATCCGTCAACGCTTGCCCGCTTGGACACGGGCAGCCGTGCCTGCCGCATTGAGGCAGACTCCTGAAATGGGTATGGAGTTATAGAATCCGCGGCGGCCCTGATTGAGTGCCGCGGCCTGATGGCGCTGCGGATCACTGTCTAGACAGGGTGGAGGAGCTGACGGCGGCCGGCGACAAGCAGGGAGCGTATGTCTGGGACCAGGTGCGGGCCGCACTGCTGGATTTAAGCAACATTCGGTTCGATCGTGTTACTGTGAATTGAGTGCAGGGGAGGGGTATGGCTGAAAACCGCAGCACTGAGAATTATCACCAGCAGTTGCAGCGAATCTCCGCAGAACTGGCCAATAAGTATGTAGCGTTAGGCAGCAAACATAATGACGATGCGACCAGAGAGAGCGGACGCCTCAACGCCTACGGATTCGTGGCGCATGGTGCAATCGTATCGCTTGCCTTGAGCGGACTATCGGCAGAACCGATGTCGGTTCCTCCAGTTGCACTCAAAATGTTCTTCACTGCATCGCTCATCTCGCTGGTACTGCTGGCCGTGGACAAAGCCTTCGCCGTGTATCTATCTCGATCCGCAGCGTTTAGGTTTTTCGAAGACTCGAAACGTGTAATAGAGGCCGCGAAAAAGACTCCTCCGGAGATCGAATATGGTCATGACGACGACCTGCCTGTGTTCAATATGAAGCTCCTTTGGATCGCGAATGCTGCAACAATTATTCTTATCGTCGAGTTTCTATCTGCCATTTACCTGGCATGGTTTGTCCTATGAAGGAAATGCCAGCGGCTCACGGTTTTACTAGATAATATTTCTCATTGAGCGGCTCTATTGCCCAGGAACTTGGCATGCCCCATGCTAACAACTCGTTCCCTAGTCGCCACCGGCCATGACATTCTAGCGAAATGCCGGGGATGCGATTTCACCGTCCTATTGCATCCAAACCAATTGCTGCCGCTGATCCGTTAGACGGTGACACCCTAGGATATAGAGCGCCGGGGGAAGCACAGAAAATGCGGAGAGGCTGGCCCCAAGTTCATGGCAGAGATACTGGAGCACCGGCGATTGACCTATGGCGGGCATGGGTAGGGAATTTTCCGCTAAAATGACTAGGCCGCCCTTGGCGGCCGCAATTTCAACAATTCACTTTGTTCATCGAGGCGGATTTGCCTCTTTCATCGGCAAGTTTTATTTCTTTCCCGCCAAGGCGTTGCCCGTCTCTGCCGTTCCTCGACAGTCTCCGTCAGTCTTTGCCAGACTCCGCCTGACCCTGCCTTGTCGTAGGGGGGCAGGACATGTCAGGTGGCCCCACCTTGGGGCAACCTGACGCCCCTATTGCGGGGCAATCCTGCTTATTCGCACTACGCGCTCAACGGGTTTAAACGACAGGGGAGGGTGGAATAAAAAAGCGGCGGGTTTCCCCGCCGCCGTTCGTTCCGTCAATCCTGGACGATCCTAGCCCATCTGTGGGCCGTTTTCCCGGCCCTTCCTGGCCGACTTCGCCGCGATCTTTATCGCCGCCTTCATCTTGTCGTCCGGACCCAAGGCGAGGGCCTTGCCGTCCTTGTCGATCACCAGCAGGCCAACCAGGTCCGCGTTGTCATTCCGTACCGGGGCGACCCTGTTGCCGACGGGATCGATCATCGCGCCGCCGCCCGAGCTGGCCAGGTCGACGGCGGCGGCCTTCGGAAGCTGGATCCATTCGCGCTTGCCGGCGAGCGCCGACAGTGCCGGCGCGGCCGTCTTTGGAAACCGCTTCGGCTTGTTCGGATCCCCAAAGACCGTGCGCAGGGCTTCCATGTGGGCGATCATCAAGACCATCGCCAATGGATCCTCATAGGCTTCCGTCGCCAGCCACAGTTTCCAATTGCTCACCGCGCGGCCGAGAATCGTTGATTTCGTCCACGGCTGTTTCCGCGCCCCGATATACCTGTTCCATAACGGCCCGGTATTCGGATGACGAGGGAGCAGGGGAGGGCGTTGATAGCGGTCCTTACCTGTCCCGGCGCCCCTTCCTGGCCGGCGTGCCTGTTCCGGCCCTTGGTAGGGCCCAAAACGGCCCTCCAGGGCCTTCTTAGAGGCTTCCCGCCCTACCGAACTAGCCTTCATGGTGCCCTTGCCGTCCAGATCGTAGAAAACCAGGCCGTTGCCGCGCGGCTTGATGCCGACGTTCCAACTCGCCAACTCCTTATGCAAACCCGGCCACCCCTTAGCCCGGTCGACGGCCCCGAGAATGTCCGGTTTCTTTTCCTGCATGAATCGATGAAACGACTGCTGCCAGGTGTGGCGTTCGAAGTCACGGGCTTCCGCCGAAATGCCGCTAAGTGACAGAGCTTCCGATTTGCCAGGATCTACGGCCAGGCCGTAGGCCTTTTCGATCTCCCGGGCCAGCTTATCGCGGGCGCGGAAATCCATGTATGGGTTATGAACCTTCAACGTCTTTGGATGTACCCGGTTCACCGCAACATGAATGTGGAAGTTCTCTGTGTTCTGATGAGCGCCGGCGACGTACTGGTGCCCGTCGAAGCCCATCACATCGACGAACCGTGCCGCAATCTCGCGCATCGCCGCACCGTCAAGTTTTTTCTCGTCACTTTCTCGAAAGGACAGAATGAAGTGATAGGTTTTATCCTTCACATCCGGCTTTAGCTGACGGGCGGCTTCGATCTCAATAATCCCAAGATCGAGCTGATCGATCCCGTCGCCGGCATCACAATTCCCCATCCAGAAATCGCGCAGCTTTTCGCCCGGCTGGTCGGCCGCCGCGATGTATCGCGCCAGGCGATCAAAGTTGTCGGCTACGCCGGTTTTTTTCGGGACTTTCTTGGATATCATTTGCGCTTCGGCTGCACCTGGTCGCGGATCTCGATAACAGAGGCTTTTAGTGCCTTTTGCGTCTTGTCGATCTCACCCATCAATCGGGCGAAATCCTTGCCTTGATCCGGACGCTCATCGATGGCGAGTTTCAGGAGGTTTCCCAGGCGGGCCAGGTCCGCGTTGACCTTCAACAGATCTTGGATTCCGCGCCAGGCCGAGAAGTCTTCGGCCTTCGGCATGGCATAGTTCATCCCGAGGCGGAGCAAGAACTGTGAAATCGACAAACCAACTTGGTCCGCCTTGCCCTTTATCGATATTTCTTCCTCTGCCGTCACGTAAACACGCAACCGCTTCCGTATTGTTGGCATCGCCTACTGTTCCGCCTGTTCGTTAAGCCAGTCGGCGCCGTACATTTCTTCGGCCGATGACAAATCCACATCAAGCGCGAGCAGCCACGCTGCCCCATATTTTTGTTTCAAAGCGTAGAGCATGAACGGTGTTGCCTTTGTTTTTCTGAGATAGTCCCTGATCATTCGTTGTTCTGTCGTGATGTTTTCCACGACGTTCCCAAACACCGGCCCAAGATGGCCGTTTCCGTCCTTTTTTGCGGGCATGATTCAACTTTCAATGCCCCACTCGATATTTTGTTATTTTGGTTGTTATAGAGAACCGCCGACGCGAAGCGCCGGCGGTTGTTTCTGCTAGAGGCCCATCCCTGCGGATCGACCCTCTTTCTGACGGCTTCGCGGCTTTTCAATCGACTTACGCGCGGGCGGCGCATTGTCGGCACGCGGCAAATATTCCCGCGTGTCCGAATGCTTGAACTGATCGATCCCATCGACAGTTTCCATGAACATGAAATTACCGGCCCAATTAGGCGCCTTTTCATCCCTGGACAGACGCCCGTCCGCGATGGCGCGGTCAAAGGCTGCGCTTACCTCGTTCCGAAGAATCCTTCTTTCCTCGAAAAGCCGCGCTTCGACTTGATCCATTTTTGCCGCGACGAGGGCCGGCGGAACAGCCATCGATATTTGTTCCTTCACAGCGGGGAGGCCGCGGGCGTGATGTAGATCATTGAAATCTGTCATGCCCGATTCCTGTTCTCGGGCAAAAAATTCCGGCACAGCCACCAAGCCGCCGTGCCTTTCGGCCGCTTCAACAGCCTTTACAAGACCAACATTCTTTTGCCGGCGCACGTCATTGTCGGCAGCAAAGATCAGCTCACGATCAGGATGTTGCCGGCGAATCACACTCGCTACGGCATCCAGGTTGCCGGCATCGAAGGCGGCGATCACCGTATTCCCCGAGGCTTCTCGAATACTGGCAGCCGTCGAATAGCCTTCGGCAATGATGATTGGGCCTGTATCCGGTCCAGATAGCTTGTGCATCAATCCTTCTTTTTTGCCGCCCTTTAGATACCGCTTCCGACCGTAATCATTGATTATTTGGACGTTGTGAATCTTACCGTAGATGTCTGTCAGCGGCACAAGAAGGTTGCCCTCTTTATCCGCTTTCAAACCGAACGACCGAACACCCTTTTTTATCAAAAAAGCGTGCTTACCGTCCGACGGCACTGCACCAGCAAATATCTTCAAAGCGCGTTCGGCCGTTGCCTTCTGCTTCTGACGTATTTCAGCTTCAAGTTCGGTTTTTCGTTTCGCAGATTGCGCCTTCAATTCCAACAGTTTCGCAGGATCAATCTTCTCGCCCGTCGCCACCCATTTTTCGACCTTATCGCCCAGGCGATAGTTCATGATTTGACCGTTCGGCCGACCATCGAGAAAGCCACGATAAGAGCCGGACAGTTGTCCCTTGGCGTCATCGATCACGGGGACTCGGTGCCAACGGCCATCCATAACGGCCGGGCCGTCGACCAACAGGCCACTTGACCGAAGGGCTTCCGAGAATTCCTCGACCGGATCACGCGACGCAGCTTCCGCCTGGACGTTTTCAATAGCCCATCGTGAGAACTTCGCCGCTTCCAGGCCGGCAGGGACGTACCAGGACTTCGCCTTGCGGTCCCACCTGGCGCCGAGCGCCTTCGCTTCGTTCTTTTCCTCGAATGGCACCGCGATATAAACCCGTTTCCGTTCGGCCGCTTCCGATTTGGCCGGTTCGGCGGCTTGCTGTTTCGCCATTTTCTCACCCTCTTTCCGCAGCTTTGCTTGTTTCTCCAATTCAGGCCTCTTGTCCGCCTCCACGACCCACTGGCGGATCGTTTCGGCGTCCCGGGCCGCCTGGAAAAGTAGGTTCTTGTCGTCTTTCAAGGCGCCTAGCCAGCTTTCGACATAGCCCGCGTGGCGTTCGGGGAAGTGACCAAGGCCGACTTCCGTTGCCAGCATGAAGGACGCCATTTCGGCGCGCAGTTCTTCCCGGGCATAGGCCGCTGACCCGAACGGTCCGAAATCCCGGGCCAGGCGGTTCGCGTGCCCGGTCGCATGACCGATTTCATGCAACTGCGTTGCATAGAACTCGTATTGACTGGTGAAGGCCGCCGGCGGGGGCATCCGGACGTGATCGTTAACCGGATTATAGAAAGCCCGATCCGCCTGATCGAAGAATACCGGCACGCCGGCACCCTTAATCAGATCTTCCGCGCGGTCGACCGGCGCCCACTGCGGTTCCGGCACGATAAAGGGCTCCAGGCCGTCAACCTGTTCCGCGTTGAACACGGCCGCATAGAACACTTGCGGCCGAGTTAGGCGGACTTCCTTGTATATCTGCTTGCCGGCGTCATCGAGGATCGGCTGTTTATTGTCGTCGAGGGCGGGAACCCGTTCCGTCCACTTCCAATGTTCGACCCAGGTTGACTTTTCGCCTTTGCGAACCTGGGCGCCGGCGGCCGAGGCCTGCCGGTATGTCAACCAGCGGGGATCCTGGCGGCCCTGCATTTCGAGCCACCAGGCGTTGATACCCTTGTATTCCGACCCTGAAACCGGGTTATGGGGCGTCAGACGAAACATTCCCGGTTGCCACGGCTTTTGCCATGGCGCGGTGCCGGCCTCTATCTGGCGGATCATTTCTTCCGCCACGTCTTTGCGGAAATCAGGTCTAGCCATTGGCAGGGCCCTCCGATTCAACCGCATCCACGAAAGAATCCAGGGCCGCAATGTCATCAAGGGCAGATTCCTTGAATGCGCCCATGTACCAGGCAAGATCCGGATCGACAGGGGCGGGGCCTTCGGCCGCCGCCTTCGCCACGCCTTCGGCTTCCGCTTTCAGCTCCGCCTTCGGATCCGGGTCTTTCGTCCCTTGTAGTATCCACATTCTCAATTCCTCCTTTGGCCTGGATTACGCTTCGCCGGGCGGCTGAATGCCTGCCCGTGCTGAAAGTTCTTTGTCTTGGAAATACAGCGTTTGAACGCCTCGGATCGGCGGCGTCCCGCCGGCGAACACCAGGACCTCGCCAGGCCTCGCCTTGCCATCGTCCGTCTCAATTCCTCGAAGCCGTAAGCACTCGTCCGCCGTGAGTAACGGACGTGACGTTTCGTGGAGATTTTCGGAAACGGATCCCAGTTCCCCGAGACGGCCAGAGCGTGACCGCCGCGCCTGGACGACGGTCGCTTTACCTGTCATGTCAGACAGCACCCGTGCCGTTTCGATCTTGTTCGGCGCGAAAGCGATCCGCACATGGCAATTCGACATGATCGATTCTTCACGGCCGTAGGCCTGGTGAAGCTGCGTAATATCTTGCACCACCAAGAAGGCCTTAAGGCCGTAGCCAGCCATGAATGCCAAGGCGCGTTCGAAGATCTCCAATTTACCGATCGAGGTAAACTCATCGAGCATAAGCAGCAGACGGTGCTTATAGCTTGTCTTGGCTCGGCCATTTTCGAACTCCATTTCTTCGGTCAACCGCCGAAGAAGCAGGTTCATTACGATTCGGACCAGTGGCCGCAGCCGATCAATATCGGACGGCCGCACGATCATGTAGAACGCAGCGGGCTTCGATCCGTTCACCAGGTCATTCAATGAAAAATCACTAGACGCCGTGTTCTTGGCGATAATCGGATCGGCATAAAGGGCCAGCTCCGTAATTGCGCTGGAATGAACCCCCGACCGCTCTTGTGGCGCCTTGATCTTCATGCGGCTGGCGCCGCGCTTCACTTCCTTGTCGATGTAATCCTCACCGTGCCGGTAGGAGAGCATTTCATCGAGAAGCGCATCAAAATCGTCTTCACCGCTTTCGTGAGAAATCGTCCCCGACGCAAAAATATTCACGTCATCGAGACAGGCCCGCCGGCCTTCCTCTTTCTTCACCCGGTAGATCACATGCAGAAGGACCACGCTCAACCAGGTCCAACCCTCTTGGCGCCAGTAGTCCCGAAGACCTTTGCCGTCCGGATCGATAATCATGGCCGCGATGTTCTGGCAGTCAGCAATGTCGCGCCCGGTCCCAATGCGGACCTCCGCCAGCGGATTGAACTTCGCGGTGAACCCGGTTGTGGTCGGTTCGAACTTAAAAACGGCGTGACCCTGCCGCGCCCGCCAACCCGCCGTTAGCGCATGATTCTCGCCCTTGATATCTAGCACGAACACGCTTGCCGGCCAGGTCAATAGGGTAGGGAGAATCAAGCTCACCCCTTTACCCGAGCGGGTAGGGGCGAACACCATGACATGCTCCGGTCCATCATGTCGCATCGGCTCGACAGTTCCGGTCCGGCCGCGCCAACCACCGACCGTCACGCCCTTGTCGTTAAACAGGCCTGCTTTGACCACATCCTTGCGGTTGGCCCATCTGGCCGAACCGTGCAGCTCATCCCCATCCCGGCCACCGCCGAGCGTCCGGTTTCTGGCCCTGGTCGCGATGGCCACGACCAGGAACATTCCGACGACCCCGCCGGCGCCGGCGAAATAGACGGCGTTCAGCATTTCTGGGGGCAAACCTGTTGGATGAAAAGCGACCTTAGCCACCCATTCCCACCATCGCAGATCCTGCGGATCGAAACCGACGGCGAAGTGCCACTGAATGATGATCGCCGCGAGGATCCCGACGAACACGAACAGGAGTGAGACCCGGGCCACGATCATTGCTCGACCCCTTCCTTGAGGATCCAGCGGCCTCGCTTCGGTTCCCAAATGTCGGAAAGACGGCGGTATCCGTCCAGATCCCGCTTGATCTGCACCACCACATCCACCAGATCGATAAGGAATTCCGGCACGCGCGGCATGTTCTGACCCGACCAGGCGATGTTCTGATCGAATTTCCGATGAATGGCCTGTTCGACGCCTTCAGCATGGATGGTCATCCGAAAGCCCGTGACGCCGGAATTAAGGGCAGCCAGGGCGGCGAAGGCGTTTTGCGTGGAGATTTCCCCGAAGACGATGTTATCGGGCGTAATTCGCATCAAATGGTCATAGAGCTGCCGCCAGTCCATCATGCCCGATCCGGTACCAGACTCCCGGGCCGCGACCAGGCCGACGCCATCCCAGAACTTCGAAATCTCCAGCTCCGGCGTATCCTCGACCGCCACCACGCGCCGAGTAGGGTCCAGCTCATTGAGCAGCATGTTCAGGAGCGTGGTCTTGCCGGTGTTGGTAGCCCCGGAAATCACAAGGTTTGCTTCCGAACGCGCGGTATCGATCAGGTAGTTTCTGATCTTGTCGGACACGCCCAAATGCGCCCAATCCGGAATGAAGGGATGCTTGCACCGGATGGCCAGGCTTAGGCCCGTCCTGACGGACGGGCCTACCAGGGCTTCAAAGCGATGTCCGCCGGGCAGGATGCAAGACAATTTTGGCTGATGGTCGCCGTCAAACTCCAATCCCGATGCATTCCCGAGACTTCGTGCGATCTTTTCGACCAGGCCTTGCGTTAACCGCTCATCGCTTGACTGTTTTTTCCCTTCCCCCCGCCGTTCTGTGACGACTTGATGGGGGCGGGACATGCGGATTTCGACGGTTTTCGGATCACCGTAATGATCCTTGAGAGGGGCGAGGATCGATTCATAGATAGGGTTGGTTTCCATAGTTACGGCACCTTATTCGAACCGATAACTCTGACCCGTCCAGCCTTGAGACTGGGCAAAAGAACTCATGACCGAGGATTCATCTTCCTCAAAATCAAGAGTCGATTCACAGCTTGGGCTTGAGCCGCGCCAATTCGCGCCTTGTGCCCAACAAGATCCTGGCACAGCAACGTGATTGGAAATGTTGATGGACTTACCGGCCTGACTAATTCCAACGGAGCCGCTGCATTGGGAGCTATACGTTTTCGTTGCCGTCGAAATTACGGCGCCGTCTTCACGAACAACACTCATCGATGCCGTCCAGCCCCCGTTGTAATAACGATAGCTATCCATATTCATTACATTGGTCGGGCAGGCAGAAGACCACGGCGATTGACTTGCATAGGCGTAAACCAGGCCGCTTTGTGAAGATTTCGGCCAACTGGCCGCAATTACGTTCTGGCAGGAGTGCCCGCGGTTGATCGGCGTCGCCGCAGAAACGACCTTCGGATAAATCGAATTGTCTGGCCGCTTATAGTTTTCAACATTATTCGCGTATTCAAACCGGGTGCAGTCCTCGTAAAAGGATTCGCCGCTCGCAACGGTTCCCTCGCTTTCGAACGTGTAGGGTGTCTGGGGTGCCCCATCGAGGACTTCCGAAGTCACGACGTTGTACCGCCCACTCGGCGCAGTGATGAAGACCGTCGATTTTTGGTAGGCAAAGAGCTGGTCATCGTGAGGTTCCCAGCCGGCGGCCTCGACCTGGTGCGCATAGGTCGTTTCACTTTGCTGGCAGTTCGTCACATATTCCTTTGCCCCATTGAACATATAGAAATACCGCTCCATGCCGTAGGACACTCCGGCTGAAACGTCGTGATTCCAGGTGAAGGGATTGGTGCAACCGTCTGTTGTCGCGATAAGAGCAGTGCTCGACGCATCCGGCTTGCACTCCGAAATGTACTCAACCAGCGAGTCTTTCGTGATCGCTACCCGGTATTGAAGTGTCACATTGCCGCCGGCCTGATCGACGATTGGAGAGCAAATCTTGGCGCCGGCCTCATTCTGATAGACCTTCGTGTGCGCGAATTCCGTTCCGTTGTCAGAGCAAACACCGGCCTGCCAGGTCACGCCGTTGATGGTGTAGGTATGCCGGCCCTGCTGATAGGACCGTGCCCCCCCGAAATCGTGCCGGATCGTGCAGCCGTTCGTTGTCGGGACGAGAGGCACCGCCACCACTTCCGCCGAGGCCTGACAGCCCCGCACTTGAACGTCGGCATTATTGGCGTTTCGGTAGACCAGCGCCGCTTGAGTGACGGCTTGCAGGGTCGAATAATCGAGGAAAACCGTGCAGCTTTCGCGGTTTTCAACGATATCGAACACAAGTTCCTGATCCGGTGCGCATTCCGTCACTTCCTGGCGGGCGCCGCCGGCGTCGGTATAGTAAAGGACGAACTGTGCCCTGGCTTTCAAGGCCTCGATATCGACCGCATCCGAGCAGACGGAATAGCTTTTTGTGAGCGGAAACCGGACTTCGGAATCCTCACACGTCGAGGACGAAACGGTTCCGTCCTCTGTCGTTTCAACACGGCTTTGCTGAATGGCAAATCCCTGTGCCGTATCGACCCTGATCGAGCATCCCTCCGTCGTCACCTTAACGACAGGCGGGGGGGCTTCCTGGACGTTCAATCCCTCCGGATTCTGGTACGCCGCCGCGTCCACGTTCTCGCGCGAGTTCGATCCGGGCTGTGTCGACCGGGTAGGGTCCCCGGCCTCGTCGGATTGCTTTTCTTCAGTCTTCTCTTCCACCACCTGCTGTTCGGCCAGTTTTTCCAACGCCGCCTGCAGCTCGTTTTTGTTGCCTTCGATCTTGATCGGCTGCGACGGATCCAGCTCCGCCGTTTGAAGATTGAACTGCGCTGAAAATTCGGTCGAATTCAGACTTTCGGCGCGGCCGTCTTTTTCAACACCCGTCAACACCACCTGGCCGACCTTCTGGCCGTCAACGCTGACAAACCGCGTATAGGCCTTTGCCGTGACCCCTTGAGTCAGGGACTTCGGAATCCCGGTCACTTCGACCAGGCTCAAATCGATAGGCTGGGGCTCGTTCTCCGGAACGGCCGTGCGAACGCTTGCCCTGGTCAGGATCGAGACCTTCTCAATGAGCTGGTCGACCGTCCCGGTCGTCGGCTGTGCGGCCGTGCCGGCCTGTGTCGTTTCTTGAGCATCGGCGGCGCCAACGAGCGCAACCACCAATGCAAGAGCCTTCACCGTAAATCTCACCATTGTTCGTTTCCTTGCTCGATTAAGACTGTTTCCAATCCGCGATGTACCAATCGGTTGCCGGGCGGATCTGCACCCGGGTCCCTTGGGGGATCGTTATGATCGGTACGAGCGAAAGGGTTTCTTCAAGAACCGACGCGGTGATTTCACCGAACCGGCTGGACAATTCTTCCGCCGCTTTTTCAGAAGCGGCCGTTGTCGTATCCGTCGCGTCCGTGCTGGCTGTGGCGGCGGCAAAGCGCACAGCCGTTGCCAGGCCGGTCAACATGATTGCCGTGCCGTACCGCTCCCAAAAACGCCGGTCCACGTCTCCGGAAACGCCGGCTTGGCCTTGCGCGTTCCCGACCGAAGCACCGAGGTCGCGGATCTCCGCCCGGTGCCCGGCAAGCAAAATGCGTTCGCACTTCATTTCCAGGCGGCTCGATCCCATATCCTTCGGGGGAAGGAATTTGCAGATCATGCGGGAGCCTTTCGGCACCAGGACCAGGCGGCCGTGGTAGCCATACACGTCGCGGGACGTTTGAATGATGATCGAACCTTCATCATCCCCGCCGACCTGGCTGTTAACGCCGGTTTCCACGATGCCGGAAATGTATCGATCCGCCGCCAGGATCCGTTCGTTATCGACCGGCCGCGTGGAGGTGCTGCCCGGGCTTTCATATTGCTCTTTCTCGATACCTGCCGCGCTGATCGCCAGCGGATCCGCGTTCGGGGCGAGCAAACCCGGTGCCGCAGCCTTGGGGGCGGGCGAGTAGGAAACCGTTACAGACGGGTTTCCCGCCGGCGATAGATTGATGGAACCGCCCGACCAAGCCGCTTCAATCGCCAGTTTCACGGAATCAGGTGCCGGCGGCGCTTTCGGCGGGGGAGGGGGTGGCGGCGCTTTGCGCTCCACCAACACTTCCTTTTTGATGACGATCGGCGGCATAACCGGCGCTTTCGGCGCCGGCGGTGCCGGGGGAGCCGGCGGCAGTGACCAGGCCGCCCGCTCGTCCTTTGGAAGATCCGGAACATTCTCCGGCATAGCCTTGTCGCAGTAGCCGAACAGCGTCACGCCGGCGACCAATGCCAGATCACAGATCGCGCTCATGTTTCCTTCCCGCCATACTGGATGCACAGGAAGCTCATGCCGCTTTTCAGGGTGATGAGAGGCCGTGTGCTTTCGATGATGAAGGTCTCGCCCTGGACGCGCGTGTTCACCAGCTCATCGATCCCGTCAACCACCACGTAGGCGGTAGGAAGCTCGACATTCGCCCACTTTTTGCCAAAACGGACGTAGGTAAAGCGGTCATCTCGAAAGACGGTTTCCGGCTTCAACTCATCTGATCCGGATAGCTTGTATTCACCCCATCCGCGCAGCGTGTTCGGATCGAACGCCGCTTCCGCCACGAAATCCCCCGCCCGGGTGCCGGGATTCGGTTTCGTCAGGCCGGCGACGGCATCCGCCGCCTTGTCGTCAGGCACTTTCATCGCGGGCGCCGCCGGCGACTTGTCGGCCATGTACTTCTCTGCCCAGGCAACGGCCGGGTCCGGATCAACGGACACTTGCCCCTCGATCTTCACGACAACATCGGGGACGTTCTTTGAATTGAAGCCTTCGGCCCGAAGATAAAAGGGATAGATCCGGCCCGATGCGCCATAGACCAACATCGTTGTGTCGGTGCCGTGAATCGTCGGCTGAACCGCAAGGCGGTTCGGGCCGCGTTCGAACACCTTGAAATTATCCTTATCGCCCACGTCGATTTTCTGGATGATTTCGCCGCGCGGCAGCTCGATCACGGAAACCATGTACTCTCGCACGCGGACCTTATAGGTGCAGTCCTCGCAGGCTTGCGTTTTGTAGACCGGCGCCGCGTTCTCGATTTTGTCCCAGGCTTTCTGAATCTGGCCGGACGTGCGCGGCCGAGCCATTGCGCCGTAGCCGCCTTTGAGCTGTTCTTTCGTCTGGTCGATCACGGACGGCGGAACCAGGGCTCCTTGACCGCCTTGTGCCGCGTTGCGGGCGTTCGGCGGCAGCGGGGCAGGGGGTGCTGGCCGTACTCCGGCCGGCGTCTGCGCCAAGGCGACGCCGACGACCAGCATAGAAAACACGATCCCGGCGACGATCCCCGTCGCGAGAAGCTTTATCCGGCTCATTTGCCATTCCTCTTTTTCAGGGTCATTTCAAGGACGAAGATCCCGAGGGGGTTCGTGTACCGATCTTCCTCGCGAACTTCGTGCGGCCTGGTCGCCATCGACAGGTAGGCGCGAAGCGATTTCTGATCCGTGACCTTCCCGCGTTCCTTGTCCGTCTGGGTAAAATCCACGACGACCTTGTGCTCCTTGCCGAAGCTCTTGATCTTGTCGACGGATTCAATTCTGACTTCGCGCGTCAGGCCGCGCTTGATCGCGGCCTCGATCTCACCCGTATCGATCCGCTCACGCCGGAACTTTTCGGAAAACACCCGATCCGTCATCCGAGAGGCTTCGTTAAGACGCTCGCTTTGCGTCACGGGATCGATCTCAACGACCAGCTTCACATACCGCCGGGCCATGCTTTCCAGCAGGAAATCGAAGCCTTCGACGTTCTCCGAAATCGGCTCGATCCGATAGAGCTTGTCGTCAGGCTGATAGGTCCGCACCAGCGCGTATTCCGTCTTTTTCAACGGCAGGAGGGCAGCGATCGTGTGCCCCAGGACCGCGACAACGGAGCCCAGGACGATAATCACGCCGACTGACAGGCGCAGCAGCCAGGCCAGGCGCTTATGGGAGGCCTGGAAGGCATACGGATCGGCGTCATTGACGCCAGCATGCGGGCTTTGGAAGGCAAGGGCAGCGCCCAGGCCTTCCGGCTCCCTACGGCCTTGAAACCGGCCTAGGAGCGCTTTTAAACCTTCCGCCATTCGAACCCGCTCCCGTCATATTTGATTTCAGAACAGGCGCACGGCGAAGCCTTCATTTCGTCCGAGCCGGCACCAGAGTTCGAAGGCAGCTCAACATCCTTCGTGACCGATCCACAGCCTGATAAAAACGCCGATATCGCCAGACAAAGAATGATCGCTCTCATTGTTTTTGCGTGTCCCATCCTGTTTTCTCCTATTAGCTAGCTGTGCCGTTGGTACGGCGTATCTTGTCCATGAGGGCTTGTGCGGCCGGCGACAGTTTTCCTGCCGCCGCCTCGGCAGCGTTGACGGGATGAATAGCGGCCGAGACAAGACCGCCGGCACCTTGCGCAGCCATTCCAACGCCGCGCCCGGCCGCGTTCGCGGCCGTGTCGCCCCACTGGCCTTTAGTCTGATTGAGGAAATACAGGCCGGTGCCGACAGCGCCGGCGGTAATTACCGCCGCGGCCTGATTGGTCAGTTGCGACCCTGCGATTGAATTCGCCATGCTGGTCGCTTCCGCCATGAAGGCGGTTCCGAGCCAACCAAGTGCTATCGCGACCCAAAGGGTCGGATTATCCAGTTTCATGATTTTAGATACGTCTTTTGCTGTTTCGGGGTCCGCGGCGATCCCGAGCGAATTAACGCCATACAAGCAGACTGCGAGGGCAATCGTAGTGCCGAACAAGACCATGAAGGCCGCGAACAGCGTTCGAATGCCGCTCAAGGCCACGTCCTTTCCCCACCCGAACCCGAGCGCCATCATCAGGATCGGAGAGAGGGCGGCAAACATCATCACGCGGAAAATCGTCACAACGACTTGCGCGAAATAGACAATCAAGAGGAGGGCGTAGGGTACAATTGTGATGATCGCCATCACAATTGGCGACGGGTTGGTGAGCGTCGCTTCTGACAGCATGTTTTGCGCCATCTGGAAAACACGCAAGACGCCTTTTTGAGCTACATAAACAAGTCCGCTCATGCCTTCCAGATTCGCGATTCCGGCTGGACCCGTGTCGCTGGGTAGCATCACGGCTCCTGTATGCGTGGCAAATTTACCGCCGGCCGATAAGACCACGCTGGCGGCGCCGCTCATCGTTGAAAGAGCGGATTTATAGATCAGGTTTATTAGATCCGGGCCTTGTCCACCAAGTAACGCGGCTGCTATAACTAAAAACACAAATTCTTGCGCCAAGCCGCCAATATCCGGCTTCCCGAGAATGAATTTCAAACCGTGAGAAATGATCCAGAGGCCTGAAATGCCCAAGAAAATGACCCACATCGGGGTGAGCAAAACGGAACTCAAATCCTGCGTGAACTGGTTCGCCAGCTTCACATATTCATCCGTTATGGCACACGCAAAACAGTTATCAATACTGGCCATTGTTCTCATCCTCGGTATTGTTGCTGGCACCGCCAAAGCGGATATTTATAAGCAGAGCGATTTTTTCGACTTTGACTACGCAAAGAAGATCTGGACCTCTTTTGACCGGGCCTCTTTTGACGCTGAATGGAAGCGGGTAACGCCCGCTTGGGAAGCCTGGGTGGAGACCAATGGCCCGAAGCTCTACAAGGAAAATCTGGCAGATCTGAATAAGGCGGTGGATGCCATCACCATCAAACAAGGACACGATTTGCACCAGGTTTGGGCTATTTGGTCCTACATTTATTCCAGCGCTTCGGCTGCCGTGTACAATGCTTGGAATGAGAACGATGGCTTTGCCTGCAATAACTTTCAGGACGCGAATGTGTTCACCCGAAAATGCAATGATATTCCGGATTGGCGGACGGACAAGGAACGCGCTCTCTATGAAAAGAGACTTGCGCACCACCTGGCCCAACAAGAATTTTTTCGCGCACGAAAAGAAAAGCGGTGAGGCTGATCGACTGCCGGCGCCTGGCGGCATCGTGGGACAAAACGCGGAGATCATTGTCCGACCTCCGCGTCCTTATTTCCGCGTTCGGTTGCCGGAGCACTCATCATCATAAGCATTGCCGATTGAATCTTAACGAGTTCCGCCAAAAGCTGATTTTGCTGCACCTGCTGTTTATTACTCAGCACGACCCCTTGCGCGATCACCGCTAGGCGGTCTTGCTGTGTCTGTGCCGCCTTGGCCTTGGCTTCTAGGTCACTTGCGGCCTTTTCTGCGGCTTCGGCCGAGTCTGAGCTGCTCAGTTCTGCAAACGACAGCCCACGCGACGACACATCCTTGACCAAGGCGTTTCGTCGCTCCATTACCTCATCTTTAGCGTCGTTCATTCGGCGCCACCGCTCATCCGGTGTCGCCGAATCAAGTTTCTCATCCTCAAAGACCTTATCCGGATCAAGCCACAGAACTTTTCGGAAAACTTCACGGCCGTCACAGATCGAGCCGAACTCCATTTCATCCTGGCTGATCGACGGGAACAGCTTGGACAAATCAGGCTTTAGGCATTGCAGGTCACGGCGGATCTTGTTCGTCACGTTGCCCAGGTTCAGGGACGGGATGGAGATTTGGCCGAAGGCGCCTATGGCGTTGAGCTGTTCTTGCAGCGTCCCGCTCATTTCCGTGAGCCATTGGGTATGTTTTTGAAGCTCAGAAAATTGCTTCTGTAGGGAGCTGACTTGTTCCGCGAGCTTCGCCACGGCGGCGGAATCGATCACCGCCAGGGCCGCATGGGCCATGATCGGCTTGCCGAACACCAGCACCGTCACCACCGCCGCGAGGCGCACGCTTTCTCTCATCCTCATAGGTATTTCCTCCATTCCGCACCCCAACGTTCCTTGAGGGCGTCCAATTCCTGATTTGCCTTCACGCCGGCACGGTAGAAGCGCAGCGCGTCCCCTAACGGCGAAAGGTCCACATCGATGATCGCGGACTCATCGAACCCGCTTGCCGCGTCCCGCTTAATCACCAGGGCCCGCCGTTGGCCAGGCCTGGCGGCGGCGCCCGTCACGAATTCCATTTGTTCGTCATTGAGGTTGAACGGCTCAAAACTGTCCGGCTTCGCCTGGGCGTTCGGCAGGAAGATGAATGTGGATGTGTTTTCGATGAAGGCTTCCGCGTGGCCTGATCGCGTCAACGCGGCCGGGTCCTGGAAGGCCAGGCCTACGGCGCCGTCGAGTTTCCGATACTCGCGGAACATTTCGATAGCCAGGTCGCGGAAACCCGGGTTTTGGAGCAGCTTCGCCGCCTCATCAATGAAGATCGCAAACCCGCGTTTCGACGCCGCCGCCGACTTACCGATTGCAGCCGCGATATGGGCGACAACCGGCGGACCCAGCTCTGGATCATCCAAGGCCTCGTTCATGTTGACGGCGACCATATGATGATCCAGAAGGCCGCCCAGGCTATCGTTCGGCGCGTTGAAAACGTGCGCGTGACGGCCCTTGTTCCCCTTGTCGTCAATCACCCACTTTGCGAACTCGCGGCGAAGATCCGTGCGTTTCGTAAAGGCGAAGGGATAGATGGCCGATAGGGTCCGCTGAGGCGGCTCGATTTGAAACGCAAGCTCCGCCGCATGCGCCAGGGCTTCGGTATCTTCCGCCCTCGACAGACTGCCGCCGGCCATTGCCCGTAAGATCGCGAAGACGCGATTGCGGTTCTCCGGTGTGTCCGGTCCGACATCGAGCGGATTAAGTGAGAGATTGTCATAGTTCTGGTAGACCCCGCCGAAGGCCTCGACCATGAACCGCGCACCTTCCTTTGAATCGAAGATGTAGCTGGGCACGCCTTCGAACTTCGCGAGGCCGCCGAGTATGTGCATGAGCAGCGTTGATTTACCCCCACCGGTCGGGGCGAACATGAGGAAGTTGCCCCGAGATTGCGGCTTGTCCGATACCTGAAACTGAAATGCATAGGCTTGGCCTGCCGGCGTGCGGAACATGCGAACGGGCGCATTACCGAACTGACTTGCCGTCTGTCCGGTCGCTGAATGCTGGAATGCCCATAGAGCGGCCACATTTTCTTCCCGCAAATCCAGAGGCGCCATCATCCGGCCGCCTGGGATCAGCTTGCCTTTTTGCCGGCCTAAGACCGGAATCCGGGCAAACCAGCAAGACGGCGCACCGCTGGTCTGGATGCGATGAATGATTCGGAGATTGCCGAATATCTCCGTCACTTCACGCACCAGGTCATCAACCCGCTTTTCGTCGCCGGCGCGCACCGTTACCTGAAACTGCGTCGCGAAGATGGCCACGGCATCTTCATTCAGCAGGTTCAACAGCAATGACGTTTCCGCTGTTCCCGTCGCATTCCCGAACAGCGAATTGCGAAAGGCCCGTTCGCGGCGCTTGTTGAAAACCGTCGCGCTATCACGATCCCAGGGCTCCAAAATCTGGCAAACCTCAATATCGCCATCGATCGCGAGCAATTCCCCGATCATGCGGCCAGTCACAATGTCGGGCCAAAGGCTCACAGTGATGATTTTTTGGAGTTGGCGGAGGGGCGTGTGGGTTTGAATTACGCCGGTTGATCGATTGAATTCCAAATCGCTGCCGGGCAGGGCGCCCGACAGGTTTCGGGAAATGGCAGGGAGATCCGCGCGGAAATCGCCGCTCACCAGCCCGTTCAAAAATCCTGTGAGGGGGCAGGGGCTTGTTGCCTTGTCCGCCGCCAAGAGCGGGCGAGGGCGGTAGTCCGCGATCATCGACATAATCAGGTCATGCGCTTCGACCAGCGCCGTCATGGCATAGCCGGTGCAGACGATGTACCAGTCGACATAGTAGGACGACTTGAACACCGCGGCTTCCGCGTCACCAATTTCCTGCAAGGCCGGCGAAGGCCACCTAACGTCATAACTGATCGGCCGGCGGCGCTTTACGCCGAACAGGCGCACGTTCAACCGTCGTTTCGCCAGCTCCTGCAGCAACGCGGCGCGGCCGCGCATAAGGTTCTGCTGTTCGTTCAAAACCTTCGCATCGAAGCTCGTTCCTTCGATCCGCCACACGCGGCTAATGGTGCCGTTCTTGCACTTGACCGTCGCGCCGTCGGCCTCGATCCGATCCAGCTCCAACTCGTCTTGAAGCCAATCCGTCTTAACGTCCCCGAGGACAACGCGGCGGGCGGCGGGCACCGCGAGAGCACCGGCCAAGCCTGCCGTAAAAAGAGTTGCGCCGACACTTGTCCAGATCATCGCTCGCCCCCGGCGCTCAATTGCCTGGTATGACGGGCACCGCGCCAAAAGCGCGGTGCCGTCAACAATTGACGCTCGAAATGGAGATCTTCCCGGCTGCGGCGAAACAGCCACAGCCAGGCGATTAGAAAGCCGCCGACGAAGCCGATCAGCAGCATCGCGGGGGAATCGATGGCGACACCGATCACTACCCCGACACTGCCAACCATGCCGGCGACCATAAGCAGCCGTGGTGCAAGCCCCAGAAACGTCATCTGGCGCTGCACCTGGACCAGAACTGTGCTGGACGCTTTCAATTTCCCACCGCTGAAAGGAGGTTTCGAAGCATCGTCGGCCCCGCGACGACAAGCAGCCCGCCGATGAAGATCATCGCGAAGCGCATGAAATCGAGTTTTGCGGTGAGGGCACCCCAGGCGCCGAGGCCGATGATCCCGATTCCGATCACCAGAGAGGCGATCTTGACGAAACCGCTTTCAAGAACTTCGATCACCTTCAGGGCCGGTTCTTCCCACCCCGACGCGCTTTGCGCGAACGCCGGCGAGGAAGCCGCCACGACCGCAGCCGCCACAGCGACCGCAAAACGAACGTTAAATTTTCCCATCTTCATTAGTCAGCTCCTGGTTAGGTTACGAGTAAGGCCAGTACGGCCAGGCTCAGCAGAGCGCCGGCCATCGACACACCGGCGACAACCGTCATCCGCCGCGCCGTTTTCTTCATTGCGATTTGGGATTGCTCGGCCACTTGCGCGGCTTCGTTGATCGCCGCGAGCCTTTCGCGGATCGCGTCATTCAGGGCCTTCGCCTTCACGTCATCGATCATCGAAGAAATCTCACGGCCGAGCTGTTCCGCCGTTTGGTGCGCCGCGTCGGAGAAACGGCGCGTTTGTGCGTCCAGCATTTTTTGGAAGTCGCTCAGCGCCGCGCGGTGGATCGTGTAAGCCATCAAAATCGGGTCGTCTTTCTCGACCGTCGCTTGATGGACACGCCAGAGCAGGGAGCGAAGGGCCTCTAGCGATTCCTCATCCGCCAGGACCGGCGGGGGAGGGCCTTCCTGCTGAACGCCTTCCATCACAGCACCGCCATTTCCATAGCGCCCTGCAGATCGCGCCAGGTCATCCGCAGGCGTTGCCGCGCCATGACGGGGAATTCCGTGAAGTCACTCGCCTGTTCAAAGGTCAGGCGGGCCCGCATCATTTGATCAATGTCGTGGCCGAAGGTTTCCTTGCGGACCTCCGGCAGGCGAATGAGGGCGTGAATCCGGTCCTGGTTGTCCTTGTAGAGCTTCGATGATTCGAAGCCTTCAACGGACCCGTCAGTCCGACGCATTTCGATCCGGCCGAAATACTCGTTCAACCAGACGACCACGGGCACGTCGGGCACGTTCAACAGAACCTGCGCCAGGCCCTGCATGGTATCGTTCAAGGCTTGGCCGCCGGTCAGGACCGCGTGCAGCCGGACTTCATGCCCCGCCGATTTGAGCATCGCCAGGGCATCGGCTTCGACCATATAGCCGAGCATCGGAAGGAAGGTGCTGGCGCCGTTGTCGATCACCACATGGCCATCGTCCGGGATCGACATGAGCTTTTCCATGAGGTGATCGAAGTACCGCGGATTGATTTCATCCGGCCGATCCCCGAGCTGCACGATCTCGGCATTGAAGGCTTTGTAGCCGCCGAACGTCCGGTTCACCGGGTCCGTATCGAAACACGCCAGGTCGGCGCCTCGTTCCAGGTAGTGCTGGGCAAGAAGACTGGCGACGTAGCTTTTGCCGACGCCCCCCTTGCCCTGCAAAGTCAGGTCAATCGTTCCCATCTGTATTTTCCTCATTCGCTTCGGAGTTACCCCACAGGTCACCAATGGGGGCGGTTGCCGTTATCAGGCGTTTTCCGCCGGCCGTGATGACCCGGCTTGTTCCGGCTTCTTCACCGGATCCGGACTCGGCCCGCACCCGCTCCGAGATGGGAGACGGGGCGGGCACGGGCCGGCCAGAAGGCTTCGCGGGCACGGAGTGTGCGCCCGCCGCTACAGGAGCAGCCTTCATGGTTATTGATGCGACGGCCGCTTGAATCGGCTTCGTCCAGCGGTGAAACGACCGCTCCGAAACCGTCACCTTTCCGGCCTGTCGCAAATCTTCATAAATCTGAGTGACCGGCTCCAACTTCGTCAGACGGTCACGGATCTCAGCACTCAACGCCGCCACTTCGATCCTCGCTTTTCCCCATTTTGCCGCAGCCATTGCGTTCATTTCCGCTTCGTAACCCGGGCCGAGGCTGCCCTAAGCGCCTTCGCCCATCCCTAAACCTATGTCCATATCTACCATGTATAAAATAGTACTATTATGATACTAATACTTAGGTGATATATAGCAATTCTGCATTTCTATATAGTTATTCAATAACCATCACGCACAGGCATATTTGTATATTGACAAACTATCTGTCAATACGGCATTTCCGATGCATGGAGGACGCCACATGAAACGAACCACACTTCACGCCGATCCCGATGTTCGGGAATACATCGCGCTAACGAAGGCCCGAACAGGCCAAACCGGGCGGCAAACGCTCAATGATGGTGTCAGGCTTCATGCGGTCTTGAGCGACCGCGCGAAGCTGAAGGATCAGATCGATGATTACGAAACTGTGGTGGAGCTGATTTGTGATTTGGCGGGAATCAAGTTGCCCTCTTGACGAGTGTTTTGGTTCCGGCCCCGTTGCAGGACCGCTGGACGTGGGCGCGATGCGCCCGGCGAACACTCAAGAGCAGATAAATTCACCACGACCGGGCCGCCGAATTGATCCCGTAGGCTTTCGCCTCTCCCCCCGGTCTATTTCCGGTCGCGGAATTCAACCGTTCTACCAGCCAAGCGCCTTAATGCAATTATGCCATTGGTCAAGGTCGACCAAGACAAACAGACTATATCCAGGCACCAAATGGCGGCGTTTACCATTTTTTCCTTTATCGGTGCTGCGTTTTAACAGGTCAGTATACAGACCGAATACATTTATACTCACTGTGATATTCATCGCAACCGCCCGTTACCACAGAAATCAGCGAACGCCGCTGTCGTACAGCTCATCCCTTCCGTTGGGGCGGGCTAAATCCGCGTGCCTGTTTCTATCGATGGAATCCAGGCATCGGGACGGCCTATGCGGGCAACCTGCCAAGACGGTTTCCGCTACGCGGACCCTCCGTCTTTCGGTTGCCCGCGGCCTTAACCCTCACCAAAGCAAAACCCATCGAAACCGGCGCGGAAGCGCCACCAACCAACCGAAGGAGTAAACCAATGTACAACCGCAACCACGTCGATCTGATTGGCAACGTCGGCAAGATCGAGATCCGCACTGGCAAGAAAGATGTTGCCGTTCTTTCCATCGCGACCAACGAACGCTTCACCGACAACGAAGGCAAAAAGCAGACCGCCACCGAATGGCACCAGGTCGTCGCCTTCTCTCCGAAGCTGGTCGAGCTGGCCCAGAAGTTCATCGCGAAAGGTGATCTGCTGAGCGTGACGGGCGCCCTTCGCACCACGAAGTTCACCGACAGCGAGGGCAAGGATCGGTATTCGACGGAAATCGTGGTCAAGAGCTTCGGTTTCCTGTCCCCGAAGCGGGACGACGCCGACGCCGGCGACGAGCAGCCGGAAGACTGACCCCGCCAAAAGAAGGGCGCTCCGAAAGGAGCGCCCTTTAATCCTGGGAAAACGATCATGATCTTACACCTTCAGCAGACGCAACAACCGCCCTGGCTCATCTACTTCCGGCCTATCAACGAGTATCCCGAAAGCCCGCTCATTAAGGCTATCGACCATTTTAAGCCTGTCACCCGTTCCATCATTCACGCACTTATCGACCTGGACGATCCGGCCGGCTTCACATCCCAAGACCTCGCTCTTGAACTTGACCGCTCTATCCAATGGGCGGCCGCATGGCTCCTGCGCCTAACGAAAAATGGAATCGTCGCGCGGATCGACTCCCAACCAGGCGCCGTCGACCTGGCTAGGGCAAATACCTCATATGCCTATCGGTTCAATTCACGCTTCTACTGCTGACCCACGAAAAACGGCGGCCCTTTGAAGGGGCCGCCGTTCTCTTTTGTAGCTCAATAGCTTTCTAACGCGGGATCCAGGCTAAGCCGATTTAGGTTTTTGAACAAGGGGCCCGCCCACCCTTTATTGCCACCAGACGCGATCCCTATCCATTGACCCACTGGCGCCCCCGTGGGGGCTTAAGCGCCAGTAGCTCAATGGATAGAGCAGCTTTCTAACGCATGGCAAGATGCGGGTTCGAATCCCGCCTGGCGCTCCCTCCCTTTGGTCGTCGCGCTGCGTCGGGCTTCGATCCCGCGCCAGCCTAAGAAAGCTGCTTCGCGCCTGGTCCTTATGTTCGACCCACCCGCGGGCCTGGTTTTCCTTGTCGTAAAACGATCACGGACGGCCGTTCGCCAGCTCACGGCCGACGTTGGTTATCTACGCGCCTACGGCGCTTTTCTTCCAATCCAGCTTGTCCCGGCCCCTGCGCCTTCCTCCAAGGCCCCCGGCCAGTCCGGCCCGCTCCATTCGCTGCGCTCCCGTGTTGGCCTGGCTGCCCCCTGATCGGCCTTTGGCCGCTCTAGGGGCGGGAACCTTGGCGGCTTGGAGGCCGGCGCAGCGGGCTTCGCCCGCTCGCTGGACGACATGGAAGAAGGTCCGGGGGGTAGTCCCCTGTGACGCCAATGGAGAGAACACATGACCATTCAAATGATCCCCCTCAAAAACTTGAACCTGTCCCCGGCCAACGTCCGTAAGGTCAAGACGACAACGGCGGGCCTGGAAGCCAGTATCGCCAGCGTGGGGCTGCTGCAAAACCTCGTCGTGAAGCCGAACGGCAAGGCGGGCCATTTCGAAGTGATCGGCGGCAAGCGCCGGTTCATCGCCCTGACCAATCTGGCGAAGGCGGGCAAGCATCCCGAAATCACCGATAGCACGGAATTTCCGTGCAAGGTGGATGATGCGACGACAGGCAAGGAACAAAGTCTGGCCGAGAACTTCCAGCGGGAAGCCATGCATCCGGCGGACGAGTTCGAAGCGTTCCAGGCCCTTATTGACGAGGGGAAGACGCCCAAGGACATTGCGGCCCGGTTCGGGATCAAGGTCCGGGACGTGGAAAAGCGGCTGGCCCTTGCCGCCGTGCATCCGAAAATCCTGAAAGCCTACCGGGCTGGCGACCTGACCCTTGACGAAGTGATGGCCTTCACCGTGGCCACGTCCCCGGATCGACAGGCCGAAGTGTTCGACGGCCTCGGGAGCGTGCCGACCTACGCGAACAAGGTACGCTGGATCAAAGACCAGTTGACCACCGACAAGGCGACGGCCTCAAACCCCCTGGCCAAGTTCGTCGGGATCGACGCCTACAAGGCGGCGGGCGGGACCGTCACGACGGACCTGTTTTCCGAAAACGATCACTCGTACCTGGACGATGGCGAGTTGCTGGTGAAGCTGGCGACGGAGAAGCTGGGCGGCATGGTCCAGGAGGCCCTTGCAGACGGCTGGGCCTGGGCGCATGGCGACCTTGAGAAGGAATGGGAGTTCGTTCACGCTCACGAACAGCTTGAAGAAATCGAGGTTAAGCTGACCAAGAAGCAACAGGCCGAAATCGCCAAGTTGCAGAAGCGCCTGGACGCCTTGAACGACAAGGAAGAAACCGACAACGACGATTGGGAGGAACAGGAGCGGCTTGAAGATCAGATCGCAAGCCTCACCCACGCCTTCACGCCCGAGCAGAAAGCGGCCTCCGGCGTCTATCTCTACGTCGACCGCGACTGCACCGTGGAGCGTGTCGAAGGGCTGCAACGCCCGGAGGACGCCCCGGAGACGGAAGTTGCCGCGACCGTGGGGGAGAAGGCACCCGTGCCCCAGAAGCCCGTCGATCCGGCGGATAAGCCCCTGACCGACGCCCTCCGGTCGGACCTCCGGCAGAGCCGTAACCAGATCATGCAATTGTATGTTGCCCGTGATTTCGGGATGGCATTCGATCTTCTTTTACACAAGATGATCGTTGACCACCTGGACCTCGGGACCGGCATTCTGGACGCTCGCGTGACCGCCCAATATCTCCGCAGCACCGTTGAGGACTTGCAGGAGTCCCCGGCGGGCCAGGAGTTGGCGGGGCTGTTTGACGCCCTGCCCAGGGACTTCCTGCCGGGCGACGACGAGGATCAGGACGCTGACAAGCTGTTCGACGCGATCCGCGCCTTTACCCCGGAAACCAAACAGGCGTGGTTCGCCTATCTGGTCGGCGTCAGTGTTCAGGGCCAGTTGGCCGACGACAAGGGCGGTTATCCGGCAACTTCGGCCAACCCGGTCTATGAGCGGGCAGGGGCCTTGCTGGACATCGACATGCCGAGGTACTTCCGGGCGACACAGGCGAACTATTTCGACCGGATCAACAAGGGACAGCTTCTCAAAGTCGCCGCTGAAACGGTCGGTCAGGAATGGGCGCAGAGCCGGGCGAACGCCAAGAAGGGCGACCTTTCCGCCACGATGGGAGCCAAGTTCGAACGTGATCCGGCGGACAGCCGGAACACGCCCGAGCAGCAGGTGCGGATCGACGCTTGGGTGCCCGACGTGATGGCCTTTCCGAAGGCCCAGGGCTGACCGGGGCAGGGGAGGGTGCTGACCAGCGCCTTCCCCGCCTTCCGTCCCTCCACAGACCCAGGAACGCCCGCCATGACCTATCTGACGCCAACCGCGATTGTTTCGATCCGATGGGGCAATCCATATACCGAACCGCCCGCCGGCCAGCCGCGCGTGTTGTGGCAAGCGACCGTCCTTGAGGGCGGCAATGCCGACGCGATCCGCGCCCAGCACGGACCCGATACCGTCCCGGGCGACGGCTGGGGTTACTGCTGGTCGCCGGTCTTCAAGCCGATCAAGCGGTGGTCTCCGGAACGCAAGGCCCGGACCAGGCGCGCGCGCTTGCGCGCCAGGCTGGACAAGAAAGTGCCGCTCCTGGCCGATCAACTGTTCGTCCAGGAGGTCGCCCGGCGGCCGGGATATTTCGATCCCGTCGCCATCGAGGCCGCCGACGCCGCGCGCGATGACTGGGCGGACGATTCCTAACCAGCGCTGCACCCTGGCGCGCTTCACACCCACAAAATTGGATCGTACTATCCAATAAGATTCGAGGCCGATCATGACCAGTCAAACACCTCCGACCGCCACGCAGTACAGCCGTCTCCAACAGGCTTACGACTTCTTCAATACGGAACTGTTCGGGGGCCAGTTGCCGCCGTGCCTCATCACCCTGCAACGTCAAAAACGGGTCATGGGCTACTTTTCCCGCCGGCGCTTCGTCGATGCCGAAATGAACTTCACCGACGAGATTGCCATGAACCCCGAGTTCTTCGGGCGCGAGGTCGTGGTGGAGGTCCTGCAAACCATCGTCCATGAAATGTGCCACCTGTGGCAGTGCCATTTCGGGAAGCCGGGCAGGCGGGCCTATCACAACCAGGAATGGGCCGACAAAATGGAGTCCATCGGGCTTATGCCATCGAGCACCGGCAAGCCCGGGGGGAGCAGGACCGGCGAGAAGATGGGCGATTATCCCATAGACGGCGGCGCGTTCCTGGAGGCCGCGCAGCGCCTCTTGGCCGAGGAATTCGATATTCCCTGGGCCGACAGGTATTCGGCTGCCGCGCCCGCGCTCCTAGGCCCGGCAACCGGCCCTACAGCCGGGAACGGAGGGCAGGGGGCCTTACCCACCACCGGCCCCGGCGCGAAGCCCCAGGAGCGGAAAAAAACGAAGTACACATGCCCGTCATGTGCGGCCAACGTCTGGGGCAAGCCCGGCCTGGTCCTGGGCTGCATCCCTTGTGAAAAGGTCATGGTAGCCGCCTGACAGCTTCCGACGAGCTGGACGACGAGCTGGCGGCCGGCGCCGTCCGGCTTCCACCCCTGCGTTCCTCAAAAGCCCCGTGGCGTTGCACCGGCTCAGGTCTGTCTCGCCCGGGCCTTGCGCCAACCTGCCAAGCCGGTTTCCGCTACGCGGACCCTCCGGCTTTCGGTTGTCGCGGCGGCCCTGGGGCGGACCCCACGCCTCCATTGCAACGCCCTAAACGGGCTTCAAAGGAGAGAACGCATGGAAGCTTTAAACACCGACATCATCCGCCAGGGATCGATCCAGGAAGTGATCTTGAAGCGGGACCGGGCCATCGAAATGTTTCACAAGGCGATCGACATGATGTACCAGGCCGGAAAGATCGCCAACGACGCGGCGCAATGCTCTTACGCGGCACCGTCCTTCGACCGCATGAGCTTCAGCTACGGCGACGGCGCCACTGAGAAGGACAAGGCCCGCCAGGAAATCGATAAGGCCGTCTGGCGCTATCTCCTGGGGATTTCAGGGCTGCGGAACGTCATGGACGCCCAGGCATACCGGGAGTTCAACAACCAGCTCGACAAAGACCCGCCCGAGGTCACGCTGGACAACCTCACCGCCACATTCTCAGACCTGGGGGCGCAGTCCGGCGACCTGTTCCGCCGCGGCCTGGTCAACGCCTTCGTCAACCTCGACTATTCGACCTACAAGACCAACGACGCCTTCAAGATCGGCAAGAAGGTGATCGTGACCTACGCCATGAGCCCCCACGGTGGTTTCTCCTACTATGGCCGGAAACGCGAGGCCATCACGGATCTTGATCGAATATTCCATATCCTGGACGGCAAGGAGCCCAAGGACCACCTGGCCGACGCTGCCGCGTTGATCGCCCAGGCCGACCGCAACGGCGACCAGACACTTGAAACCGAGTATTTCAGGTTCAAGTGGTTCAAGAACGGCAACATCCACATCGAGCTGCGTCGTCCCGACCTGGTGACGGCCGCGAACAAGCTGATCGCAGAGCACTTCGGCCAGGTTCTCCGCCAGGCGCGCTGACCGGCGCCGACATTGACGGCCGCGCGACGTGTCGCGCGGCCGTTTCAACTTTGCGGAATTATCAGTCTGCGGGATGCGATGCTGACGGCCATTGAGTTCGGACGTGCGACGTATTCAGCGCCGGGGAGCGAAACGTCGCAGAAGTCGCACAGGCGGATGCTTTCTAAGTTCTTGAACACGACGCCCGCTACGGGCAGCATCTTCAGTCCCGATTCTACATCTTACTGGAGAGATACAGGGGCTCAGATCAGAATCGGCGGGGAGCAATAGATGAAGCTGACGGACAACGAAATTCGAGACATCAACAAGCATCTGGAAGCTGGCAAGCCGCTCCCAGACGAATACCGCTTCCTCTTGTTCGACGACAAGCGGGAGGTTGAACTGGTCTGGAATGGCAAGACCAGCGAGGTCTGCAATGTCGTGCTACCGTTTCAGATTATCGAACAGGTCGATGAGCCACGCGCCGAAAAGCCGTCCGATGCCGCCTTGCAGGGGTCGTTGTTCGATCTGGATTCGCGCGGCCGTCAGCTCAAAGGTTGGACCAACAAGCTGATCTGGGGCGATAACAAGCTCATCCTGTCATCGTTGAAGAACGGTCCCTTGCGCGAAGAGATCGAGCGCCAGGGCGGACTCAAGCTGATCTATATTGATCCGCCTTTCGACGTTGGCGCGGATTTTTCCATGGATATCGAGATCGGCGGCGACACTTTCACCAAGAAGCCGAATATTCTCGAAGAAATCGCCTACCGCGATACTTGGGGGCAAGGAGCAGATAGTTTTATCGCTATGATACACGAGCGCCTGACTTTAATGCGCGATCTTCTGGCGGACGACGGCACGATTTATGTGCATTGCGATTGGAGGGTGAACCATCATCTCAGGCACGTACTAGACGAAGTGTTCGGGCGAGATAAGTTTTTAAATGAAATAATTTGGGCCTATTTTTCCTTCAAAAGGAAAACAGCAAAGAAGTTCCCCCAAAAACATGATGACATCATTTCATATCGAAAAAACAAAGATCAGTTTATATGGAAAACACAATTTCGGCCACATAGTGAAGAATATCTCAAAAGATGGAAAACGGATGATCAAGGTCGCAAATATCGGGATGATGTAAATCCAACTGGTGGGGGGACTCGGATCATTTATTTAGACGATGTCGAAGGGGATATCGTTGATTCGGTGTGGGATGATATTCCCCCGGTAAATCCACAAGCGAAGGAGCGCGTTGATTACCCAACACAAAAGCCAGAGGCGCTTCTGGAGCGTATTGTAAGCGCGTCATCGAATGAAGGCGACTTAGTCGCCGATTTCTTCTGTGGGTCCGGTACTATGGCGGCGGTAGCGGAAAAGCTCGGGCGTAAATGGATTGTCAGCGACCTTGGCAAATTCGGTATCCACACCACTCGAAAGCGCATGATCGGTGTGCAACGGCAGATGAAGGCCGAGGGTAAGGATTATCGTGCGTTTGAAATTCTCAATCTGGGTAAGTACGAGCGCCAGCACTTCATCGGTGTGAATCCAGATTTGCGCGAGGAACAAAAGCAACAGCAAATCGCGGCGAAAGAAGCGGCGTTTCTCGACCTGATCCTGCGCGCCTATCGGGCCGAGAAGACAGATGGCTTTGCGACGTTTCACGGCAAGCGGGCCGGGCGGCTGGTTGCGATCGGCCCCGTCAATCTGCCGGTGACCCGATTGTTCGTCGAGGAAATCATCCTGGAGTGCCGCAAGAAGCACATCACCAAAGTCGATATTCTCGGCTTCGAATTCGAAATGGGTCTGTTCCCGAACGTGCTCGACGAGGCACGGTCGAAGGGAATCGACATCGCTCCCAAATACATCCCGGCCGACGTGTTCGATAAGCGTGCCGTGGAACGCAACCAGGTCGTGTTCCACGACGTGGCCTTCATCGAGGTCAAACCACACGTGACGGGGGCGACCGTGGCGGTGGAGCTGACCGATTTTTCGGTCTTCTACTCACAGGACTCAATCGCCAATGCCGAGGCCAGCCTGAAGAACAAGGCCAGCCGGATCGTGGTCGAGAAAGGCCAGATCGTGAAGGTCACCAAGGATGGCGACGGCATCGTCACCCGCGAGACGCTGACCGAGAACTGGACGGACTGGATCGACTACTGGTCGGTTGACTTCGATTTCGAGAACAAGCGCGAGATCATCCGCGTCCAGAACGCCGAAACCGGCGATTGGGAAGAGCAGTGGACGGGGGAATACATCTTCGAGAACGAATGGCAGAGCTTCCGCACAAAGAAGGACCGTTCGCTTGAGCTGACCAGTGTCGCACACGAATGCGCGCCCGGACGGCGCAAGATCGCGATCAAGGTCGTGGACATCTTCGGCAATGACACGATGACCATCGTCGAGGTGAATATCGGAGGGAAGGGCTGATGGCGTTGCATCCGGACTTTCCCGATTCACCCTATGAGATTCTCGACCCTACGATCCGTTGGTTCCCGGCCGACGAGGCGATGCGTGATACCGGCGCGGACAAGCTCCTGCCGCCACTGGTGGCGCAGCTTCGCAAGAAGGTGAAGGAGTTCCGCGACAGCGGTTATGTCGGCGCGAGCGACACCAGCAAGAGCCTGCTGAACTGGTGGTTCAAGGAACCCCACTTGCTGCCGCAGGCTGACGGCACCATGGCTGAGTTTCAATATTTTTTCGCGCAACGCGAAGCGCTTGAGACAATCATCTATCTCTACGACGTAGTCGGCGTGACGGATAAATTCGACCTTATGCGTTTCGACAGCTCCGGCGCTGTATCCGCCGGCATGTTCGATGAAACTTGGCGGCGCTTCGTCCTCAAGATGGCGACCGGTACCGGCAAGACCAAGGTGATGAGTCTCGCGCTGGCATGGAGCTTCTTTCACAAGCTCTATGAGCCGGACTCGGCGCTATCACGCAACTTTCTCGTGATAGCCCCGAACATCATCGTGCTGGATCGCATCTATCATGACTTTCAGGGGCTGCGCATCTTCTTCGACGACCCGGTCCTCCCCGATAATGGATTCGACGGGCGGAACTGGCGGGACGACTTCCAGCTCACCCTGCACAAGCAGGATGACGTGCGCGTCACCCAACCCACCGGCAACATTTTTCTGACCAACATCCACCGTGTCTATTCAGGCGACGATATCCCGCCGTCGCCCGACGACGAGAACACGATGGATTACTTCCTCGGCAAGCGCCCGACGGGGGCGACCACGGATTCGAGCGTGGACCTCGGCATGATCGTGCGGGACATCGATGAATTGATGGTGCTCAACGACGAGGCCCATCACATTCATGATTCGAAGCTGGCGTGGTTCAAGTCCATCGAGGACATCCACAATCGATTGCTACAGAAGGGCGGATCGCTCGCGCTTCAGGTCGATGTAACCGCCACGCCGAAGCATAATAACGGCGCCATATTCGTGCAGACTGTTTCCGACTACCCGCTGGTCGAGGCGATTTCTCAAAACGTCGTCAAGCATCCGGTCCTGCCCGATGCCGCCAGCCGGGCCAAACTGTCCGAACGCCAGAGCGCGAAATACACGGAGAAGTACGCCGATTATATCGACCTCGGCGTGATCGAATGGCGCAAAGCGTACGCCGAACACGAGAAGCTGGGCAAGAAGGCCATCCTGTTCGTCATGACCGACGACACCAAGAACTGCGACGACGTGGCCGAATATCTGGAAGGCCGTTATCCCGACCTCAAGGATGCCGTGCTGGTCATCCACACCAAAAACAATGGCGAGATTTCCGAACCCCAGACCGGCAAGGCCAAGGAAGAACTGGACAAGCTACGTGAACAGTCCAACAAGATTGACGAGGCGGACAGCCCTTACAAGGCAATCGTCTCGGTACTGATGCTGAAAGAGGGTTGGGACGTTCGCAACGTCACCACTATCGTTGGCCTTCGCGCCTATTCGGCGAAGAGCAACATCCTTCCCGAGCAAACCTTGGGTCGTGGCCTGCGGAAGATGTATCCGGGCGGGTTAGAGGAATATGTCAGCGTTGTCGGCACCGACGCGTTCATGGATTTCGTGGAATCGATCCAGGCCGAGGGCGTGGAGCTTGAGCGCACTGCGATGGGCGAGGGCACCAAGCCGAAGACGCCGCTTGTGATCGAAATCGACAATGAGAACGACAAGAAGGACATTGAAGCACTGGATATCGAAATACCTGTGCTAACGCCGCGCATTTACCGGGAATACAAAAATCTTGCCGATCTGGACGTTGGCGCTAAGGACCACCAGCCGGTCCCCTACCGGCAATTCACCGAGGAAGAACAGCGGGAAATCGTCTTCAAGGACATCACCACCGGCGCGGTGACGCACACGACTCTCCTCGATACGGCCGGCATTGCTGATTACCGCAGCGTCATCGGATATTTTGCCCAGGTCGTGATGAAAGACTTGCGGCTGGTCAGCGGATACGACGTACTTTTCGGCAAGATCAAATCGTTTGTGCAGACAGAACTGTTCGACCAGGCCGTCGATCTTGAGCATCCCAACACCCTTCGCAATCTCTCGGAGCTGGCCGCTACCAAGACACTCATCGAGATATTAAAGAAGGGCATCAACGATTTGACCGTGCGCGACAAAGGCGACGCGGAAATCCGCGATACCATAAAACTCCGACAGACACGTCCGTTTGTCGTGAAGGATCAGGGATATCTCATACCCAAGAAGAGCGTCTTCAATCGTGTCATCGGCGACAGTCACCTTGAGCTTCAATTCGCCAGCTTTCTGGAGAGCTGTCCCGACGTGGTGTCCTACGCCAAGAACTATCTTGCGGTCCACTTCAAGCTCGACTACGTGAACGCCGACGGTAACATCTCGAACTACTACCCGGATTTTCTCGTCAAGTTGGACGACAAAAACATCATCATCGTTGAGACCAAGGGGCAAGAGGACCTGGACGTGCCCTTGAAGTCCGCGCGCCTCAAACAATGGTGCGAGGATATCAACAGGGTGCAGTCGGACGTGACCTACGATTTTGTGTTCGTTGACGAGGAAAGTTTCAAAAGCTATAGCCCGAAATCGTTCGCCGATCTTGCCGCGAATTTTCGGCAGTATAAGGAGGCGTGACGCTGAATGATGCTGCGCTTGGTTTCATACGCGCCTTGATAAGCAAGCCGCCCTATGTCATCATCCCTAATCAATTGAAATATAACGATTATTTTCCATAAGATACATTATGACATAAAATGGTATGCGGCCACGACATTCTTGATATTCCATTTTTCTTCTATTTTTCTTCCATTTTTGTCATGGCATGATATCATCCTTCAAGCAACGAAGGAGGCCCCATCATGCTCAATGTCCAGCCCGCCGGGATCGAAACCCAAGCGCCGTTGGTCGACCTGGCCGACGAAGCCGAGCGCCGACGATTGACGCCGGCCGCCCTGAAAGCCTTCTTCCGGATCATCGCCGCCTGGGACGTTTCCGCCGCCGCCGGCCGCGCCCTGATGGGCGGCGTCTCCAACGGCAAATACCAGGAGCTGAAGCGCCGCATCGAGGACGGCACCGCCAGCGACGTGCGCCCTCTGTCCCAGGACGAGCTTCAGAGGATTTCCTATCTCATCGGCATCACCAAGGCCCTCCGGATTCTTCATGGTCCGGACCTGGCCGATCGGTGGATGACGCTCCCCAACCGGAATCGGATTTTTGGCGGGCGGGCGCCGGTCGATTACGCTACCGCCGGGGGTATTCCCGCCCTTATCGAGATTCGCCGCCTCCTGGACGCCCGGCGCGGGATGAACGCGTGAGCCCTGCCCTCACCCGCCTTGAACACCAGCGAACCCACCGCCTCATTCCCGCACTCTATGATCGCGGCGCCATTGACGA
>TARA_R110000824_G_scaffold9415_4_pt1 | contig 51517 bp, 68 predicted proteins | sample TARA_R110000824 | Tara Oceans TARA_R110000824 (sample SAMEA4397747) | marine metagenome | biome: Polar Biome; feature: [MES] marine water layer (ENVO:01000295) within the mesopelagic zone...; material: water (ENVO:00002006), including particulate matter (ENVO:01000060) such as......
AGGCTATCCAGTTACGCTCAGAGACCCGCCCTTTGGGCCATGGAAAAACTGGATTGCAACCCTAGAAGAGTTATACCAAACCTATCCCGATAGAGATGCTTATGCCATCTTCCAAGACGATGTATCCTTCTGCAAAAATGTCAGAGAGTTTGCGGAAAAGACCCTTTGGGCTGATGACGAAAGGAGCATGGGTGTTGCCTCCTTCTATTCTCCTTCTCATTATGAAAGAACAATTCCGGGTTGGTATAAAAGAAATGTAGGAATTAACTTACGGCCAGCATTAACATTTGTATTCACTCCAGAATCCCTAGAGTCAGTACTGAGATACTTTAAGAAGAATCCTTGGAGAAGGAAGGCCAATATAGACAACGCGATTGGTCAATGGGCGAGACACACCAAGAGATTTCCCTACTTCTTTAGTCCTTCCCTTTGTCAACATACAGGTCACGCCTCTGTTATATCTCCTTGGAAGAAGATTCAGGGGAAGAGAAAATCTAAGAAGTTTGTGGGAGAAGGCTTTGATGCTATGGAGTTTTTAGATGGACAATAAATTTGTTGTGTTAACAGAATACTATAAGTCAAATAGAAATGATAGAGATAGAGAAATAGTAAAAAGCATAGAGGTAAATTGTAGAATAGACCAAACAAAGCGAGTTATTTTGTTTATGGGTGCGAACACACCATTTCCACATAAACTCAAAGAGACGCTATCCAAAGAAAACTTTAAAAAAATAAAAATTCATTACATAAGACCAAATGATAGGGCTAGATACGGAGACTTTTTTGCTTACGCGAACGAACATCTAAAAGGAGAAAGATGCATACTTTGCAATAATGACATGTCTTTCGATGAAAGCCTAGGGCTTCTTGATGAGTTTGATCTGAGTGGGCATCTTATCTGCCTAACTAGATGGGACTTAATGAAGGACAACTCCCTTAAATTTAAACTGCCAGCGAGAATAAGGAGGAACTCACAAGACGCTTGGATATTTAAATCTCCTCTTCCGATAAAAATGATACAAAAGGGTCAGTATTATATGGGTAGACCCGGATGCGATGGCATGACTTCTTATTTGGCTACCATTAGCGGATTAAAAATCATGAACCCTTCTGAGATAGTCAGGGCCAAACATCTGCATTTGTCTAGGCATAGGACATATGGAGTAAAACATAGAATGGGGGGAGACGCCATCTATATGTGTGTGTACCCAAACGATAAAATTGAATATGATGTGGAAAAGGTTCTGTATGTAGACAAGGAGACACAGCAAGTGGAATTTTTCGGAGAAGAAGGCATAAAGATGGCTAGAGAAGGCGAGATCGAAAGTCAAAAGTACTGGGACTACGCAATAGAGAAATGTTTGAAGAATGAGTAATCCGCATAAAGAAGCACTAAAAATCGTTCAAAGCAACACGTTTGGCGACTTTAAGCATCTAGACGAAATATCAATCAAAACTCCTTGGGGTTTTTATGGGGAGGGGTGTCAAAATACGAACATAGAGGATTTTATGGATCGCCCCTACCTATTTAAGAAGACTATTGCGCTGCATATATTATTGGGAGAGGGTTGCTCAATAAGTAAAGTAATAACTGTGCTAAATAAAAGCGTTCGTGAATCTGTAAGAATACTCATGCTAGAACACAACCCAGATCACAGCGACTGGAGAAAGAATAAGCATGTTTCGAATGAAAAACTGAAATCCTTAGAGTCTTTCTTGAATAAGAAAAAACTCACGTATAAAAAAATTACCATTGGCAACGGCAGGAATATCCTGTATGTTATTTCTACGATAAAACACTTCCACTGGAACCATGTTGACAAAAAGTATATAGATTGGTCTGCTAAATTTCATAAGGCGGGAATGCCCAATGGAAAAAAAGAGGTTTTCGCCCATACTTCGGAGGACTATAGAAGTCCCGATAAGTTGCTTGATGACGAAATAGTTAATTTCATTCAACCATTGAACCTGCCGTTATATGCTGTGGTGGGTGGGTTAATGGTACTGGACGCCCTCCTACAAATTGATCCTCCCAAATTATATCTTACAGATTGTTCATTCAAACAAGCACTATACGGTTGTGTTATCATTAATAAAATTATAGAGTGTGACACATTGGAGGAATTTGATGCATTTTTGAAAAACGGAATAACAGAGGAGCCCTTGGTAAACAAAATTAATGCCCTTTGGAATACCAAAGCATTTAATAAATATTTACACAGCAGGCCTTATGAAAAGGGAACGGGAAAGAACCACTGGAGACACATACTTAAAGTTGGCAAGTGGAGGGAGCAATACAGCAATGTAAGAAAAATTTTATTATCCAAGCTTCAATCTGTAGAAACAGCCTCGTTGAGAGACGTAGAAATAAAAGAAAAACAAGTCATATTCTATACTTCCACTATTTCTGAAATACATCTGCCACTTAATAAATCTCATATAATCATATCCTCTGAACACAAAGAATTCCATTCAAGCTGCTTAGAACTATTTGAAGGAAAATTTAACCCCATCGGCATTTCAAACAAGGGCAGAGATACCAACAGAATTATAATCAGGGATGTAAAAAAGTCCCTTCCGGTATTAAGTGAATACCTGTCTCAACAAATCTCGAAAGGTTTAAGTTAGATGTCGAAAAGAGTAAAAATTTATTCAATTTGTACAGAGCCGCACGAGGTGCTAAGGGACGAATACTATCTTCCCAGCCTGCCTAGCAATCTAGAACCAGTGATACAGAATGTGAAAGCGGAAGGACAAGGAGAAGGAAAATTTCGATCAGCAAGTTTTAAACACGCCATTAAATATAAACTCCAAATGACACTTGACGCTATTGAAGAAAACATGGGGGATATATTTATAATCTCAGATTTAGACTTGTGCTTCTTTAGGGAATTTGATCCATATGAACTGATTCAAGATTATGAAGTAGTGGGACAGAAGGCCTCCATGGGCAATGGGAAAAAAGACGGTATATGCGGAGGATTTTATATTTGTAAAGCCAACGAGAACACAAAGGGATGGATAGAACGATGTATAGAAGATTCTCCGATAAGCTTTAATGGGTTAGAACAGTCTGCTTTGAATAAGTGGAAGAATGTACTGGGGCTGAAGACCGCAACCATAGACAGAAGATTTTTAAATCCTAGAAAAAATGGCAACGCACGACACCTGAGAGAATGGCTGTCAGAAAACAATGGAGAGTTAGCCAAAAACATTGTTCTTTTTCATGCCAACTATCGTGTTGGAATAAGTGCTAAAATAAATCTCATGGACCAAGTAATAAAATGGGTCGAAGAATATAAAAATAGACCCTCAAAAGAGTTTGTATTAAAGCAAATACAATCTCAAAAATTCATAGTAGACGAGATGGAGAGGTTATTATGAAAGAAGCAGTTATCGTTGGCAGTGGGGCGTCCTTGTTAGGCAGTGGTCTAGGCACAAAGATAGACTCCATAGAGACTGTGTTTAGATTCAAATTCAAGAACTTTAGCCTACAGGAGTATTGTCATGATACTGGGATAAAGACAGATGTAATGATAAGCAATTGTAATCATGAGGTCTGCGCCTTGCATCTGAGAGATTTAAAAAGGGGACTAATGAAAAAATTTGGAATCAAAAAACTCGTATTTTCTTCTACAAGAAGAGCCTCTCACAGACGACACGCATGGAAGGCGCTGTGGAAATACGTTAAGAAAAACAAAATAGACGCAACAATATTTAGATATGATGAAGGTGGCAAGGTAGTATTAGACGGCCTTGGGATTGACTACAAGGGCTTATCGTTTCGCCACTCATGGACTGCTGGTCTCAATTCGCTTGTCAACCTGCTGAATAATTACTATAAATTCCATCCAGTACATTTTGAAGAATATAGATTTGACAAAATATATCTTTGTGGTTTTGACTATCTAACCGACACGCCATCCACACAACACTTTTACAAACGCGCCAAAGTAACCAATTGGCACAACCTAGATTCAGAGGCAAAAATTATTAGGCAGCTTATTGAAAAAACTGATAAGGTGGCAATACTGAGGTAATAAAATGAAACATTACAATACTTATGGATTAAGCATTACAATTCACGATCACAAGCTTTTGGGCATAAACCGCGATCTAATGGGGAGGTTAGAGAAAAGCAAATGGGAGCCTCGGGAAGCCGCAGCTTTAAAGATTTTATCTCCGCACGCAACCGTTATCGAATTGGGGGCGTGCATTGGAATAATTTCCTGCCTGATCAATAAAAAGCTTTTGGATGGAACACGACATGTGGCTGTAGAAGCTAATCCACTCCTCATAGACCAACTAGCATCAATCAGAGATGAAAACGATTGTAATTTCCATATAGAAAATTGTATGGTTGGAGAAAAGTCGGATGAAAGAACATTTTATATCAATCCGTCTCATGCCATGGATGGATCTGCCCAGCTTAAGAAGAACAAAAAGGCCTGTACTATTAAACAAAAAACCTTGCAAGAATTAGAAAAGAAATATTCCATGCCTTTTGATACATTAATTATGGATATAGAGCATGGAGAGTACGACTTATTCCGTGAGTGTCTTTTGCCAGATAAACGCTTCTTAAAATTTGATACTATAATATGTGAATTTCACGATGCTCGCCGCCACCCCGTTCACATGAAGCGTATACTCTCAGAATTAAGAAAATACTACAACGTAACGGCTGTGGGCAAGGCAAATCTACTCGTCACTGCATCACGACTCTAAGGGGCTCAAACTAATATGTTTCCAACTAAAATCATAGCCGAGGCAGGCATTAATCACAACGGGTCGGTCGAAATCGCCAAGCGATTAATAGATACGGCGGTTGTTGCTGGCTGCGATTACATCAAGTGGCAAAAGAGAAACCCAGACGTGTGTGTCCCAGAACACCAAAAAAATAAGCCAAAGTCTACTCCTTGGGGAGATATGACCTACTTAGAATATAAACACAGAATAGAATTTGGGACTGATGAATACGATGAGATATACTCCTATTGTGCTGGAAGGATAGCGTGCTTTGCGTCTGTGTGGGACAAGGATTCTGTGGATTTCATGTCTAATTACACAGATATAGCCAAGGTTCCCTCTGCCCTTATAACTGACTTAGACCTATGTAAATATAGTAGGGACAAGTTTTCGAAGCTGATCATATCCACTGGAATGAGTGGGGAGAAGGATATTGAAAGGTGTATATATCATTGTGAACCTGACGTTATCATGCATACAAATTCTACTTATCCCTGCCCAGTGCAAGAATTAAACCTAAGCTATATACGCTGGCTTATTGAGAAGTGGAAGGAAAGGGAAATAGGATACAGTGGGCATGAATATGGGTTGGTGACTACGTTTGCTGCCGTTGCTATGGGTGCTTCATGGGTTGAGAGACACATTACTCTCGATAGAACCATGTGGGGTAGCGATCATGTGGCTTCTGTGGAACCGCAGGGGCTCATTAAGCTTGTTAAGGGGATCAGAGATATTGAAAGGTCTATCGGTGAAGTTGGCCCTCGGTCGATTTTCCCATCAGAAAAAGAAAAGATGAAAGATTTGAGAAAATAAAATGCATAAATATATTTATATTGTCAAGACTGGCAGAGGGGGTCTGCTAAGACACCTGCGTAAATATTTTTCTATATTTAGACCAGAAATGAAAATAAAGATCATAAGTCTAACCCCCACAAAGCGCATTCTAAAGTATTCTAAGCAGATCAAAAATAATGAAGTGGACTATTTTGTGATTAGCAATGGCAGTGATCCGGTTGATGTCAAATTAAAAAGAAGAATATTAGACATAAACCCAGAGCAAAAGTTTTTGTTTTCCGAATATGGATGGCTACCGTGGAAAAGCTTTTTGTTATTAGATCGAAAGGGAATTGGAAATCATTCCTCTATTTTTGATATGGACATGAGCCAAATTCACACCAATATAAACAATGACTTAAGAGAATATACACACCACAAAATACGAGCAGCGACTGGACGCGGAAAAAAAGTCCCCTACAAAAACTATGTAATGGTTCCTCTTCAGATTAATAATGATTCAAAATTAAAAATAGGAAGCCCCCACTTTAAAAGAGTCGAAGAATTTGTAGATTATATAGTGTCGTGTGTTCCTAAAGATGTACAAATATTATTTAAAAATCACCCTGAAGCTAAGAAAAATATACCAATACCAAAACTGCCTAATGTCATAGATGTCACCAAGAGTGGATACTCAAAAAAATCTTTGATAGAAAATGCCCAATTTGTGGCTGGAATCAACAGCACTTTTTTACTAGAGTCCTTATTTTACAAACAAAAAACGATTGCCTATGGACTAGACGTGTTCTCCAATAAAGGAATAGTATTAGATGGTTTTGGAAAGACCTATGATGAAATTCTAGCACATACTCCAAACCATAATCATATTGATAAATTTATTGATCTTTTGATTTCCAGACAGATACCACAGCGAGACTCGCTTGGATGGTATGATCTTATGAAAAATAACAAGGGGGTTTGGTAATATATAAATGAAATACAAAAAATTCTATGATGAACTATATGAGAATGGATACCACAAGAGCCTTCATGGTAATCATGGAAAGGTACTCCTTCCAAAAGTACTTCAATATGACACCGATCTTTTCGTATTGGATTTGGGATGCTCTAAGGGAAAGATTGTTGAAAGTCTTATTAACAAAGGTTTTAAAAATACTTATGGAATAGATATTGCAGATATTGCAATAGAAGCATGTCGAAATCGAGGTCTAGAAACATGTACGGTTGCTTCATGTTCACAGACTGGCTTTGAGGATAGTTTTTTTGATATCGTTATATCATCAGACGTGTTAGAACATATTGACCAAGAAGAATTACCATCGGTAGCCAAAGAGGTAAACAGAATAATGAAAATTGGAGGTATATTTTACTTTAAAATAGCGACTAAACCAGAAAGACATGTCCCAAAGTATAAAAAAATAGCTCAAAAATATAATCTAAAAAATTTGCATGTTACCGTAAAGCCTGTGGGTTTTTGGAAAAAACTATTTATAAGTAATGGGTTTCGGGTTGCAACGTTAAGTAAAAATAAAAGACACCTTATACTAAAGGGCATAAAGGAGTAATAATGAAAAAATTTTTACACCTTGCTGCTCCTCTTAGAAATGTTGGAGACAACGCCCTAATATTGGGAATGAGAGAGCTATTCAAAGAATATGTCCTTCAACTAAAACCTATTAGGCGGACTGTGATAACTACAAAGCTAATAGCTAGTATAAATTCAAAGTATGCGGGCTTAATTATTGGTGGCGGAGGACTATTGCATGCCCCGCCTAGTATACGAAAAAGAAAACACCACTCCAGCGGAACTTTGATCATGCTAAACACTAAAAATTTAAAATTTCTCACTAAACCCCTAATAGTATATGGTGTGGGATACAATGTTTTTAGAGGGGAGCGCAATCTTCCACCCATCGCCAGAAGATCCATCATCGACATGATAGATAAATCTGTCCATTTTTCGGTCAGAAATGATGGGTCGAGGCAAAGGCTTTCAGAATTTTTAGGAATACACCCCGACACAATAGAAGAGGTGCCTGATCCGGGGCTATATGTTGGACATACAGATAGTCAGTTGTCAAATAATATTCGTGGTAAAAATATAGCAATTCAAATAGCTGCTGATAGGTTAAAATGTAGATTTAACGGGAGAAAAGAAGTTGATGTATTTGTAGAGAATATCAAACACTTTATAGAATCAAATCAAGAGTATAAATGCTGGCTAGTCCCCCACTGTCCGATTGATGATAAGTTTATTAAGAAAAGGTTTAAGGGATATAATAAAGTGCCCCTTCTATTAAAGCTTGAGAAGGCCGAGGTCATTATGGGCTTCTATAAAAAAATGGATGTCGTAATAGGGCAGCGCGGCCACGGGAATATCTGTCCTTTTGGAATAGGGGTTCCAATAATTTCGCTAGTTTCCCACGACAAAAACTTTGGGTTTATGAAAAGCTTGGGGTTAGAGAAATATGCAGTACCCGCATCAGAACCAAAGCTATCTTTTGTGTTGACAGATTTAGTAAAAACGATAAATGAAGATTATATTGAAAATCAAACCAAGATAATAAAAGACCTAGAAGACAGATCCCGTATGGCAATAAATAGTATAGTTGAGGAAATATAAAATGCCCGATAGTATTTGTCAAATTTGTGAACACAAAATGAAAATTAAGCTCCAGATAAAGGGCAAGCCCATAGTTTATGCCTGCGGTGAATGCGGCCACAACTTTAGTAAGTATGCGGGTGACGCCATAGAATATCATAAAGAGTTTTACCGAAAAAACCCGAGACACCAACGCGTTAAAGGGGAATTTCGTGGCGGTAAAGTCACCCAGAAATTTCACAGGGCCAGAAGACGGATAGTCTCTGGAAGAATGGTATTGGTTTCAAAATATCTAAAGAAAAATTATAGCTGTCTTGATGTTGGTGCTGGCGCAGGGACATTTGCCCATAAGATAAAAGATAAGGTCAATGATGTGGAGTGTACGGAATTAGACCCTTCCCTTATTTCTGAATGCAAGAGGCTTGGTTTCAAAAGTTATTCGGGGGATTTTTCCAATCTTCACTTTGATAAAAAGTTTGATATCGTGTTTGCGTGGCACGTATTAGAACATGTTAGAAATGTTAAACCATTTTTAGATAATATGAGGGACATTTCTCGTCGGCTATTCATATTGGAGATTCCAGTCACAAATCTGAGGAGGAAATTTGATGGCCACTTTCACAAATTTACCCACAAATCACTAGAAATGTGCTTGAATTCCTCCGGTTTTAAAATCATAGAAACTAAGAGCGGTATTCAGAAACCCGCTATATTTGCCGTTTGTGAGATTTGTTGAAAATGAAAAAAGCATCAGTCATTCTCGCTCGTGGTGGTAGCAAAGCTATCCCAAATAAGAACATCGTAGATGTTAATGGAAAGCCATTGCTGTGGTATGTAGCTAACGCCTCCATGAACTCTAACGTAGACGAGACTTGGGTAAGCACAAACTGCCCCGACATTAAGCAAGTCGCCCTAGATATAGGGTGCAAGGTAATCGACCGCCCCGATGAGATCTCCCAAGACCATTCCAAAAGCGATGAGGCCCTAGTCCATTTCGCCCAGAAGGTTGATTTTGACACCCTTGTATTCATACAGCCTACATCACCCCTGCTCAAACCAGAGGATATAAACAAAGGACTTGAAATGATGCAGGAATACGACTCTGTGTTTAGTGTATGTGTAGAACATTGGGTTCCTAGGTGGACGGTGGAAGTTGAGCCTCATGGTTGGGATATAAACAACCGTCCCATGCGACAGGATATGCCTGAGTTATATGTGGAGAATGGGGCCTTTTACATTACAAAAAGAGATAACCTGCTAGATTCTGAATTAAGATATAGTGGGAAGATAGGTATCGTTGAGATGCCCTTTTTGCGCAGCTTTCAGATTGACACAACAGATGATTTAGATTTTATTAGGGGGGTGTGCAGTGGGTAAAAAAATAACAAAGTACCATGGTAAAAAAGCTAAAAAGAAGGGAACTAGGAGAAAAAGAAAAAAGTAATGGCTGAAAAAGTATTTATTGTGTCGTATCCCAGAAGCGGCCAAGGAATGATAGCGCGACTGTTAAGAGATATTTATAAATTCTACGACATGGAATATTCTTACTGTGGATTCTACCGCTCCTCTCGAAACTGCGGGTGTAATAAAGCCCCATGCAAAAAAAAGAGGATATTCCAAAAAAATCATGACTTTGGATCAAAAATGAAAATTCGTGATGAGTATAAGTATTTGGTCTTGTACAGAAAGGATTATATTTATCAACTTGAAGCCTTTTTTAGATTTTCATTTAGAATAAAACTAAAGGGTAAAGCAAGACAAAAATTTCGAAGGGACGGACAGTGGTTCAATGGTGCATTTAAATATGAAAACCCAACATTGTTCAATAGGCTGATTGGATTCATCAAAAAACGAAGGCGTGGGTACGACAACTTTGTAAAGAAGTGGGTTCATAATAATCGGCAAAACTGTCTGCACATAGACTATGAGGATTTTTTAAAAAACCCTGTAGACAATATCTTAACAATGCTCAGATTTCTTGAGCCGGATCAAGAATTAGAATCTAAATTTACGCGACTACTGATATCTAAGATACTAACAGACAGAGACGAAACCATAGAGAGTAGATACCAACTGGATACTAAAATATACAGTAAAATAAAAGATATTATAGAAGAGTCCCAATAGAGTGAGCTTGGAAAAAATACTTAAGGACAATAAGCTATTCTGGCAGTATCCAGTATGCACAGAAAAGCAGTTCTATCTACAGAACAGAGAAGACACAAACTATCTCGGGTTTCCTTGGGCAACAGCCATTGACTCTAACATTAGCCTGCTTACCCTAGTCAAATTGATAGCTCCTCTGGTTGACAAGGACAAGAAGTATTACACCTGTTGTCAACACATATTTTTTCATAGACTTGCCAGACTATTTGATATTTTCAACATTAAAGATATTTATACCCCCCATAAAAAAATAGGGGAGGAAGTTTTAGGGTTGGACACAAAGGGAGTAACGTGGTACTCCTCAGACACTACCCGCCTGCACCCATGCCCACTATATGCTGTTAACGTAGAAGACCCAACGAGAAATTCTGTCTTTGAGAATCAAGACTTCATGCAAACAGAAAGAAGCCTTCTCTTTAGCTTTATAGGCTGCTACAGGGAGGATTATCTAAGTGATGTTAGAGGAAGAATACTCAACTTAAAGGATGACGATGCAGCCATTTACAGCCTTGAAAATTGGCACTTTGATGAGATAGTATATAGAGATAATAATCAAAACTATAAACACGACTATGAGGTCTCTCAGATACACAACAAGAGGACGGAACTATACAATAAAACTCTGCTCGATTCTAAGTATTCTCTTTGTCCGTCTGGAACAGGCCCCAATTCGATCAGATTCTGGGAAAGCTTGGCGGTGGGGGCAATACCAATTCTACTAGCAGACACACTAGAACTACCTAAACACGACCTATGGGAAAAAGCAATACTTAGAGTTAGGGAGGAGGATGTAGAAACTATTCCTGAACTTCTTCGAAGTATAGGTAAAGAGGAAGAAGAAGATAGAAGAAGTAAGTGTCTAGATCTCTACAGTTTTTATAGGAGTGATTACAAAAATGATAAGAATTAAAAAGGACCCATCATGACAACAATATTTACCTCTCACAAGTTCTCGCTTGATAAGTGTCCACCAAATCTGCGAAAAAATCTCGGGCTTTGGGATTCCCTTAATCCATCTTATGATTTTAAATATTATAATGATGAAGAAATGAAATCGTGGATGAAGAAGAGTGTTGATGAAGAAACCCTTTTACTATTTAACAGGTTAAGCACAGGGGCTGGCAGGGCAGACATGTTTCGTATTTGCCATATACATATTGACGGGGGCGTCTGGGCTGATGCAGACCTACCAGCATTTGATATTAATAAACAGCACCCCCAATTTGAAGAGACGCTGAGAGAGAATAAAGCGGTACTTGTTCGTAACAGAAAATGCGACAACCCGCGATTTACTTTTATAGCAGGTGTCAGCGGGAGCAGATTCTTTTCAATGCTAAAGGTCCGAATCAACGAGCATATTAATCTCGCTATAAAAAATAAGTCTTCAGACCACCTTGGAAATGTTTTTACTTTGCACAAACTACTGCTTACAATGTGTGGTTTTGAAAATGTCATCAAGGCTGGACCTCGCATCGCATGGCCGCAAGGATATGCTTTTCACGGAACTATTTCTCTTGATAAGCCATATATAGTTGATGGAACAAGCTTTATATATATAAACGACATAGTGCCAGAAAGAAAAACCTATGATGAGGAAAATGTGTACGCCGGATATGGGGAAGACCTAAGACGTATGAATGTTGCCCACCACGGTCGAGTTGGTCTAGTTTACACAACACAGAAGGATACTGGGAGATAACATGTTAAACAAAAGGCCCGTTGTGGCAATTCCTCCTTCGTATGATGCATCAGAAAACCTAGAGATGCTTTCAACGAAGAAATACTTGAAGCATTTGCAAGAATCCAAGGCAACTGCGGTTATGACAACCGCTGGAACCTCTCAATTCAACCTGCTGTCTACGAGTGAGATCCACTCTTTGAATAGTTGTATATCTGAGAATTTTGATGGAGAAATCATCTTAGGTATTCCGGGCGCAAGCTCCATAGGAGTATCTGAGTTTCTTAATTCTGTAGATTATATTGGCGACAACACAAGCCTGATGGCCCTTTATCCGGATCGTTTTTATGATGAGGAAACCATTGTAAACTATGTGGCGTCAATATGTCAGTCTCTAGGTGATAGTGTTTACTTACATGCCCCAAAGATGAGATCTGGATATGGTGGAGACTGGAACTATAATGCTGGTATAATAAATAAGATGAATGATGAAGGCCTCATAAAGGGGATAAAGGAAGAACACTCAAGCCTAGCAGATTCTTATAACTTTATATCACAGCTAAATGATAGCATAGATGTTATTGTCGCGGGGGGAAGCATGCGAAGGTTTTCTTTTCTGGAATCGGCAGGAGCAAACTCTTTCTTGTCTGGCATAGGGAATTTATTTCCAGAAATTGAGAATAAGTTCCTTGAAGGGTATGATAATAGACAGGAGTGTTTAGATTTGGAAACAAAGTTTTTCAGCGTATTCATGAAATATGGCTGGCATAAATCTCTTCGTGTTGCATTAAAATGTGCGGGATTGACTTGTTTCAATGATAGACAACCTTGGCCCCCAGCTAGCAACGAAGAGTTAAAAGACATATCTTTAGTAATAGAGGAAATACAGAATGGATAAGGTTTGGATTCTAGGGCCGTGCGTCTTAGAAAGCCGAGAGTTCTTTTTTGGCTGCTTAGAACAGATCAACAAAATCATGGCTGGTGAAGACTGGTATATGAAGTCCAGCTTTGATAAGGCCAATCGTACATCTATACATGGCGGCAGAGGAGAAGGTCTGGATTACTGTAAGGGCATATGGAAAGAGGCTAAGGAGGAATACCCCAACATAAAATTAACCACCGATGTCCACGAGGTTCATCAGGTGGAGCAGTTGGTGGGGTTGATCGACTTGATTCAGATACCAGCTTTTTTATGCAGGCAGACAGACTTAATCGTGGAATGTGCTAGGGTTTTTGATAAAATTAATGTGAAGAAGGGGCAGTGGCTTGGCCCCGATAACCTGATTAAATCTGTTGATAAGATTAGGGAAACAAACGAAAATTGCGAGGCTTGGGTCTCCGACAGGGGAAGCAACTTTGGATACTACGACCTGTTCGTCAACTTTGGTATTGTGGACAAGCTCAAAGAATATTATGACAAAGTAATCTTAGACTGCACCCACTCCATACAGCGGTCACGGGCAGTATACGAAACCCAAGGAGATAGGAGGCTGGCCGAAAGATACTTCTTAGCGGCAGATATATTCAATTATGATGGGGTGTTTGCGGAAGTACATCCAGACCCAGACAACTCCGTGTCGGATGGCGACTGTCATTTGCAGCTACAAGAGTTAGGGGCATTGGTTTCAAAGGCAAAAAATATATCTAGGGAGACCTATGGTTAACTTCAATCATCTAAAAGAGAATAACACATCATACATCACACACCTTAATAAGGCCTTCTATATTGGTGTTACTATGATTATAGGAGGCTTTCTTTGTTGCATCCATGCCCTGTGTCCGTTTATCTTTACAGAATCCGCAAGCAAAAGAATCAAAAAGCTATATAAAATACTATGAAAAGTTTAGCGGTTATACCTGCGAGAGGCGGCTCCACAAGGCTCAAAGATAAAAACATCTACCCCTTGGGAGGTAAGCCTCTGATAAGATGGACCACAGAAGCCGTAGTTGCTTCCGGGTGTTTCGATAAAATTCTAATATCTACTGATAGCGACAGAATTTTTGATACTGTGTCCGATTTAGGAGTTGGTAGACATTTCCGCCCAGAACAACACGCCACCACACGGGCAACAGTCCTAGATGCAATGATTGATTTAATGAGAATTTTTGATGGATTTGATACATTTTCTTATTTTTTACCCACCTGTCCTTTTGTAGACCCCGAAGATATACGTAGGGGCATGGCCCTATTGCAACAAAGGCCACCGCCAGATTTCGTTGTTAGCATGACGCAAATACCAGAAACCATTCAATTGGCATGTGTGATGAATGGAGATAGTGTATTGCCCATTTTTGACAACTTGGAGTGCGGCCTGACCAATAGTAAGTTTATAAAAAAATACTATAAACCATCTGGGGCATTTTATATGGGGTGGTGGAATATGCTGAGACAAACCCAAAACTTCTTTAAGGGCAATGTAAAGGGAGTTATCATTCCTCCAGAAAGATCTATAGATATCAATACTCTAGAGGACATAAAGTATGCGGAGCTATCCCTGTGAAGCCCTATGTCGACTGGAAACCAGAAGAAGATCAATATTTGAGAAGTGGCGAGCGATTATTGCATGAACAGATTCACGATATAAAGCATTCCGACAATGAATATAAGCACCACTCAGACAGGCTGGAATATCTTCGTCTGGGAGAGAAAATGGCTGGCCAGACAATTTCCGGAACAGTTTTAGATATCGGGTGTGGTAATGGATATAGCTCTGTTCATATTTGTAAAACAAGAGATGTTGAACGAGTTCACGCAATGGAGTGTAATGTTCCCGCCGTAGACAAATTAATAAGGGCCAACTTTAGCAAAAATAATATTTCGGAAGAGCGCTACGAATTAATTTTGGGTAGCTTCAATAAAATTCCGAATAAAGAGTACTACGACTTTGTTATATCATTGGGGGCAATACATCATTCCAGCAATTTGCTAGCAACCATGCGAGAGATATATGGCTGCCTAAAACCCGGTGGATTTTTTATAGCCCATGAACCATATCTGGTAGACACAACACAAAACAGTGTTTATGTAGAAAAAAGCAGAGAGTTCAAAAAAGTTCAAGGGTTAATTGAAATTCAAGAATCAGAACGAGACGATCACTTTTTTAGAAAATGTGAATACATGACAGCGTTTTATCATAGTGGCTTTGTTGTTAATGTAAATGATGTAAAATCTGAGGGAAAAATAAACAATGCCGTCATGGTGCTTGAAAAACCACTTGAAAAACCGAGTTTCATTCCTCATTCTTGGATCATAGAATGATAAAAACACTCACAACGAGAAACACCGTATCTCATATGCACGACACGCTAATGTTAGACGGAGTATTTAAAATTGACCACTACATTACTGGCAACTCCTTGCAAGAATTACATGATCAAGTGTACGGTCTTTGCCAAAGTAAAGGGGGACACTATGAATTTGGAAGAAACTACAGGGGGCCACCTTTAAATAAGTTTGATCACAGTAGCACAATATTTAAAACTTACGATGCCCAGTGGATGAAAGACCTGCACAGAAAATATTCTAATTCCGGGGAGTATGGCAAAAATATATTTGCTACCCACGACTATAGGTTTACAGGAGAACTTGCAAGAAATGGCTGGCTTCACTTTGACCGAAACTGGTGTCTAAAGTTTTTTATATATTTAACAGACGTAGATGAAAGCTGCGGGGCGTTTAGTTGCTCACCCAAGTCGAGAAGGAAGGGAGAAAGACTGCGGGCCAGAGCGTGGGATGTTGACAATTATAACCATGTAAAAAATAGAATAGAATTAGATTATCCAGAATTACTTAAAAAATATCCTCCAGAGGCAGTTGAGGGTAAAGCTGGAACACTTATCGTTTTTGATACCAATACCTTCCACAAGGGAGGGAAGACCGAAGAAGGAAAAGAAAGATTGGTCGTGAGGTTGCACTGTGGATAAACTTAAACAATTATGTGAGTTTAAAGAATGTCTGGAATTTGTCAATTGTGATGGCTTTGATTGGGGGGATTCAATTTCTGTAGTTGGCAGTTCAGGAATACTAAATCATAGAAATGATGCAAAGGATATAGATTCCCACGAAGAAGTAATGCGATTCAATCACGCAAGAGTCGAGGGCTTTGAAAATGTATGCGGGAAGAAGACAACTATCGTCTTGGTAAATAATCACGCTCTCGAATTAATATCAAATACAAAACTTAGAAAAGAATTTGCGTCTAAGTATCCAGAATGTAAACCGGACTACATCTATGATTTTAAAAATATGAATATTATTCTAAGATCGTTGGATAACACACACTATAAGAGTATCATTGAGAAAGTGTGCGAGAGGAATAATGTCGCTATAATGACCGAGAAGTCGTCACGTTTGGCACAAACAGTACTTGACAGACTTCCGTCGTGTGGGTTTAGTGGACTAATGATTGCTCTTCAATATTGCAAAAAAATAAACTGCTATGGATTTAATTTTAATCAAGACCCCTCGGTAGACAAGCATTATTTTGAAAAAGGCAACAAGATTGGCGGGTGTCATGACTTTTTGAAGGAGCAGGAGATATTCAAAATGCTACACGATATCGGAAGAATTACGTTAAATTACTAGCTGGAGACTATTAATGTTTACATGGATCAAGAATAAGCTCATGGGTGAACCCGTGGCAATGCAGTCGGCGACCAAAAAAACAGAGCGATACTATCAACTAAAATGCAACGAAACCCTACAGGGGAAGGTAGAATACAGGCTGCCCGACGCCACTAGGGTAGATATTCTGACTGAAGATCTGGCAATAGAGGTAGACTTTGCCAAGAAATACTATGAAGCCATTGGCCAAGCATGCCATTATGCCGAAATGACCGGAAGAAAACCCGCCATCCTACTGATTGTAAGAGAAAAATATCAAGAAAAATATATAAAGGCGGCCGCTCGGGTCTGTAAATCCACAAAAATCCGAGTGAACGGAGAAGATTATCATATAGTTATGATGGTTTATCGAGATTTCTCTTGACTTTCTCGCCACATCCTGTATAATATTGTACATGAGCATGAAAATAAATATCACCGGACCCGCAAACCCACTGGGCTATGGCGTGGTAGGAATCAATGTTCTGAAAGCCCTGCATGCCTCCGGCCACAATGTGTCTTATTGGCCAATCGGCCCCATAGATGCAGCCCCCACAGACGTTGCCCTAATTCAGGAAATGATAAATAATCAGGGGGCTTATTCTGCGGACGCCCCAAGTTTAAAGATATGGCACCAGCACGATCTGGCCCAACACGTAGGCAAAGGCAGCCACTGTGCCTTTCCTATATTTGAACTCGACACATTCACAGAGCGAGAGTTGTGTCACCTAAGCCATCAGGATATGATTTTCACATGCTCGAAGTGGGCAGCAGGTATAGTTTTAGACAACCTTCGCACATACCTAGACAGCGTACACAGATACGATGAAATCAGGGTTTATGTTGCCCCTCTAGGTGTTGACCGAGAAATCTTTTATGATACCCCTATCCCTGAGAGCAATGACAATTATACGGTTTTTTTGAATGTGGGAAAATGGGAAGTAAGGAAAGGGCACGATATTCTTATACAGGCATTCCAAAAGGCGTTCCGCAAAGACGACAAGGCCGAGCTTTGGATGATGAATCACAACCCCTTCCTGTCCAAGCAAGAAGATAATGAATGGAAGCGCTTATATAAAGGAGAGATAGGAGAAAATCAGGTAAAATTTATGAATAGGGTCAAGTCTCATAAGGACGTGGCCGATATTATGCGTATGGTTGATTGTGGTGTTTTTCCTTCTCGCGCCGAAGGCTGGAATTTAGAAGCGATTGAAATGATGTCCTGTGGTCGTCAGATAATTGTCACAGACTACTCAGCCCATACTGAATTTTGCAACACAGAAAATAGCCATTTGATAGACATTGATTCATTAGAACCTGCGTTTGATGGAATATGGTTTAAGGGGCAGGGCAAGTGGGCGAAAATCAGAGATAAACAAATTGACCAATTAGCAACACACATGCGAAAAATTCATGAACAAAAACAGTCCGGCGAGGATATATTTAACTTAAGCGGAGTAGAAACATCTAAAAAGTTCAGTTGGGCCAATACCGCAGACAGTATCGTAAGGAACCTCTAGTGGCCACCGTAGACAGAAAAGACATTATAGTTACCGAAGGGTATGAGCCACTGTGCGATTTTTGTTGGAATCCGGGGTTGACAGAACCCCCTCCTTCTGGTATAATAGGTGTCAATGCCGAACATGCTGCTGAATTTGTTAAACTTTGTTCTCTCACCAGCAACAATTATATTGTCGTCAGCCAACGCAGCGATTTAGGTCTGGCACGACAAGTAGAGCATCCAGTCCATGAAGATATGAAAAAGTGGATTACAATGCTGCCCCGTATGGGTAAAGAGGGCTTTGACTTTGATAACCTTGGCTATAAACAGCTTACAATAACCCCTAGGTGCAATATTAACAAGTGTGACCTAGAAGACGATTACTCCATTAAATGTGATGCCTATACATGGAGCACCATACCACAAATACCCTCCAATATAAAACATTGGTATGTGGTAAATTGCATGGTCACAGAGCCGAAAGTATCAGGAATTCCTTTCGGGGTTCTTGATTGCGAAACGGCGGACAGCCTTTGCAATGTTACAAGAGCGGAAAAAAGGGAATGGTTATACATAAATTTTTACAGCTACACTCTGGAAAGGTCTTATTTGATAGACCATTGGAGCAGACAGACTGAAGATATGCACTTTACGACGTTTGTTGGGAAACCTAAGCCCGTTGAAGAATATTTCAGAGATATGTCAGAACACCGCTACACATTTTGCCCCGATGGAAACGGAGTTGATTGTTTCCGAACGTGGGAAGCATTATATTTAGGATCTATCCCCATTGTAAAAAGGAGCCGAACGACAGAACAATTTGCAGATCTTCCCATATTAATCGTGGATGATCTGTTTAATATAACACTAAGCCTACTGGAAGAAAAGTACGAGGAAATACTTTTGAAAAAGGATAATTTGGACAAAATTAAACTAAGTTATTGGAATAAGATTTTTAAGGAATCTAGGAATGAAAATTGTGATTAAAGATATAGATAAAACTAAGCTGGAAAATAACAACATCTTTGCAAGTACAAATGAGATGCTTTCTCTCGAAGAATATATAGACATCTCCAAACGGTGCATTGGTCACTTTGCCAGTCCAGATCTGGCCAAACAAATGTTGCAGAGTGAAGATGCCATTTCTTTTGTGGCTGAACATCTCATGATGGCTACGTGTCGTCATGACGAAGAGAAGGGCAGAACCTTGCGGAGCTATCATAATCAATGTGCTATTTGGGCTATTCAGAATTGGGTGGCTAGAATTTCCAAGAATAGCGATTATGAAATCCTCTCTCTTAATAAAGAACTCAAAGATGGAGGAACGGCTAGGGAGATGTATCATGTCATAGAGGACGAGAGACCGGCATTTCCCTCCGAAATGGAAAGACAAGAGAATATGGACAGGGCTCAAAAGCTTCTGTCTTCTCCCGTACTATCCAAGCTGGAACAAGACTGCATTTCAATGAAGTTCTTAGATGAAATGAGCGCGAAAGAAATTGCTGAAGATTTAGACATTAATAGAAAGCTGGTTTATACCAGTATACAAAAAGGGCTAGCAAAGCTAAGAGAGTTTCACGATGAAGATTAGGACGCTTTTGTCAATAATAAAAACTGAACCGGAAGACCCCAACGTTCTTTCTTTAGGATTTATACAAAACGGTAAATCCGTGGATTCAATAATGTCCACAATAAAGAAGAACGAGGGATCTGCTCTGACAGCTTTGAAAATGGCAAAGGAATATATTGATGTAGAAGTAGATTGGCTCGACATACAGCCGGTTGGTTTTTTTGACAAGGAAGACCAAGATACTGTTATCTTGGCTTATAGAGTCAGGATACCCGCCACCGTCAGCATGATACAAGAGCCGTTCTGGGTTACAATGGAAGACCTAAAGGATGTTCATGAACAGATAGACCCCCAAGAACTGCTAATACAATTGAGGTCGATAAGTGTCTGATATACCGGAAGATCATGGATATATCAAGTTTATATTCTCGGGAGTAAAAGATCCCGGATTTATAATTGAAACCAGTTTCCCCGAAGACATTCCCACACAGGAGTGTATAGACTTTATGGCCCAAATGCTTTTCTATATACATAGCGGTAGCCTTACGGAGGAAAATGCGTCCTCTGTCTTAGAAACGTGTACAAAAAGGGGACATTATGAATTAGGAGCCAAAATTATTCAAAGGTGGCATCAATACGAAACAAACGAAATAAACAATGGCTCAGAATCTATCGAACAAGCTCCATGCGTTCCTCCATCATCACTATTTCCTAAAGGCCTGATATAATGAAGAAAAAGTTTGCTTGGGAAAAATGGTATAATCTTCTAGACGATGAAGTTGAGTCTATGAAGCAAGACATCAAAGAAGAGCCTGTCTCTTTTAATGAGGAAGAGATGGAAAATTCTTTTCATGGACTTATAGTTCCCCAACAGCCACCACCAGTGGGCTTCTTTTCCGCAGTAATGGAGCAAAATCAATTCCTCAACTCTTTTGACTTTTGGGTTTTGCATACTAATTTTGACATAACGGATGAAATAAAGAAGATAATAGAATTGACTTCGGGAGTAGAAAGCATCTCTGTTTTGACTAGATATAGAATTAGAATTGGGCTTACAAAGTCCGGTCTCTTCAACAATACACAGGTTAAACAGATGATACAGAACAAGATCTCAGGGATGGATAATCACAAAGGCTCACCGATTCAAGAAGACTACTTATCTGACATATCATTCGATACTTCTACGCAGGAAGTGATAGAAGAAGCAAAAAAGGCACTGGAATCGTCTGATTATAAATTTTGGTCACTTTATGTATTTCCAAACGGAAAGTTATCTACAAAAGAAATGGACTCCAAGGATGAACTTGACGAAAATGTACAACTCATTCAAACGTTAGAATATTTGATAGGGGGAAAGGTTTTCTATTCGACTGCGGAGTAATTTGGGGTATATTATAGTAGTAAGGACTGGATCTATATATATTAGGAAAATTAGGAAAAGTTGCAGTATAAAGCATGAAAGGTTTTTATCATGACTGTAAGTAATCACAGAGTCGCGGCAAGCGACGGATCGACCGACAACCCTGCGCAGGTTGAGGGCGGTACATTTATTGATGGCGGATCTACTTCCGCATCTGGCGCTATTTCTAATCGTTTAAGCCTAGGTCTCACAACGATCCCCGGCAATGGACCCACAGAGAACGTACATGGTGTTAAGTCTCGCTCTGGCGGTACTTGGGACTATCAAGTTGCTGGGTCTTATGTTGTTCGTCGAATGGCTACTACCATTAATGGTACGGCTGACGACACTCTCAAATCTGGTGGTAGCATGACGATACGACGTAGTATCCATGTTCGCTCAGACCAAATTGGTGCCAAGCTGGTTTCGGCTCACCGCGCTGGTCAATGGCGTCCAACTGGTATGGGATCGGCCTCACGCCATAACTGGACAGTAAAGCCAACTTCGGCTGCGGCAAACTATGCTGCTAATACTGGTTCAGCATCAGCTACTTCTGATGCCGCTGCAAGACCTACTCGCGCCATTCCGGGCGAATTGGTTTACTTGCACAACCATGTCGATTGGACTGACAACATGATCGACTATGCCGCTAGAGGTTAATTTGATTATCTGAGGTAGCGGGGTTCGCCCCGCGCCTCTTTTTATCTTTATTGGAGAGCAAAGAATGAAAGATTCTTGGAGAACTATCGCTATAACATCAATCAGTTGCATTACGCTGATGATGGGTTTTTGGTTGGTGGAATCAAAAAATTATATTTCCAGAGCAGCCGCTTCGGAAATGATTCGAGTGGAATCCCCATACGCGGCTGACCGACAGCTTGTGTTAAAAAACCTTGACAGTATTAATCAAAAGCTAGAAGAAAATAATAAGCTGATTAATGAACTTAATGTAGAAATCGCTCGCTTACGAGCGGAACTAAAAGAATAAGGAGACTATTGAAGGTGGGTAAGACTATTAGGGGAAGAAATAAGGATGCCAGAACAAAGAAAAAGTTGAGGGCGGAAAGAGACAAGAGAAGAAAAAGACACGGAAGAGACGTAAAAAACGGTTAATCAATTCCGTAACGTGTTATAATATCATTCAGGACGAAAAGTGTGGCAGGGATGCCAGTTTTATTGTTTTTTGCAGGAGACGAATAATGGTTGAGAAATTTAAGTCAATGGTTAGATCCCGGAGATTTTGGGTTGGTATTGCTGGCATAGTAGTAATCTGTGCTGACAGTCTTTTTGGAGAAGGCGTCGTTGACCCAAATACCGTTCAGAGCGTAGTCCTATTAGCTGCGGCGTGGATCGTTGGCGATTCTTTAAGATTGACCGAATAGGGTCTTTCTCGTTATACAAAGAGTACCCGCAGTTAAGAGAATTAACTCAAGGCTGCGGGTATTTTTTTTATACTATACGTAACATTATATAAATACTAGGAATTATAAGGATCAGAATGGATGTTATCGGAGCTATCTAATTACAGCTTTGTGTCTAAGTACGCAAGATGGATACCAGAAAAGAAAAGACGAGAGACTTGGGGGGAATCAGTTGATAGAGTCATGAATATGATGTATGAGAAATATCCTAAAATTAATGGGGATATCGCTTGGGCATATGACATGATGTTTAAAAAGAGGGTTCTAGGTTCTCAACGAGCGTTGCAATTTGGCGGAAAGCCAATCTTCAAGCATCACGCCCGCATCTATAACTGCATTTCTTCCTACTGCGATAGGCTGAGATTCTTTCAGGAATGCATGTACCTTTTGCTTTGCGGTTGCGGCACGGGGTTTTCTGTGCAAAAACACCACGTTGCTAAGTTGCCGACATTCGTTCGCTCCAAAAAGGGAAATAAGAAATTTACTATCAGTGATGATATCGAGGGATGGTCAGATTCTGTTGGTGTTCTTATCTCCAGTTATTTTGAGCAAAAAGATCTTTTCCCTGAATATTCTGGCAAAACGGTTCAGTTTGACTTTTCTCAAATTCGTCCCGCCGGGGCATATCTGAGTTCTAGTTCCGGTAAGGCTCCCGGCCCAGAGCCACTCAAAAAGGCGTTAGCCAACATAAGAAAGATATTAGACCGAGCGCTGAAAAATGCAGACTTCTGTGCAGAAGAGATAAGAAAGCTATCTCCAATTGAGGCATATGATGTAGTAATGCACGCAGCAGACGCTGTAATATCTGGGGGGGTTCGTCGTAGTGCCACGATCTGTTTATTTAGCCCCGATGATGAAGAAATGGCTAAAGCAAAAACCGGAAATTGGTTTCATGACAACCCACAACGGGGCAGGTCGAATAATTCTGCACTTCTATTGCGAGACAAAACAACACCCCAACAATTCTCAGAACTTATGACATCCGTCAAAGAATTTGGAGAGCCGGGATTCGTTTGGTCTGATTCTACTGAACTGATAGTCAACCCGTGTGTAGAGATTGGCATGTATCCAGTAGATGTAAAAACTGGTAAGTCCGGGTGGCAAGCTTGTAATCTTAGTACTATTAATTGTGCCAAAATAAAAACAGAGGAAGATTTCTACGAGGCGTGCAAAGCGGCCGCTATTATTGGGACTCTTCAAGCGGGTTTCGATAGCCTGCCCTACCTAGGAGAAGCCAGCGAGAATATTTTAAAACGAGAAGCTCTGCTTGGTGTTTCTATGACTGGCATTATGGAACAACACGAAATATGCCTAGATCCGACCATACAGAAGAAAGGTGCTAGAATTGTTAAGCAAACCAATAAAGAACTAGCGAAAAAGATCGGAATTAATCCGGCAGCTAGGACTACTTGCATTAAGCCTGAAGGAACCACTAGCTGTGTTCTTGGTACTAGTTCTGGTATCCATCCCCATCATGCCAAACGATATATACGACGTGTACAGGCTAATAAGATGGAAAAAATTTATCAACACTTCCAATCAATAAACCCAAGAGCCTGCGAGGAATCGGTGTGGTCGGCCAATGATAGCGATGATGTAATTTCTTTTTGTATTGAAGTCCCAGCAGGTTCTAAAACCAAAAATCAGATTAGTGGCATCGACCTGCTCAAATATGTAAAAAGCACCCAGCAGAATTGGGTCATGGTAGGAAAAAATGATGCACTATGTACTAAAGACTGGCTTAATCATAACGTCTCTAATACTATCAATGTTAAGCCGGAAGAATGGGAAGAAGTGGAAAAGTTTATCTACAAGAATAGAAGATATTTTTGTGGCATATCCTTGCTCCCCGCAAGTGGAGACAAAGATTATCCACAAGCCCCCTTCACAACCATATACCTACCAAGTGAGCAGGTGGCCCACTACGGAGACGCATCCTTGTTTGTGAGTGGTCTAATAGAAGTTGCCCTTGATCTATGGGAAGATAACCTGTGGGCAGCCTGCGCTGTACTCAACGGAATTGGCAAGAAGGCCAAGGGGGACGCAAAGAGAGGCTGGGTACTTAGGTGTAAAAAGTTTGCCCGAAAGTACATGGAAGGGGATGTCAAAAGACTGACCTACTGTATGAAGGATGTATATAACTGGAAGGAGTGGGTGGATTTACATAGAGAAGCCAAAGGGGTAAATTTCACCGATGTCGTTGAGGAAGAAGACAATGTAAAACCAGAACGGGAGTGGGCTTGCAGTGGAGGAAAATGTGAGCTTACCTAATATGTAATATGAAATCTAAAATTTCCCTTGGCGGAGCCATCTACACATTCATGTGGCTTATGATAGCGGCGGTATCTTCCATAGACATCTACTGGTCTGTCAGGCTACACGAAAGCCTTGCTGAATCTGAACTCAATCCGTTGGGGCAGATCATAATGAATGTGGACAACACAAATATTGCCTTATTCATGGGGCTAAAAACATTTGGAACATTTCTAGTATTAGGATTTCTGGCTATCTTTTATAAAATGAGGCGAAGAATGGCATGGGGCGTTATATCCGGGGTATTTCTATTTCAGATGTGGCTTTTGTTCTTCTTAACTATGTATGAACCAGAATATTTTTCATCTAAATCGGAAATTGCACCTAAAGGGCAGTATAATAATAATGACATTGAACCCATTATGGAAGCGAAATTTAAGGAATAACGATGCCGACATATGATTTTCAGTGTGGAAAATGTGGCAGGGTACATGAAATATTTCGACGATTTGGTGATGGCCTTCCAGAAAAAATGAAAGAAATGGACGATCCTTGCTGTCATGGAAGCGTCAAGGTATCACAGATATTTTCTGTTCCTGATATCTCGGTGAGGGTCGAGGCTGCTACACTGGGACAGTTGGCAGAAAAGAATGCTAAGAACATGGGGTCGTCTCAAGTGGCCGAACTTTCAGAACAATATCGTACAAAAAAGCAGGAAGCCCTAAAACTAAAAAAGGGAATGTCTGTTGACAGAAAGGGTCAAGTAGATAAAAATACAATGGATCGCATTAAAAAAATCAACAGCATGTCGGATTCTCAAAAAAAGAGATTTATAGAAAAGGGCCAATAGTGTCAAAGTTCAGCGAAAGGAAAATTCCCCACCAAGCAATAGTTACGATTACGGGCGTACTATACGAACAGTTGCAAGACGGCTCTGTAAGCCCAGTTCCTAAATATATTGAGGAAGCGATATTAACAAACTTAGGAACAACAGAAAAAGAGTGTGTAGAAGAAATGATACATAGAATTAAGGACATAAAACAAATATGGAAAACAAACAAAGAGAATACGCAGAAAAAATAAGAGAAGAAGGCGAAATGTCTGATGGTGGAACTACCACTCTGAAGTGTTCTGCCTGCAACAAGAGACTTGTTGAAATCTGGGTGACAAAAAAAGAACTAGATGTTAGGTTCAAAATACGAGCAAAGTGCGCATATTGTGGTGATTATTCATTTTCAGTAGAGGTGGCTGGGGGTTTTCACCTTGGGATAACAGAAGATTGCACTATGGGTGAATATATTAGTGAACCGGTAGACTCCAGAGAAAAAGAAAGATTGACAGACTCTTATACGATCACTACTAGGAAAGCTCAATGACAAAAAAACATATCTTTATAATGAACAGAGAAAAAGGAGAGTCGATAAATGACTCTGCTGGAAACATAGAGTCTATTGTGGGGTATACTGTGGGCAAAAAGATTGAGGTAAACAACCCCAAGTGTTACGCAAAGAAAGTTACAATCGAATCTAAAGCAGGCACCCAAGAGAAGTTCTATGTAAAGTATGACAACAAGGGATTTATGTATGATCCTTGGGGTTTATATACTGAAGGAACAGAAGAAAGAAAACTATATGGAGATGAACCCGCTGGGTCATTCAGGAAGGTCTCCAATAGGCCCTTTTCCTATTACCTACAATATCTAGAAACTAGAAATAAAGCATGGTTGCATAATGCAGAAAGAGAGGCGACAGGTGGCTAATTTAACCGTCATTGAAAAATTTTATATTGAAGCAAACGAAGAGATGTCTGCGGAAGAGATATCGGGTCTTATGCGAAGCGCTGTAACGGTCGAAGACATACAGAAACATATAGACTCCCTTCCCGAAAGAAAGACAACGGCAGGGGATGCGATGGCAAGAGACCCCAAAAGGGGAGTGACTGTCATGACTCAAACCGCAGCAGAGATATCTGACGAAGCAGAAAAATCGAATCCAGAGATTCAAAAAGAACTTAACAAAGACAAAATATACAGAATGAAATGATTTGTACCAAAGAAGATTCCTTCTTGGAAGAAAAGACCATATGGGTGGCCCTGTTGTCTAGTGGGCAAACAGTCTTTCAGGACGATGGCCGGTCAGAATTAATGGATCACAGCGCATGGGTAAGACTCATGGGCCATTGTGAACAAGAGGGTGTATATATAGAAGAATTAAAGATCAAATTTAGAAGCCACGTAGTACCCATTCCAAAATCAGAAGGCTACCATTTCATAAAGGGGATTGGCTGTATGGTCGGGTTCGATCCAGAAAAGTTTTTTATCGTGGGAACTCTAAACAATGGAGAGCTAAAAAGAACTTGGTATAAAGTTCCAGAGATAGTAGAAGATAAGACTTCAAATATAGCAGCAAATGAAATTTTCAAATACGAATCGCTTATAATCAAAGGATCAACCAATGGCTGATGTACAAGCAATCTTAAGTCAGATTGATGTCGGTATTCAGGCTTACATGCCAACCATCACCAACCTGCAAAATCAATTTTATCAAAACACGGGCGGATATATGCAGGGATTGTTCACGCATAGCTCTGCCCCCGTCGATGAAAATACAGCACCTCCCGACAGACTGTCCGACAAGCCAACAGACCAAGACACTTCTTGGGAAGACATTGCCGCAGGCGTGATGCCTGATGAGATGTTGAGTCGAATTCGCATTGACATTTATTCGTCGTCGCAAGGCAAGGGCTTTGTTGTTGTGGCCGAAAAAATTGTTAATGATACGACTTACGAAAAACACTACAATGTAGGGCCAGAAGACCATCGAAATTCTGACTGGCAAGAAGTTATTGAAGAAGACCTTGACTAGACCCTCTTAATGTGTTATAATACGTTAATGGGAAAAAAAAGAACAGGCAAAAGTACATTTAAATCTATCTACAGCGATGGATTCGTTACGCCGGCACAGTATCTAACTGAGGCCTTGTGCTTTTTAATTGCTCGTAAGCGGGGGCAGAACCTCTCCGATAAATTTTGGGAAGATGCAGAGTGGGCCAAGTTCTTTCGTCATCAGGTGTCCCTAGCCAACGAGCTACTTCAGGAATACGACATAAAGGCCATTCTGTCCGCCCTCAAAGACAGGCGAATAAAAAACAAGATTAGGTCACTGGGGGCAAAATTCATGATAGTGCCAGTGATTAAAGAATATCAAAAAAAGCTGAACTATCAAAACAATAGAGATTTAGAAGTTACTCCGAAGGCTGAGACTACTGAAAAGCCACGTAAGCCCATCGGCAATAAATCCATTCTATCCAGATTGAGAGATATAGATAATGAATAGTGTTGAGGATGTCATTAAAAAATACGGGGATGGAGTTGTCCTTTCTGGCAACATGGTTCTCGAAGAAAAAAAGGATATAATCTCTTGGTCTCCAGCTTTAGATATTATTCTGGGGGGAGGTGTTCCAGATGGGAGTTGGGTTACTCTTACAGGGGAACCTAAATGTGGAAAGACTACCAGCGCCCTACACTTCGCCGCTAAAGCCCAGAAGCAATTCAAGAGAAATGTATACTATCTGAACATTGAAGGAAGGCTGAAGCCGCGAGACCTAGAAGGTATCAAAGATCTCGATCTAGACAATGTAAAGGTTATAGGATCATACTTTGACGATAAAGAAAATAAGGGGAGAATCCTTAGTGCCGAAGAATACCTAACCATCGGAGAAAATTTCATAAAAAATGACCCCGGATGTATCCTCATCATTGATTCTATTTCCCAGCTAATTACAGAAAAAGAGATAACAGGTGCCGTTCATGATCAGCACAGGGCTCCCGGCGCAAAGTTGGTCTCCAGCTTTTGCAGAAGAGTCTCTAATGTTCTTCCTGTAAATAAAAACATAATCATTGCCATCACACATCAAATTGCCAATATCAGCGGTTATGGTAAGTCCAAGGTAGAGAGTGGGGGCAGAAAGATTGCCTATGCTGTAGATGTTAAGCTAGAGGCCAAGCGAGTACAGCCTTGGTATATTGGAAGCGAAGAAGACGCCCCAATTGGTCAGATAGTTACTTGGCTGACACATTCAACGGCAATTATAGCCCCCGGACAAAAGATAGATTCTTATCTCCGGTATGGTTACGGGATTGATGAAGTAACAGAGATTATACGCCTTGGAATTGATACCGGATTTATCACAAAGGCCGGCTCGTGGTTGACCTGTTCCTTTATGGAGGATCACCTAAAGGAGTTGGGTGTAAAAGAATGGGATGATGATGCCAAAAAACTGTGTAGAGTTCAGGGTCAGGAGAAAATGAAGAGGCTTCTTACAGAAAACCCTTCGTGGTTTGATATCTTAGATTCAGAAATTAAGAAGATGTTGGTACGTTAATGTGCGGAATAGTCGGTTACATTGGCAAGAAACCAGTATCCCCATTTTTAATACGGGGACTTCGTAGGCTGGAATACAGGGGGTATGACAGTCGTGGTATCGCTGTGCAATCAAATGGCACAACCGCCATTCACAAGACTTCAGATTTAAAGGTAGACTTAGAACCCTTGCTTGGTTCTGTTGGCATAGGTCATACGAGGTGGGCCACTACTGGAGAGGCCAATGATATTAATGCTCATCCCCATTATTACGATGGTGTTTCTATAGTTCACAATGGGATTATAAATAACTATAAAGATCTTAAAAAAGAACTACAGGAACTAGGTCACGAGTTTTATTCTGAAACCGATTCCGAAGTAATCTCCCACCTGATTGCTGAGTGGGATGTAGAAACAGCAATAGAGAAACTTGAGGATGGTTTCGGGGCTTTTCTAGCAATAGATAATGCTTCCCCCAACAAGCTTTGGGCTTATTCTGACGGAGCACCACTACTGGTTTCATGCAACCATATCGCCAGTGACATTCATGCCCTGTCGGGTTATGCAGATGAAGCTTGGAGACTGATTCCAAAACAACTTTTGGTTCTTATGCCCTTCGGCAACCGTGACGGAATGAAAATCAAAGAATACATGGCAATGAGAAAGTCAAAATTAGACTGGGAAAACCCTGTTGCTGCTTTCGATATTAGAACAACAGACAAGGGCAAGTTTGAGCACTACATGCTTAAGGAAATACATGAGCAGGTTAAGTGTCTTAAAGACATGTCTGGCTATATATGTCCAAGATACATAAAGCCATCAAGACTAAAAAGGGTCATTATACTAGCGTGTGGAAGCAGCCATTATGCCGGCCTCCTACTTAGACAATATTTATCTAGAACCCATGGAATAGAATCTATAGTAGAACATGCTAGTGAATTTAGAGGTGAGAACTATGATGAGTATCAATACTATATAGCTATTAGCCAGAGTGGGGAAACCAAGGATGTGGTTGAGGCAATAAAAGATCTGCCAAAACACAAAGTTGTAACCTTTCACAACGCTAATCATTCTACCGTCACACAATACGCCGAACACAACAATGATATTCAGGCGGGGCCAGAGATAGGGGTGGCCGCCACAAAGACATTTACCTCATGCTGTCTGAAGATGTGGCATTGGGTGGAGTGGATGAAAGATGAATGTTATTACGCCCAACCCGAACTGATAGAAGCCATTGAGTCTGTCTTAGACATGTCTGATCAAATCTACAGCATAGCACAGCAAATTTTCCAATACAACAATTTCTTGGTCTTGGGTTCTGGCTATCACTATCCAATTGCCCTAGAGACCGCACTGAAGCTAAAAGAAGTTGCCTATGTGCATGCAGAAGCCATGCCTGCGGCAGAAATGAAACATGGCCCCATTGCCCTGATAGAACCAAATATGCCCTCTCTGGTGTTTTGCATGGAGGGTGATTCTCACGAAAAAATCGTTCATAATATTGAAGAAATCCAGTCACGCCATGGTAAAATAATATCTATCACAAACATGGCGGGTGTCGAGTCAGACTGGACAATTAGAATCCCACAAGTAAAAGAAGAACTGCAACCTATTGTGTCTGTTGTTGTTGGACAGCTTTTGTCCTACCACATTGCAGCATTACGCTGTTGTGATATAGACAAGCCTAGAAATCTAGCCAAATCGGTAACGGTATGAAAGTAAATGGACTAGATGGAAAGAAATACGCATTCCCTCCCTCTGGCTATATGCCAGACAATGATGACCAGAGACAAAGATCTAGCCTTCATCTTCGCACCAGAAAAATTTTAAGAAGACTATATCCTACGAATAGAGTGCTGGAAGAGGTACCACTGCCCGGCACGGGCGGATTATTTGCGGATTTTTACTTGCCAGAACAGAAAATTGTGGTAGAATGTAATGGTGAGCAGCATTATAAATTTAACGCTCACTTCCACGGCAACCGCCTGAACTTCATGAGGGCGCAAGCAAACGACCGCAAGAAGCGTGAGTGGTGCGAAATTAACAATATAGACTTTATAGAGCTTCCATATAACGAGGATGATAATGAGTGGGAACATAGAATTAAATCGGGTTGACCAGCGACTTGAAGATGTTGAAAAACTTCTCTGGGAATATCAAAAATCTCTAGGGTTGGCTCAGGGTATTCAGGGGGCCGATCTTGGAAAATACTTGAATTTAAGAATTGAGCAGCTAAGGAAGATGAGCCCAGAGGAATGTGCCGAGGCCTCATTTGCTTTGGCTCAACAGGCCCTGCATGTTCAACAGGAAACAAACAAGCACAATCAGAGGATCAACTGGGCTAAGACCAACATCAACATGATGGTTACTCCACACATTGATAATTACGGAGGAAAGTATACTCCGTTTGAAAGTAGAAAACTTTTGGCAATTAAAGACAACGAGTATACGCTTAAGCTATTCGATTTAATAGTCAGGGCTCAACAGGCAGTGGATATGCTGGCTTACGTGCCGTCTAAGATAAAATTTGTTGCAGATATGTTGTCAGAATATAAAAGAACAAAGGAGTTAGGAAATGTCTAGTATACCAGAATTACTAAAGATGGGTTTTGATAATGATGATTGGAGCTATGTGTCTGAGGCTTATCATATGTTAATGGGTGAGTATCTCTTGGTTAAAAAACCTACAATTATGGCCAGTGGAACATTGGAGCCGGAACAGCAGGGGTTTGCAAAAGAAGTTAGAGAAACAGTGGAGTCCTCCTATATTTCTCGGGCTTTTGAGGGTGAACGGCCAGCGTTCAAAAACGATGAAGACGGACAGCAAGCTCGTAAAGAGCCTATTCCGTTATCCAAGGATAGGAAAAAATGGGTAGATGACGGAACAATTGCCTCCAATGAAAAAGTCAGCGAAAATCCTAGCTTGGGCGTGGCCCATCCTGTCGAAAGAAAACGAACCTCCAAAGGGACACAGACTAAGAAAGACGTTAGACTAGACAAAAGCGAAAAATTGAAAGATATTAATGAGTAAACTGTTTGACCTATTGGCAGAACGCAATGTGTTGGCTGGCATCTTTAGTTACGGCAAAGATGGCTATTTAGAAGCAGCCGACATAGTTACAGAGAAAACTTTTTCTGATGCTTCTAATCAAGCGTTGTTTAAATGTTTTAAACACCTCATAGAAAAAAAGGAACTCTCATCTCTGGACGAGGCCTCTGTTGTATCTGCATGTCACGACATTGGTTGCGGGTGGGTCTTTGACAAGAAGACCGAAAGAGAGCATGCCAAAGCAATATTTAATACCACAATTAACCTAGAAAGCATTCGTACTTGGGCAGCAAAGGTACGAAAGCTTGAGATAGCAAATCTCTTAAAAGGACAACTGGATGCTGCTGGAGAGGAAGTGTCTAAGGTTCGTGGAGACGAGCCTATTGGTACAATATTAGGAATAGCTGAAAAGCGCATTTTTGATTTTACCGCACTTCTAGCCCAAGATAGTCAGGACGGACCTCAGCAATTGTCTGAGGGGATAGATGATTATTTAGATAACTTGGAGGACAATCCAAGTGACATCGTGGGCATCTCCAGTGGCTATCCTTTATATGACCATTCTATTGGTGGGGGATTTCGCCGCAAGACAGTGAATCTTATTGGGGCTAGAACAGGCGTGGGGAAAAGTATGCTTGCCGATAATATAGGAATTCATGTGGCGGAGAATATTGGAATTCCAGTACTGTACCTTGATACAGAAATGCCGACAGAAGATCATTGGAATCGTATTCTGGCTAATAAGACAAGAATTACTATCAATGATATCGAGACTGGCCGTTATTCCAGAAGCTCCATAAAAACACAGAAGATCAGAAAGGAGGCGGAAAGCCTCAAAAATATCCCATACCACTACCTCAATGTCTCTGGCAAGCCCTTTGAGGAGACGCTTTCTATTATGCGCCGATGGGTTCATAAGTCTGTTGGGTTCGATGAAAACGGCAACACTAAAGATTGCTTAGTTGTATATGATTATCTTAAAATGCTGTCGGGGGATAAAATCTCTGGCTCTATGCAGGAATATCAAGTTTTGGGATTCATGATGACATCCATGCACAACTTTGCTGTTCGACATGATCTGCCAGTATTATCATTCATACAATTAAATCGAGACGGCATTGATCGTGAGTCGACAGATGTGGTTTCTGGTTCAGACCGTATCGTTTGGCTAACCTCTAACCTATCAATTTTCAAACCCAAGTCCGATGAAGAGATTGCTGAAGACGGCGGTGAAGAAAGCGGGAACAGAAAGCTTGTTCCACTCAAGTGCAGACACGGAGAAGGCCTTGCTCCGGGAGACTATATTAATATGCACATGGAGGGAAAATATGCAGCCATTGCCGAAAAAGAGACTAGAAATAATATCAAACAAAAAGTAAATAAGGAAAGAGAAGAGCCCCCAACCTTTAAGGTAGACGGCGCTGAAGATGTGGGTTTTGGAAAAGAAAACAAAAAGAAGCGAGGCAGACCAGCAACACTAGACCCAGAAAGCATTAATAGGATGATTGCAGATGGAGAATGACGATATATATTTTGATCAGAAAAAGCTGGCCAAGGTGAACGAGCTTCTATGTGATGATATAGACTCGCTTTTTGAGCATTTGGGCGTTGATTTCTCTCATCAAGGAAAGATGATTGTGTGTGCTTGCCCCGTACACAATGGGGACAACATGGGAGCATTCAACCTATATACAGAAGAACTTGCCAATGGATTGCGTGGAAACTGGAAGTGTCGTACTCAGGGGTGTGAAAATAAGTTTGGCAATAATATACTGGCGTTACTACGTGGGACATTAGAGCTTTCTTGGAAGGACACGGTTAAGTGGGCTTGCGGTTTTTTGGGTGTCAATTATGTTGATTTCAAAGGCGTTAGTTCATCAGAACTAGAAAAGCGCAAGTATATAGCAGGTATAAATTCTCTCAACAACAAGCCAAAAGAAGAGAATGAGGGTGTTACCAGAGATATAATAATCAGAAGACTAGCCATACCTTGCTCTTACTATTTAGACAGAGGGTACAGCAAAGACATTTTGTCTAAGTATGACGTTGGTTTATGTGAAGACCGCAGCAAGAAAATGGGTGGCCGGGCGGTTGTTCCCATATATAACACTTCTTATGAATATGCCGTCGGCTTTACTGGAAGGGCGACTAATGAAAATTACAACTACAAATGGATTCATAGCACGGGATTTCAAGCCAGTAACTATCTATACAACTATTGGTTTGCCAAAGAACACATACTAAAAAGTGGCGTTGTTATTTTAGTTGAGGGCCCCGGAGATGTTTGGAAATTAGAGCAGAGTGGTGTTCATAACTCTCTGGCAATGTTTGGAACGGATTTATCGGATCAGCAGCTATCTTTATTATATAGCTGTGGAGCAAATTCCATTGTTGTCCTCACAGACAATGATGAAGCAGGAAAGACATCATCAGAAAAGATTAATGATAAGTGTAAGAGGTTATTTAGGATGTTTTTTCCAGAGCTTAGTTCGTCCGACGTTGGAGATATGTCTGAGAATAAAATCAAAAAAGAAATAGTACCAATTTTAGATAAGGCGATGGAGGTTAGTTTATGACTAAGATATTAGGTTTATCGGGAAGAAAGCAAAGCGGGAAGAATACGGTTTGTAATTTTCTTCATGGAATGGAGATGCTATCAACTGGTCTCATTACAGATTTCAAGTTTAACGATAGGGGAAAGCTGATTGTGCCCTCCTCGATTGTAGACGGAGAAGGCAACGAGAAGATAGAATATGGAATATTTGACTTAGAAAGAGATAAAACAGACCCCGTATTTTTTGACTACATGGGCAACAACGTCTGGCCATTTATCAAATCGTATTCATTCGCAGACATGCTGAAGACTAATGTTTGCATAGAGGTGCTTGGACTGTCTTATAATCAATGCTATGGAACTGATGAAGACAAGAATTCCCAGACACACATATCATGGAATAATATTCTTGGTTCGGAAAATAAGGGCGAGATGACTGCTAGAGAGGTCATGCAGTTTGTTGGAACTGATTTCTTTAGAGGCCTGTATCCCAATGTGTGGGCTGATGCCACCATTAGACGAGTGACAACCGAGGGGTCTGCCTTTGCTGTTATTACCGATTGTAGATTTCCCAACGAAGTGGAAGCTGTACAGAAGGCGGGTGGAAAAGTTATAAGGCTAACCAGAAATGGCAGTGGTACAGATAACCACGCAAGTGAATCGGCTCTCGATAAAGAAAATTTCGACTGGAATACGTTTGATGCTGTAATCGACAATTCGGACGTGGACATTCGTGTTTCCAATGAGTTCGTCTATAGCAAACTGTTTGAGTGGGGGTGGGTGGAAATGGAGTACGAATCTAAATGATAATTACATACTTTCGTTCAAGTTCTTATAATCAGTACAGCATGTGTCCACACGCATACTACCTAACGTATGTACTTGGCCATCAGTCACCGTCTGGACAAGCTGCTGAAAAAGGAACAATCGTACACAAGGTAATGGAGTGCCTCGCGGCTGCCAAGCTGTCTCATCAAAACAGTGAAGATTCTTTCATGGATGAGCATTTTGGCAATATGGATGTAAGCGATCACAAGTATATCTACTCAGACAAATTTGTTGATGATCTTGTTGATCAGAGCTATGAATACTATGTCTCCAAGTCCTCCCACCACTATGCTCCCCGTCACTATAAGCACTGCAAAGAGTGGAGTCATCAAGCGATTACTCACTGCGATGGTTCATTTGATCCAAGAAACAGGAATATAGTGTCTCCAGAGGGATCATTCGATTTTGAAATCGACGAGCCTTGGGCTAAATATAGCTATGTTGCTCCAGATGGCACCAAGCTAGATGGTAGCCTATCAATGAAAGGTACGATTGACTTAATTACGGAAGAACGTCCCAGTGTGTATGAAGTTATTGACTGGAAAACAGGCAGAAGGTTAGATTGGGCAACTGGTAAGGAAAAGGATTTTAAAAGACTTACAACCGACCCACAACTCAGAATCTATCACTACGCCCTGTCTAAGATGTATCCAGACATAGATCAGTTTATCATGACAATTTACTTTATAAAAGACGGAGGGCCTTATACTCTTGCCTTTACTAAAGATGACATGCAAGACACCCTTGATATGATCAGAAAGAGGTTTGAAGAGATACGAGACTGCCACACTCCACGATTAAAGAAGTCTTGGAAATGTACAAAAATCTGCCATTTCGGGAAAAACGCCCACTCCAGCGGTATAATAGATCCAGAGACAGGCGAGCCCTTCACGATATGTGAATATGTCGCCCAAAAAATACGCAAAGAGGGTTTGGATCTTTCCCTAGCTGAGGATATGTCTCCCGGACATAAATTTGACTACTATCAGGCACCCGGTGGATAATGAGAATTCTCAATGATGTGCAAATTGAACAGTTACTAGAAGTAACAAGAAAAGGAAACCCCATAGCCGGAACCGCACTGTACAAGATAGCCACAGATTTAAAAAGGTTGAGGAGCCTAGTGGTTAGATTAGTTGAGAATAAAGAAAACAAAGAAGAGATTGAAAAGATTGTTAAAGAGGCCGTTGAATATCTATGAAATTCTTTCCATTGCACGTACACAGTCATTATAGTCTATTGGATGGGTTAAGCAAACCCATAGACATTGCAAACAGATGTGTTGAGCTTGATTTGGATGGTTCTGCAATCACTGACCACGGGACTGTTAGTGGGGCCGTGACCTTTATGAATGCCATGAAAAACAAGGGTAAGAAGCCCATCTTGGGATGCGAGTTCTACATCTGTCAGGAAAAGCCCGAAGAAAAGAACGAGAGAAAGACTAGCCACCTTGTAGTTTTGGCCAAGAACTTCGAAGGATGGAAGAAGCTTTTAGAGGCAACCTCTGAATCCAATAAGCCCGAATTCTTCTATTATAAGCCACGACTAGACCTCGATAACTTAGCAAAGTTTACTGACGGAAATTTGATAGCTTTCAGTGGTCATATGGGCAGCGATCTAGCCAATGTAATCTTCTCAGACCCCTCTCAGGCTTATAATGTAGAAACCTATGAAGAAGCTCGCTCTTTGGTAGACCCTGAATGGTTGACCAAGGCAAAAAAACTTGCCATTCGCTATCAGGACATTTTTGGTGAGGGCAATTTCTTCATAGAAATACAGCTTATAGATCAGGAAAACCTACCCGCTTCTAAGGTCGTAGCAGAGGCTCTACGCTTCGTTAGCGAAGAGACGGGAATACCCCCAGTAGCAACCCCAGACGCCCACTATGCCCGCCCAGAAGACGCTCACGACCAACGTGTGTTGTTGTGTAATGCCATGGACACTACACTCACGGTGGTAGAAGATAAAATAGCTAAACAGCAAGACGTTGGCTTAAAATCCTTCTTTAAATCAACAAATTACTACATTCCATCCTTGCAGGAAATGCAGGAAATTCATACAGAGGAAGAGATCAACAACACCACCTTGATAGCAGATATGTGCGAAGATTATGATATCACCAACAAGCCCATGCTGCCAAAGTTTCCGGTTCCAAGAAAAATGTCGTCTGAACAATATCTATACCACTTATGCCAAGAAGGATGGTTAAGCCGGAAGAATAAGGTGGATGCGGTCATTGAAAACTCCACTCTAACCAAAGAGGAATATGGAGAGCGCGTACAGAAGGAACTTAAAATTCTAACTGAGGCTGGCTTGTCTGATTATTTTTTGATAGTACACGATATTATCAGGGAGGCAAGGAATAGGGGTGAGATTGTCGGTGCCGGAAGAGGAAGTGCAGCCGGAAGCCTTGTCCTTTATCTCCTTGGTGTTACAGACATTGATCCTATCGAATATGACCTTATTTTTGAAAGATTCTATAATGCCGGTCGTAATACAGAGGAATATGTCAGCCTGCCTGATGTAGATATGGACTTTGAGATTCAAAATAGAGACAAAACAATTTCTTATATAAAAGACAAATACGGCAGGGATAAGGTGTCACAAATACTGACGTTTACTCGTATGCAGGGACGGGGCGCGTTGAAGGACGTTCTTAGGGTTCATTCTACCTGTGGGTTTGAAGAAATGAATAGGATAACTAAGTGGATTCCAGACGAGGCCGAAATATCTGATCAACTTCAAGAGATGAGGGAGGTAGATAAAGAGGCAGGGGGAGATGGTGATGCTAGTATAATCATGTGGGCATTAGAAAATCATTCGGAAGAATTAAAACAATGGTGCTACATTGACAGTGACGGTAGTCTGAAGGGGCCAATGGCCAAGAGGTTTGAGCAGGCCGTGCGACTAGAGGGAACCAAAAGGTCTCAGTCTAAGCATGCTGCCGGAATCGTAATAGCCCAACAGCCACTCAAGGAGGTGGCACCACTGGTATATGATAAGAAGTCTAAAGAAACGATTGCTGGCATGGAAATGGGAGACTTGGAGTCTATGGGTCATGTTAAGTTTGATATTTTAGGTATAGCTCTTCTGGATAAGATCCATGGGGTTAAGAAAATTTTGGAAATGAGTGAAAATGAACTATAATAATATTTGTGTATTCGATTTTGAAACAAGTAGTGCGGACAAAAATACCTGTCAGATATTGCAAATTGGAGCAGCTATCATTGACCGATGGAATTTGAGCGTCATTGATACTTTTAATTGTCTAGCTAAACCAGAAGATATGGAAACCGTAGAAGACGAGGCTCTGCAAATTAATCGTCTCAAACGAGAAGACTTAGAGAAAGCGCCCGACATTAAAATTGTCTGGGGTCAGTTTGTTAACTGGGTAAACAAATACAATAAATCAAAAGGCCCGATAAATACTTTTCGAGCGCCAATACCTGCTGGATACAATATAATTGGATATGACATGCCTATTATTCAGCGATACTGTAAGAAGTTTGGCCCTTGGGACGAAAAAAGGCAAGAACAAAAAGTATTTAATCAGTTGCACAAGATAGACCTCATGGATCACATGTTCTTTTGGACAGAAAACAATGATTCGATTAAGTCGCTAAAACTAACCTCTGTATGTGAGTGGATGGGGTTTGCAACGGAAGAAATAGAAAATGCACACGATGCATTACAAGACGTTTTGAATACAGCCAAGATTGTTGTTAGGCTGTTGCGTATGCAGCGATCATTAACCGCTACATCTCCAGAAACAGGTCAACCCAGATTGAAAATGAAGAATGCGTTTGGTCATGGACAAGATTAAGATTATAAAAGCTAGTTGTGGCTGTGAGTTTAAGTCAGAAGATGGAAAGCATCCTAAAATTGACTTTGGCAGCATAGACCTTCGATGCAGAAAAACTTGGGATCTCATAGGTAGTGGGGCCACCAAGGGAGTATTCCAGCTAGAGAGCCACCTTGGAAGAGAGTGGGCCAAAAGGGTTAAGCCATCCAATATCGAAGATTTGGCTGCGCTAGTGGCCCTTATCCGCCCCGGCTGTTTAAGAGCAATGAGTGGCGATCCTCCAAAGAGCATGACACAGAGATATTGTGACCGAAAAAACGGGCAAGAAATAACAGAATACTTCCATGAATCCTTAGAACCAATTCTAAACAAGACCTATGGTGTTTTGGTATATCAAGAACAGGCCATGAAAATTGCCCAAGTGATAGCTGGTTTCAATCTTCAAGAAGCAGATGTGTTACGTAAGGCAATTGGTAAAAAGAAGGCCGATATAATGACAAGGGTGGAGGGACAGTTTATCAAGGGTTGCCAGAATGAGGGAATTGTAAATGAAGATCAGGCCAAAGAAATATTCGGGTGGATTCGTGAGTCCCAGCGATACTCATTTAATAAATCGCACGCCGTTAGCTATGCTAAGAACGCTTATTGGTCAGCTTACTGCAAGGCTCACTTCCCCCATGAATTTTTCTGCTCGTATCTGCGTGGGTCTGCATGGAAACAAGACACTCACTACGAAGTATATGAGCTTGTTAATGACGCCAGACTTAGCGACATAGATGTTACCGTTCCCAGCTTTTCCTCCATAAGGAAGACATTTTATATCGAAAAGGACTACATACGATTTGGTCTTTCTGATATAAAGCAGGTGGGGTCTTCTGCTGTAGACAAAATACAAGAGAAGGCATCAGAAGTTGAGCTATTACTAAATAAGTCAACAGAACAATGGACGTGGGAGGAGTACTTGATATTCTTTTCCAAAAGCGTGGCTTCTACTGTAAATGTGGCGATGGCGTCCTGTGGTGCCTTTGATGGTTTCAGGATAGCCAGAAACAGGATGCTGTATGAACTGGAGATATGGAATAGGCTAACCGTCAAAGAAATGGCATGGATTCAAGAAACAAAGCACTGGCCTTCCCTCAAGGATTCCCTTCTGGCCTGCCAGCCGACCAAAAAAGAAGGGGGAGGTTGCAGCACATACAAGAGAGCAGACATATTGGCAGACTTAATAAAGACACTAGAGAAACCTCCTCATAGCTTGGAAGACACACCAGCATGGATAGCTTGGGCGGAGGAGAAGTATCTGGGCGTGGGAATAACGTGTAACCGAGTCGATGGGTGTGAAGATTCTATCCGTGCCAACACAACCTGCAAGGAGTTTATTGATGGTAAGTCTGGACATATGATCGTAGCCGTTGAGGTTAACAAGGTCAAACAAATAATTACTAAAAACGGAAAATCTCCGGGGTCTAAAATGGCCTTCCTGACAGTCTCAGACAGTTCTTGTGCTTTAGATAATGTTGTTTGTTTTCCAAGTCAGTGGAAAGAAAACCAAGGAACTCTACAAGAGGGCAATACCATATTGCTTCAAGGAGAAAGAGATAAAAGAAAGGGTGGCTTTATAGTCCAAAAAGTATGGCAGATATAATGATAGAAGAAATAAAAGAACTTCTTAAAGATAAATACGAGATACGGGCTTCTATTACCGGCGATCTATGTATTATAGGATTTCCCCACAGAATACAATTTCCCTCATGCAGAGGCTTTCGTAATTGTTATGAAGTTGAATACGAGGAAGACATATGTAATCTTAAATATATGAGGTGGTCTGACACTAACAAAATATTGAGAGATGCAACATACAAACTGCCCAGCTATGCTGCCAAGGTTTTTATATGGTGTGATGTGGTGCGATGTTCTTTATCTCTAGGATATAATTATGATCTTATTCTCTATGATATTGATGGAACAGATGTAAACGAAGAGTCTTTTTTCAAATGTCTCCCAACACCATCGTACGATACAGATTTTGAGGAAAAACAAGAAAAGCTGGAAACACTATTCCTAGCGTCTTATGATAAAGTATACGAGGATTTTGAGAATATGGCAGAAGAAGAAGGCGTTGGGGATGGATTTAGATTACTTTGTAGTATTTTTTTGGAGATCAGGTAATGAATAGTTGTGATTTTGTTGGTAGGTTTAAATATGATCCCACTCTTAAAGTGTATGATAAGCCACAAGGAGGGGAAACTGCCGTTACTAATTTTGTATTAGAGATTTCTAGAATCTTTCGTAAAAAGAATGGAGAGGAACGGGAGCAGACCTATTGCCTTGATTTTGAGGCGTGGGATGCAGGAGCAAGGTTGATTGCGACAAACTTCCACAAGGATGACTGGATTACTGTGCACTCGTCGGCTAAAGTCGATAACTATACAGATAAGAATACTGGCCAAGTGGTGAATAAGGTTAGGTTCCGGGTTAATGAATTTGAAATACCCAAGTGGAATACATCAACTTCACCAATGAAGGCTGTTAATTAATGTCTGCTTGTGAGTTTCTTGATAAAAATGAATCTGAAATAGTGGAGGAGTACTCTCCTCTCGTTGTGTATCAGGCATTGAAGTTTAGGCCAAACAAGTTAACTGGCTTTGATGACTATATGCAGGCTGGGTACATAGGCTTGATACGGGCTATTAGGCATTTTAACCCGAACAAAAACACCAAGTTTTCCACCTTCTCCGTAATATGTATTAGAAGACAGATACTTAAAGAATACAACAGGCTTCGTTTGCAGCCAAGCTCTTTTGAAGACAAGCCGGACGGGAATATCAAAGAACCATTTTGGGAAGTAGAGCCAGATTATCTTAGCGACATAGAAAGAAAGATAATAGCCCTTCGACTTCAGGGATATACCTATGAACAAATGGGGGCAAGGCTAGGATTTACCAAATCTTGGGCCAGCGAGCTTTTATCTTCAGCTATTAAAAAAATCAGAGAGGCAAATGAGAAAACCTAGAATATTATGGTGTGGAGAATCAACATTTTTGTACACTGGCTATGCCATATACGGCAGAGAAGTACTAAGTAGACTTCACCAAACGGGCAAATATGAGATAGCAGAGTTTTCTGCGTTTGGGCAGCCAGATGACCCTAGGGCCGCCACTATACCTTGGACATACTATGGAAATATGCCAACAACAGATGAAGAGTGGGCAATCTATAACTCCGTGCCAACAAACCAATTTGGTGTTTGGAGATTTGAAGATGTGTGTATCGACTTCAAGCCAGACATAGTATGTGACACACGAGATTGGTGGATGCTGAACCACGAAAGAACTTCTGTATTTAGACCATTCTTTCATTGGATGATAATGCCCGCCGTTGATTCTGCCCCATTGCAAAATGAATGGTTAGAAACTTTTCAAAACGCCGACACTCTGTTCACCTACTCTGAATTTGGCAAAGACATCCTAGAGTCTGCCTCCTGTGGAAATATAAAGGTGACGGACATATGTTCTCCTAGCGCCAACACTCAGTCGTTCTACCCCGCCGACGATAAAGATAGGCATAAGTCTGACTTTGGGTTTATGGACGATATTTTGATTGTGGGAACGGTGATGAGAAACCAACAAAGGAAGCTATACCCAGATCTCATCAGTTCTTTTGGTGAATTTTGCAAAAGATTCCCAGAGATTTCTAAAGATGTATATCTATATCTACACGTTAGCTATCCCGATATCGGATGGGACATCCCCAAGCTAATAAACGAATCTAATATATCACACAAGATTATACTTACTTATTATTGCGCCGATTGCAACTACGCATTTCCATCATTTTTGACAAACGCCATATCATGCTGTCCAAGATGTGGAAAACGCAAGGCGATGATGCCTAATGCTCAAAATGCTGTTCCCGAAGAATGGTTGGGTAAAATAATGAATTGCTTCGACCTATATGTGCAATATAGTATATGTGAGGGCTTTGGTATGCCACAGGTAGAGGCTGCGTCCTGTGGAGTTCCAGTCATGTCTATGGACTATTCTGCCATGTCTTCTGTACTTAAAAACATAGGGGGAACTCCGGTTAAAGTCAGAAAATTTAGGGAGATGGCCACACATACGTTCAGGGCACACCCCGACAACGAAGATTTTATTCATAAGCTAGGACATTTCTTCAAATTGCCAAAAAGTATGAGATTAAAGCAGGGTTACGACACATATAAGAGATGTGTTGAAAGGTATACGTGGGACGAAACTGCAAAAAAGTGGGAGGAGGCAATCGACAAGGTAGAGTTGGTGGACATTAACAAAACTTGGTTATCTGATGCTGATATACAGACCCCTCCGCACGAAATGCCAGACCCGTCGACTCTTTCTCCAAACGATTTTGTCTCATGGTGTATTCTTTACATATTAAACAAACCAGAGATGCTTCATACTTTGGAACATATGAAGATGCTTAGAAACATAAACGATGGTTTCATGACAGAGGTATTTTCTGCACATACACAAAAAAGAAGAAACGAGGCCTATTCAACAAACGATCTAGTGCAGGACATGTTGGGAATGAGGCAAATCTACAACCATTGGGAAACTAAGCGTGTTTCCAATGGCCCACCCCCCAGTTTTATATTAAATGCAAAGAGAGAGGCTGTAAATGACCAATAAAATTTATATTATTATCGCCCTATTTATTACATTGACCGTTGGTGCTGTGGGAGGATATCAGTATGGAACACATCAAAAGGCAAACTCGCCCAACGAAGAATGGACGGCGTGGGACTTAGAGCAGGCGGAGATAGAACTGGACGCCATTTATCACCTTCTTGCTGCTCATGCTTTTACCAGCAGAACCAACATGAACATGTCCTTCAAAACCAACCAATATATGACAAAGATTATGAAGGAACAAGACATAGACCCTGCGATTGACAAGGCGGCAACTATCGAATACCTAGAACATCTGGTAGAAAATATGCCGGAGTTGGAAGGTGGAAACAAAATGTATTTTGATACGTTTTACCGAGCTCCTCTGGAGAGATTAAAGAACGAAGAATGAAAGTATTGTTTATAGGGGTTTACAAAGATGGAACCGGGTGGGGAAATGCCGCCCAGAACTACATACTCGCCTTAGATGCGGCGGGTGTAGATGTCGTTCCTCGCGCTGTAAAACTCAATAACATTGACGCCGAAGTTCCAGAAAGGATTTTGGAGCTTGAGGGAAAGGACTCCCAAGGATGCGATATAGTTATACAAAATGTTCTCCCTCACCACATGGAATACAATGGTACTTTTCAGAAGAACATCGGAATATACTTTACTGAAACAACCCATTTCAGAAATTCTGGATGGCCCCAGAAGCTAAACTTAATGGATGAACTCTGGGTTCCCAATTTTCAGATGGTTTTTGCTGCTAGGGATAGTGGTGTCAGAACACGAATGCGCACAATACACATTCCTACAGATATTGAAAAATACAAATACGCTAATTATGAACCTATCGACTTGGGATTTGATGGAGATAGGTTTGTATTTTATTTTGTGGGAGAAGTCATTAGGAGAAAAAACATAGTAGCCCTCCTAAAAGCCTTTCATCTGGAGTTTTCCCCAGACGAGCCCGTGGAGCTAGTCATCAAGGGCAACTTGTCAGGATTAAATCCGGAAGAAACCGGCAAGCATGTATCAGAGATTTGCAATCAGATTAAAAACAACTTAAAACTATATCCCAGTATTTCTAACTACAAGCAAGAAAAAATCATTACAGACATGGTAAGCAACGATGATTTGATGCGTATTCACTCTACATGCGATTGCTTTGTGTGCCCATCGTTCGGAGAAGCGTGGTGCATCCCAGCGTTTGACGCAATGTGTATGGGGAATACTCCGATAGTTAACGATTGCACCGGTCTTGGTGAATTCGTAAATAATGATAATGGCTGGCTGGTTGATAATACAAAAGAGCCGGTGTTTGGTATGACCGAAAGCTTCTCTGATTTGTATGTGGGAAATGAAGACTGGTGGGGAATTGACATTGGGCACTTAAAGGGGTGCATGAGACAAGCATATGAGAGTGACAGATCAGACAAGCGCAGGGCCTGTCTTGAGAGAAGGGAATGTTTTTCATATGAAAAGATTGGTCAGGAAATGAAGGAGCACCTAAGTGCCTAGTCAAGTACAGTCCATAATACGAGCGGCAACGAGAGATCATGGCGGTAAATTAAACATTCTTACGTTTCCTACCCACGAAAGATACGAAAGTAATCTGTGTCGTACAGGACACAATTTTTATTCTGTTGTTTGCAAAAACTACACAAAAGAAGGATGGGATTTGGATTACGCGGAGATTCCTGAGAATTATAGTATAATACATGATATAAACAACATACCATTGTTACTAGACGTAGACATAGTGCTAAGTCAGAATAAATATGGTCAGTTTGAACTGGCTAGGGAAATAGCAAACAGATACCACTGCCCAATGATCTCTCTTGAGCATACATGTCCACCAAGCACTACTGTATCTGCTGACGTAGACGCCGACGGAAAACGCCAGTTTTATATATTGCCGGAGGGGACTATTGAGTCCTGCTATCAAAAAAAAGGAGATATAAACCTATTTATATCGGAGTGGAGTCGCAAAGAGTGGGGTTGGAAAGAAAACGAAGCTGAAGTTATTCACCATGGAATCAATACAGATGTTTTCTTGCCTGCAATACCCATAGAAGAAAGAGACAATGATGCAATTTCAGTGGTCAACCTCTGGGAAGAGAGAGACTGGTGTTGTGGATACAGCCTGTGGCAAGAAATTGTAAAAAGAGGAGGATTCCCTACGAAAGTTGTGGGGAAAAACCCCGGACTTTCTGAACCTGCCAAGGATATAAATAACTTAGTAGAAAAATATAATAGCAGTAGGGTGTTTCTCAATACCTCTGTTGCTTCACCCATACCAACAACGGTTTTAGAGGCCATGGCCTGTGGTTGCGCCATTGTTTCTACCGCAACCTGCATGATACCTGAGATAATTGAACATGGTAGAAATGGTCTCATTAGTAATGACGCCAAAGAACTGGCGGAATATGTTAACACCATCAGGGAAGATGTAAATTTAGCGCAACGGCTAGGAGAAGAAGCCAGAAAGACTATTGAAGAGAGGTTTTCTCTGGGAAATTTTGTGGATAGGTGGAATAGTATTTTCTTAAGGGCGTCGACTATGGGAGAAAGATTGATATGAAAATTAATTTAATGCACGGGCGAGGCCAAAAGCTTCAGGGATACACCAACATAAACGCTATACCAACAGAAGAAGAGGACGTTATAGTTGCTAACCCCGCCGACTTGGATTTTTTGGTAGATGATGCAGAAGCGGAATCCATAGTGGCCAATGATGTTGTTAACTTTTTACCAAAGTCCATTATGGTATCAACAATAGAACATTGGGTCAAGAAGCTTAGACATGGAGGAACCATAGCCATAGGAGGTATTGATTGTTGTGCAATATCACGAGATATTTTAGCACATAATATAACTCTTCAAGATTTAAACATAGTTTTATATGGGTCTGAGGTTCCAGCTTGGGACGTTAGGCGTAATATATTCACCACTCAAAGCTTAGTAGAACACCTTAAAGAGCTAGGACTGAAAATTGTTAAAAGTAGAATAGATAAATATGAAATAGCAGTGGAGGCAATGAGACCATGAAAGAACAATCAACTTTTCCCCTAGAGTCTATATCAGATGAGCCGGAGACAATATGTCGTGACTGTGCTTTTGCAGTGTACGACGGAAAAACGCAAACCGGATGCTCCCTTGAAAAGATAGAGAAGTTTAAAAAGCAAGGAGCAGAGATTCTAGAGGTGTATGATGAAGAAAACAAAGAGTTTTTTGTTATCAAGGGCCGTGTGTGTGTGTTTTGGAGAGGGGGGGAGTGGCAAGAAAAAAACAAAGGACGCAAAGACTGGGAGGACATCGTAAACAAAGAGACCATGACCAGAATGGAAGCCATTATATATCTAGACAAGAACAGCACGCTTATGGATTTAGACAAAACGGTGACATCTCTTCAGACGGGGATTTTCAAACCCATGAACCTGACTATGATCAACAACCATTCTTCAATTGAAAAGATGATATTGGCGAGGGTTGGGATGGAGTCTAGTCTTAAGTGGAGAGTAGAAAATATCAGAGATCCCGCCTCCGAGGACGACACCGGAGAAAACACGGATGAATTTAATCCTGATTATGAATTCCCTGAGAGATATCGCTGTGTTGACATTGCTCTCCAGAAGTCAAGAGCTAAGGAATGTAACTATTATTTTATATTTGATGCAGGAAAAACAGTACCCAAAAACTTTATCTCAGATATTAGCAACTCTATAAATATAGACATGAATAGATTCTTGGCCCTAAGAGGGGACGAGAACGGAGATGGCGACGTTGGGCAGGTTCACATGCATAAGCAAATGGGGGGAAACAGAACCAAGCGATTTTTGGATAAAATAGAAAATACGACAAAGAGTCAAGGATGCCCGCAACTGCTACAAAATACATCGGAGATAGTATCTTCAACGTAACAGTGATAATACCGTGTCATAATCACGCTAGTTTTCTAGAGAGATCTGTTAGCAGTGCTATAAGCCAAGACTATGAAAATTTCAGGATTATAGTTGTTAACGATGGTTCTAGTGACAACTCTAAAGAGGTTGCCATTGGCCTGTCTAAGAAGCACTCCAACGTAGAAGTGTTGAGCAACGAGCATCCGCTGGGTCCAGCCGCAGCTAGAAATTTAGCAATTAAGCACGCATGGGACACAACAGATTTCTTTATAATGCTCGATGCTGATGATACATATTTGCCCGGAAAAATTAGTAAATCGGTAGAAGTGATATCGAAAGATATACAGAATATTGGGCTCGTATACTCCGACGGCCTGATAGAAAACATGTCCAGCGGAAGCGTTGTTCTTGAGATCAGAAAACCTTACAGCAGGGAAGAAATAGAATTTGATTGCATACTTCCCAACACCTCCTTGGTCAGCAAGCTAGCTCTGAGCAAGTCTGGGCTTTATGATGAGAGCATGAGAACGGCCGAAGACTGGGATCTTTGGCTGAGGGTAACGGAGAACTTTGTGGCAGTTCATATTCCAGAACCTTTATCCAAACACTCTATAACTGGTTTTAATTCTTCTGACATCGTATCAGTTGATATATGGCATAAAAACTGGGCGAAGATAAGAGAGAGGGTTGCCGAGGCTCATAGATGATATTAATGGTCCAGTTTGCAACTAGAAATAGGCAGGAGCAATTCCTAAAGTGTTTGCAACTATATGTTGATACATTAAGTGGAAAGAATGATGTATTTTTTAATATAAGCTGCGATGAAGATGATAGTTCTATGAATTGCGAAGACACAATGCGTAGGATACATGAGATATACCCGCAATGCTTTATTAATTTTAATAACAACTCAACTAAAGTTGAGGCCATCAATGCCAATGTTTCAGAAAGGCAGTTTGATGTTGTGATAAACGCTTCTGATGACATGAATCCACAGATACACGGGTGGGACGAAGAAATCAGAATTGGGTTTGAAAAGCACTTTCCTGACTATGATGGCGTTTTGCATTTTAATGATGGCGTTGTTGGAGAATTATTAAATACATTATGCATACTTGGTAGGCCGTACTATGATAGGTTTGGATACATTTATTGCCCCCAATACAAATCTCTGTGTTGTGATGATGAGTTTACTGCCATATCAAATATGTTAAACAAATCAATATACATCAATAAAATTATAATAAGACACGACCACCTTGCCTTGGTGAGTGGGGCGACCAAGGACGCCACCTGTCGTCGAAGCGATAGACACGAAAAATACGACAAACTCGTTTGGCGACACAGAATAAAGCAAAAGATATTCTATCCACGCTGGATATACCATTATGATTTCAAGGGTCTATGGAATGACTAGAAATACAAGCAGGGCCAAAAAAGAGGAGTATGTAGATCCACCAGATTATACGGGACTGTCAGTTATTATACCTGCGGCCGGAATGGGTCGACGAATGAAGTCCTATGGTGCTAAAGGTCTGATATCTATAAATGGACAAACACTCCTAGAAAGACAAATAAAAACTATATGGAAGGTTTACCCGAAAGCAGAGATAACCATTGTTGCTGGATTTCAATCCGAACTGGTTAGTGAAAGGATTAGAAAAAAGTATCCTGTCAGAATTATAGTAAATACTGATTATGAAGATAGCAATGTTGCTAGGAGTATATTTTTAGGACTTCAGTCTTGCACCAACAAGCACGCACTGTTAATATATGGGGACTTAGTTTTTAATTCGACCACTATAAGAAGTCTGATCGGGGATGGGTCTAAGGTTGTTGTGGACAGTAAAAATAAAATAAAGGATGAGGAGGTTGGTGTTCTTTTCGACAAAGAAGAAGTTACACATTTTTCTTATGCTATTGATACGAAATGGTGTCAAATAGCTTACTTGGCAACCAAAGAAATGAACCTGTTTGAAGATATATCGTCCAGCGTTGATCGTGCTAGGTGGTTTGGGTATGAAATAATGAATGAAATAATAGATAGGGGCGGTAGTTTTGACCCCATAGAACCCAGCGGAATGAAAATAGCTGAAATAGATTCTCCCAGAGATCTGAAAGGGGCACTGAAAGTAGCTATAACATCAATATGAATATCTTAGATATAAGAAATATAGACAACGGATCGAAACTATTAATAGAAACTACTAATGCTCTTTATGATATTAATATATTAGACAACAAAGACGGAATAATTGAAATATCTGGTGGATATAAAATAGAAAAAACAACTACCGCTGTTCTTATGGGTGCTTGCTGGAAAAATAAGCGCTATCAATATGAGATAAGAAAAAACATGACAATGGAATTATTTTATAATGACGACAAGCTAAGAACGGCGAGGGTGTTGAATGTGGTTGTATATGGACCAAATGATCAATGGCACTACGACATGGAATGGAATAAATGAAAATACTTTCTACTAGATACTCTAACGCCCCATATTATATTATCAGTGGCTGGAAAGATGTGTTTGAGCGACTTGGGCACGAATGGCTATGGTGGCCTCATTCTGGCAGTAGCTGGCTAGGTACGGATAAGGAAAATCGCCCAGCCTTTGATGTGTTTGATGAGTTCGAACCAGATATTTTTATTGGAGATACCAATATAGATAGAGCAACCGCTAAATGTATAGCAAAACGACCAAACATGAAGGTTGTTCTGAAGGGTCGCAACTGGGGATCTTCCGATGAGCAGATTGAAAAATACAAGATAGATACAGACGCCCACCCAATAGAAGTAGCAAGTTCCGAGGAAAAGAACAGAATACGAAACCTGAAAGAGTTGTGCGGTAAACCAGATTTTGTATTCAATTGGTATCACGAGAAACGTATGCCAGAAACGATGGGCGATTGGCAGATAATAGGTGTAGACACGCTAGATATGCAACCTGCGGCAAACCACTTTGTATACTTTCCAGTAGATTCCTCCCCACGTTTAGAATCTGATATATCTTTTATAGGTGGCTTTTGGAAATATAAAGGTATAAATATTAACAAATACCTTGTTCCTCTGTGTTTACCAATAGGAAAATATAATATAAAAATATTTGGAAATCAGGCTTGGGCCGTTCCTCAATATATAGGCAGCCCAAGTGACTCAATCATCAACGATATACTTTGTTCTGCCAAGATATGCCCAAACATAAGTGAACCACACGCTAACGCCTTTGGGTTTGAAGTTAATGAAAGAGTATTTAAAATTGCAGCAACCAAGTCCTTCTGCATTTCAGACCACATCGACTCCCTGACTAAAGACGTATTCACTGATAACGAAATGCCCACAGCAAAAGACCCAGAAGAATTTTTCAAGCTGATTGATTATTATCTTAAAGAACCAGATTTAAGAAAAGAGAAGGCGGAACAGTGCTATAATACTGTGATGGGTAGTCACACGTATTGCCACCGGGTGAGTAAGCTTCTGTCGAAGCTGAACCTTCCCGACGAATCCAATCGTGCGATGCAATTACTGGAGAAATAGACAGATATGTCAAGTATACAGCAAAATGATGCTATAGTAGTAACTGGAGGCACTGGTTTTCTTGGACGTGCAGTAGTATCTAAGTTAAAGAG
>TARA_R110000824_G_scaffold335158_1_pt1 | contig 51319 bp, 58 predicted proteins | sample TARA_R110000824 | Tara Oceans TARA_R110000824 (sample SAMEA4397747) | marine metagenome | biome: Polar Biome; feature: [MES] marine water layer (ENVO:01000295) within the mesopelagic zone...; material: water (ENVO:00002006), including particulate matter (ENVO:01000060) such...
GACGGACTCTACTCAAATCTGGAGGAAGTTCAGGGGCTCAGGTCAGACGATCAAATGGACGAAACAGACAAAATCCGAAGGAGCGCCCTTGAACGAAAGTATCTATCTTTCTTTGCGTTGGGTGAAGTTGTGCGCGAAGTGTGCCGGTTGCGAGAGCGTGACGAAGTAGAGTTTTTGCGTTCGTTCAGCAAACCAAAATGGCAGGACGAGAAATCCAAATCTCGATTTGTCGACGAAGCATTCAACTTGGCATGTGACATCGTTGTACAGGTTTATCAGGCGGCGAAAGAACATGGTCCATTTTTTGTTCATCGAAACTTCTTTAGAGACCAAGACACTTTAGCCCAAATCAGAAATGCAAGAGCTTCACGTCGAAGTCAGCTCAAGAACCTCGCTGACGATGGAAGATAGTCAATAGATTTATACCGAGAACCTCTCACTCCTTCGGAAATTCGAGCCCCATCTCGCGAAAGTGCGTACTACCCTGCGTATCAGACTGCACCCTCCCCCGTGTCGTCCCGCATCGGCGTCACCAGAATCTTGTCGATGCGGCGGCCGTCCATGTCGACGACTTCGTAGCTGTGCCCCTTGAACGTGAAGACCTCGCCCGTTTGCGGCAGATGCCCGAACTGCGAAAGCGCGAAGCCGGCAACCGTCTGGAAGTCGCCGTCGACGGTGCCGATATCGATCTGCGCCGCGAATTCGTCGACCGGCATTGCGCCGTCGACCAGCCACGAGCCGTCCGGCCGCTGCAGCATGATCTGTTCCGGTTCTTCGCCATGTTCGGGCAACTCGCCGGCAATCGATTCGAGAATGTCGGTCAGCGTCACGATGCCTTGCGTCGATCCGTATTCGTCGACGACGATGGCGATATGCATCTTGTCCTGCTTGAAGCGGTCGAGCAGCCGGAAGACTTCCTTGTTCTCCGGAACGACGGGCGCGCGCATCGTCACGCGGTCAAGCTCCAGCGCGCCGCCCCGCAGCGCGGCCGGCAACAGGTCCTTTGCGTGCACCACGCCCAACGTCTCGTCGATGGAGCCGTCGCAGACGAGAAAACGCGAATAGCGGTTCTCCGCCACCGTCCTGGCGATGGTTTCCGCATCGGCATCCCTGTCGATCCAGACGAGATCGACCCGCGGCGTCATGATCGCCCGCACCGTGCGGTCGGCAAGCCGGAGCACGCCCTCGATCATCTCGCGTTCTTGCGGCACGAAAACGCCGGCGCGCGTGCCTTCGGCGATCAGCGACTTCACTTCGTCCTCGGTCACCGTGGATTGCCGCGTGCCGTTGAGCCCCAGAAGCTTCAGCACCGCATCGATAGATACCTTGAGAACCCACACCGCCGGCGCCGCAACCAGCGACAGCAGCCGCATCGGCGGCGCGATTGCCGCCGCCACGCGCTCCGGGGCCAGCAGCGCGATCCGCTTGGGCACCAGTTCGCCGGCAACAAGCGACAGATAGGTGATCGACACGACGACGACGGCGATGCCGGCCGCGGGCCCGTATTCCGCCAGCACGGGGAATGTCGCAAGCCAGTCGCCGAGCCTCAGACCCAGCGTGGCGCCGCTGAAGGCGCCGGCGACGACGCCGACAAGCGTGATGCCGATCTGCACCGTGGCCAGAAACCGGCTCGGATCGTCGATCAGCGCCAGCGCCTGGCGCGCGCCCGCGCTGCCCGCCCGCGCCATCTGTTCGAGCCGCACCTTGCGGGAAGAAACGACCGCAAGCTCCGACATCGCCAGCACGCCATTGACGGCGATCAGAAGCAGCACAATCAGAAGTTCGATATAGACCATGGGTCTTTCGTTCACTCCTTCGGAAAGTCGAGCCCCATCTCGCGATAGCGTTCGCGGTCGTCCGACCAGTTCTCGCGCACCTTGACGAACAGGAAGAGATGCACTTTCGTCTCCAGCATCTCCTGCAATTCCTCGCGCGCCATCTGCCCGATGGTCTTGATCGTCTGCCCGCCCTTGCCCAAAGCGATCTTCTTCTGGCTGTCGCGCTCGACATAGATGACCTGCTGAATGCGGATCGAGCCGTCCTTCTTCTGTTCCCAGCTTTCGGTCTCGACGGTCAGCGAATAGGGCAGCTCGTCATGCAGCCGGAGAAAAAGTTTCTCGCGCGTGATCTCGGCCGCCAGCGACCGGAGCGGCACATCGGCCGCCTGGTCTTCCGGGTAATGCCACGGTCCTTCCGGCATCTGCGCCGCGATATGGCGCTTGAGATCCTCGACGCCGTCGCCGGTCAGCGCCGAGATCATGAAGGTCTCGGTGAAGATGCCGGTCGCGGTCAGCGCCGCCGCCGTCTTCAGCAGTTTTTCGCGGTCGCAGGCATCGGCCTTGTTCAGTACAAGGATGGCTTTCCGGCCTTGAGCTTTCAGCCCCTCGACGATGCGTTCGACATCGCTGTCGCGACCGCTCTCCATGTCGACCATCAGCACGATCAGGTCGGCGTCGCCCGCGCCACCCCAGGCGGCGTCCACCATCGCCCGGTCGAGCCGCCGCTTCGGCTTGAAGATGCCGGGCGTGTCGACAAAGACGATCTGCGTGTTGCCCGCCATCGCGATGCCGCGGATGCGCGCCCGCGTCGTCTGCACCTTGTGGGTGACGATCGCGACCTTCGATCCGACCATGCGGTTGAGCAGGGTCGACTTGCCGGCATTCGGCGCCCCGATTATGGCGACAAACCCGCAACGCTGCGGGTCCGTCCGGGTGGTCTGGTTTTCCATGCGAACTCTTTTGTGACAGTTTTTTGACAGTTGCGTGACAGAGGGGGGGTCAGTGCCAGACGCCCGCTGTCTCAAGCAGCGCCCTGGCGGCCGCCTGCTCCGCCTGCCGCTTCGAATTTCCTTTTCCGGTCAGTGGCTTGGAATCCCCGACCACGACCTCGACCGTGAATTCCGGCGCATGATCGGGCCCGCTGCGCGCTGTCTGTCGGTAGCTGGGCGCTGGCAGCCCCTGCGCATGCGCCCATTCCTGCAGCGCGGTCTTGGCGTCCTGCGGAATTTCCTCATGTTTATCAACAAGTTGCGCCCATTCTCGGGTGATGAACCGTGTCGCCGCCGCCATCCCGCCATCGAGATAGAGCGCCGCGATCAGCGCCTCGCAGCCATCGGCAAGAATGGCGGATTTCTGCCGTCCGCCGGCCTTTTCCTCGCCCGCTCCCATGATGATGAAGCGCCCGAGATCGATACGCGCCGCCACTTCGGCGCAGGCTTCCTTGCGGACCAACGCATTGAATCTGATGGCCAATTCGCCCTCGTCCGCATCCGGAAACAGGCGCAGCAGCCAGTCCGCGACCGCCAGTCCCAGCACCCGGTCGCCGAGAAATTCCAGCCGCTGGTAATTCTCCGGGCCGGTGCTCGGATGCGTCAGCGCCCGCGCAAGAAGGCCCTTGTCCTTGAATTCATAGGACAATTTCTTTTCGAGCGCGGCGCTCAATCGGTCCATCTGCCGATCCGCTCCCAGCGGATTGCCGAGGGCCATTTCCAGAATTGCCAGAACGAGGCGCTGCCATTGGCCGAGAAGAAAATGATCTCTGCCCGGCCCACCAGATTCTCGAAAGGCACGTATCCGACAGCATCCGGCACGCGGCTGTCGCTCGAATTGTCGCGATTGTCGCCCATCATGAAGTAATGGCCTTCAGGCACGATGTATAGGCCGGTGTTATCCCAGACACTGTTGCTGGTCATGTCCAGCGTAATATACGAAACCCCGTTGGGCAGCGTCTCCATATACTGTGGAATACGGCGCAGATTGCCCGAAGGACTGCGTTCGACGAAGTCGTCGACCCGCTGCCGTCGCACCGCGACATCGTTGATATAGAGCACGCCGTCCTTCATCTGCACGGTGTCGCCGGGCAAGCCGATGACCCGCTTGATGAAATCGGTTCGGTTGTCGACCGGCAGCTTGAACACGACGATATCGCCGCGCGCCGGCGTCGCGCCGAAGATACGGCCGCCAAAGAGCCCCGGGCTGAACGGCAGCGAATGCCGCGAATAGCCGTAACTGTATTTGGAAACAAAGAGATAGTCGCCAACCAGCAGCGTCGATTCCATCGAGCTCGAAGGAATGAAGAAGGGCTGGAAGAAGAAGGCGCGGATGACGAGCGCAATCAGCAGCGCATAGCCGACGGTCCGCAAGTTCTCGGCCAGCGAGCTGCTGCGCAGTTTCTTGGCATTTTCCATCATCGACATCTTCCGGCTCCCGCCCTCGAAAACGGCGGACCATACCACAATCGGCCGCCCCGTCTGCCCCCCGGGCTCACAGCCGCGGCACCGCAGAAATGATAACAAAAGCCTGTGCTTGCGGGTGATCGTCGGTGATCGTCAGATGGATGATGGCATCCATCCCTTCCGGCGTGATCTGTTCGAGCCGCAGCCGCGCACCGCCGGTCAGCGCCATGGTCGGCTGCCCCGTACGCAGGTTCACAACCCCCATGTCGCGCCAGAAAATCCCTTGCCGGAAGCCGGTTCCAAGCGCCTTCGAACAGGCTTCCTTGGCCGCGAAGCGCTTGGCATAGGAGGCCGCCCGCATTCGCCGCCCTTCGGATTTGCGCCGCTCGACATCGGTGAAGATCCGGCCGATGAACCTTTCGCCGAACCGCTCCAGCGTCTGCTCGATACGCCTTATGTCGATGATATCGTTGCCGATTCCGAGGATCATGCCCGCGCCTCCAGAGCCGGCCGCGCCGCGTCCATCACCGCCCGCATGCGCCGGATGCTTCCCTCCAGCCCGGTGAAGATCGCTTCGCCGATCAGGAAGTGGCCGATATTGAGCTCCATCAGTTCGGGAATCGCGGCAATCGGTGCCACCGTGTCGAATGTCAGCCCGTGCCCGGCATGAACCTCGAGCCCCATCGTGGCGCCATTGCGCGCCGCCTCGGCAAGTCGTGCCAACTCCGTGTCGCGCTTGACATTTTCCTGCGCAAGCGCGGCGTCGCAATAGGCGCCGGTATGCAGTTCCACAATATGGGCGCCCAGCGAACGCGCCGCTTCGAGCTGTCGGGTCTCGGCGTTGATGAACAGCGAAACGCGAATCCCCTTGTCGGAAAGCCGCGCAACGAAAGGCGCCAGATGGTTGTGCAGCCCTGCCGCATCCAGACCGCCCTCGGTCGTCACTTCCTCGCGGCGTTCCGGCACGATGCAGCAGGCATGGGGCACATGGCGTAGCGCGATGTCGAGCATTTCGGTCGTTGCCGCCATTTCAAGGTTGAGCGGCAACCCGATTTCGCCCTTCAGCCGCGCAATATCGCCATCGCGTATATGCCGCCGGTCTTCGCGCAGATGCGCAGTGATGCCATCAGCCCCGGCTACGGCCGCAACCATCGCGGCGCGCACAGGATCGGGATGTTCGCCGCCGCGCGCATTCCGGATGGTCGCGACATGGTCGATATTGACGCCGAGGCGAAGATGCGAAGCCGGGCTCATGCCTGCCCTTTCGATGTTCCGTCCATGATCACTCCCGGGTTTCGCCCGTGGGCGGTTGCGGGTCGAGAAAGGGCCTCAGCGTCAGCGCGCGCTCGGCGAGCCGCCGCCGGCGTCTCAACTGATAGGCCTCCACACCGCTCCGCGTCACGACATAGCTGATCGACCCCATGACGATACCGACTGGAATGGCGCCCACAGTCAGCGGAACCAGCAGCGGCAGGATCATGTCGAAAGCGCGATCGCTCTGCAGCGTTTCGGCAATATCGGGGTCCACCCCGGCCGGCGCGCCAACCATGTAGCGGCCGACTTCGTAGACGACGAACCAGATGGCGGGGAAGGTCAGCGGATTGCCGACAAAGGTACCAATCGCGCTGGCAATCAGATTGCCGCGCAAGATCCAGGCGACCATCATCGCTATCAGAATGTGAAATCCGAGAAACGGGGTGCAGGACGCAAAGACCCCCGCAGAGAATCCCATCGCAATGGCGTGCGGCGTTCCCGACAAGCGCCACACCCGCCGCCATCCATACTGGATTGCACGCTTCCAGCCCGCACTTGGCCAGAACGTCTCGCGGAGTTTCCGCAACGGGTGAAGTTCGACGCGGCGCCGAAACACGGGAGCCGTCTCCTCTACGCGATGCCGCGACTGCCGGGCTTGACGGCGGGCAATGCCGCAAGTTCCTTCGGCAGCCTGTCAGCCGGATAAGCCGGTATGTCGATCTGAGCAAGTGAAATGAGCTTGGTCCCGACCTTCGCCTTCCCGCCGGAACGGTCGATGAGACAGGCAGCAGCCACGACCCTCGCACCTGTCTTGCGGATCGCCTGAATGCACTCGCGCGACGACAGTCCGGTTGTGACAATGTCCTCCACCATCACGACCCGCATGCCCCGTGTCAGCGGAAATCCGCGTCGCAGCACGAACTCGCCCTTCTCCCGCTCGACATACATTGCCGGGACTTTCAGGTGGCGCGCGGTTTCATAGCCCGGAATGATCCCTCCGACAGCAGGCGAAACAACGGCATCGATCGGACCATCGACCGCGTCCTCGATCTTCGCTGCCAGTGCCTTGCAGAGGCGGGCCGTCCGTTTCGGGTTCATGAAGACAAGCGCCTTCTGCAGAAACACCGGGCTGTGCAGCCCCGATGACAGGATGAAATGCCCTTTCAGCAGCGCACCGGCTTTTTCGAATTCTTTGAGAACCTTGGCTTCTTTCATGGGGTGTTCACCGGCTTTCAGGCATGGAGACTAAGGGTATCAGTGTCGGGGACGCGCGACGGTATTGACGCAGGACAGACCGTTCAACGCCGACATGATGCGCGTCAGATGTTTGATATCCCGAACATCGAGATCGATTTGCAGATCATAGAAGTCGGCATCGCGCTGCGTCAGCGTCAAATTTGAAATATTGCTTCCGTAATCGGCAATCAGCGTTGCAATGTGGCCGAGAGAGCCGACTTCGTTCCGCGCCGTCACGCGCAGGCGCGCCTGGAATGTCTGCGGAACTTCCGGATCGATATCCCAGGTCACATCGATCCAGCGCGACGGCTCGCTGTCGAATTTCTCAAGTGTCGGCGCATCGATCGGATAAACCGTGATGCCTTCGCCGGGCATCATGATACCGACAATGCGCTCGCCCGGCAGCGGGAAGGTCTCCGGCGCAAACTGGATGCCAAGGCCCGCACCACGGCCGGTCACACGCACGGCACCGTTGCGCTCGTCCCTTCCGCTCCCTTTTCCAACTCGCTTGCGCGCTCGCTTCGCAACCGGCTCCTCGGGATAGACCGTATGCAGAACCTGCACCGGACTGAGCGTACCGTCACCGACCGATGCGAGCAGATCGTTGACGTCCGATTTGCGGAGCGGGCCGAGCGCGCGCTCGAAAATCGTGTCCGATGCGTCCTTGCCGGCGGCCTCGAATGCGCTCTTGAGAATCTGTCGTCCAAGGCGACTGAATTCGGATTGCTTTGCTGCCCGTATCGAGCGCCGGATGGCCGAACGGGCCTTGCCTGTGGCAACGAATGCCTCCCACGCTGGCGCCGGCCGCTGAACCTGAGAACGAACGATTTCGACTTCATCGCCGTTCTCGAGTCGGGTGCGCAGCGGCATGTGCCGGCCGTTGATCTTGCAGCCGACACAAGTATCGCCGATCTCGGTGTGGACAGCATAGGCAAAATCGATCGGCGTCGCACCACGCGGCAGCGTGATGAGGAGGCCATTCGGCGTAAAGCAGAAAACCTGATCGGAAAACATCTGAAGCTTGGTGTGCTCCAGGAATTCCTCAGGCGTTCCGCCATGCTCGAGCATTTCGATCAACTGGCGGAGCCAGCGGAACGTTGCAGCAAACTCGCCTGACGCGTCGGTATCGACCGGGCCTTCCTTGTAGAGCCAATGGGCGGCAATACCGTACTCGGCAATCTCATGCATCTTGCGCGTCCGGATCTGAACCTCCGCACGCTTCTTCTGGGGGCCGATCATTGTCGTATGAATTGATCGGTAGCCATTGTTCTTCGGCGTCGAGATGTAGTCCTTGAACCGGCCAGGCACCATCGGCCATGACGTGTGCAATATACCGAGCGCACGATAGCAGTCCGGCACATCATCGACGACGACCCGAAACCCGAAGATGTCGGAAAGCTGCTCCAACGAAATGCCGCGACGCTCCATCTTGCGCCACATCGAATAGGGACGCTTCTCTCGCCCGATCACCTCAGCCGAAAGCCCCTCGTCTTGCAGCTTCGCCTCGATCTCGTCGGCAATCTGCTTGACCGTGTCGCCGCTTTCCTCGCGGAACTCATTGAGCCGCTTCAGCAGAGCCTCGCGCGCCTCAGGATTGAGTTCCTTGAATGCAAGGTCCTCAAGTTCCTCACGGATCTCCTGGATACCCATGCGCCCGGCAAGCGGCGCATAGATCTCCATGGTCTCCTGCGCGATGCGCTGCCGCTTGTCGACGGAATCGATGAAATGCAGCGTCCGCATGTTGTGCAGACGATCGGCAAGCTTGACCAGCAGAACGCGAATATCGTTCGACATCGCAAGCAGGAACTTGCGGAAGTTTTCGGCCTGTTTCGATCGCTCGGAGGTAAGCTCGAGACGCGTCAGCTTGGTGACGCCATCGACGAGACCGGCAATCTGAGCACCGAACAGCTTTGTCAGCTCGTCCATCGTCGAACCGGTATCTTCCATCGTGTCGTGCAGCAATGCCGTCACAATGGTTGCGGTATCGAGCTTCAGATCGGTCAGGATGCCGGCGACTTCGATCGGATGCGAGAAATAGGGGTCGCCGCTGGCGCGCATCTGGCTGCCATGCTGCTTCATGGCATAAACATAGGCACGGTTGATCAGGGCTTCGTCCGCTTTCGGATCGTAGCCGAGCACGCGATCAACGAGCTCATACTGACGCAACATTCATCGAATCTCCCGCGCCGTATCTTGCAGACTTCCTGTCATCGCCGACACCGTACACCACAAACGAAAAGCGCCGCCCCTTACCTTCCGGCCGGGCGGCGCTCAAACCGATTGACGTCTGCGCTGGGGCCAAGCCCTCCTCGCCCGCTCTCAGTCTTCCCCGTCCATATCATCGGCATCGGCCGATTTCTGTTGCGGCGAGTCGATCTGGCTCTGTATCGCCCGCAACAGCTCTTCTTCGCTCATGCGGTCGGAAGAGCCCTCAGCCGCACCGAAGGTGTCGGCGACTTCGCCCCCCGCTTCGCCCGAGATCAGAAGCTGCATGTTCTCGACTTCGGGTTCTTCCGTCTCGACGCGGCTCTGCATGCTGCTGATCAGATCTTCGCGCAGGTCCTCCGGCAGGATGGTCTTGTCGGCGATCTCGCGCAGTGCCACGACCGGGTTCTTGTCGTTATCGCGCTCGACCGTCAACTCGGCACCAGCCGACATGGCACGCGCCCGATGCCCTGAGAGCAAAACGAGCTCGAAACGGTTGGGGACCTTGTCGACACAATCTTCAACGGTCACGCGGGCCATTGCAAAAACTCCAGTATGGGCGGGAACCTGATTTGGCCCTTTATGTAGGGGGCAGAATAGCGGAAAGCAAGCAGGAACAGGCATTTAGAAGCAAATCCGGGACAATTTCAGTCCACCAGACGCACAATACCCCCCAACGCGGCTGCCGGCAGCCTTCGGATCAGCTGGTCAATCGGCTCGCCCGTTACCGGATGGTGCCAGCCCGGGGCTAGGTCGCGAAGCGGCAGCAGCACAAAGGCACGCTCGGTCATGCCGGGATGGGGTAACGCCAGCGGCAGCGGCCCGATGCCGACTTCGGGACCACGCAGCCCCGACGCCGGCACGATCACGCCCCGATAATCCAGCAGATCGAGATCGAGCGTTCGCGCGCCCCAGCGATCCCGCCTGACCCGCCCGAATAGGTCTTCGATTCGGTGAAGGACAGCCAAGAGTGACGCCGGGGGCACTGCCACCTCAATCTCAACCACAGTATTTACATAATTATCTTGTATATACTTCGAAACTGGCGGCGTCCGGTACAGAGGCGCCCGTCTGGAAACGCGAAGACCGAAGGCGGGAAAGATCCGGAGCGCCGCCTCGATCGTCCGGTGTGGCTCCCCAGACGAACTCGCCAGATTGCCACCCAGCGCTACCAGCACCCTGCCGGTCGTGGCAGCAGACTGCTTCATGCTGTTGACGGCAATATCGGTCACGAGCTTTCACCCTGAATGTGCGCCGCAAGGGCTTGCCGGGAGATGGCTCGTGGCCTTATTGCTGTTGCCGCACATCGGCCTGCCATTTAATTCCACTTTCAGATTTTTCGAACGCAAACATATAGAAACAAAGGGGTTTCAGATGATTTTTTATGCGCATGAACGCATGGCACTTTTCATCGACGGGGCCAATCTCTATTCGGCAGCCCGCGGACTGAACTTCGATATCGACTACAAGCGCCTGCTTGATTACTTCCGCGCCAAAGGCACCTTGATTCGCGCCTTCTACTACACGGCCCTGCTCGAAGATCAGGAATATTCGCCGTTGCGACCGTTGATCGACTGGCTCGACTACAATGGCTATTCAGTCGTCACAAAGCCGGCCAAGGAATTCACTGGAGCCGACGGTCGCCGCCGCGTCAAAGGCAATATGGACATTGAGCTTGCCATCGATGCGCTCGAACTGGCCGACAAGATCGACCACTTCATCCTTTTTTCCGGCGACGGCGATTTCCGTCGTCTGGTCGATGCAGTCCAGCGCCGCGGCAAGCGCGTGACGGTCGTCTCGACCATGCGAAGTCAGCCGCCAATGATCGCCGATGAGCTGCGGCGCCAGGCCGATCAGTTCATCGAACTGGAAACGTTGCGCGATGCGGTCGGCCGGGCCCAGACCGAGCGACCAGCGCCCGCTATGCGCAATGACATCGACTACGAGTATGATGACGACGATGAGGGTCTCGACCGGCCGGCCAGGGGCTGATCCGGGGATGACGAAAGGACTCCCAGCCGAAGCCCCGCATGATTGTCAGCTTTGCCCGCGCCTCGTCGCCTATCGCCGCGAGAATGCCGCCACACATCCGGACTGGTTCAACGGAGCCGTGCCATCCTTCGGTACGGATACGGCGCGACTACTGATTGTCGGCCTGGCACCGGGGGTACAGGGTGCGAACCGGACAGGCCGCCCCTTCACCGGCGACTATGCCGGCGATCTGCTCTACGCGAGCCTGCTGGAGTTCGGCTTCGCGAAGGGAACCTATGCATCGCGTCCCGACGACGGTCTGGAGCTTGTCGACGCCATGATCACCAATGCAGTGCGCTGTGTGCCGCCGCAGAACAAGCCGACACCGGCTGAAGCGCGGAATTGCCTCGGCTTTCTCACTGCGCGTATTGCGGCACTGCCTCGCCTCAAGGCCATTCTGGCACTTGGCCGCATCGCACATGATGCGGTTCTGTCGGCCGAAGGCATGAAACGTTCATCTGCCACGTTCGGGCACGGTGCAACTCATGAACTCGGTAGCGGCCTGCGCCTTTTCGACAGCTATCATTGCTCACGCTACAATACCAACACGCGCCGCCTGACCGAGGAAATGTTCCACACGGTCTTTGCCGATATCCGCAAGTACCTGAACTAAACTAGCCCTTTTCACGCAACAGTCGCGCCTTGTCCCGCGCCCAGCTGCGCTCCTTGAGCGTTTCGCGCTTGTCCGCGAGCTTCTTGCCCTGGGCCAGCCCGATTTCGACCTTCACCATGTTGCGTTCATTGAAATACATCTTTAACGGCACGACGGTCATGCCCTGTCGCTGCATTGCATTGACGAGTTTTTCGATTTCACGCTTGTGCAGCAGCAACTTCCGCGGCCGCCGCGTCTCGTGGTTGAACTGGTTGGCCTGCAGATAGACCGGGATATAGGCATTGACGAGCATGATCTCGCCGCTCTTCGTCGCCTGTGCATAGGCCTCGTTGAGACTGCCCTGGCCAGCGCGCAACGATTTGACCTCCGAACCCTTGAGTTCGATACCAGCTTCAAACGTTTCAGAAATGCTGTAGTTGAAGCGCGCCTTGCGATTATCCGCAATGATCTTCCGGCCATCTCCGGCCTTTTTCTTGGCGCCGCCACTCTTTGAGGACATGGATCCCCGGCCTTTCTATTGGCCGTCTCAGTTGATCAGTCCGGCGACCCGCATGGCCTCACGAACCTTCTGTTCAGCGGCGCCGGTCGCCGGCATCAAGGGCAAGCGCAACTCATTGGCACAAAATCCGAGCAGGCTCATCGCGTATTTGGCCGGCGCAGGATTGGGGTCGACAAACAAGGCATGATGCAATGGCATCAGGCGATCCTGAATCTCGATCGCCTTCCGGAAGTCGCCGGCAAGCGTCGCCCCCTGGAACTGGGCGCAAAGCGCCGGCGCAACATTGGCAGTTACGGAAATACAGCCGACGCCGCCATGTGCATTGAAGCCCAGCGCGGTAGCATCTTCGCCCGAAAGCTGACAGAAATCCGTCCCCATCGCCTGCCGTTGCTGGCTGACCCGCGCCAGGTTTGCCGTCGCATCCTTCACGCCGACGACATTCTTCAGCTCGAAGAGCCGCGTCATGGTTTCAAGATTGATGTCGACAATGGTCCGGCCGGGAATGTTGTAGAGAATGATCGGGATATCGACCGCATCGTTGACCGCCTTGAAATGCGCGTAGATACCTTCCTGGGACGGCTTGTTGTAATAGCCGGTCACACTGAGGACGGCATCTGCGCCGATATCCCTGGCAAAGCGCGTCAGTTCGATCGCCTCAAGCGTATTGTTCGAACCCGCCCCGGCGATCACCGGCACCCGTCCCTTGGCCGTCTTGACGCACAACTCGACGACACGCTTGTGTTCGTCATGGCTCAACGTCGGCGACTCGCCCGTGGTCCCGCAGGGAACCAGCCCGTGGGTGCCCTGCTCGATCTGCCATTCGACCAGTTTGACGAACGCAGCCTCATCCACCGCGCCGTCCCGAAACGGCGTTATGAGCGCGACATACGATCCCTTGAACATGGCCCTGGCTCCATTGTCCCGAACAACCTTTCGGGCGGTAAATACTTCGGCGGTTCCCGAAGGCGCGCAAGATACCCATAAGCGGTCCCAGCGGCAAGAAAACTGCCGTCTTTCAGGCCTTGTGGGCTATTGTCGGAACCGTTAGCACATAGGTAGTCTCGACGGTGGATAATCCTTGGAACCGGGCCGTTGGGACCGGCCGTGACCGGCACCGAAACCGGAAGCCGCCGGGTGTCCTGTCGGGGGCATCCCGAGGCGTCCGAGCGTCTCTGGGGTTTTGGAAACGCATAGTGGCAAGCAAGGTGGAATTCGGCCTGACGAGACATGCGCGGTCTGCGGCGATTGCCGTGGCCTGCCTTGTGCTGGCGACCGCGAGCGCGGCAGCGTCTGCAGTGCCTCTGTCCCGCCCGGACGCTCAAAGGTCCGGATCAGGTACCCTGGCCGCGGCAAGCGTTTCGCCAACCCGCGCCGCCGCCTCGACCACCGCTGCGGTATCGCAACTCAGCGCCGCCGATCTAGGCGCGGCACGCGATGCCTTTGCCGAGGCAGACCGGGCGAACTGGACGGCCACGCGGCAGCATGCGGCACGCATTTCGGACCCCGTTGCCGCCAAACTGGTGCTCTGGACCCGGCTTCTCGCCGAAAACAGCGGTGCAACATTTGCCGAAATCACCACTTTCCGTGAGCAAAATCCCGACTGGCCGCGTATGGGCGTGCTGGCTCTTCGCGCCGAAAATGCCCTGCTGGCCTACCCCATGTCGAACAACGACGTTCTGGCCTGGTTCACAGCCAATCCGCCCGTTACCGGCGAAGGCAAGATTCGCTTCGGCAAGGCACTTGTCGAGACCGGGAAAACCGACCAGGGCGCCACATGGATTCGACGCGCCTGGATCGATCATGATTATTCGGCAGCGCGCCAGAAGGAAATTCTGACGGCTTATGGCAGCCACCTCGATACCGAGACACAGAAAGAGCGCCTCGGCCGACTGCTGTGGGAACAGCGCACAACGGATGCGCGCACCATGGCAGGCCTTGTCGGACAGGACGCCCGAACGCTCGCCGATGCACGTATCCAGCTCAGTGCGGGCTCCAACCAGGCCGGTGCCGCACTTTCACGTGTTCCGGATCTGCTCCGTACCGACCCGGGTCTGCTGTACGACCAGGTGCGTTATGAACGCCGTCGCGGCAACGACCATACCGCGCTGCCGCTGTTGCTGACCGCGCCGACAGAACCGCACAAGATGGTTCGTCCCGATATCTGGTGGGTCGAACGCAAGATTCTGGCGAGGAAAGCACTGACCAGCGGTCTCTATCAACAAGCGTACGAACTTAGCGCCGCCCACGGTCTGACCGAAGGCGTCGAATTTGCCGAAGGCGAATTCATGGCCGGCTGGATCGCACTGCAGTTTCTCAACAAGAGCGACATTGCGCTCGGGCACTTCAAACGGCTCGGCGACGGTGTCTCGACGCCGATCAGCAAGGCGCGCGCATACTACTGGAGTGGCCGGGCCGCCTCTGCTGCCGGTAAAAAGGAAGAGGCAACTGGCTATTATCGGCAGGCCGCGACCTATCCCGTCAGCTTTTACGGCCAACTCGCAACAGCCGCCTTGGGTGGCCAGGGCGGCGACGGCAAGCTGCATTTACCGGCAAACCCGGCCCGAACGGCGGATTCCAGACAGCGCTTCGATAAACGGGAACTGGTGCGCGCCGCGCGCATCCTCCAGGACCTCGATCGCGAACGCACACGCTGGACCGTGATGCTGCATCTCGCCGATACATTGGCCGATCCGGCCGAACTGGCCGCCCTGTCCGATCTTGCCCGCAGCTTCGGCGATCAGAAATTGTCGCTGCGCATCGCCAAATCAGCTGCATCGCGCAACATCATCCTTCCCGACCACGCATACCCGACCAGCTTGATGCCGCAATGGACCCACAAGGGCCCGCCCGTCGAAACGGCCTTGGTCTATGGCCTGTCGCGGCAGGAAAGCGAATTCGACCCGAAGGCGTTGAGCCCGGCCGGCGCGCGCGGTCTGATGCAGTTGATGCCGGGCACCGCACGCATCGTCGCGCGACAGATCGGGGTGCCCTACGCGGCCAGCAGGCTGACGGATCCGGTCTACAACGCGACGCTGGGTGCCGCCCATCTCGGCGACCTGATCGAAAATGAGTTCGGCGGGTCCTACATCATGAGCATTGCTGCCTACAACGCCGGCGGCGGACGCGTCCGTCAATGGGTCAACCAATTTGGCGATCCCCGCTCAACCGCCGTCGACCCGATCGACTGGATCGAGACGATTCCCTTCTCGGAGACACGAAACTACGTTCAACGGGTCATCGAGAATCTCGAGGTCTATCGCAGCCTCTTGTCCGGGAACGCACAGCCAGCCCGCATCGCCGACGATCTGCGGCGCCATACGGGAGCGCCGATCACGACACCTGCGCCGACGCCACGCCCAACGGGCGTACCGCTGCCACCGCCCTCCGCAACGCCGACGGCTTCGTCCGCCTCGATCCCTGCACCGATAGCGCCACCGGAAGGGGCTGCCGCCATGGCACCGGTCGTCGAGGACGACGAACGCTCCGCTGTCCGCTAGAAACCGCTGAGATTGATTCTTGCCGCCTCGTCATGTCTTGCCCATGATCCCCGATCTCAATCGGTCAGGAGACGTAAATGGCGAAGCCTCCCATTCGTGAAATTTTCTACACCAGTCAGGATGGCTTGAAGCTCTTCGCACTTGAGTACGGCGAACGCACCGCGAAAGGCGTTCCGGTCATCTGCCTGCCGGGCCTCACGCGCAACTCAAAGGACTTCGAGCCTCTGGCCAGACATCTGTCCCGGCGTCACCGGGTTCTCTGCCCCGATTTCCGTGGCCGCGGCCGTTCCAAATATTGCGAAAACTGGGCCGACTACACACCTGTCCACGAGATGATGGATACGCTCGACCTGATGGGGGCGGCAGGTCTCCCGCAGGCCGTTTTCGTTGGAACGTCCCGCGGCGGTATTGTCACCATGCTTCTCGCCGCCTTCCGGCCCAATGTCATCAAGGCGGCGATTCTGAATGACATCGGTCCGGAAGTTGATCCGAAAGGCATTGAACGCATCGCGGGATATGTCGGCCTGATGGAGGTTCCTTCAACATGGGACGAAGCAGCGGTCAAACTGCGCATGATGAACGAGCGCGAATTTCCGAATCTTTCTGCCGAGCAATGGCGAACCTTTGCACGCCGTACCTTCACCGAAGAAGCCGGCACGCCGAAGCTCGACTACGATCCGAAAATCGGCATGGCCATGCGCAAGGGGCTTGAAGCGTCGAAGGGTGAAATAGCCACCATGTGGCCGCAATTCAAGGTGCTGGCACAGAAGCCGGTTCTTGTCGTAAGAGGCGAAAACTCCGATCTGCTGACGGCCACCATTGTCGAACGAATGCTGGCGGAACATCCCGGCATGAAATCCGTCGTCGCCCGCGACAGAGGACATGCCCCATTCCTTGACGAACCTGAAGTGCTGGCGGCCATAGACGACTTCCTGAAGAACGATATTCACTGATCGGCATCATTCGTTACGAATAACCTCATCGGCTACGTTCACATCGGCCGTCGACGAACTGGATTCCGGCATGGTCAGCGCATCCCGTGCTGCCTTGAATCGAGCGGCCGACCGGACGACATGATGTGCAATGCGGCGCATAAGGTCGGCCTCTCGCATGGCATCGTCGAGATAGGCAAGATGCTTGAGGTCGCCCCGCGATGCTGCCGACAGAACGAATTGCTTGGTGGCCTGATAGCCGTCTTCGAACTGACGTCCCTGCGCCCCCAGCCAGTCGGCCTCCACCTGATCGTCAAGCAGACGACTGTCCTGCATCAGCGCAACAAGTGCATTTCTGTAGGATTCGACACGCTCCCGCACCAAGGATGGCATGCGTGATTCGGTCGCCACGAAAGACATCGCATTTCTCATTTCATGCACAATCGCGTTGCAATGCTGCAGCGCGCGCAGAAGATGAGCCAGCGCATCCGGCAGTCCAGACGTGAGGCGGGCCTCGGAAAGCGTCGCAGCATAGCTGCGGATCGAGTCGGCCAGAGACTCGAAAACGATGAAGCGGCTTCGGAGCATCGACTCCTTTCGTACCGGGTCATTCAGATATGACGCACTGCCTTCAAGCACGATTCCACTTAATCGCCGCATCTCGAGCATCAGACTTTCGATTGCCAATGTCGGCATGTCGACCAGTGTCTGGTCCAGATGCTGTGGCCGCGCTTCATTTTCTTCCTGGGAAACAAACAGCCCCTTGAGCCAGGCAATCAGGTCGTCTGCCCACATCCAGATGACCAGCAACCCGGCCACATTGAATAGCGTATGGAAGATGGCCAGTGTCATCGCCGGACCGGGCAGCGTTAAACCGGTGGTCTTCAGCCAGGAAAGCGTGAGGAAGAAAACCGGCATGATCAGCAAGGCGATCGACGCCGAGAGCAGATTGAAAACAAAATGGCTTGCAGCAACCCGTTTCGCGTTCGATGTCGCATCGAGAACGGCCACTACGCCGGTGACAGTAGTGCCGATATTCGCACCGATCACCATTGCCGCGCCGCTTTCGATACCGATCAGCCCACCAGATACCGCAGACAGAGCAATCGCAATTGAAGCGCTTGATGACTGCGCCATGGCAGTGACACCGAAGCCGGCCAGCACAAATGCAAGATAATGCAGGAACCCGCTGCCGCTGAACGCATCCAGCTGCAACCCGGCCGCAACACCCTCGAATGAATCCTTCAGGACCGATACGCCGAGAAAAAAGATACCGAAGCCCGCAATTGCCTCACCAATTGCACCACGGCTGCGCCCGGGCGCCGTCAGACGCAGGATCATCCCGATCCCGATCGCGGGAAGCGCCATGAACTTGATGTCCACATTGAATCCAACCGCCGAAACGATCCAGCCGGTCATGGTGGTGCCAACCGCACTCCCGAAAATCACCCAAACGGCATGCCCGAGCGTCAGGACACCCGCATTGACGAAGCCGATGGCTGTGACAGTGACGGCACTCGACGATTGAACCAGGGCCGTTAGCGCAAAACCGGCCAGAAGCCCCTTCGCCCGTGTGTCGGTCCAGCGCTCGAGAATCTGCTTCAACGACGGCCCGGCGGCGACCTTGAGCCCGTCGGTCATCAGCCACATGCCGACGAGAAAAAGCCCCAATCCCCCCAGAAGGCCGGTCGCGCTTTCGATGCTCATCAAATGATCCTCGTCCCACCATATCAATTATCGCAACTTCCGGAGGCGAAGGAAGGGCCTCGCCCGTCAGCCCCGCGATGCCACCAGCATCCGCCGTACACCCTTCTGAAATTCGAACGGCACTTCCTGCAACGCACAGCGCACACCATCCCGGTCCAACGCCCGCATCACGCCCGGCAAATGGCTCGACGGTCGACCGTCGAGATTGAACAACGGGAAAATCCGCACCTCATCTGCAACGCGCAGAAGTTCCAGTACGGCGGCCACATGAAAATCGAAATCAAGCACATCGCCATAGAGAAAGAGAAGGTGCGAGGAAAGCGCCAACCTGAACGAGCCATCGGCAAACGGCAGATTGGGCAGCGACGCAGGCATATAGCGCCCCGTCGCCTTTCCCGCTTCGAAGTCGGCCAGAAACAGCGCCAGCGCCTCCCGCCGCAGCCGATGAACGGCTTCCTCCGAGCCATAATAACTCCAGTTGAAACGATAGGCAGCACGGCGTATGCCCTCGCGCATCGCGACCGCGGCCGCCTCGAATTGAGCGGCAATAGCCTCGCCTGGAAAGCGGTAAAGCGGGTCTGCTGCGACGACCCGCATCCCCACCGACGCAGCCTCCACCGCAAAGGACGATGGCCCGCCCCCCACATCCAGCACCGGGCCAGCCCCGGCCATGTCGTCGAGCGCAAAGAACGCCTGATACTCCCGGAGACGCCGTCCCCACGGCACGACGCCGTCGAGATCGAACTCCGGCAGTGAAATACGCTGCATTTCCGTGACCATCTTCAGCTCCTCGAAATCCGGAACCGCATCCGGGAGGCGCCTTCGATGGAAAACCGCAAACGAAAAGGCCGCCTCCAGCGGGGGCGGCCTTGTCCGGGTCAAACGACAGACGACGAACCGGGGCCACCCTCTAGGTGGTCCACCATGCGCCATTGATGCGGATCGGTTCGATCATCGTCCTGTCCTTGCGCCGGGATATCCGGCGGCGGCAAATCTATGCCCACGGCCTCATTTTGCCAAGCGGTAATGCATGACGCCCCAGGCGAGATAGCCCTTGTCGGCCCCGTCCACCCAATGTCCGAGCCCCTTGATCATATTGTCGAGATAGTCGCGGGACGCAATGTCCGACAGCCGTTCGTAACCCTCGGTCAGCTCGCGGGCGACCCGCGCATAGTGCCGGCGAAGCTGATGCGTCATCTCTCTGACTTCGACCTTCTCGAATCCGCGCGCCGAAAGTTCCGTCTCGTAGAAGCCGAAGCTGCCGAGCGTTTCGAGATGGATACGGTCAAGGATCGGCTGCAATACGCCGTCAGGGCAATCGTCCGCCTGCATCGGATCGGTAAAGATGAATTGCCCGCCGGGTCTCAGCACCCGAGTCACTTCATCGAGAACGCGCCGCCTGTTGCCACTGTGGAGGATCGCATCCTGCGACCACACGAAGTCGAAGCTCTTGTCGTCTGCCGGAATGTTCTCGAAATCGCCATGCAGAACGTCGACCAATCCGTCGAGCCCCGCCTTGTGCGTCAGCTCGCGGTTGAGCCGGTTCTGCGTCTCACTGATGTTGACGCATGTCACATGGCATCCCCGCGTCTTTGCCAAATGCCGCGCCGCGCCGCCATAGCCCGCACCGATGTCGAGCACACGATGCGCCGGCCCTAGCCCCTTCAGCATCGACGCCAGCGTTTCGTCGTTGCGATGACTCGCCGCGACGATCGGCTCGTCATCGTTTTCGTACATGCCGATATGGATGTCTTCACCGCCCCAGACATGGAAATAGAACGCGTCCGCATCCGGGCTGTCATAATAGGCCTCAGCCTGTTCGACCGCCGTTGATCTAGCTTTCGCCATGATAGGTCTTCTCCGCAACATGGATGAAAAAGTCGGCTTCCTCGTCCTTGTAGGTTTCCTGGAAGTCGCCATAGGTCACGACTTTCTGGAATCCTATTTCGTGCATCAACCGTCGCGTATAGTTCTTGCGCAGCGGAAACATGTTGAGGTGGTAGACACTCTTGTCGGGAAACTCGTATCGGAATCGGGCAAGACTCTCGTCGACATGCTCAGGCTCGGCCGTCACCTGGTCGCCGCAATAGTAATATTTGTGCTTGGTGCTGAAACCATTGTCGAGGATGGCGTCGTAGTTGCGTTGATCGAGAATCAGCAGTCCGTCGTGCTTGAGTGCGGCATAGAATTCGGCCAACGCCCGGCGCCTGTCGCGTTCTTCGAAGAGATGCGTAAACGAGTTCCCGAGACAGATGATGGCATCGAACTTTCCGTGTACATCCTTGTTGAGCCAGCGCCAGTCGGCATGAACCGTCTGCAGCACGAATCCATGATCGCGTCCATTGGCGAAGGCCTTGGCCAGCATTTCGGCGCTTCCATCGACGCTCGTCACATCGAACCCGGCCCGCAGCAATTGCACGGAGTTGAATCCCGTGCCGGTGGCGACATCGAGAATCTTGTGTTTTCCCCGTGACTTCAGAATATCGATGAAGAACTGCCCCTCGCTCTCCGCTCGACTTTCCCAACCGATCAAGTCGTCCCATTTCTCGACGAAGGATTCCACATACTCATGCTGGTAGTGATCCGTCTCACGCACTGCGAGCGGGTCGTCCCCGAACTCTTGTTTCTTGTTGGTGATTGGTTTCATCGGAATTTCCTTCGGGAAATGTTGGATACATTGCGCACGCGCGTTCCCGCTGCCGCTCAAAATCCAAACGGTCTCGACAGACAAGATGTCGACACCTATGAAAATCGGTTTCTTTTGCCCGCAATGAATGTCGCGCAAGACGCACGAAACGGGCCGCATCCCGTACAAGCCGTCGACAGAATCAAACGGCCGAAGCGACAGGTGTCGCAGGAATGCGACTGAGGACACGCATCATATGAAAGCACATGATGCGAGGTAATGCCCACTCAGCGCTTACAAACTAACAAAGCAGACGTGTGGGATCAACCTTCGAGAGAAAAAGCCTCTGAAAAGCCGGATAAATGCCGTCAATAGTGACTTGGCCGCAAAGACAATCAAACATCAAGGCGAAATGCATCGCCTTCACGCTCGATATGGCCCGCCGTGGGAGTCGCAAAATGCGTACCTATAATGAGCACACCTGAACCCGCGAGCCGCGCAAACACTTCACGACGCGTCCTTGTCGACTGCGATTGATCGAAATCGACCGTCGCGGCCCAATCAGGACGCGCCATTTGACAGGGATGGTGAACAAAATCTCCTGTAATCAAGGCCTCTTCGCCTTTCGATGAAATGCGCACACTGACATGACCGGGCGTATGTCCCGTTGTCGGAACCAGATTCACTTCATCGCAAAGGCGATGATCCGTCTCGACAAGGTCGACAAGGCCGGCATCGAAGACCGGCTGCACGGAATCGGAGAAAACCGCGCGCTGTTCGGCATTGTCTGTTTCATTTTCCCAGTAGTTGAATTCTTCGCGCGCCATCAGGTACCGAGCATTGGGAAAGGTCGGCACCCATTCTCCGTCGACAAGCATCGTGTTCCAGCCGACATGGTCGACATGCAAGTGGGTACACATCACGATGTCGATACTCTCGCGCGCAAAGCCGGCTTCGGCCATGTCCTGCAGAAAAGAGCTCTGCAAACGGTTCCATCCTGGAACATGGCGGCCCTCCTTGTCGTTTCCGAGACAGGTATCGACAACAATCCGATGCGTCGGCGTCTGTACGACGAGGGCATGAACGCTCATCCGAAGCTGGCCGTTTTCATCGACGAAATGAGGTTGCATCCACGCGTACGGCGCTACAGCGTCGGGCGTTGCGTCGGGCAGGATGAACTTTGACCCGCCAGTTGCCTCCAGTTCCAGGATCTTGGTGATCGTGACATCTCCAATCTTCCATATGCTCATGCCGACCTCCCGATTGTTCGCCAAAATCTGTATGTGAAGCGCAACGGCATCAATTCATCTTGGTCGCACGCAACTGAACCATGACATCCTCGGCGCGCTGAGCGCCAGCGGCATTGATATCGATTCCCCCGGCCGCCAGCGCGCGTGCCGTCCAGGTGTTGCACGTATTAAAGAGGTGAAATCGACCTGTCGCCGGATAGAACATGCTGAAAGGATAGAGCCCGCGCGCACTCGGCCATACGCGTTTTTCACCACCCCGCTCAAAGCTGTCATGGATATAATCGACAACTGCAATGAAGTCGTCTCTGTCGAGCAAAATCGATATTGCCTCGACACCACTGAACACCTCATCGGGCTTCCTGTTGAGGGGTGAAACGTGGATGACGGCCGGCCCTGGGACGACCGCCCGCAATGTTGTGCCAAGCCCCGGATCGGGCGCGGGATAGAACGCGGCGTCGCCCCAGCCAAACTCGAGATATCCGGCGCCTCCAAAATCTCTCGCCTCCGGTATACGTTCATCGGGAAGATCACGAACGGCTATGATGATACCGGTATGCCACCCGTTGCTGGAAACGAAAATCTCTCGTTTCTCCTCCACCTCGCCCCAGGCCGGGCGTAGCGGCACCAGAAGCAACAGAATGATGAGGACGGAAAGAAAGTGACCCCGCGCACTTCCGTCGCCGGAATGCCTAGCGGTCGTCATCCGGCTCGACCTTGAGCGTCGGAATCGACCAGTCGTAAAGAATGGCCAGCAGCCGGATGATGAGCACCGCAGCTATCGTCCCCCAAAGTCCGAGAACCGGATTGACGCCATAATGGTCGGCAGCGACATAGAGCACAGCCCCCGTCAACGCCGCCAGCGCATAGACTTCCCGCTTGAGGATGATCGGCGTCCGATTGGCCAGCACATCCCGGATGATGCCACCGACGATGCCTGTCACCACGCCCATGATGACCGCGACAAAACCCGACGTTCCGATTTCAAGCGCCTTGCGGGTGCCCAGCGCCACGAAAACGGCAAGCCCGACGGCGTCGGCAATCGCAACAGGACGGCGAACCTTCTGTGCCCAGCGGGCCAGCGGTATCGTCGCCAAAGCCGTCGCGGCTGCCACCGCGATGTACCATGACTGACCAATCCAGAAGACCGGCACATCGAGCAGCAGGTCGCGCAATGTGCCGCCGCCCACAGCGACAATGATGCCCAGCACCATCACCCCGAACCAGTCCATCTGCCGCTCGCCGGCCACAAGCGCACCTGACGCCGCAAATGCCGCGATACCGATGAACTGCAGGGCCATCAGAAGGTGAAGATGAATCATGACGCAACACTAGCGCCATGTCGGCGAGCCGTCACTCGAAGGCATCCAGCCGGACATCGAGGATACGATGCTGAAAATGGCGGAGGGGATGGGCCTGATATCCAACCTTCTCCACCACAAGTCTTTGATTTTGCATGGAAGAAGCACGCGCCCAAAGAATGCGCTTACTGAATTGAGCCGTCGGCGGCTGCTCCGTGCAATCGGAACACATTCCTTCCAACGGTAGCTTCTTCCATCGATGCCCTTTCCTACAGCCTACAGCTAGTGCTTTGACACTAGAGGTTTGGTACATCGCGATGCCGTCAGGGGAGAGCGGCATCCACTCCATCTCTGGCAGACTTTGCCCCGATCTTCGCAAGTCAACCGGAGCCGAAGGGGCGCACCCAAAAGACGACCAGGACCACGTAAACGGCATAGACGACCGGGAAGACCAGCACCTGCCACCGCCGGAAGCCGGTTTCGCGCCCGCCCCACCAGAGAAGCGCCGCATAGAGCGCAGGCATAATCGCCACGAAGGCCAGGCTTACCCAGTACAAATGCAGATTACCGATCGGCATTGCGATGATCGTGAGCGGGATGAAGGCGATGGTCATTGTCGCCGCCATGTCGCCTATAACGTCGGTCACCGCCGCCGTGATCTGTCCCTTGCGGGCAAGGCTCCATGTGGCGAAAACCTCCGGCAGCGCCGCCACGGGCGCAGTGATGAACAAGCCGCCGACGATCTTCTGAATACCAAGGGCGCTCACGATCTGCTCGGTCGAGAAGACGATGAAATAAGCCCCGACCGCAAGCGCGGCCACGCCGCCGCCCGCGAACCATTGTTCGCGCCGGGTCCATTCGACTCCCTGCCCCTCCTCGCGACCGCGCAAAAGCGCCTGCGCGAGGTAAGCCAGATAGGCTAGAAGCAGAATCCAGCCGTCAACCGGCTGAAGGCCCCGCCACGGCGCCGGAAGAGTGAGCAGTGCGACCAAGGCCAGAATGCCGAGATAAGGCAGCGCCTGCACCGTGATCGCGCCGGGGTCCACGGGCAGGAAGTGCTCGCGCAGATCTCGTTCGTGATCGCCGTGCTCGTTGCCGAGTTCCTTCTTACGGGTGGCGAGATAGGCGGTGACCACGAGAATTGGCACAACTATGATGTTGGCGCCCAGCATGGCTCCCAGTCCAATATCGGCAACTCCGCGGATGGCGCTCGTGACGTTGATGCCGATCTCCGGGCTTGCGGTGGCAAGTCCGATAAACGAGCCTCCAGCGGCGACGGAGAAGCCCCACTGCCGCCGCAGCTTCTTTAGTGGGTCGGCCAGGTGTTCCGCCCCCCAATGCGCCAGCCATACGGCAGCAAGAAGAACTCCGGCCCAGACAGCAATCACGACTCACTCCGAGGTCTGACATTACTCATCATGAACCGGCTCTTCGGTATGGCCGGCAATCTCGCTGTATCGATCTGCAGATCCTGATCCGGCACGTCGTAATCGACAGTTGCCGCGAGAAACCCGCAGGAGACTTTCATAAGCTCAATCGTGATCCACTCGCCGGGGCAGCGGTGGTTGAGGGTGTGGTCGCCGCCTCCCTGCGGAATGAAATTGAAGGGACTGCCATCCCAATCCCGAAAGCGCTCCGGCCGGAACTCCTCCGGCGCATCCCAGGCTCGCGGATCGCGATTGGTGCCGTAGAGGTCCAGCATCACGCGCCGTCCCCGCGGAAACCGATATCCGTTCCATTCGAGATCACGCCTTGCGCGCGCCAGCACCGCGGGAAAGAACGGATAGAAACGCCGAACCTCCTGCACGAAGAACTCCAAACTCTCATCGTCGGTCCGAAGCTCCTGGCGACAGGCCGGAAAACGATGCAGAGCGTGCGCGGCGAATGTTATGAATACGGAGACGGCGACGGTCGGCCGCAAGATGTTCAGCAGTTCCACCGCGGCGACGCGTGGACTCAACAGCGCACCGTCCAGGTCCCGCCATGTGGCGATCACACGCGCCGCGCTGTCTTCCGGTGGGTTCAGGCGGCCGGCACGAACCTGCTCTATGACGTCCTCGATCCACCGCTCCGAGCCCTTGCGGGACAGGCGCGACCACCAGTGCCTCGGTCCGATCGCCCCCGCGTCGTCGAACAGCGCCGTCAGCTGTGTGGTGCGCCGACTCACCTCCGGTTCGGGCAGTGGAACGCCGGCCCATGCGCAAACGGCTTTCGTCAGGAGCTCTTGCACCTCATCATAAAGGACGACCCGGTCCATCGCTGCCCATTTCCGAGCGTAGACGCGCCACAGGCCGTCGACCAGCTCTCGCAAATGGTCGATCCGCTCGGGCGCCATGAGCGACATGAACATCTGCTTGCGGTGTCGGTGCGCTTCGCCGTCCATCCCCTGAACCCCGCCCCGTCCGAAGAGGGTCTTCTGGATCCGGCCCGGCGTAGCGCCCCGCCGGACGAACAGGTCCTGCCGATAGAACAGTTCGGCCGCCTCCGGCCCGGTCATGCAGATCGTCTTGCGGAGCAGGATTCGCGCGAGGAAGAGATCGGACCGGTAGCGTCGGCACCTTTTCGAGACAAACCCGTAGGGGTCCAGGAGCAGAGCGATCGTGCTATCGAGACTTCGGTCGGGCGGGATCCGAGGCACCGGCTATTCTCCAAACCTGACGGGAGGGGCCGGAGGTAGTCGCCTCTGAAGGACTGCTCCGCACCGTTCGCCACTGGTGCCTCCGTTGCAGGGCCGGCCTTTGCTTGCGGCGGTTTGCTCGCTCTCAAGCTTCCGCACGTCTTCTCTCGTCCTTCGCGCGAAAGCTGTCCAATATGAGCAGGGCGGCGCCACAGACCACCGCCACGTCGGCAAGGTTGAAGGCCGGCCAATGGTAGGCCCCCAGATGGAAATCGAGAAAGTCGGTGACCGCTTGAAAGCGCATCCGGTCAGCCACATTGCCCAGAGCGCCGCCGATGATCAGCCCAAGCGCTGCGCTGACCACCCGGCCTTGCGCTCGCCACAGCCAGACGGAAAGCCACGCCACAATGGCGAAGGCAAGCAGAACCAGAGCCCACCAAGGCACGATCCCGCTGAGCATCCCGAAACTGACACCGCGGTTTTCCACGAGGACGAGGTTCAGAACGGGGAGCAACTCGACGCCGTTCGCCAAGGCCGGCGAGCGAAGGGCGAAGGCCTTGCTGCCCTGGTCCAGAGCGAACGCCGCTACAGCGCAGGCTATGCCAACCCCGCGGACGTTCATGCAACCTCCCGCAGGTCGGCTCTCGCATCCCGGATGATCGACGATGACGAATGCAGGAACAGTCCGGCTATGATGGCCGCGACAACGAGATCGGGCCAGGCTGTCCCCGTCCAGGCGACCAGACCCGCCGCCACGACGACCGCCGCATTTCCTATGGCGTCGTTGCGTGAGAACAGCCAGACCGCTCGCACATTGGCGTCCCCGGTCCTGTGCGGCAGAAGCGGAAGAACTGCGACCACGTTGACGACGAGTGCGATCACGGCGAAGAGACCCATCAGCCCGGCTTCGGGCTGCTGCTGCACCAGCACGCGGTAGGCAGTGTTGGCGAGGACCCCGAGACCGAGCGCGCCAAGAAAAAGGCCTTGGATCATGGCGGAACGGGCGCGCCAGACCAGACTCCATCCGATCGCGAGCACCCCGAGGAACGTGATTAGGCCGTCACCGAGGAAATCGAGCGCATCGGCTTTCAGCGCCTGCGAGCTGGAGATGAACCCGCCGACCATCTCGATGACGCCGTAGCCGACATTCAGCAGAATGACGATCCACAGTGCTCGCCTGTAAGCTGGCGTGATGTGGCTCAAGTCCTTCGGGAGATCGTCGAGGTCGCCTTCGTGATCGACATTGAGGCCGTCCAGACGGTCCAGCCGGTAGCCGATCCCCGCAACGGCGCGCTCCACTTCCGGCAGCTGCACGCCCGGATCGGACACATGCAGCGTCATGACCTGCGTTGCGGTCGAGACCTTCACTGCCTCCACGCCGACCGATCGAACCGCTTTCTCGATCTTTGCGGCGCAGGAGGGGCAGTCCATCCCTGTGACGCGATACCGGGCCATCTCTTCGGCATTGTGGATCAGGTCTGGGCTGCTCATTAGACTCTTCCTATCATTGGCACGATAAGGTATCACTGAGGGCTGATATGTCTAGTGTAGAAATCCAATCCGGGGATAGGGAAGACTCCGAGGTCTGCCTGAAGCGGGCCAAGCTTCTTAGGGGCTTCGCCGATTCCTCCCGACTGGCAATTCTTCAGGCGCTGAGGGACGGTCCTCTGTCGGTGGGGGAGATCGTCAGAGCGACAGGTCTCTCGCAACCCAACGCGTCGAACCACCTACGCTGCCTGAGCGAATGCGGTCTGGCGGTGGGAGAGCAACGGGGACGCCACGTCCATTACCGCTTGACTGACCCGCGGATTTCCCAGCTGCTTGAGCTCCTGGACGAAGTACTGACCGGCGTGGCGACTGGGGTTGAGAATTGCCAGAACTACTAGCCCGCAAGTACATATGCTGCCCGCTCGTTCAGCCGATCCGCGCAAGGACCGGGAAGGCGTCCAGGAGCCAGTAGGCCAGTGCACTTAGCCGACCAGTCACCATGGCCAGCCCCATCAGAATCATGACGCCTCCCGCAGCCTGATTCAGGCGGCGACCCCAACGACCAATGCCCCGCAGCTTGCCGGCAATGGCGTCGGTGAAGCCCGCAACAATGAGAAATGGGATGCCGAGACCCGCCGAATAGAACGAGAGCAGAGTGATCCCGTCGGCGACGGTTGAACTGGCTGCGCTGGCCGTGAGAATGGCGCCTAGGATCGGACCAATGCACGGCGTCCAGCCGAACCCGAAGGCAAGCCCGAGGACGTAAGAGGAGACCGGTTTCCCGCCCGGGAGGTCGAGATGGAAGCGCATATCCCGTTCCATGGCCGAGAAGCGCGCAGCTCCGATCATGAACAATCCAAACAGGATCACAATCCCACCACCGATGATGTTGAGCTCGTAGCGCCAGCGCAGCAGCGCCTGACCGAGCGCCGTGGCGGAGGCGCCGAGTGCAATGAAGATCGTGGAGAAGCCGAGGACAAAGCAGAGGCTGAGCCACACCGCCTGCCTCCTCGACGGCGCCTTCTTGCCGGAGACCGTTCGCCCGGCGACGTAGGAGACGTAGCCGGGAACGAGCGGCAGGACGCAAGGCGACAAGAAGGAGATCGCGCCCGCCAGCAGTGCTGCCGAAACCCCAAGGAGGGAAAGGTCGACCATCATGCGCCCGGCCGCAGTCCGAGAGCGCCTCGCGGGAGCCGCAGGGCCGCAAGGTAGGCGAAGGTGGGAACGATCACCCACTGCAACAGCGGCGTGAGACCCGCGTCGAGGATCGGAACGACCGGCATGATCTCCCGATAGGCCCAGGCCGCTCGAACGACGATGTTCAGCCATTCGCTGAAGACCGTGTAGGCGACGCCGAACGCCACAGCCACGACCAGGACCCGGCGTACCCGTTCGAAAGGCCACGTCGCATCCCCAACCAGGAAGAGCGACAAGAGCATCGTGCTCATGGCGATGAGAATGTCCCCACCCGTGCAATGCACGATCGCGAAGGCGATCTCGCCCCAGGTTCCCTCCAGCCAGATGGTGTAGAGGGGGATGTGGCCGATCTCCCAGACCAGATGTGCGACGGCCGAGAACAGCACGTATCTCCGGAGAACCAGGAGCCAGTCTGGTGCGGATGCTCCGTGAATGGCCGCGCTCGTCATCTGACCAGCCCCAGGACACGATCCAGAAGACCCGGCTCGGGCGGGCGGGCGTTGCTCAAGCCATTGATGTAGAGGACCATGTTCACATAGCCGAACTCCTCACCGTGGAAGATGCCGGCGTGACGCCCGCCGCGGTCGAGAACATGGGCCTCGGGGCTGATCTCTTCGCGCGAGGAAAGCTCGGCAAAGCGTGTCGCCAGGGAAGCGGCTGTGGCGCCGTTGGACGGGTCTACGGTGATGAGGTTTGACGCGGCCGGCTTCTCGCCGCCGTCGCCGCCCTCGGTAACCGCAACGAACGAAACCATGTCGCGCATCGGTGTGACGTTCACCGCCTCCCGGACCTGAGCGAGCAGCGCCTGCTGCGCGGCGCAGGGATCCCCGCAGCCTTCGGGCACGAAGCTCAGGACCACGATCTGATCCGAGAGACCGCCGAGATCGAACGGTTCGCCGGAACCATCGACGACGTCGAGTTCCGGCGGACGCCGGACATCCGTGGCTTCGAAAGCAGGCTCCTTCTCCGCCACGGCTTCGTCGAGCCGGTCTTCCGGATGGTTGGCCAGGGCCGGCCCGGCAAGAAGCAGCACCACGAGGAAGATTACTGATTTCATGGCCGTTCCTCCGTGGGGCCCATCGCGCCGGGGCCGAGGACCGGGACGTCCACCGTCACCTCGCCTGCGCCTTCGAAGACCAGCGTCATGGGGAAGCTCTCCCCCTCCTCGAGCTTCCGCGAGAGGTCCATCAGCATCAGGTGCGAGTCGCCTAGGGCGAGCGTCACTGGTGTACCGGGGGAAACGTCCAGATCTACGATGTGCACCATGCGGGTGACGCCCGCAGAATCGGTCTCGACTCCGTGGAGCATCACGTGTCCGGCCACCGGGCTCGTCACTTCTAGCAACCGATCGGGCTCATCGCTGGTCAAGGTGAGGTAGGCGGCGCCTGGCCGCGAGGCGAGAACGCTGGCGCGGGCCCAAGCGTCGGTGACAATGATCTCGGCCTGCGCTGCCAGCGGCCAGGCGAAGGTAAGGAGGGATGCGGTGAGCAACTTCATTCCTGCTGTTCTTCCTTTTCGATCTGCATGAGGATTTCCTTGGCGACGGCTTCAGGCGGCTGGTCGCGTTCCTGAAAGACAGCCTCGAACCGCCCGTCTGGATCCATCAAGTAGATGTGGCCGGCATGCGCCATCATGTAGCCGTCGGGCGCGGTCTTCTCCTCGACCCGCTCGTACCAGGTTCGGAAGGCTTGCGCCGCCTCGGCCACCTGCGCCTCGGTCCCGGTCAGGCCGACAAGGCGGGGATGGAAGGCGGAGACGTATTCGGCCATCACCGGAACCGTGTCGCGCACCGGATCGACGGTGATGAAGAGCGGCGCCAAACGGTCTGCCTGAGGGCCAAGCAGATCAAGCACGCTTGCCATGTAGGCCAGCGTCGTCGGGCAAATGTCCGGGCAGTGGGTGAAGCCGAAGAATACAAGCTGCCATCTTCCGGCGAAGTCGGCCTCCGTCACGGCACGGCCGGTATGTTCCATCAGCGCGAACTCCGAGCGGATGTCCGCTTCTCCGACAGAAGTCGCTCGGGGTGCTGGCGGCGCCATGTACGTGCGCACCGTCAGCGCGCCGCCTGCCAGGAGCAGGAGAGCAGCCGCGCCGGCCCAGAGCGCCAGCCGGACGTGCCGGAGAGTTTGCGTGGTGGGTTTTGAAATCATTGTCCAACTCGGGATGGTCCGCCCGGGCCGGAACCCGGGCGGAGTGGTGTCAGCCGTCCTGCGGCTCGGCTTCCGGGGCCTGCATCTGGTCGGTCTTGGCCTGCATCATCTCGGTGCAGGCCTCCATCATCGGTCCCATTTTCTGCATCATCTCCATCATCGGCATCATGCCCTCCATACCGGACATATTCCCGCCCATCATGTTTCCGGGCGCGGCGTCCTGGTTCTGCATCATCTGATCGGATGGCTGGTCCCCGGCCTCCTGAGCGAGGGCGGCCGTGGTCAGGAGCGCCGCCAGAGCGGTCGCGGCAAAGCCGAGCTTGCGTGTGGTATTCATTGTCGTCTCCTTCAGGGTTTTGGGTTCAGTTCTTCGTCGGGTCCGGCTCTCCGGCCGGATTGCTCTTGCTCGCGCAAGATTTCGAGCCGCCCATCATGCAGAGCCCCAGCCCGCACATCACGGCGCAAGGTGCGAGGCTCAGGATCAGCGGCGCCGCACCCACGGCGGTGAGCCAGCCCCAGTTGAAGGCGAGACCTGCGCCGATCAGCGCCATCGCGGCGAGCATCAGGCCTCGACGGCCTAGCGGCAGTCGCAACGGGACGGCCCGTCGTGTTGCAGGCATGGTTGTCGTCTCGGTCATGGCCTACTGGCTCCTTTCGTCGATGAGGGACTGGATTTGGGCGACGGCTCCAGGGCTGTCCCATTGGGCCGGGCCGGCAAGGCGACCGCGCTCGTGCCCCGCGCGGTCGATCAGGATCGTCGTCGGCAGCCCCACCACGGCGAAGGCAAGCATCGCGCGAATGTCCTCGGCGAGGTACATGTCGAGGTGACGAACGCCTATCTCTTCGTAGAAGCGGCGCACGGGCTCGAGTCCCGCCCGATCGATCGATAGCGGCACGACGTGGAAGTCCGGCCCCCCAAGGCGTGCTTGAAGCGCATCGAGCGTCGGCATCTCCTCGCGGCAGGGTGCGCACCAGGTGGCCCAGATGTTCAGGAGCACGACGCGCCCTTCGAAGTCCGCAAGCGTCAGCTCGTGCCCGTCTCCGTCCACGAAAGGCGGCGACAGGAGATCGCGCGGAGCTCCATGCAGGGGCATCGTTGGCCGTGCGGCCGCGGGAGTCGCCGCGAGGGCCATCATTCCAGCGAGGAGTTCGCGACGCCTCATGAGCCGCGCTCTGACTGCAACCGGCGCACGACCGGCAGGATGTCGTCCTCAAGCACGCGCCTGTCAAAGGGGCCGACGTGCTTGTAGGCGATGCGTCCTTCGGCATCGATCACGAAGGTCTCCGGTAAGCCGTAGACGCCCCAGTCGATGGCCACGCGTCCCGATCTGTCCGCCCCGATGCGAGTGAAGGGATCGCCGAGCTCTTCGAGAAAGGCCAGCGCCTCTTCGGGATCGTCCTTGTAGTTGATCCCGTAGATCGGGACGGTGCCTGCTTCGGCCAGTTCCACGAAAAGCGGGTTCTCCGTGCGGCAGGGAACGCACCACGATGCCCACACATTGACGAGGGAAACCTGGCCCTGCAGGTCAGCCGAGGACAGGCCATCGTGCCGCCCTTCGATGGGTGGGAGCGCAAACTCCGGGACCTGCTTTCCGATCAGCGTCGAGGGCAATCGCTCGTCGTTGTTCCAGAGGCCCCAGTAGAAGGCCGCGGCCAGCACGCCGAACACCGCCAGCGGCAAAAGCAGAACCAGCCGGCTCCCCCGATGTTGAGGCTCTTGCTCGACATCCTCGCTCATGATCCGCCCTCGTCGTTTGCGGTGACGTCCGCCTGAAAGGCACGCTGCCGGTCCGGCCATGTGCTCTTGATGAATGCGAGCACCGCCCGGATCTCCGCGTCCGTCAGCACGCCCTCGAAGGCGGGCATGTCGCTCTCGTAGCCGGGCACGACGCCGCCGACCCCGAGCTTCGTGATGGTGAAGAGCTGCCGGTCGGCATGGTGCCAGGTGTGTCCGGTCTCATCGTGCGGCGGAGCCGGCATGCGGCCGCTGTCAAGCCGGCGCTTCCAGTCCGGTTGACCCTCGAGATCGGCGCCGTGGCACGACGCACAGTTCGCAGCATAGAGGTCCTGCCCAAGGGCGATTTCGTCCGCCGTCACGGGCTCGCCGAGGAAGGTCAGGCCGTCCATGTGCGCCTCGCCACCCTGCTGTTGCGCAAGCGCGGCGATGGCCGCCAGGCCCGCAACAGCGGCGCCGAAAAGGAGGGTCGCTTTGCGCTTCATCGCGGCCCTCGCAGGTATTTCACCAGCGCCACGAGGCTGAGGACGAGGACTACAACGACCAGAAGCAGCACGAGCCCGCCGCCGATCATCATCGCGCCCATCATCGGCCCGTTCATCATTCCCATGCACTCACTCATCGGAATAGACGGTGACCCCGTCCTCGCCGAAGGCGTAGGTCTTCAGAGTGCCGGTCTTCCCGGGCGCCATGCCGGGCGCGTTCGCCGGCATTCCGGGGAGCGTGATGCCGGCAATCTCCGGACGCTCGGTGACCAGTCGCTCGATGATCTCCACCGGCACAAGCCCGCTGACGTAGTAGCCGTCGATCTCGGCCAGATGGCAGCCGAGGCCTTGCTCCGGCACCCCGGCCTGGACGGAGCGTCGGTCGAAGTTCGGGTCGTCGATGCGCGTCACCTGATAACCGTTCCCTTCGAGGTATTCGGCATAGGCGTCGCAGCAGCCACAGCTCGGGTCGCGCCAGATCGTGATCTGCTTGGAGGGCACGGTCTGTTCCGTGGCGGCAGCATCAGTGGTGGTCGTCCGGCCCGAATCCTGCGCCGAGGACAACGTGGCGAAGGCGATGCCACCCGCGACTGCGACGGCTGCAATCGAGGTGAATGCAAAAGCGTTCTTCATGGTGAACTCCTTCAGATGGCCGCGAGCGCGGACCAGGTGGCGCCGCCGTCGCGGCTCTGCTTCAGGCCGCCATCCAGCGCAGCGACGATGTGGTCGGGATCGACCGGGTGCACCGCCACCGCGACGGCGAACCCGCCCGCGAGGTGCGACCAGACAATGCCGCCGTCGCGTGACGTCCAGACGCCTGACGGCAGGGCGGCGTAAAGCGTTCCGGGCGCGGAAGGCGCGCTGGCCAGCGCATGGATCGGCTCGCCCGCCGGAAGCGGCGCCTCCGATGGCGGAGCATGACCGGAAACCAGAGCGTCCATCGCGTCGCCCGGCTGGACATCCTGCCAGCGGCAGAAGCAGTCGGGAACGCGCGAAAGCCCTGTGTCGGTGCCGGCGTAGATCCAAATTCCGCCCATGCCGGTAGCGAGATCAACCGAGGCGAGCGCCAGAAGGTCTCGCTCGATCTCATTGAGCCACGGGCGATCCATGGCGAGGCTCCAGCTTTGGCCGGCGTCCTCGCTCTTCCAGAGGCCGTCGCCCCGGACCGCTGCGTAGATCACATCAGGCTGCCCGGCCGCGATGGCCACAGCGTCGACTTCACCTTCGGAGAGCCCGCGGGAGCGGCTTTCCCAGCTGCGTCCGCCATCCTCAGACAGGGCGACGCCGCCAGATGCGAGACCGGCAATGATGCGGCCCGGCCGCTCGGGGTGCGTCGCGAGAGCCAGGACGGCGGCAGGGACCGGCAGCCCCGTCCATGAGCTTCCGCCATCATCGCTGCGGAGCAGGTCTGAACCCGCCGCAAGCAGAGCGTCACCGTCGAAGGCGAGCGCCACCATTGCTGGCCTCAGCGGTTCAGCGGCATGCAGAACCTTTGGTAGCGCCAACACGCCGACCGCAGTGCCGGAATATAGAAGGAAACTGCGACGTGTCAGCCTCGGATAAGTTGGGCCGGGCATGGTAACTCCTGATCAAACCCTTGGTCCTCCGCCGCGGCCGGAAGGCACGCGACACGGGAAAGGACTGCACTTCGGGGCGCATCCGCCGCCGAGGCGCTCGATGACGTGCCGGCTGCGCGCGTGCCGCCGGGCGTCAGATCAGATGAGGGTTCGAGGAGGGTGCTTGGCTGGGGGGCTAGAAAGGCCGCAGAAGTCCTGCGTCACCGCGGGCCCAAGCGCCTCACGTGGAGACGAAACGATGCCATACGCCTGCGGCGCAACCACAGCTGCGAAACTGCCGGCTCCGCAGACGAGGTCGCACGCGAGACCCATTTCGCCCGCGCCGGTGTCATCACAGGCGTCGCAGTCGGACATCGGCATCGCAGCATCACCGGAGGCGATCATGGCGGCAGCCATATCTGCCGAGCCCGCTGCATGCGCAACCGAACTCACCGCGAACACGGCGAGGACGGCAACGAGAATCAGGCGGGCTACGAACTTCATTCGAGTACTCTAATCTGTATTGAGCCCGGTTTCCACCGAGCGGTGTTCGCAATCGGGTGAATGGCTGGACTTTATCGGTCTTCGAATAGTTTGATCCATTCAGGCCGTTCCGGAACGTGCAAGGTCGTTCATGATAGGACAATCGGGACGGTCATCGCCCTGACAGCGCACAACAAGATCACGAAGAGTCGCGCTTAGTGCCTGCAACTCGACAATCTTTTGGTCGATGTGGGCAAGGTGCTTTTCCGCTAGCCGCTTGACGTCTGAACTCGATCGCTGGCGATCGTCGTAAAGGGACAAGAGCGTCCGGCATTCTTCGATAGTGAACCCGAGGGATCGAGCGCGAGCCAGGAAGGCCAGCTTGTGCAGGTCCAAAGATCCGAACTCTCGGTACCCATTCTCGCTGCGCGAATGCCGAACAAGCCCGATGTCTTCGTAGTACCGAATGGTCTTGGCTGGCAGGCCGCTCCGTTCCGACACATCCCCGATGTTCATGGCCGCGCCACCTCTCGTTCTGTCCCTAGACGAGCACATAGGGCTTCCACTTACTGGAAGGTCAAGCGAAGGGAAAAAAAGATTCAGAAGGCATCCCGACGAACCTTCAGGAGACGGCTCCGCCCTCTGGGCGTTTCTCGACTTGCGAAGACGACATGCTGAGCCCGGTGACATCCATCACACAATGTACCTGTCCCAACTTCCATAATGCTCCTTGCTGCGGCGCCCGCGGGGGAGGCTCAGCGGGATCAAGACAAGGCCAGAAGCCATCCCCAGAAGACTTCCCGCGATGCTTCCGCCGTCCAGAAAGAGCGGCGCGACGATCAGCCACAATCCAAAGAGAATGTTGAGAAGCCTCAGCGGACGCGCCACCTCGGCCCAAGCGATAACGGCAGTGGTCAGCACCAGCGCGCCTATGAGGTGATCGCTGTTCGCGAGCGCCGCTTCATTGTCGAAAATCGCCCGCGAGAGCATCAGGAAGGCTCCGATGCCGGCGCTAAGCCCCAAGGTCCAGGGCACGGTGACGCCGCGTGCGCTCTGCCGGAAGATCTCTGAGGGCTTCGCGTCGAAGCTCATTTCTCCGCCCGTGCGGCCGCCGGGCAGCGCGTCGCCCCGGAAGAAGGCGCGCCAGAAGGGCCGGCCGCGCCGCGTGTTCCAGATCATGAACTGGATCATGGCGACGATCTCATCCAGCGAGAAGGGAATCATGATCAGCATCGCCAGCGCAGCCATGAGGCAGATTGTGCAATAGGTCCCGATGGCGATTGGCTGGATGATGATGAAGTAGATGCTGACAACGCCGAGTGGCCCCACCACAATTCCGAAGAGCGCCACCATCCAGGGCATGGTGCGCCAGCGCAGGCGGCTTCCCATGGCGCCCATGAGGATCTCGAACATGTAGCTCATGGCGCCAAGCCCCCCGTCGGCTACTGGCCAAGCCTTCGAGACGTTGGAGGTGATGATGTATTCGGTGCCGTTGAGTGCCGAGGGCGAGGAGAAGAACGGTTCCCATACCCCGTCGATGTGGCCAAGCTGATAGGCCGTAAGGATGCGCGACAGGATGAAGCCCACCGCACCCAGTGCGATGATCGGAAGGCGCTGGACATATGTCGAGGGGCAGTAGGTCCAACCGGGAGGGATGTCGGTATTGTCCATCATGCCTTCGCGTGACATGCCGGGCATCATCGGGATCAGGATGGTCAGCGCGATTACCAGCGCGCCGATGAGCGTATGGTTGGCATAGACGGCCGCATCCGGCGTCCAGAAGATAAGCGGTGCGGCCAGAAGCCAGACGCCTAGCGCGGCATTCGCCCACTGCGCCCAGCCCATGCCGGGGCGGAGCGAAAGGGCGGCGAAGACCATGATGGCGAGTCCAGTGAAGACGTCGTTCCAGGCCGTCAGCCAGCTGCGCGTGGCGGCGGCCCAGAGGCCGCGATCTTCTGTCACGCGCAGCACGGCGGCGCTAAATTCGGTCTGGTCGAAGGTGCCGAAGACCGACGGCGCGGTGGCGAGCCAGAGCCCCAGCCCCATAACCAGCCAGTGTACCCAGAGCATCGAGAAATGCATCTGCCGCATGTGGGCCGTATGCTCGCGGTCGTTCGCATCCTGCTCGGCCGGGGGCGGCGCCTCGTCAGCCTCTTCCTCGGCGGCGGCCTTCTCGACCTTCGCCCCAGAGACGCGGGCAGCGTTCAGGCCGTTGCTGCGATACCAGTGGAAGGGGTCGTCCTTCAGCTTCTCGACGATGCGGGGGATGTCGTCGCGCAGGCTGTGCCGCGGCGTCCATCCGAGGTGCCCCTTGGCGGCCGTGAGGTCGAGTTCGTAATGATCGCTGGAGATGTCCACCATCCAGGCGCGGATGAAGGCGTTCTCGCCGAACACCCGGTTCTCGATCCAGGCTCCCAGCTTGGCCAGTCGCGGCGGAACGTTCCAGGTGATCCAGTCTTCGCCGTGCAGCTCCCGGCCGATCAGGCGCTGGAGCTCACCGAAGGGCACGGGCTTCTCCTCGCCCAGCAGCACCGGGAAAACGTCTGGCAGATCGGAGCGCCGATCGACGATCCGCTCCACGGCGTCGAGCAGATCCTCGAGATGCAGGAAGGCCTGTCCCCGTGCCAGATCTCCAGGATAAACCTTGCCGCTGAACCGTTGCTCGTGAATGCGGGCGATCTGATGGGCGAGGAAGGTCGAACGGCCGGCATCGTCGTAAACTCCCGCCGGCCGCATCAGCACGAGCTTTTCCTTGCCCCGCTCCGCGCGCAACATGGCTTCCGTGCGGATCTTCGAGGCGCGATAGGGCAGCTTCGCGTCGAAGGGGTGATCTTCGGCGATCGGCCGCCCCGGCTCGGTCGGGGCGTGGGCGAGCATGGTCGAGGCGAAGACGAACTGCTCCAGCTCGAACTCCTGAAGCCCCGCCAAAAGACGCTTGGTCCCCTCAACTGTCACCGCGTTGTAGGCGGGGCTTTCCTCCCCCGTCAGGTCGAAATAGGCGGCGAGGTGAATGCAGGCGGCGATGTGGTCGCCATAGGCGAGGCGCACGCGCGCAAGCGCCTTGTCCACGCTCGCCTGATCGGTGATGTCGAAACAGACGCATTCGGCCTGATGCGGCGGGTGGGGCGGCGAATGCCGGTCCAAACCGACGACCCGGTAGCGCTCATGCAGCCTCCGCACCACCGCAGAACCAAGGTACCCGCTCGAACCCGTGACGATGACGACCGGTTCGCCCTTGTCCTCCATCGATGCCTCCGCCAGCGGCTATTTCCGCAGGTACTTGATCAGTGCGGCGACTACGAGGATCAGCACCACCACTGCGATGAGCCAGAAAAGACCCATGCCGAACATCATACCGTCGCCCATCATGGCGTTGCCTCTTGCTTCATTTTAGATGCGCTCCGTGGCCAGTGCGGCCTCCAACCAGGTTCTATCGATCGTTGTGGGGCCGCCTGTGTAGTCTGGGGCGGCAGAGTGTCTAAACGGCCCTGCCGCTCCGTCAGCAGCAGCCCGACTTCCCCTGCGGCTTCGAAATCTCCTGCACGAGATCCGCCGTCTCCTGACCGCTGGCACCGCGAGCAACGTCCGCTTGGGCGACCATTCCGCAGCACTTTCCGTTCTCATCTGTAACGATTGCGCGCCTCACCTGGCGCTCCTCCATCTTATCGCAGCACGCCGACACGTCCTCCTCCGGAGTTGTGGTTAAGACGTCTGTGGACATGACCTCGGAGACCGGGGTGTCGCTTCCTTTCCCCTCTGCGACGGCGCCGCAGCAGATGTCGCGGTCGGTGACGATTCCCACCGGCTCCCCCGATTCGTTAAGAACCGGAAGCGAACCAACCGACTTCTCGGCCATGATTTTCGCGGCATCCCGGATCGTGTCGGCGCGGCCGCAGCAGGCGGGGTCGCGGCTCATGATTTCCTGAACTTGCATGGCTGTTCCTCCTTGATGACGAACCCCCAACGACTTAACTCCCGGCTTGTTCCGAGCCAGGGTCGTGAGCGCTCTGGACAGACCTATGCTGGGCCCGCGGATTACCCCGCGGCAAGCAGAGGAGCGATCACCCCGAGTTCTACTCGGACCTCTCCGCGCAACTGCGAAAGTTAGCGCCGACGAGAAGCCTCGCAGGCACCCGCTGGCAAGTTCAGGCGGCGCGGGGCAGGTCAATTTGCTAATGCCCTGCACACGAGCCCTTCGCAGACGAGCGTTTCGCAGACATCATGACGGCACTCCATCATTCAATTGTGCCCATGGAAAGAGCAACCAGAGCGATGCCTGACGCAACCCTTCGGCCGAAGGTCCGTTGCCGGCGACCGGTATCCTGCCTGCTCGACAAGATGTTCAATCTTCCCACCCCGCTGATTCAGGAATATCTGGAGGAACAGAAGGATCGCCAGTGCGGTGACGCCGTAGCGGAGCACCGTGCGCGCCCACGCCGATCCGGTAAGCGTCGCGACAAGTGCGCCGATCATCGCCGCCCCCGCTTCCAATCGTCGAGCCGAGCGTAGATCGTGACCGCGATCCCCCCGACAGCGACGGCGATGAACACCCAGCGCAGGGTGTCGAGATACGGCACTAGCGGCAGGATTGCGGATTGGGTCTCCGCCAGGACGCTCTGCGCGACCTCGACCCCAGCTGCGCCCAGCGTCGCCATGCCAGCCGCCCCTCCACCCTTCATGGTGCGGCTGTCGGCCAGCACTTCGCGCGCGGGCGGCGTTTCGGCTGCAAATGCGGTCGCCCGGACCGGGAACCGCTCGCCCCACTGGCGCGGGGGGCCGAGGTCGACGTGCATGAAGCCCGAGCGCGGGTAGAAGCCGAAGCCGAGGAACCCGACCGCCCGTGCCGCTGCCTCGAACGCCACCGGGTCGTGGTTCGCCATCGCGATGTCGAAGGCGGCGCCGTCGAGGTGCTTGGAGCGGGTCGCGCCACCGACGGCGCGGTTGTGCTCTGGGCTGCGATACGCGGAGCGGACGATCATCGGCTTGCCCAGCCGGTCACGCAACGCCTGCAGCTTGTCGAGCGCAGCTTCGTTGACCAGCAGCTTGCCGGTGCCCCGGCAGGCGATTTCGGCCGGGCTGAAATTCGGCCAGCGCCAGGTGCCCGCAGGCACATCGCGCCAATGGCGGTGGAAGGTCGTGGTCATGGGGGTCCTCCAAAATGAAAAACCCGCCTCAAAGGGCGGGTGCGGTCGGTCGAACGGGGCGGATGGCGCATGGTCTACGGGCTGCCGCCGAAGATCTTCAGCTTGATGGCGATGCCGGCGAGCAGCGCCAGCATCACGCCTGTGGTGATTATGCGGACGGCGGTCTGCATCGCGGTGCGGCGCACCAACCGGATGCAATCCACGAGGGAGCGCAGATCGCGGATGTCGAGCGCGGCCTCGTCGCCGTCGAGGCCGACGTCGGCCAGCGCGCGTTTCGCGCCTTCCTCGGCCGCGCGGGCCAGGATGGCCTCGAACTCGGCGTCTGGCATGCGCACGAAGCCCTCGGATCGGGGTGGGTTCATCAGATCCTCCTTCCGCCGCTCAGCCGACCTTGCAGCCCCAGAAGGACGTGTGATCGGCCGCGAAGTAGCCGTCCGCGACCCGGAAATACCCCTGCAGCTCGACGGTATCGCCGGCTGTGAGCGGCACCATGGTCTGCAGCCAGATCGCGGTGGCGAGTGAGACGTGGGTGGCGGAGATTTCGCCGAGGGAGCCGCGGATTTCGGTGGTGCCGTTCAGGACGAGCCGCCCACTCATCCGCGCCGTGGTGCTGGCATTAATCTTGTAGAGCAGCGTCGCGCCGAAGAGGTAAGTGCCGTCCACGGGCGCCACGAAATGGTTGTTCGCGGCGTCGAACGCGCCCTGATCGTTGTAGTCGGTGTTGTTGAGGCCGATCTTCGTCCAGGTCCCGACGCCGACGTAGTTGTCGTAGTTGGTATACGCCTTGAACCGGGGCAGCCGGGGCTGGTCGACGATGCCGGTGGCGTTGTCGACGCTGAGCCCGTCAAAAAAGGTGCTGCCGTCGGCGGAGACCGCGAGGCGAAAGCGGTCAGAGCCGAAGAGCCCCACCAGCGCCTTGGTCACGAAGCCGGTCTGCAGGGTCAGCCCAAGATCGTCGCCTGCCGCCTCCTTGTTCATGGTGTAGAACAGATCGCCGGTGCCGCCCTCGGCCACGGTCTTCGCCGTCCAGAGCGCGGCGTTGAGCTTGGCCGAGAACGGGTTCGAGGCATCCGCTGTCGTGCCGACACCCAGCAGCGCCATGTTCTGCAGCGCCGTTGGCGTCGTTCCAATCCAGGCTGCACCCTCGTAGACGAGCAGCAGGCCCTCGTCCTCGACCCACGCCCGCCAGCCGGTGCGCGGCGGAAGTCGCAGCCAGGCGCCATCGGTCCAGAGCGCGACGTTCAGATCCCAGCCCGCCCAGTCGCCCGTGGCGCCCGAGGCGACGATATAGCGGCCGCCATCGGCGGGGCTACCGGGCGGTGCCGTCAGGTCCCGGTCGAGCACCGAGAGCTGGACGAGCCCGTCGAGCAGCCGCAGCGCCTCGTTGTGGGTGACATGCTTCTGGGCCTGCGCCGCCAGGATGTAGGGCAGCAGGAGATGGGTCGTGGCGTCGGACATGGGGGCCTCAGAGTATCAGCGTGACAGATTTCGGCGCGCCCCGCCCCACGAGGGCGGAGAGCTGGAAGATGCGGATGTCGAGTGTGTCGCCGGGGCCAAGCGGCGCGCCCCAGTCGGCGGTCTGCTGGGCGGCCGTGTAGACCGCGCTGGTGGTGGCCGTGCTCAGCACGCGCTTCACAGTAGGGCCGTCGAGGATCTCGACCTCGTAGGCTTCCAGTTCCTCGCCGAGCGGCACCTCGAGCCCGCTCCAGCTGTCGGCGGAAAGCGTGCGGGATCGGCGCGTCCAGCGGATGGTCAGATCGCCGGGCGCGCGCGGCCTGCGCCACGGCTGCTCGACATGGGCGACCGAGAACGGCCGCAGCCCGACGCCCGCGGGCGTGAAGGCTTGCGCCACATAGGTCTCGTCGCTGACCGGGCGGCTCGCGGGGCCGATGCGCCAGTTCCACGGGATGCCGAGATCGGCCTCGGCGATCGGCAGGGACGCCAGCGCGGTGTCCAGCACGACGACCCGCGCGCCCGCATGTGCCGGGTTGCCCATGGCGCTTTCGGTGTCGCGCTGGCCGCGCAGCAAGCGGGTCAGACGATACCGACCCGGTGCCTGCAGTTCCGCCGAACGAGCCTGCACGATCTCCCAGACGCCCGACGCGCTCTCGATGGCCAGCGCGTTCGCCCCGCCGAACAGCGCCAGGTCGGTGACGCTCTCCAGCGTGCCGGTCAGCAGGTCGACGACCAGCGTATTGCCGAGGTCGAAGCGCGATGTCGGCCCCGCGAAGAAGTCCGAGACCAGCGCCCCGATCCGGGCGCGACTGCCGAACGTGGTCAGCAGTTCGAAGCCATCGGTCGAGGGGCTGCGGAACACCGCCATCTCGCCCGGCCACGGCATGGCATGCGCCGCGACAAACGGCCGATGCGCAGGCTGGTCCTCGGTCAGCTGCGGCAGGTCCATCAGCACCGCGTCCGGCGCGCCGAACACCACAGCCCGCGTCAGCGACGCCGCGCGGGGATCGCCGGGCGGCAGGTCGTAGGTCGCCCGGTCCTGGCGGACCGCCTCGATGCCCCGCGCCTCGGCATCGGCGATGGAAACGAGCCGCAGATCGACCAGCCGCCCGTCATGCTCCAGTTGGAGCGCGTCGGCCGGATCGAGCGCGAGCCGCGAGGGCGGCAGACGGAACGCCGCCGTCTCGCGCCCCACCCATGCCTCCATCAGCGCGCGGCGGCAGCGGCGTTCGGCTTCCTCGGGCGGCACCGCCATCGGGAAGCTTTCCGAGGCGATCCGCGTGGTGTCCACGGTGATGCGCCAGGCCTCGACGAGGGCCGCGTCGTAATCCTCGTCGGCGCGGGCGACCTGCCATTTCAGCGCCTGCGGCAGTTCGGTCTCCTGGCCGCGCGTCAGTTCCAGCACGTCGCCCTCGCGGGCCGCGACCAGATCGTCGGTCGCCAGGGTGGCGACGGACGCCCGGCCGCGCATGATGAAGCGGATCACGCCCTCGGTCTCGACGGCGTCGAAGCCGAAGTGGCGCGACAGCGTCGTGATCGAGGCGCGCGGGCTTTCCAGCGCGGTGATGGCGTAACCTTCAACCGCACCCCAGAGGCCGGTGACGTCGATGCTCGCCTCGGGTAGCCCGGCGCGCAGGCAGAGGTGCCGCACGAGGGCCGCCAGCGACACCGCGCCCAGCCGACCCGTCAGCCAGTGTCCGAGCCGCCAGTTCGCCCCGTCCGTCCAGACGTCGGTCAGTGCGGGAAAGAACGGATAGGGTCGCGCGTCCCAGGTCCAGGCGGCGCATTCAGACACATGCACCATGCGGCCGCCGTAGACCGAGGACAGCGGGTTGTTCGCCGGTGCGCCCCACCAGAGATAGGTCGCCTCGAGATAGGCGCGCTGGATGGCGTCATCGCGCCAGCCCCGCGAGAAGTGCGGCGTGAAGCTTTCGGACGACTTCGGGTCGAAGAAGACGTTGGGCTGGTTGGTGCCCCGATCGATGGCGGGGCATCCGAGCTCGGTGAACCAGATCGGCTTGGACTCCGGCTCCCACGCCGTCGGTGTGCCGCTCTCCACCCCACCGGGGCGATTATAGTGCGGGTTCGACCACCAGGCGCGCAGATCCTTGTAGCGGAAGACCCACGGCTTGGCCGCCGCGCCGTCGGTGATCGGGGTGCGGACCTGCGCGGTGCGATCCGCCGCGCTGGCGTAGAACCAGTCGAAGCCTTCGCCGCCGACGATGTTCGCCTGCAGGTAGGCCCGGTCGTAGATCGCGGGCCAGCCCTCGGCCGCGTCCGCATGCTCGAAGCCGTCGCGCCAGTCCGAGAGCGGCATGTAGTTGTCGATGCCAATGAGGTCGATCTCCGGATCGGCCCAGAGCGGGTCGAGATGGAAGAACACGTCGCCCGAGCCGTCGCCCGGCTGGTGCCCGAAATACTCCGACCAGTCCGCAGCATAGCCGATCTTCGTCCCGGCCCCGAGGATCGAGCGCACATCCGCGAGCAGGTCCCGATAGGCCTGCACCGCCGGATAGGTGGACGCGCCCGAGCGGATCGTCGTCAGCCCCGGCATCTCGGTGCCGATCAGGAAGGCGTCGAGCCCGCCCGCCGCCGCGCAGAGATGGGCGTAGTGCAGCACCATACGGCGCAGGCCCCAGTCGCCGGGCGTGCCTGTCCACGAAACCGACTCTCCCGAGACGCTGAAGCTGGCGGGCGTGGCCGCGCCGAACAGCGCCGCGACTTGGCTTGCGGCTGTGGCTGTCTTGTCCACGGTTCCGGCGAAACCTGCTGCGGGAGAACAGCTGATCCGGCCCCGCCAGGGGAACGCAGGCTGGCCCGTCTCGGCCGCGTTGTCGGAATACGGGTTCGGCAGGCTGTTGCCGGGCGGCACGTCCATCAGGATGAACGGATAGAAGGTCACGCGCAGCCCGCGCGCCTTCATCTCCTGGATCGCCTGAACGACGGCGAAGTCCGACGGCGTGCCGCCGTAGACCGGGCGATCCTGATCGTCACGGCTGACGAGGAAGGCGTTGGCGCGGCTCACGCCATTCACCGACCAGCTGGCGGGCGTGGTCGATTTGGCCGACACTTCGACGCCCGGCCGGACCCTGCAGGAGCCTGCCCGCAGGTCGTCGCCGAACCACGCCACCACGAGGCTGACGCTCTCGACCGCCGGGGCCATCGCCTGCAGCCGGTCGAGGGACTCCACCATGTCGGTGGAGTCGGCCAGCGCGTTCAGGTTCTCGGGTACCGTCGCGCCGCCATCGGTCTTGCGGATCGCCTGCGTCGCATAGGTGAACTCGCCGGAGGCCGGGATCATGGTGACGGCGCGGGTCAGCCCCTCGGCGGTGTCGGGATCGGCGAGCGGGCGGAACACCTCGAAGGAGAGTTGCGGCAGGCGGTTGCCATAGGTGGAAAGCGCCAGTTCCTCGAAGACCACATAGGCGGTGCCGCGATAGGCGGGCGTGTTGGCCGTGCCCATCTTCGCGGCGATGAACGGATCGGCAGACTGCGCCTCGTCGCCGGGATACCAGCGCCAGGTGACGCCGGAGAGGTCCATTGGCTTGCCGTCGGCCCAGATGCGGCCGATCCCGGTGATCGGCCCCTCGCACAATGCGACCGCGAAGCTGGCGTAGTAGAGATACTCGGTGGTCTTGACCTTGCCGCCGCCACCGCCCTTGCCGCCGCCCTGCGTGGTGGTCTTTGTCTCCTCGCGGAAATCGGTCGCCCAGATGATGTTGCCGCCCATGCGCATGCGCCCGTAGAGCCGCGGGATGACCGCGCCTTCGGTGGCGGAGGTGATGCGCAGCGTGTCGAGCCGCGCGCCCTCGATGCGCTGGGTGGGCGCCAGCGACGAGATGATCCAGCTGTCGACGACCGAGCCGATGGTCGAGCCGATGAAGCCGCCGATGGTCGCGGCGCTGACGCCGAGGATCGCGCCGCCGATGCTGCCGCCAATGGCGGCGCCAGCGGCACCGAGAACAAGCGTTGCCATGTCGGGGTCTCAGCGTTGCGGGAACAGGAAGGCGAAGGCGATGCGCCGCCGCCAGGATTGGGTGAGCGGTTCCTCGATCACGCCGAGCCGCTCGTAGGCGTGGAGGAAGCTGTCGGGCCCGGTCAGGATCCCGACATGCTTGGCAATGGCGCGGGGCTTCATGCGGAACAGCACCAGCGCGCCGGGATCGGCCTCGGCGGGCAGCAACTCAATCAGCATCCGCCGCGCGCCTTCGGCCAGCACCTCGCGCGGGCCGGTCTCGCCCCAGTCCCGGCTGTAGGGCGAGATCGGGAACGGTTCGGGGCCGACGATCTCGCGCCAGACGCCCCGCGCAAGCCCGAGGCAATCGCAGCCGACGCCGCGGAGGCTGGCCTGGTCGTGATACGGCGTGCCGAGCCAGGAGCGCGCGATGGCGATGACGCGGGTGGGATCGGCCAGTGCGAGGGGTTGCGTCACAGCACGCCTCCCTCGTGGCCGCCATCTTTGGTGGCATAGCGCAGCACGGCGTCCTGGCCGGGGATGTGCGGGAAGCCGCGGAAGTTGACGGTGTTGGCGAACTTCGCGCCGCAGGTCTCCATGCGCTTGTCGCAACCCGCGCGGATGGTGAAGGCGTCGCCCTCGGCGATGGCGCGCACTGGCGCCTCGAGCAGGGTCAGGATCGCGACGCCGTCCGTGACGTCATGTCCCAGCACCTCCGTGCGCCGCCCGGCATTCGCGCCGCTCGTCCAGTCCAGCGTGCCGAAGGTGAACCAGCCGGACGTGAATGTGCCCAGCCCCGAGGCGGTGAAGGCCCGGTCGCGCAAAATGTCAATCACCGCGCCCGTGCCCTTGAAGGCCGTATCCTCCAGATCGACGCCGCAGCGCGCGTCCCCGAGCGCGGCATCGCAGGTCGCCTGGAAGGTTCGCCCGACCGTCTGGCCCAGCACATGGGCGAGCGAGCGGACTTCGGCAACGAAGGCGAGCCGCCCGCGCCGGATCTGACCGATGGCGCCGCGCCGCATCAGCACGCGCTGGCTCGTGTCGGCCCAGTTCACCCGCCAGACCTCTACCTCGGCGTTGTCCCAGCGGCCGTCGAGAATGTCGGTCTCGGTGATCCGGTCGGAGGTCAGGACGCCTTCCGCGTCCTGCGCATCGACCGACAGGTCCGATCCCGAGCGAACCTCTGAGGCGGTCAGCCCGCTCTCGGGCTCGAAGTCGGTGCCGTCGAAGGCGAGCGCCCGGTCGTGGTCGGTGAAGCCGAAGGTGACGCCGTCGGCCCGGGTGATCCGCCAGCACCAGGCGAGCGTCGTCGTGCCCTCGTCGAGATGGGCCTGCAGCGCGGGCGAGAGGGATTTCATCGGCGCAGTTCCAGAAGCGGAATGGAGGTGATCGAGCCGAGCCGCTCGAGGTCGAGCGTCACGTCGAGCGCATCGGTGTCGAAGCGGACCGGCACGTCGAACTCGAAGCCCGCGGTGATGGCGGCGCCAGCGCCCGGCGCGACGCTGAAGGTGACGACACCGGTGGTGGTGTCGACCGACCAGCCGGAGGGCTGCTCGACGCCCGACAGCGCGATGCGCACGCTGCCCGCCACCGGCTTCGCGATGGCGCGCGTCCAGGACTGCGCGCCCGAGGCGTAGCGCTTGACGAGCTGGAAGGCGGTCGTCGCGCCGTCGCCCGTGCCGATTGCCTGGTCGGCCGGACCCGGCGTTAGCGACGGCAGGCAGGACTTGTGGTCGCCCCAATCCTTGAAGCGGAAGCCGTGGAGCCGGCCGTTGCGCGCCTCGAAGAAGGCGACAACAGCGGCGAGATCGTCGGCGCGGCGGATGCCGTAGGCGACGTCATAGCGGCGGCGCGAATTGGCCCAGCTGGCGTTGCGCTCCTCGTCGCCCGAGGCGAGCTCGACGATCTGGGTGCGCCGCTCCGGCCCGCCGCGGGCGCCACGGCTGATGTCGTCCGGAAACCGGACCTCGTGAAACGCCATCAGAGTCCCCTCCGGCCCAGCGACACCGCGCGGGCGATGTCGGCCGCGACCTGCGTGCGAGACTGGCGGAAGCTCTCGGCGTCGCGCGCATGGATGTGGACGGTGACGCCGGACGCTGCGCCAAAGCCTTGCGCCTCACGGCGCGAGAGCACCCGCTCGCCCCGCTGCAGGATCGCCGGGACCTCGTCATGTCGCAGCCCGACCGCACCGCCGGAATGCATCCGAGGCGCCCCCGCGAAGGCGAGCGCTGGCACCATGCGCGCCGGCGCGGGAGCGCCGACGATGCCACCGCCATGCAGCACGTTGGCAAACACGCCACCGGCTCGGCCGAGAATGCCGCCGAGCGCATTCGAGAGCGGGCCGAGGATGAAGCGGCGCGCGCCGAGCTTGGCGAGGTCGGCAATGAGCGAGGTGACGAGATCACGGACGTTCAGCTTGCCCGTCTTTACGAACTCGCCGACCGCGTTCTCGGCCGACTGGAAGGCGCTGACCAGGCTCTGGCCGATGTCGCCGCCGATCTCGCGGGCCTTGCTGGCGTAGTCAGACAGCGCCGCCGTGACCGCCTGCCAACCGGTAACTGCCGACTCGGTCGCCGGCTCGGCGGCCGCCGCAGCCGCTGTCGTGGCAGCACCAGTTTCCGTGGCGGCGCTCCCGGCGCCGTCCAGCGCCGTTTCGAACCGTTCCGCAGCCTGCGTCGCCTCCCTCAGCGGGTCGGCACCGACGTCATCGCCGCCGCGCATGGCATCGCGCAGCGCCTGCATGGCCGGGCCGACGCCGTCAAAGGCGGAGGCGCGCGTGGCGGCCGCCTGTCGGCGGTACGCCTCGGCCGAGGCGCCGGCATTGCTGGCGGCGTGCCCGAGCATCGACGCGTAGCTCTCGGCCCCGAACCAGTCGATCCTTGTGTCCGCGCCGATCTGTTCGGCCGCGGCGTTGAAGGTCGGGCCGATCTGCCCCAGGAAATCGGCCCACTTCCGTGACAGGAAGGCCATCAGGCGCAGCCAGATCGCCTCGACGTCGGCCCGGACCGCACGGAAGTCGTCGACGAACGAGCCGACCGTGATCTTGATCCCGTCCCAGACGGCTATTGCCACGGCGCCCATGAGTTCGAGTGCATTCCCGAACCCGCCCGCGCCGCGCACCAGCTGGCCGAACTGGTAGATCAGCTCTCCCGCGCCGACGATCAGCGCGCCGATGCCGGTGCGGATGAGCGCCCCACGCAGGACGACCAGCGCCGTGGCGAGACCACGGACGGAAAGAGCAGCAGCGGCCATGCCGGCGACCCAGCGTCCCGCGAGGAAGGCCGCGAAGGTGGCGGCATAGGTCGTCAGGCGGCCGATGTTTTCGAAGAGCCCGCGGATCGCGATGCCGAGCGGCCCGGTGCGGCTGGCCACCGCCGCCATGGCGTTGGCGACAGCTTCCAGTGCGGGGGCCGCGGCGACCGCCAGCTGGTTCGAGAGCCCGCGCCAGATCAGCCCGAGCCGGGAGATCGCGTCGTTGGTCCGCTCGATCTGGTCAGCGTCCTGCTCGGAGACGACGACCCCGAAGGCAAGCACGTCCTCGGTCGCCTGGCGCAGCGTCGCGGTGTCGATCCGCGACATGGCGATCGAGCCTTCCTCGCCGAAGAGCTGGCCCGCTACTGCAGCGCGCTCGGCGGCAGGCACGAAGCTCTCGATGGCGGCGTTGATCGCACCCACACGCTGGTCCAGCGGCAGCGCGATCAGCTCGTTGGCAGAGAGCCCCAGCCGATCGAGCGCGTCGGCAGCCGGGCCAGTCCCGGCGGCCGCCTGGCTGAGACGGCGCGTCAAATCCTTGGTGGCCTGCTCGATGCCGGACATCGACACGCCTGCCAGCTCGCCCGCACGCTCGAGCGTCTGGATCGAGGCGACGGTGGTCCCGAGGGACTGCGCGAGCTTGGCCTGCGCATCGACCGTCTGCAGCCCGGAGCGGATCATGGCGACGCCTGCGGCCGTGGCGGCGGCGACAGCCGCGGCGGCTGCCACGCGGACCCGACGCGCGAAGCCTGCGAGCCGTGCGTTGGCCGCCTCCATCTCGCGGCTGAGACGGCCGAAGCCACGCTTGCCGGCTTCGCCCACGCCTTCCAGCTCGGCGCGCACCTGACGGCCGCCGACCGCAGCGAGGCGAACGCTGACGCGTTTTTCAGCCATTAAGGCGTTCCATCTGTTCGTTGAGTTTGGCGACCATCACCGCTTCGATGACGGGCAGAAGTTCGGCCATGGCGAGGGGCGGCACGCCGAGCGCGTTCCCGAGCGCGAGCGCTGCGGTCAGATCCCAGCCGATCACTGCGCCGGGAAGCACACGGAGCTGCCCCCCGAGGCGGCCGACCAGGTCCCAGACCTGCCAACCCTCCGGAGTTTCCGGACGGTTCAGCCGCGCCGGGCAGTCCGGGCAGATTTGCGTGCAGGCGTCGCAGTATCGCTCGCCCCCGCCGAAGGACCATTCGGCGAGAGCGCGGAGGCGTTTTTTTCCTGTTCCAGCAGCAGCCCCTTCGAGACGTAGGTCAGCTGGAACGCCTCGAAGATCGGCCAGACGTCGAGCAGCGCGTCGATGGCCTCTGGGCTCGGGTCGATGGCGTTGCCGTCGGCGTCGCCGATGCCCTCCCAGGCGAGCACCGCCCGCCGCGCGAGAGCCTTGGCGAAGGCGACCGCGCGCTCCTCGTCGGACGCCTCCTCGGGCACCGCCTCGACGGCCTGATCGCTGCGTGTCGCCACCATCAGCGCGGTGGTCAGCGGGCGCAGCTGCACCCGGACACCGGGGGCGAGATCATGCCAGCGAGGCGCGTTCGTCAGGTCGAGCGTCAGCATTCTCAGTACACCTCGATGTCGTTGATCAGGGTTGCGGTACACATCCGGCCGACGACGCTGTCGCGCGCCGCCTGCCAGTCGAAGGTCGCCTGCACCCCCTGCGGCCCGGAAATCTCGATCCGCGGGCGCGGCAGGTAGACGGCGTGCACGGTGAAGGTGAAGCTCTCGCCGGACGGCAGGACGTAGGCGAATTCCATCTCGCAGGCCTCGCCGTTGATCGCCTGCGTCACCAGCGTCTGGTCGGCGAAGCGGACCTCGATCCGGCCGGTAAGCGCGGCGATGGACGGGTCCGCGCCGTCGATGCGGCCGTCGGAGCGGATGGTCTCGATGCGGTCGAGGTTGTTGGCATAGGTGATCTCGGCGGAGACGACGTTGCCGAGCGCGCTCCCGTTTCGCGTGATCGATCCGTTGAAATGGCCGAAGCGCTTCAGCTCGAGCGCGGCGGGTGTCCCTGCGCTGGTGGTCGTGCCCACCGTCTCGCCCTGTGCCACCAGCCGCGCCGTTGCCGTCAGCAGGCCCGATCGCTGCATCTGCCAGGTGATCTGGTCGAGGACGCATCCCGAGTACATCGCATAGCGCGGCACCTCCGGCATGCCGGTCTCGATCGACATGCTGGGCAGCACCCAGGACCCCGACTGGAACTCGTGGGTGTACGGGGCCTCCGCGCCGGTGGTCGTGGGCGCGCCGAACGCCGCCTTCAGCCAGAAGCCGAAGGCCTCGGCGTCGAGCGGCACGACGACATCGCCGTCCGCCGTGACCGCATCCTTGATCGGCGCCAGCGGATCGCGGCCGTAACCGAGCAACTCCGAGTTCAGCAGCGGCTGCTCGGCGCCGAGCGAGGTGCTGGCGAAGGGCATGCGGGTGAAGCCGCTGGCGGGCGGGGTTCCATAGGTCGTCTCGAACGCAAGCGCCATCAGCGCCCGCGCCCC
>TARA_R110000824_G_scaffold123219_1_pt1 | contig 51223 bp, 62 predicted proteins | sample TARA_R110000824 | Tara Oceans TARA_R110000824 (sample SAMEA4397747) | marine metagenome | biome: Polar Biome; feature: [MES] marine water layer (ENVO:01000295) within the mesopelagic zone...; material: water (ENVO:00002006), including particulate matter (ENVO:01000060) such...
AGTATTGTCGCCATTACCTCGGCTGTTTCGGCTATATCAGGTCTTTTCGAGCAAGTTGAAAATGGGACAAAAAATGTACAGACGCTTCTTGGTCAGCTTGGAGCGATTTCTTCTGGCATTGATAAATATGAAATTGAAAGACGCAACTCTCTTACAGCGCCTTTAGATGGTGAAGCGGCTATGCGGCTGGCTGGGCAAAAAGCTCGCCTTGAAAGATACCATGATAATTTAAAATTACTTTCCAGTATGAACTCAGAGGCGGCTCGCGTCATTGATGTCTACTTTGAAGAGCTAGAGGCTCAAAAGCAGCGCCATCGTCAGAGCGTGAAAGAAGCGATTGAAAAGCAAAAAAGAAGACGGCAAATGCTTAAAGACGTAAGCCAGTATGGCATTTTAATCATCTTAGCTGTAACTATTGCAGTTGTAACTGTTACGTTAATTATAAAATTATTTGGAAAGGGGCTTTAATATGGATGTAGGAGCATCAACACCCACTAATCAAGTTGCTTGGAGGCAAGTAGCAGAACAAAAGTATCAAAGTTTAGTAGAAAACTTGCAAGTTAAAGAGCGTAGGCAAAGAGTAGAACAGCTAGAAACTACACTGTATATTGCTAAAAACAATAAAGTACAAATGGAAAGCGTTAGAAGAGACAACTTTATTAATTTTATGGTGTGACAAATGCCTCCTGCAAAGAAAAAAACTAAATCAAAAGTAAATGAAGCCGGTAACTATACAAAGCCTACTATGAGAGAGACTCTTTTTAAGAAAATTAAGGCTGGATCTAAAGGTGGAAAACCGGGGCAATGGTCTGCTCGTAAGGCTCAAATGCTTGCTAAACAATACAAAGACAAGGGCGGAGGTTACAAAAACTAATGGCTTTAAAGAAGTCTCAAAAATCTTTAAAGAAATGGACTAAGCAAAAATGGAGAACCCCAAGCGGAAAAAAGTCTTCAGAAACCGGAGAGGTTTATGCTCCATCAGCGACTATAAAGAAGCTTAAATCAACATCAAAAGGTAAAAAGAAGCTTGCTGCTGCTAACAAAAAGAAAAGAGAGGCTACTGCAAAAGGAAAGCAACACGCAAAACATGGCTTGCATAAAGGGAAAAAACGATAATGCCTTCTAAGAAAGATCCAAGATTGGCTAGAGCGGGTGTAGCTGGATTTAATAAACCTAAGCGAACTCCTAATCATCCTAAAAAGTCTCACGTTGTTGTAGCTAAAGAAGGCGATAAGGTAAAAACAATTCGGTTTGGGCAGCAGGGTGTTAAGACCAATCAAACAGTTGGGCAACGTAAAGCGTTTAAATCAAGGCATGGTAAAAACATTAAGAAAGGGAAGATGTCAGCGGCATACTGGGCAGATAAGGTAAAGTGGAGTCCTAGTAAAACTAAATCTCCATCTAAGAAATGGAAGAAAGGATCGTAACATGGGGTTAAAATTAAGTGCGGGGCTGGGGCTGGCACTTCTAGTTTTATCAGGAGCGTTTAAACTTTACTACGATAAATCACAAGCAGAAATAGAAAGCTTCCATTTACGTCTTGAGCAGTCAATACAGAATCAAAAAACGCTTGAAGGTACTGTTGATCAACAAAATAAAAATCTAAAACAAGCTGTTGAAAATCAAGAACTTATGGTTGCTCAGGTTGAAAAGCTTACTAAAGAAAATATGGTTGCTCAGAACGAGGTAACCGATATCAGAAAAAAGTTCTCAAAGCATTCTATGGATGTATTGTCCATCAGAAAGCCAAAATTAATAGAGGGTATTATCAATCGCGGTACGAAGGCAGTGCTAAATGACCTCAAAGTTATTACCGATGAAACACAATTTGATGAAGATATTAATATTCCTACTCCTACTGCTGGTTAGCGGATGTTCAGTTCTTGGGTCAAGCCAAGACATTCCTGAAGTTAAGCCAATAGAGGTAATTACTGTTGTTAAAAAAGCACCTACATATCATCCTCCTTTGCCAAACCAGATAGACTCTGTTCCGGTAGAATGGACGGTGTTAAATCCGCAACTAATGCAAGAGTACTTGGATGATTTAAAAGATGGGAAAGCGCCTACTAATGCATGGTATGCGCTTACTACGAAAGGTTATGAAAATCTTTCAATGAACATGGCTGAAGTTAAACGATATCTAAGGCAGGTAATCAGTATATTAAAATATTACCGAGAAATAGATAATGAGGTTGATGATGAAAATAAGTGAAGACGGTTTGGAGATTATAAGAAACTTTGAAGGCTGCGAAACAGATGCCTATCAAGATAGCGTTGGAGTATGGACAATAGGTTATGGTCATACCAAAGGCGTGGAAGAAGGCCAAACGTGTTCATTTGAAGATGCAGAGATTATGCTTTCACAGGAAATGGAAGAGTATGAAGGCTATATTAACGATATGGTAAAGGTTGATCTTCAACAACATGAGTTTGATTCCTTAGTTGCTTGGGTATACAACCTTGGGCCGACTAATCTTGGTGAAAGTACTATGTTAAAAGTTCTTAATGACGGTCAATTTGATCGAGTTCCTGATGAAATGAAGCGTTGGAACAGGGCTGGAGGAGAAGTTTTGGCTGGTCTTGTAAGAAGAAGACAGGCTGAATCTTTAATGTTTCAAGATATGGACTGGAGACAAGTGTAATGGGTATGGGCAGACCCTCTCCTTATGGTCAGCAAGGTTCTTTTTTTGGAGGCGGATTTTCTCCAATGTTTAGCCCTATGATGCAAAGCCCTATGTATGGAGGGCCGGGGAAAGGAAGATATCCAATGCAGCCTCAAGGAATGCCCGGAGGGCCGGGAAAAGGAAGATCGCAAGATCCTTTTGGCAGGCAAACAATGCAGCCTCAACCATTTGGTCAGAAGGGAAACAATTCTCCTCAACCATTTTTTGGAAATAATCCTCCTCCCCCGCCACCACAACCGGGGCTTGAAACTGGTATGGGTGAAGATAGATTTGATAATGTACATGCTATGCCTACACAGCCTAACAATATTTCAGGGTATATGGATTTTTATAATAATAGGAATTTTCAGCTTAAGCCTGTTGGAAACAATCCTCCCCCTCAACTGTTTCAACCAGCGGTTGATTTGAGTTCTAAGCAAAGAGGTGGGCCACGATTTGGAATAAATATGCCTCCTCCACCACAAGCAACTACAGGAGAGCTTCCAAGCCTTCTACAAGGCCCGATAAGACAAGAACCTATGACAGGTAATCAAGGTTTTGGTAACTTACAACCTATGCCTTATCAGCCTAGCTTTGGTCAGCCTATGACTCAGCCTGCCTATAGTCAGCCTATGCCTCAACCTTTATCTGGGGTTTTTGGGGGATCTTTTGGACAGCTCGGCCCTACTAACCCAATGCAGTATCCTCAACCACAGCTTCCAGCTTTTGGAGTTCAGCCTTTTTATCGTGATAATCGCGTTCCCGGACAGCCAGTTCTTCAAGGCGGATTTACTCAAGGCCCAATGAATATGCCTCAACCTGCTCGTATAATGGATCAAGGCCCAAGGCCAATAATGGATAGAAGCGCAATGCATCTTGCTCCTCAACTTGCTTCTAATCCCAGATATAGTCGCGGATTTTATGGTGGCGGTATAATGGATCTTTATCCTAGATAATGGCATTAACTAAAATACAATTTGCTCCCGGCGTTAATAAAGAGGGAACTGAATATACAGCAGATGCTGGCTGGTTTGATTCCGATAAAATACGCTTTAGAAAAGGTCGTCCTGAAAAAATAGGCGGATGGACTAAGTATTCTAATAGCACATTTCTTGGTGTATGTAGATCGTTACATGACTGGGCTTCTTTAGAATCTATACGCTACATAGGCATTGGTACTCATTTAAAGTTTTATGTTAATCAGGGTGCAAGCTACCATGACGTAACGCCTATAAGATCTACAACATCTGCTGGAGATGTGACATTTGCAGCAACAAACGGCAGCTCTACTATTACAGCGACAGATACTGCCCACGGCTCAAATATAAATGATTTTGTAACCTTTTCTGATGCAGCTTCGTTAGGTGGTAATGTTACTGCCGCTGTACTTAATCAGGAGTATCAGATTGCTTCTGTTCCTACTGCAAACACATTTACATTTGTAGCTAAAGACACAAGCGGAACTACCGTTACTGCAAATGCCAGCGATAGCGGCAACGGGGGCAGCAGCACTGTTGGTGCTTATCAAATTAACGTAGGTCTTAACGCTTATGTAGAAGGCACCGGATGGGGCGCTGGATCTTGGGGTGAAGGAACCTTTGGATCTGTAAGTTCGCTAAGTGCTTCTAGCCAGCTTAGGTTATATAGCCAAGATAACTTTGGTGAGGATTTAATATTCAATGTTAGGGCTGGTGGCGTTTTTTATTGGGACGAGTCATCTGGTACATCTAATAGGGCAGTAGCCTTGAGTGCGCTTGGAGGAGCTTCTAATACCCCAACTGCTGCGTTGCAGGTGTTAGTATCTGATGTGGATCAACACGTTATTTGTTTTGGTGTAAATCCAATAGGATCAAGCAATATAGATCCTTTGTTTGTTAGGTGGTCTGACCAAGAAAGTGCAGCAGATTGGACACCAACTGCAACTAATACCGCTGGTGGCGCTAGAATAAACTCTGGATCAAGGATTGTTGGTGCAGTTCAGTCTAGACAGGAAATACTGGTGTTTACTGATGTTAGTTTGCACAGCATGAGATTTATTGGATCGCCATTTATATTTCAATTTTCTACCTTAAGTACTGACATATCTATGGTCTCTCCTAACGCCGCAGTAAATGCCAGAGGCATTGTCTATTTTATGGATAAGGGTAACTTTTACACATACAACGGTGCAGTACAGCCGTTAAGATGTAGTGTTTTAGATCATGTATTTGGCAATCTAAACTTAGGGCAAGCGTATAAAGTGTTTGCTGCTGAAAACAATGCTCACTCGGAGGTTACTTGGTTTTATCCTATTGGGACTGGCGATACAGAAATTACCAACTATGTCACCTATAATTATGAAGAAAACTTGTGGTCTGTTGGCACCTTGGTAAGAGGCGCTTGGATTGGAGCTGCAACCAGAGACAACCCATTAGCAAGCTCGGTAGTTACTGCTACAGATGCAAACTACTTGTATAACCATGAGATTGGGCATGATGATGACGGATCAGCTATGACAGCATATATAGAGTCTGGCGATCTTGAATTAAGCGATGGAGAAGTATTTACATTTATTAGAAGGGTAATACCAGACTTTAAGTTTAGCGGTGACACTGAAGATGCTTCACTGGCTCTTACTCTTAAAGGAAGCAACTACCCCTTAGAGACTGCTTCAACGTTATCAACATCTACAGTAACAAATACCAGTACTCAACTAGACGTTAGGACAAGAGCAAGGCATTCAATCGTTAGGCTTGAAAGCTCTGGAGCTGGGTATGGATGGCGGCTTGGTGATCTAAGATTAGATATGAGAACAGACGGTAGAAGATAATGGCATCACAAAGACAAGAACCATTACCCATACCCGCACAAGAGTATAATGCCGAAAACGAAAGACTTAATAGAAGAACTATTGAGTTGGCATTTCAAACAATGGAAAATGATGTGCAACTTGCTAAGACTCAAGGCGACAAGGATGGATCTTTAGCTATGCGTAGATTTCAATTTCTTTTGATGGGTGCGTCTTGACAGATGTACTTAAAGTATTAGGTCAGGTTGCTCCTTCTGCCACAACAGCAACCACCTTATATACAGTTCCAGACTTAACACTAACAACAGTTAGCTCATTAGTTGTCTGCAACAGAAGCGGATCAGGAGTTACTTATCGAGTGTCGGTAAGGGTTGCTGGCGCAGGCGCAGATAACAAACAATTTTTATTTTATGACAAAGCATTGGCTGCAAATGCAACCGATACTCATGTAATTGGTATGACACTAAACCAAACAGATGTGGTTACAGTGTATGGAAGCGATGGTAATTTAACATTCAACCTGTTCGGGGTGGAGACTAGCTAGTATGAATCAACAACAATATCCAATGGAAGGCATTGCAGAGCATTTAGCCAATCAAGGTCGCTATGGCGACAGTATGCTTATGCACGTTAATCCTGCTGAAGTTGAAGGAATTGCTTCTTTGATTCCCGGAGGTCAGTTACCTAGAAACCCCATGACAGGCCAGCCAGAAGCCTTTATAGGCATGATATTAAGCATGATTGCAAAACCCCTACTCACCAAGGGGGTTGCTGCTCTTGGCGCTAAGGCAGGAGCTGGGGCGCTAGGAAGCGCGTTGACTGGTCTAGCCGGCAGTTCTGCTGCAATGACAGGTATAACTTCTGGTCTTATTGAAACAGCTAGAACGGGCGATATTAAAAAAGGATTTACCTCTGGCCTGATGGGTGCTGGTATTGGTAAAGCATTAGGTGCTGCAACTGACGCTGTAGATAAAGGTATAGGAACTGCTGCCGATCAGGTTGGCGATCTTACTAAAAGCGTTGCTGGTGCTGAACAAACAATAACCGATCTTAGTAGTGTGGGTAAATTAACTGATGCTCAAAGATTAGGTTTGGCTGATGCTGAAAGGCTTAAAGGAAATATACTTGGCGGGGAAGGTTTTATAGGGCCGCCTACTGCTGACGGGTTAAATCAAGGATCTATGAGAATTGCAGAAGACGCGCTTAGTGATGCTCGCATTGCCGCTGGCTCAGGTACAGAGGGATACAAGTCTTTAGGTGACGTGTTTCAAGGGAAGGGATTTAAAGCTGGTGTTAGCGAGATAACAAAGCCAGAAGCTTTTTTGCCGTTAGCTCTTGGAGCAAGTCAAAGAGCAGAGCTTGATTATCAAGACGCTATGGATGCTGAAGGTAGGCGGATGGAAGAAGAGAAAGCCGCAGAAGAGCAATATTCCAGAGACTTAATGGAAAGAAGCTTTGGTCAGATAAGAGAAGACTATCCAGAAATGGATAATAAGTATAATCCATACGCATATGGTCAAGGTGGCATTATTTCTATAGACCCCACTCAGTATGCTCAAACATTGCAAGGGTTGTCCGATGTTGCTGGCCCAATAGATATGAATGCCGGAGGTGTTGTAAACATGCGTGAAGGTGGCCCTGCATCAATGATATACAACACTAGCCCTAGCGGTGCCGGCAAAGGTGGTGTTGGTGGAGCTGGCTCTCCAACAGGAAGCTCTCTGGCAAGAAATAGACAAGCCAAAATAAGAGGTACAGATCTTGTTGCTCCTGAAGAAGGTTATCGTCCCGGATTTGATGCAGAGCATCGTTTTTTTCAAAACATTGAAAAAGTTGAAGATTCAACTGCTGATTCTAATGCATCTAAAGATGCAGTTGTTTCAGATCAAGTTTCACAGTTTGCTGATGATCCTTATATAAATGCAATTGTAGGAGAAGCTCTTGGTGGGTTAAATCCCCGGTTCTTAGGAATGGAAGGTCTTGATCCATCAGAGTTTATGGATCTTCAAAAAAGTGCAGATGGGCTTGGAAGAAAGGGAATAATGGCTAGAAAGAAGCTTCGTAATTTACAAGAAAAACAAAGCGAAGAAATAGAAAAAGCTAATGAATTTGAATCTGAAATGGCTGGCATTACAGCAATAACAGAGTCTTCTGCTCCTAAAGGGAAAGTGGCAGGAATGCCTGAATCAGCAATGGATAGCCCTTATTTATCTGATTTTAATCCTAGAACTATTGCTGATTTTTCTAACTTTAGACCTAAATTTAGAGGGTCTATGGGGATGCAAGAAGGCGGTGTTGCCGAGCTTCCCGATCAAGAGCAAATGATGAATCAGCCTTCTGCTGATGACGCTCAGTTTGGTCAGTTAATAGAACAAACAGCTTTGGCTTTATTAGGTCAGGTTTCTCAAGAAGAAGCAGAAATAATTATTAATCGGTTTATAGATGAATTTGGACAGGAAGCATTTCAGATGCTTAGAGAGCAAGTTCTTCAAGGCGTTGTTCCAAATGCTCAAACCCAAGGATTAATTGAAGGTGAAGGCGGCGGCATGGACGATGAGGTTCAGGGAATGATTGGTGATCAACAGCGAGTCGCTGTTAGCCCCGGTGAATTTATTGTGCCAGCAGATGTTGTATCTGGTTTAGGTGATGGGGATACTGGGGCTGGCGCTGATGAGCTAGATGACATGATGGATAGAGTTAGAGTTGAACGTACTGGTACGCAACAACAGCCGCCTAGGTTGTCTGCTGGAGGTCTTTTACCCGCATGAAAAATTTACTAGAGATAGATGATTCTATTATTAGAGACATTTCTAGAGAGCCTAAAATTAAACGAAAAAATGCTCCTAGAGAAGTAACTCATACTATTACTCTAGTTCCTCCTCATTACATAGAGACATTATGGGAAGATGTTAAACATCATGTTGGGAAAGCCGTTATTCGTTCTAGAGGAAGATGGACTTTAGATGGTTTGAAAGAAGCGTTAATTTATGATTATCAGAGTTTGTGGTTAGCTTTTGATAAAGACCACAAGATTGATGGTATTGGCACTACAGAGATTATTGAATACCCCGGAAAAAAAATGTTAGCTGTTCAGTTTTTAGGTGGTGATAATTTTAATGATTGGGTTTGGGATATTAATCAAAGGTTTCAAGATTGGGCTAAAGAGAATGGTTGTTCTGGCGTAGAAGCTACTGCAAGAATGGGTTTTTGGAAGTGGCTTGAGCAGGATGGTTATGAAAGAGCCTATGTTATTTACGAAAAGAGGTTTGTAGATGGGTAAAAGTAAAGGGCCAAGCGGGCCGCAAAAAGTCGAACAAACTAGCTCTAACATACCAGAGTTTGCCAAGCCGTTTTATCAAGAGCTTATGGGCAGGACTATGTACGAGACCACTCGTCCATATGAAGCATACACAGAATCAAGGCTTGCTGAGTTTGATCCGTATGAAACCGCTGCTATGGAAGGCATGGCTGATATGGCTGCTATGGGTGATCCGGCGGAAATAGGATTAGCCTCTCGATATGCACAAAAAGCAGGGTCTTTTACTCCGGGGCAAGTATATTCAGGATATACGGCAGGTGACATATCGCCGGGATATAGTGCTGGAAACATATCTAATCAGTATCAGGCAGGTCAAAGGGGGGTTGGTTATCAGCCCGGACAGTTTGACCCCGGTTATCAAGCCGGAACAATGGACATTGGATATCAGCCAACAAACTACCAATCTGGTTATCAAGCGGGTCAGTTTGATCCAAATTATCAAGCCGGTGATATATCTCGTCAATATGCAGGGCCAACGTTTGAGGCTGGGACAAGTACAGATCCTGCGCAAATTCAAGATTATATGAATCCGTACACACAGTTAGTCACGGATGTACAGAAAAGAGAAGCAAGAAAACAATCAGACATAAGTGGATCTAATATAGCGCAACAAGCAGCGCAATCTGGTGGGCTTGGAGGCTATCGAGAGGCGATAATGCAGTCTGAGCGAGAAGGCGATTTGTCGCAGCAGCTTCAAGATATACAGGCTACAGGCGATCAGGCTGCTTATCAGCAAGCTATGCAAGCAATGGAAGGTGATCGTGCTGCAAGATTGCAAGAAGCTCAGTTTGGAACATCAGTTAGAGGCCAAGATATACAAGCGTTCCAAGCAGGAGAACAGGCAAGGCAACAAGCTGCACAAATGGGACTTAATGCACAACAACAAGAAGAAGCCGCAAGACAAGCTCAAGAATCTGCTAGGCTTTCTGGATCTCAGTTTCAAGAAAGCACTCAAGCAAGACTTCAAGATTTTCAAAATCAAAAGTTTCAAGCAGAAGAACAAGCAAGACAGCAAGCAGCTCAGATGGGGCTATCTGCTCAAGAAATGGAAGATAGAGCAAAGCAAGCTGGTGAAAACTTTCAGCAGCAACAGTTTTCTCAAAACGAACAACTTAGGCAGTTTCAGCAACAAGAAAACAGGGCTGTGTTTGAAGCTCAGGAAAGAGCTAGGCAAGAAGGTGCTAGGCTTGGTCTTAATGCTCAAGAAATTCAAGAGCGCGTTAATCAAGCTCAAAACGAAGCTAGAATGCGATCACAAGAGTTTAATGTTCAGTCATCTAGAGATGCTGCTGGTTTAGGGTTAGATGCTGCTAGGTTCTTGGGTGGGCTTGGCGGTCAGCGTCAGGACATGGGTTACGATAGACTGCAAAACCTACAAGCTGCTGGTCAGATAAGAAGAGACCTTGGACAAAGAGGGATGGATATTGGTTATCAGGACTTCCTGAGACAGCAAGCCTTCCCAAGAGAACAGCTTGCTTTGCTTAATGCCATGCTCCAAGGGCTGCCAATCCAACCGGGAACAACTACGTCATCGTTTGGTACTGGCCCTAGTGATATGCAGCAGATGCTTGGTACAGGTATAGGCGGGGTTGGTCTTTACAACGCAATGAGAGGCGGTAGATGAACATATTAGAAGTTGAGGACATCATAAAGGGTCTGCCTGATCAAGCCCTTCAGAAAGAAGCACAGGCTCCTAGCGGTCAAGTTCCACAGTTTTTGGTTGTATCTGAAATACAAAGACGCACTGATATGCGTAAACGTTTTCAGGCTCAAGGACAAGAACAGCCTCAAGGGACTGTTTCTCAACAGATAGTACAAGAAGGCATTGCTTCGTTAGCTCCTCCTCCTCAACAACAGCAAATGATGCCGCAGCAACCTATGGCTCCGCAGCAGCCTATGCCTCCGCAACAACCTATGCCAATGCAGCAAAATCCAATGGGACAGTCGCTTGCTCAACCGATGTATCGGGGCGGGGTGGTTGAGATGCAAGAAGGTCGTCAAGCAACGCTAGGTCTTCCTGATGATGAGGAAGACAAAAAACGTTATGGACTTAGTATATCTGAGGCCGCTAACAATCCAATGAGTGTTAGACAATCTAATCAAGACTGGGAAGGCGAAACTGGAACTTATTCGTCAAAGGATTCTGGTGATTTTGTTGAGTATGGATCTCCAGAGTACAGTTTCCGCGCTGCGGATAGAATATTAAGAACTGGTAATCGAAAATATGGTGCTGATACCTTAGCAAAAGCTCTTACTAGATACGCTCCTCCAAAAGGAGATGCTGGTTATAAGAATCCAACTCAGCAATACATAGATTATGTGTCACAACAATCTGGCATAGACCCTGATGAGCCGTTGGACTTTGAAGACCCAGTGACAAGAAGCAGGCTTGTTTCACCTATGGCATTTTTTGAGTCAAATACTGTTCTTACACCAGATCAGGTAAGGGACACAATTTCTTCTATTGATGAAGAATACGCAGCGACTCTGCCTAAAAGAGATATTCCGTTTATGTCTCCTGAAGTTAAAGCTGGCATTCAAGTTCCCACAGAAGGGTTCCCTGTTCCTGATGTACAAACAGAAGATCCTAGGTTAAACATTCCTTTTATTAATGTTGGCCCAGAGGGAGGCCAGAGAAAGCGTGAGTTTGTTGATGTAGAAAGTACTGAAGCATTGCTTGATGCTATTACAAGGGGCAAGCCTTTTTCTCAAGGTCAAGGAAGAGAAAGGCAGGGTTCTGTGTCAAGATTTCCCACAAAAGACAGACAGGCTGGAGAGTTTACAAAAGCAATTGCTGGGGCTATTGAAGCTGACGCAAAAAGAACTAACGAAAAAGATACTCAAGATCCAGATCAAATAAAAGCGGTTGAGTCGTTTACAGCCGGTTCAACTGGCGTTCCTATTATAGTTGATAAAGGAGTCAGGAAGTCTGACGAAGATCTTTTTGCTGGATCAAGAAGAGCTGAAGAGCTTCTAGCTAGTATGTCAGGCCCAGAAAAAGCTCCTACCCTTGCTAGGTATGTAGATAAGAAGAGAACTTCTTCTGCTGATTTGGTCGGGAAAGGAGCTACTCGAAAAGAGTTTATGGACGCAATGACAGGCCCAAAAAGAGCAGCGGAACTCGTTGAGTCTATAGAAAAAAGCACACCTATCCCCCAAACTCCCCTTGATGTGGGTGGTCTTATGGATCTTATACAGCCTAAAGAAGGCAGTCTTGATGTAAGGAGAACTGATCTTTCGCCTGCGGCTAGAGCAGAGTTAGAAGAAGCAGAGCCTAGCTTCCTTAGAGAAGAGATGAAAAAAGCGCCTCTTGGTAGCTATATAGATAGGTATTTGCAGATAATGGAGGCTGGTCGTAACCCTGAGACAGAAGGGTACGACAGCAAAAAAGCTCAATCAAAAGCAAAAGAATTAATGATTGAGTCTGGAGAAGAAGTTTATTCTGGGCCGTCTGAACCTGACCCCAATAAAGAGCCGGGATGGAAGAAAGCTCTTCGTTATTTAACGCCAGACCTAGACAAAACTGAAGCTGCTATTAGGAATATGAAAAAATCAGATCAAACTGACGAGCCTTATGTTCCCGGCGTAGATATAGATGCTGTTACACGGCAACTAAAGAAAACAGAGGCAGAGAAAGGTACTCTTGATGCTGGATTAGAAACCACTACTACAACACCTCCAGAAACAACGCCCAGAGGATCTGCTGCTACACCTAGCGCGGGAGCTACTTCTAGTGGTGGGATGTATGACCTTATGAGAGAAATAGCTGGCACCAGAGAAGAAGCAAAGAAAGAAGCATTTGCCAATGCAATGATACAGCTTGGAGCTGGTGTCGCCTCTGGTAACTTAGCTGCTGGTCTTTCTGCTGCTGGTAAGGCGGCTAGTGAAACAATGAGCGATTATAAAGACAGGGCTTTGAAGGGAAGAATGGCAGAGCTTCAGTTAAAGAAGGCCGATGAGCAAATTGCTTATAGAAGAAGACAAGAAGATCTTTATTCTGGACAAGAAGAAAGAAGAAAAACTACTGAGGCTCAAAGAGCTTATGCTGCAAGAAGAAAAGAGCTTCAAAGCGAGGTTCTTAAACAACTTGGATTAAGAGGTGAATACGACGAAGACGACCTTATCGCTGCCATGACGCGAGCGGAAAGAAACTTAATATCTGATATAGCAAGATCATACGCAGTACCTGAAAGTTCATTAGGTGCAATTTCTGTTGAAGAGGGAAGTGCTGCTGGTGAAGAGGCTTCATTGCCGCCGCCTGAGTATCAAACAGATCCTTCTGGTATTAAATTTATTGGCGTTAATTAATGCCTAATTGGACTTACGAAGATAAAGACGGAACTAGACTTACGTTTGAAAGCGAGCTTCAGCCTAGTCCAGATATAGTTCCTGAGCTTTTTGAAAATTACTATGACTCTCAGAGAGATATAGGGGGCTATGTTTCTGAGACTTTAGCTGCTGTGCCAAGAGGATTTGCTAATAGCTTTCTTTCTATGGGAGAAGGACTCGTTGAGCTTGCTGATGCAGGCACTAATCTTATTGGTCTTGACGAATTAATAGAAGATGAGAACGAAGTTGTTAACACTATACGAGAAGGCAAGCGTTATTTAGACGAAGAGTTTGGTGCTGACGTTGCTTATCGAGACACATGGGCTAATAAGTTTGGCGAAGGTGTTGGTTCGTTCGCTTCTTTTTTCACACCAATTGGAATTGGCAGAGGTTTAGGTCTTGCCGGCAAAGGGTTAACTGCTTTAGGTGCTGGAGCTGGTGCGGCGGCTGGCGCTGGAGAACAATCTGCAAGAGTTGATGCTGCTAGGGCATCTGGGCTTGATGTCTCTCAAGGTCAGGAAGATTTATCTGTTTTTTTTGGCGGTGCTATTGGCACTAGCGAAGCTTTTGTCCCAATTAATAGGCTTTTAAAATTCATTCCTAAGTCAGCCTACAGCGATTCTGTTAGAAAGAGAATGGTCTCTAGGGTCAATGAAGCCTTGGTTACGGGTGGTCTTGAGGGCGGCCAAGAAGTATTAGCTGCGATATCTCAAGACTGGGTAGAAAGAGGGGTTTATAACAAAAACCTTGCAGAAAACGATTCTCTTTTTGATGATTTCACCGTTGGCGGTGCAATAGGTACTATCGCAGACCTTGCGTTAAGAAGAAGACAGCAAGGAATAACAGAAAGCGAAAGAGACCATGAGGCAGAGTTAAGAGAAAAAGAAGAGCAAGCTATGGCTCTTGAAAAAGAGCTTGTAGACAATTTAAAAACTGAAAGAGCTGCTGCTGTAAAGGATGTTACTGAAGACCTAGGCTTTCCGTTGCCTGATGCTCCTCCTGATATTCCAGAAGTTGACCCGTCTACTATAGGATTTCCTAGTCCAGAGCAGATTGGTAGGAGAATGGCTACTCCTAGAGATTACGTTACTGTTCAATTCCCAGACGGCAGTATTGTTCAGGGTCAAGAAAAAACAATAAAAAGAAACAAAAACACCACAACAACTCAGGTCGAGTATGTAGATCAGAGTAATGAAAAAAACATTAAGACCATTGCCACAAATGGTGTTCCTAATGAAGGCTTTTCCGTATTAGAAAGAAAGCCTCAAGAAACAATTGTAAGTTCTGCGTTAAGAAACAAAAAACTTGCTGGAGACAAAACAACTGCTGCAAGCACAAAAAAAGCTGGTGACACTTATGCTCATCACATAAGAGCGACAATGGGGTTAAAGTTTCCAACCCACATAACATTCAAGGCAGAACAAGTTCAAAGTCCAGATCCTCAAAATCCTCAGTTTGCTGTGGTAGGGTCAGACGGCGTTCAGTACGGCACTTCATTTGATACTATTAATGAAGCATTTCAATTAGCATCATCTCTAAACGGTCAAGCTATTGACCAGCAAATAGATCTTAACGCCATATCTAGAATAGAAGCCACTCAAGAATCCTACGACGATCCTACAAAGAGCATACTAAAGCGTTATAACAGACGCATAGTTCACCCTGAAGAAAATCTTATCCCTTACTATGCAGTTAACGAAGCTGCTGGAACTATTACCGAAAAAGGGTTTGATGAAACTGCAACCTTTGATGAGCAAATAGATAAAGCAAGAAGGCTTGGCTACAACAAAGCGCAGCTAGAAAACATATTAACTGCTTCTCAAAAAATAAATAGAGATAGGCTGGGTCAAAAAGGTCAAACAGAGACTAAGCTTTTCACCCCCCAAGAAGCAAGAAAAGCTTTAGGCAGAAAGTTTGATCGAATTGCTGACATTATTTATTTTGAGGGCAGAGAGTCTAGTGATGTTGAGGTTAGTCCTGTTCCTGAAAAAGTTGGCGCTCAAGACATACAAAAGATTCTTGACCAGAAGAACATAGCATCAGCTATTGACTCGAAAGAGTTTAATGAAATGGCTAGAGCTTTTGTTGGAAAGACTGGCATAAAAAGAATGACAAACGGCGAGCGCAAGTTGCTTGCTCAACGATTAGCAGTCCTTCCTTCTTTCTCTTCTCCAACAATCCTTCCTGATTTTGGCCCTAAGATATACACCGCAGACCAGCTTGCTTTAGCAACTGAACACGTTCAAAACACTGGGGATATAAGCGAAGCAGGGATTCTTTCTGCGGCAGCAATCGATCCAACTTCTCCTAGGTCAGAGCAGAAATCTTTTGCAATACTCAATGAGCTTAGGGATCAAGGCGTTATCGTCAATGGCAAAGTGCCTGAGTTTGAGTCTTCAGATCAAGTAAGAAAAGAACTGGAAGAAGGAGATAGGTTAGAGCGAAAGTTTAGGGCTAAAGAAAGACCAATGGAAGATCCCGCTAGATTGCTTCCTTCGCCAGAAAAAGCAGATCAAGACCTTCCATTAACCTCTAAACAAATGGATAGGTTAAGGTCAACTCTTAGCAACCACATGAACAGGTATGGTCTTAAAGAGATCGGGGTCAATCTAGATTATGCATTGAGGAATACTGTGGTTGATTCTAATGGCAACCTCATGTTTGGCATAAGAAGAGTTAGAAAAGACGATCAGTCTGTTGTTCCCATAGATGAAGCTGGAAATTTTGTTGCTGAAGAAATGGCTCCAGAGGGTGCTGTTGCTTACTACTCGCCCTTAATAAATCAAGTGTTTTTATCTATTGATCGAGTTGATCCATCTAAAAAAGGGATAAAACAAATAAGCAATGAGCTAGTAAAGACGCTTGATCACGAATCTGTTCATGCGCTTAGACAGCTTGACCTATGGACTGATAAAGAATGGAACTCTTTAGAGCTTGCTGCCCGAAACACTAAACGGGAAGACGGTGAAACGTATTTGAAATGGGCGCAAAGTACTTACAATCAGCCCGGAACAAGCCCGATATTGCAGATGGAAGAAGCTATAGCTGAGATGACAAAGGATCTCAAGGCTGGCATTCGGCTTGGAGGAAAGCCTAGATCATCTCTTGAAAGAGTTGGCGAGTTTTTTGAAAGACTGGTTAGCTTTGTTAGAGGCACAGGATACCAATCTATAAGCGACATAATGCAAAATGTCGAAGCTGGCGTTATAGGAGGTAGAGAAAGAGGTGTAGTCAGAACGTTAAGGCTTACCGAAAAAGGAAGAGGTGCTGTTCCTGATAGAGAAATACTGCCAGTTGGAGATGTTGCTGGTGATCCAGAGTTTACCACGCAAACCAGAGCTGACTTTGGAAATCTGTATCGAAGGGAATCTGGTGTTCCAGATCTTAAGATAAAGCCAGAAATTGAAGAGGCATTTAAACAATTACAGTCTGGAAAAATAACAAGAGATCAATATAACAGCGTTGTTTTAGGCACTATTAGTCCATACGACTTTGTTCCAAAGCCAGCGACTAAAAAAGAAATGGTTGCTGCTTTAAAATTAGAATCGCAAAAAAAGAAAGTAAATTTGCCAGTAGAGGACGGCTCTAGTGTCGGTCTTAGATTAGATATTCCAGCGTATACCAATCATGGTGTTTGGGTTCCAACAATACACAACTCTTCAGGAACCGCCATATCTCATATGTCAACAGCATCTATAACAGGTGCTGACTTTACCCTGTTAAGGCCAAGGGGGGTTGATAAAAAAACAGGACAACCAGCTTTTAAAAACCTTCAAGAAGATGCATTGCAGATAATGAAGGGCGAAAGACAAAAATTTCCTTTTGCTCAGATAAGAGGTAATTACCTACAAAGAACCCCTCAACAAAATGCAGCAATTGCAAGAAAGGCTTTAACCTCAAAAGATTGGACTCAAGTTGGTTTTGATCCAAGAAGACATTCTTATTTTTATGACAGAACTACAGGAGAGCCTGTTACCTATGCAGAAGAAGTTGTTCAGGTAGGGCCGCTTGTTCTCGCTAAAAACGCGACTAAAAATGTGCTTCCCACAGGAGAAGCTTTTGATGTTCTTTATTCGAGAAAAGGAAACGGTCAAGTAAGCACTAGGTTCCCTACAGCAGCAAGAGCAACAGAAGATCCTCTTGATGATTTGCTAGTTAATGATTACGACACATTTATAAACTCCAAAGATGTTTTCAAAAAGAACATGGAGTTGATTAAAAACGCTGGCGTTTATCCAAACCTTCAAAAAAGCAAAAATTTAAGAACTGACGAGCAAAAAGCAGAAGCCTTTGTTGAACACGTTAAAGATAACTTACTATATCTTTACGACTCTGTGCCTGAAGAGACTAGGGATGTTTCTAAACTTTGGTATGTAGGCGCTAATAAACTCGCTAAAAACATGGCAGAGACTCACGGCATAACCGTTCAGCAAGCGTCAGCAGTATTAGCAAATCTTTCTCCTCAAAAAGATTGGTATCAAAATGCTTCTCTTGGAGAAAGAGCAGCCGATATATACTTCAACGAAAAAGAAACTCCGTTTACTCCTGAAATGAAAGAAACCGCTAAAGAAATATTCTTTAGAGGCAGTAAGAAAGCTCAAGCAGCAAACAAAAAGTTACTTGATTTGATTGGAGATATGTCTATATCAGAGATAGAAGCCATATCAAACATAGAAGGATATGGAAGTAATCAGTATTCACCTAAGCAAATAGAAGAAATGAAAAATCTTTCTGATGCTTTAACCGCTGTTTACATAAGGGCTTTTGACGAAACCTATAACGACAGAGGGTATAAGATAATATCTCCTAACGGAGAAATACTTGATTTTGCCAAAAATGCAGATGGCAGTAATTCCAAGGTAGGGTGGGGTTCTCTTAATGAAATAGCCAAGTCAGTTGCCGCAATGAAAGACGCTGACATAGATGCAATTTCTTTATCTTTAGGAACCCAAAACAAAGTAAGGAATTTTTACAACAACATATTCAATCCTGAGTCTGACTTAGGGTTTGTCACCATAGATACTCACGCTGTTGCTGCGGGTCTTCTTCAGCCTTTTAGTGGGAAATCAGAACCTGTTCTCCATAACTTTGGAGGAGGCGCTAAGGGCAAGAGAGGCGCTTCTAGCTCAAAGATTAACGGATTAAACGGCACTTACTCTCTTTACGAAGAAGGTTATCGAAGAGCTGCTGCTGAACGAGAAGTTCTTGCAAGAGAAATGCAATCTATTACTTGGGAAGCGGTAAGGGGTTTGTTTAAACCGGAGTATAAGTCTCAAGCCAGCAACACAGAATTTGTTGACAAGATATGGAAAAGGTACAATAAGAAACAAATAACGTTAGATCAAGTAAGAAGGGAGATACTTAATCATGCCGCAAATGGAGAAATCGAAAGGCCAGACTGGGAACGATCCGATTTTCGCCCTGATGAAAGCGTTAGACCTTCAACCTACAAGAGAAAATTACTTGATGACGGCGTATCCAGACAGGACTCCCTCGACGGCCCTGATGGCAGAGGAAGAGGCTATGCTACCGGAAGTATTCCGAGGCAAGTAAAAGAAAGAGACACAACCCCGCCTCCGATACCAGAGAAAAAGCTTGTAGAGGCTGTAGAAAGTAATATTAATCAGGCTTTTGAACCCGTTTTAGGACACGCTCCTCGAATCAACTACAGAGCCTCTGCCGAAGCTCAAGTTATTGCTGGCAAAAAAGATCTCCCCCCTATAGATCCTTCATTAGATATAAAGTTTTCAAGATCAAAAGCACCTAATTACGAGCCTGACTTTGAAGCAATAACAGGGGGCTTGTCTTCAGAGCCTGTTCCAACAAAAACCCCTATGGATACATACATAGAGGAGACAGAGTTAGGGCCGTTTGGTGCTTTAATGACAAATTTAAAGCAAAAATATGTTAACAAATGGGCAAGGCTAGAAGACTTAAGTCATAAGTATTTTACCAACGAGCTTGGAGATTCATCTTCTATTGCGGCTGCAATGATGCTAGACAGGTCTAAAGGATTCCTTGGCTCTTCTTTGAAATACGGCTATCCATCTTATGAGAATGGTGCGGTCACTGTAAAAGAGTTTGTTCATAACGGCAAAACATATCAAGGGCTGCTGGAAGTAATGGCTATGCTTTATCCCGGCGGCAACGCAGGGAATGTTTCATTAGAAGAACTCGCAAAAAGATTTGCGATAATGAAGAGAGCAAAATACCTAAACGAAAATCCAGATTTAAAAACCCCTATTGAAAGGGGCCAAGAAGGCATTATTGAAGAAGCAATAATGAAAGAAGTAAATAAGCATATAAACCCAGAAACAGGCAAGCCTGTTGTTCTTGAATGGTATGACACTTGGCAAGCATACAACAACAAAACAATAAAATTTTTAAAAAATACTGGAATGATTGACGATGCAGGGGCTGAAGCTTGGAGCGCGGCTGCTGTTTATTTTCCATTTTATAAGCAGTCTGAAGGTTCTGGCTATGTAGAAGGCCCGAATGTCTTTAAGGGGCTAACAGGAACAAATAACTTCAGACCTGTAGGGAAAAGCGAAAAGCCTATTGATGTGCCAATGCTTGAATCCATAACAAGAAATTTAAGTGCGGCAATAGACATGGGTATGCAAAACATAGCCCAGCAAAGAATAGTTAGGGATATGACTCAGCTTGGTACAGCTAGGGAGGTAAAACCGGGGGAAAGAGAAGAAGGAAGGAATGTTATTACCTTCAAAGTTGATGGGGTTCAGAGGAAGTTTGAAATAGATGACCCTCTTCTTTTTGAGTCAATGATGGCTATGGGGGGTCAGGATTTATCTGAAATAGTAGAGTTTCTTTCTATACCAGCAAATGTTTTAAGAGAGCTTGTTACGAGAGAGCCGGGATTCCAGATGGGTAACATGACTAGAGATACGCTTTCAGCTTGGACAACTAGTGGAGCTGACTTTGTTCCTTTCATTAGCACACTAAAAAACTTTTCATTAGACACAAAAGAAATGGAAATGTTAGGAATAGTTGGCGGGTATGACTTTAAAGATGATATAGGAGGGGATTTAGAAAACTGGATTGCTAGAGAATCTAGAAAGCTTGGGATGGAAGTTGGAGAGCTAAACGCTGTTGGAAAGGTTTTTGATAAAGGCCCATTAAAAGCTTTTCAAAAAATATGGGATGTAATGGGGCAAGCAACTACAGCTTCTGATGCGGCGACAAGAAAAGCTGTTTTTCAGGATGTTTTAAAAAGAACCGGGGGCAATGTTGCAGAAGCTCAGTTTCAAGGATTAGAGGTTCTTAATTTTGGAAGAAGGGGTTATGACCCTCTTGCTAAGATATTGACAGCATGGATACCGTTCTTGAATGCAAGAATACAGGGTCTTGATGTTATAAACAGGGCTTCTAGGGGTAGGTATTCATCAAACAAGTCTCTCGAAAAAGGGGCAAGGTTAAGGCAGTTCATACTCAGAGGCGGTACTTTAGCTGCCTTGTCTGCAATGTATTACGCGATGGTTAGTGATGAGGATGAATATGAAAGCCAAGAGGAATACATAAAAGATAATCACTGGATAATTCCAACAAGCTACATAAAAAAAGCTTTTGGCGTAGATATAAGCGAGCCGATACAAATACCTATTCCTTTTGAAATAGGTCTTATTTTCAAAACCCTCCCAGAAAGGATTGCTAGGTCGTATGATGGAAAAGATACAGGCAGAGAATCTTTAGAGTCTTTTGGCAGAGCTTTGAGTAGCACGTTAGAAGTCCAGCCTCCTCAATTTATTCTTCCGTTACTTGAGACAACGGTTAACCACAATCTTTACACAGGAAGGGGTATTGTTCCTTACTATATGTCCGAAAACCTTCTTCCCGCTCTTCAAAAAAGGTCTACAACCTCAGACACCGCTGTTGCTATTGGCGAGGCTTTAAATATGTCTCCGTTAAAGATAGAACATTTAATGAAAGGGTACACTGGAACAATCGGAAGCTACGTTCTTATGCTGGCAGACAGCATGGTCAGAGATTCAGATGAAACAAGACCAACAAGAAAACTTTCAGACCTTCCAATAATGAAAAGGTTTCTTGCAAAGCAAAGCGGCTCTGTGAATCAAACAAAGATTTACGAGTTAGAGAAAGAAATTAAAAAAGTCGTTTCTTCCCTTAACGAGCTTGAAGAAAGAGAAGAAATAGAAACATATCAAAAGCTTTTGTACGCTAAGAGCGGCTTGGTTGCTATAGAAAAAGACGTAAGATACATAACGAAAAGACTTAAAAAGATAAGAGACCAAAGAAGCATAGTTCTTCAATCAAATATGAGCGCAGATTTAAAGCAAGAATATATGGATCAATTTAAAAAAGAAATAGATTACCTAACAGCTTCAGCTCCTATCTTAGAGAAGATAGCTAACAGGTCGCCAACAGATATATTCAACTACCCCTAGCTCACTTTGCTTTGGATATTAGACATCTTTCCTTTGGTTGACAACGTTATACGCTGAGTCTCAAAGCCGGCTTTCTTTTCGGACAAGCAATACAACTGAGCTTTCCCGTTAGCTGTTTTGTACCCGTGAAACGCAGCCCTTCCACCACTAAGCCCAGTGGGAACCTGCTCTATCTCATTGCCATCTTCTAAGTATTCATCAACCAACCTTTGTAGCTCTTCTCTTTCCTGCTCTTTGTTTGACTTCATTACTTAACCTCTATTATTCCCTGTTCTATTCTTCTCAGCAGCGTTCTTATTATATTCGTAAGAAACTGCTCAGAGTTATCTATTCTTCTGTACTGCCTGTTTTCATAACTCGATCCCTCGTAATTATCAAAAGCTCTGTGACACCTATGACAAAGATCTGCGACTAGCAGGTCTTGAGGTTTCCTGCCTATACCTTTACCAAACTCCCCAGAGCGAATCCCTTGATAATGTGCAGCTACCACCGTTCCGTCCCTCGCTCCACAGTTGACGCAAGCCTGATCTTTGGCACCTTCAAGCATCTTTTTGCTAGTCACCAGATCTTTCTTAATCGCCAAAATCTTCTCCCTTGGCAGACTCAATCAGCTCATCAAAGTTGTCTGCTATGTCTTTGATTGAATCAGCAATTTTATCAAAGCTCTCTTGTATTGACTGCATCAATTCCAAGATATCCTTCCTCATTTCTTCCGCTTCTTCTTCATCCATTCTCGTATTCCCTTGTGTTTGGTAATGGCACAACGAACCCCAGCTCAGAAGACACCCTAACTAAAGTCTCTATTAGCTCTGCGTAAGTTGAGGTGTTTGTACCGCTGCTTCTTTTGATCGGCCTTCTCCTGATACCCATCTTCGTATCAACCTCCTCACTGCCAAATGTTTGGCACAGCATTTCTTCATGCATCTCGTCAGGAGTCATCCCACAAAAATTAGCGAACCTACCGCACCACTTACGATAGTAGTTTTCCTGCGGTCGGCTTCGCTCTTTCTTCTTTACAGAAACATCTATTTGCAAACCAACAGATGACTTGCTTTTATGTATCTCCCGCTCTATGGAGAAGACTTCTGAAAAGTCTTGCTGATTATCACACTCGCTAATGAGTTGAGCCAGAAAGGATTTAATCTTCTCTGGCTCTGAGCGGCAAACGCAGTAGGAGAACCCCATCAGTCTAGAAAACTAGGCTTGGATGATGGCTCCGGTGCATTACCAAATCCAGAATCCATAGAGTCTTCAGCCGGCATCGTTTCAGCCTGAACCGAAATGTAGTCTCTGCCGTTCTTATCCTGATTGACCCAGCCTGCAATCGTCATCTTGTATTCTTGGTCAGTAGATCCCTTGAACTGCTCCACGATATGTTTCGCTTGAGCGCGTGTTATCTTTAGGTTCCCTCGATAATGAGGAGCGCGGTCACTCTTACGATTATCTTCCTTAAACAGTCCACCTTTTGAGGTTTCCTTTGCGTCATAGTTAGGCATCTTTTTCTCCTTGTGTTGCCTTGGATTGCTCAATCTCCTCGTATTTTCTGACAAATACTTGCTTGAGCGTGTTGAAATACTTTGGGTAGTTGTTCTCCAGAACCTCTATCTTTGGAAGGTTTGTCTTGTCGTTCCAATAAGAGTTAAGTGCCTCATGGCTGTCCATCATGTCAACCATAGCAATCATGCCTTGAGTGAAAGCGAACATTTCCTCCGTCTTTTCATCTTCGACTTCCTCTTTCGGCTCTTCTTTAGGCTGCTCTTTGGGTTCTTCTTTAGGCTTTTCTTTGGGCTTTTCTTTGGGCTTTTCTTTGGGCGGTTCCTTCTCCTTTGGTTCTTCGCTAACCCCCTGCTTCTCAGTAATAGCGTACTCGACCTCATCTACAGATGCGTACTCACCACCACCTAAACCGCAAGAAGCTAACGCTCTGCCAATGGCACTTGTTGAGCAGTTCTCAGTTGCTGATTTTTTATTGATAGGCCCATCGTTCCTAAACTCTTCAGCCCAGTCGTTGCCAATGAGTTGCCAAGTCTTGCCGTCATTCACATAGATACTTGCCTCCATGAGAACCCTGTTCTCTGTTGACTCATGCACCTTTGTAATTATTCGGCCCTGATCGCCATAAGCTTTTCTGAAAGCGACAATCCTAGTTGCCACCTGAGCGTACCACTTACCCGCGATGTTAACCTTGAATGGCTTTTCATCTGGCAGTCCTTCCATGTAATCGATTGCGATCTGCAATCTGTTCTCGTTAGCCTTGGTCATTTTCCCACCTTGTCAAAAGTATAATTAAGAACTGTTGATGCGTTATCGTGAAGCCAAGAGATTTTTCTTGTGCTTGTTTCGCTGCATCGAAACGCTTGCCAACAGCTCCGTTTGTAGTAAATTGCTTTTTCCCTGCTTGCGCTTTTTTGTTCGCGGCCTTGTGCCTACGCACTCTTTCAGCGTCAGTTATTTCGAGGCGAGGTCTGCCCCTTTTCTTTTTATCTACCATTAGATCCCCTTGCTAGTTTTGTGACGAAAAAGGATTCCGTCTGTATCCAGACAAGTCTGCTCGATAAAGCAGAGGCTTGATCTGGTATGTTCTTTCGAGTTCAAATTCTAATCTTTGTACTATCTCCAGCGGCTCCAAGTCTCTGAAGATCCCCATCTCCATCTCTGCTAACGGGCCGCCTTGCCAATGAAAATATATTACCCCTGACGTAATGTTAAATCGCAACGCAGGTATTTTGACGATTGCGTTGATCGCTACGAACTTCTCGTATATTTCGTGATCAGTTCCTAGCATCAACTTCCCTTATTTAAGTATTGATCACAAAATTCTTGTACGCGGCACCAGTTCTGATCGCATCTGGTAGCAGCTCCTTTTCTCACCTCGATGCTGTGAGAGTTGTCGAGACCGCGATTGTCAAAAAAGTTCTGAGCGTCATCCATTGAGTCGAAGACTCTCATTGCTCTTTTGTTTGCGGTCTTCTTGACTGCGAACTTGTCATCCTTCATCCACTGTTCTTTTTCTGAACACAGAGGCAAAGATGTGTTTTGCATTTGACTAAAGGTAGCTTCCTGATGAGCCGCTATCCTACTTTGGATATAATCGTCTTGTTCCTGCTCGCTCCAAATCGGAATGTCTACAATCTGTACCGGGGAGTCAGGGTAGCTTTCTTCCTCCCCAGCCTTCCGCCTCTGCCAGTCCCTAAGAACCGCAACGATTTTCGCCTCTTTAACAGGAAGCCCCTTAGCCTTTCTAACCAACCAAGCGTAGGCGTTCAGTTGGTTGTGCCACTCGGACTTATCAAATATGACAGACCAAACACTGGTGACTTTATAGTCATAAACAATCACGCCGTCTTCAGTGACTTGCTGGACATCGATTGCCCCACTTATATTCCACCCATCGATATCGATGAACAGTCTTTCTTCACTGATTCCGTCCTTGATCTTGTCTTCAAACAAATTATGAACCGCAGTTCCAAAGCTCGACCAGATAAACTCTGATGCGTCTTGTTCGATGCTGTCATCATGCATTCTTTGCAGAATTCTTATTCTTGGCGAATCGATAAGCTGAGTCACACTAACGTGTGATTTGCCCCTCGTATAATCGCTTGTAGTAAGAACATCAACTACAAAGTCTGGTAAGTTAAATTTGTTTGTTATCTTCATGTTCCTCTGCGTCATCAAACCCCACACAAAACAGCCTGCAACCTACGGTGTTATCGTCCTTAGTTGCCTGCGCCACCTTGAAAAACTTTGGATAATTCTTCTCCTGTCTGTAACAAGCCTGCCTCAGAGCAGAAAGTCTTTTCTTCTGATGCTCCTTGTCCTCGCAAGGGATGAATACTGACTGACCCACTTCCAGCTTCCCCCAAGGAATCTCTGGTAGCTTCTCCCTGTCCATATATTTTGTTGGCATTGGGATGCCTTCTTCTATCTGTAGTGACATATTGTTTTTCGTCCTCTTTAAAGTAAACTTCACCAGAACTTTCAAGTTCCAGTATATAGTTAGTTGTCTTACTCATAGTTTATCCCTTGCTTAAAATGCAAGTTAACAATTCAGGTGTTGTATGTCAAATGTTTTTATGTTTACAATTCTCGGTGAGCCGGCCTCGAAAGCGAATTCTAGAATGCTAGTCACCATTAAAGGTCGGCCAGCGTTCATTAAGAGCAAAAAGGCTAGGGACTACGTTAAAGAGTTTCAGAAACAATGTCCCACGCTCGATCCCCTCATGGAGGGTGATCTGTCTGTAACGATGACGATATACTATAAGACTCGTAGACCAGACTTAGATGAATCGGTTGTTTTAGATTGTATGCAGGGGTACATTTTTAAGAATGACAGGCAAGTCAAAGAAAAGCACGTTTACCACGGGTTGGATAAGACTAATCCGAGGTGCGAAATCTCCGTCCGACTTATCGAGGAAAGCGATTGAATTCAATGTCAAAGAGCTTTGCCATAAGAAGGAGGAGCCTAGGCGCATAGCTGCTAGGTTTTTTCTAACGAATGATTACATCGCTATCTGCAATCTTGCAGGGGTTGATCATTGTGAGCTTAAAAGGTCTGTGTCTGCGATGCTCAACGAGAGCGGAGCCAGAAAGAAAAAGATGGCCCAGCATATTGTCAAATGGGTTAGAGAACGTCCTCAAAAAGAACAATCGATTTAAAAAACATAGTTTTTTAAGCGAACGTTTTAGTGGAGAACGTTCTATAAATATCACAGATTTTTAAAAGGAGCAAGGATGACTGATGCGGAAGTTGAAGATTGGATACTAGGGCTAGGTGAAGCTGGGAGATTTGAGTGCTTGGTTTGTGGGCCAGAGAGGAAGAAGAAGAACCAAAAAACATTGTCTGTTTCCGTTGATGGAGACAACCTTTTATACAATTGTTGGCACTGCGAACTGTCTGGCAAGCAGAAGAAGAAGAGCTACATTCCAGAACCGTCCAAGGTTACTGTGATCAGCAAACCTAAATCGGTCGATAAAGAATTGATTAGTAAATTCTTATCTGGGAGGGGTATCGACTTAGTGAGGGTGAATGGTTTCAACATTGTATCTGGCACTAAATACTTTAACGGTAGTGGTGATCAGCCAGCGATTGGATTTTGTTATGGAGAGAATGAAGCGATCAAGTGGAGGAGCGTAGAAGGGAAAAACTTCACGCAAGATGGGGCGGCTAGAAGTTTGTGGACAAGCGCAGAACCCGCGAAAGCGTGTTACAGCACGATTGTGATTACAGAGGGTGAGATGGACACCTTAGCCATTACACAGGCTCTAACACGCTCAGGGGAGCCTGTACCAGAAGACACTATGGTTTGCAGTGTTCCGAATGGTGCTCCAAGCAAATTTTCCAACAAGAAAATAGATGCCTCAGAAGACAAGAAGTTTGCCTATATATGGGGTGCCAAGGATTTAATCGAGAAGGCTGAGAGGGTTGTGCTGGCCGCTGACGATGATGAGGCTGGCGAGGCTTTGCTTGAAGAGGTTTCGAGGAGAATTGGTCGGGCCAAATGCTGGAAGATAGAGTACCCAGAAGGCTGCAAGGATGCCAATGACGTACTCATTAAGCATGGAGAAGAGGCTCTCGCAGACCTAATCGCATCTCCAACACCAATGCCATTGGAGGGCGTGTATTCAGCAGATGACTATTCAGAGGATGTCCAGTTTCTCTACGACAAAGGATTGATGGGCGGGATCTCTACCGGATATAAAGGTGTTGATGATATTTACACCGTTCTCCAAGGCCAGCTTACAGTTGTGACAGGGCTGCCGGGATCAGGTAAGTCTCAGTTTATAGACAACGTGATGGTCAACCTCGCAAAGAATGCCGATTGGAAGTGGGCTGTCGCCAGTTTTGAGAACCCACCAGCACTTCACATCGTGAAGTTAAGCGAATGCTACACAGGTAAGCCGTTCTTCGATGGAGTGAATCCTAGAATGGATCAGAACGATTTAGCAGAATCAAAAGAATTTGTTAACAACCACTTCGCCTTTCTTGATTCCAAGGATGGAGACCCTACAACTATTGACTCGATAATAGATAGAGCAAAACAAGCAGTCATGCGGTTGGGAGTTAGAGGTTTGGTTGTTGACCCCTATAATTACATAGCGCAGTCGGGGGGAGACAATGAACACCAGAGCATCTCAGAAATGCTCACTCGGATGGTTCAATTTGCGAGGAGTCACGATCTAGCCATATTCTTTATCGCTCACCCAGCGAAGATGAGGCAGAACGACAACGGCTCCTACCCAATACCCAAGGGTATGCACATCTCAGGATCAGCAGCTTGGTTTGCGAAAGCTGATAATGGTTTGACCGTGCATCGTGAAGAAGACCATGTTGAGATTCATTCATGGAAGGCGAGGTTCAAATGGATAGGCACGGTTGGTTCGTGCAATTTAACTTTTGATCCAGTTAGCGGGAGATATCAAGATGAAAGACAAGACCAGTGGGAGATCGACACCCCAAAACAGCCGACAAGAGACTTCCACGAAACAGACAAGGACTGGGACTTCTGATCTGGCAGTGAACGATTTAGGCAGCCAAATGCTGCACGAAAGGCACAAGGTTCGTTTAGAGAAAGCAGAAGACGAGCCGATTGCAAAAGCAAGAGTCGTTGACCAAATGGTCATAGACAGGTTGCTTGAGAAGGACTTGATTAGCCTTGCTCAACATAAGGCAGCGGAGATATTCCTTCTGACCGCGAAGAATGCAGGGATCTTTTTGACCGGCCCCAACATGATGGGATCTCCCTCTGGGAATTCCAAAAAAGAAAAGTATCACTTTGGTTTGGTTCGTTTGAGTAGGATGCTCAGGATGGTTACCAGTGAGGTCGGACAAAGAGGAGCAGACCTACTGATGATAGTGACTTGTGAGGAGCATGAGCCTACAAGTGATCAGCTAATCGTGTACAAGAAAGCCCTCGACGTAATCGTTGAGAATAGAGGGATCTCGTATGAGTAAACAAATATTTGCAAGGGAATATTTATGCGTATCTATAAGAACGATAACAGGTCGTGCATCTACGCCCTGTTCAAGAACGAGGTAATCGTTTACATCGGCCAGAGCATCAATCCATACAGCAGGATAGGCCAGCACACAAAGAATAAGGAGTTCGATCACTTCAGGCTTATGCCTTGCCTGAAGAAAAGATTAGCTCACTGGGAAGATTATTTAATCTACAAGTACCAGCCCAAATACAATATTTTGGGAAAGAAGAAAGGCAGCCGCTCAACTAAACAAGTGGTTACAGAAGAGCCAAAGATCGAGTGCGGGTGTGAGCCGCTGTTCATTGATTCAAACACAAGCAACATAGGTTTTGGATACTCAAGCACAACGGGGTCAAGGTTAGTGATTGATAGCGGCAACACCTTTCAGTCTCTCATTGAGTGGAGGGCTGCGTGAGGCCATTCTACGAAACGAAAGAAGACAGGGTGAGGGAGAAGGACATTGCCAAGATGTTCGCTAGCAGGCTTGGTCTGGTCGCAAAGCCAAACCCAATTGCCTACCCAGTTGACTATTCATTCGTAAATAATAAAAAAGAAGTGAAGGGGTTTGCTGAGATAAAAAGCAGGGGTCATAAGTTTGGGACATATCCAACCTATATGATCTCAGCAATGAAGCTCTCACACGCCCAGTCACTCAGCAGAGCCACACGCAAAAGCGTTTTCTTAATTGTCGGTTGGTCTTGTGGGACGATAGCTCATATCGATATGAACACTGAGCCAGACTCAGTTGGTTGGGGAGGAAGGGCCGACAGAGGGGATGCGGATGATATGGAGCCAGTCGTCTATTGGAACATCGAAAGATTCATTAAAGCTTTTTAAAAATTTCTTTGGATGTAAGACGTACCTACAGCAGTGTTTTAGTTACCAGTTGTCAACCCAGTACCCACCCTATACAAAATGCCCCGAAACCCTCTACAGGTAAGGGCTAAAATCTTATAACAGTCTAGTGTGGCGGATCTGTACCCAACAGCAGTGTTTTTGTTTTCTATTGTGGTTACTTCTAAAGCACTATGACCGACTGCCGGAAATTCAAAATTATACCGTCAGGCTATACAAAAGGATTCAGAAGTCTCTACAGGTAGGGGCTAAAACTCTGATGTCAGTCCGGGCGGGGGTTCGAACTCTGCATTATATTAAAATGCAAATACTACGGGAGGAAATAACAAGGCGGGTTGAGGTCGTATAGGTTGTCTTCAATTGCTTACTTAGGTGTGTGGGGTTCGTGCAGAACGCACTAAAGATTGACTGGTCAGTATTTAGGGGGATTCCCCCCCAAGACCTAGGGGATCTTGAGAGGGAACTTTGCGGAAGTTGATCTGATTGCTAGATGAAAATTCTATGGGGCTAGGCTTCATCAGATCTCTTTTTAATTTAAACCTGACATATTGTCAAGTCATAGGAAACGCCTGACGCTCCCGCTCACCGTGGCGTGATTCTCCCCTAAATAATGTGCTTAGGTATTCTCTTAGCACTGATAGATTGAATTGTCCAGCTAGCGGGGAGTGTTAAGTTCCCCACTTTAGAGAGCGGCGTATCCTTGTAGTCGAAGGTTTTGATCTCACCTTCTGAGTCTTTAATGACGATGTGAACGTCGAACTGTGCTACTTTCATGCGCTCTCCTCTTCTTCTCTAACAGAAAAAATTAAGGTTGTTGTCCCGCCGCCCTCTTCGATTATGTCAAAATCATTTGGGCAATTTTTGCCAAGCCAATGGACTAAATCCTCTGCGCTCATCTCTTTTATTTCATGCGCTTTGAAAAGTTTAATATTCATGTTCTCCCCCTCTTGATTAAATAAAATGTGTATATTATTAGCATTGCAAAACTTGCTGACATCGCCACAAGCATACAGCCACCCATGATATTGGATAGCGTACTGCCTAGCTCGATTAACACAAAGCCCGTGTATCCCATGAATAAGTTCGCAAGCACCCAGCTCGATATGCCCAGCAGGTTGTAGATTAAACTGGTAAGTGATTCCATCAGATGTGTCCTCCTGAAATTTTCAGGCCGGCTGCAAAGGATAAAAAATAAGCGGCCCAGAGACCCCAGTTTATCCCTGTTATTTCTAGCTTGCTAAATCCAGTGTTTGCCTCCAGCCAGATATCAATTACTCCAAGGCCGGCTGCTGTAACAACAATGCTCATAAACACAAACAAAGTTATGAAGGTCATAGATAGTATTAAGAATTTCATATTTGGCTCCTTTTTAGTGTGGGGAATTCAGGAAAATAAATTCCCATAATTCGATTCTTTTTAGCTTGGCAGGGATCGATGCCGTGATTTTTTTGCAATCGAAGATGATTGTTTTTATCTCTAGCTTCTTGTAGTGAGACATCAGGATATTCACCTATCCAATATCGCTTTTCTTTTTTATTAAAAACATATTTGTAATACCAAGACAGTTTGCCTGAAGGGTAGATCTGGAGGTATAGCCCCCGTCTGTCGTAAACCTTGTAGACTTTATCTCTTGGCTTGATTGCTTCAATTTTTTTGACACTGAGAATGTCAGATCTTATTTGTTTATTCTCAGTAACCGGGAAGTCTTTCGAGGCGTTGCCATTGCCCCATGTCGGGGTTTTGCAATGACATATCGCACACAAAACCTTGAGGTTATGGTGTCGGTTGTCCTCTCGATCACCGTTGACATGGTCGATCTGAAAGGCTCTGGGGTTGGTGTCAACGTAGCCGTAGGGCGCGTGGCAGGTTAATGACTGGCATTGTAGACCGCGAGCCTTTAGCAGGTATCTCCTCATGGCTGGGGAGAAATAACTGCCATAGACAAACTTTCGTCTAACGGTCATCTCGCCTTGGCAGGTGTTACTGCAAAACGTACCTGCGCTTTGAGAATCGCGGTACTCAATTTCTGAGCCGCAATTTTTACAGTTAGCTTTCATGGTATTTCCTTAAGTATTGATTGGTTAATTTATGTTAGAAGAGAGACAACGGTATTTCTCCGCAAACGAACACGCTTAAGCGTCTTCCCTTATAGTTGTTAGGTGATCAATCCTAATTCCTATTATCTCTCTGAACACATCAACAAACGCACTCCTCGAAATGCGCTTGATGTTGTGGGGGGCGAAGCCCCTTAGTAGTTTCTATCTCGAACCTCGATCACCTCTCCGAATTCTTCGCACCCCGCGAAGGAGGGAGCGTCGAAGGTTGTTATCCAGAAGACCGGATAGTCGGGGTCGGTGAAGTCATGCCTCGCGTCAGGGCCAACACTGCCCAATCCATCGGTGAAGTAGATGAGCGCGTGAGGATCTAAGCCCGCATGATCTACCCAGTTGAAGGGAGGATTGAATGCCGTGCCGCCGCCGCCGCGCTCCTCAAGCTTGATGTCTTCACCACGCTCGAATACTTGAGGCTCACCGTTGATCGTAGAGTCGCAATAGATCACAACCACTGATCGAGGGTTGATCACATCGACAATCTCTTCAATGCGGCCAGCGATCACCTTAAGCTCCTCGACAGTCTGAGACCCCGAAGTATCAATGGCAATCACAAGGTCACCTGTCTGGTCGTAGACGTTTCCGGCAATGATCAAGCCACTGTGTAGGAATCGTCGATTAGGATTCGAGAAGGACACATCACATGGCATGGATCTAATCAGCGAGTCTTGAAGTATCTCATGCCAAGGCAGCTCCTGAGCTTTCATAGAATCAAGCGCACCTCTTGAGGCGTTGCCGCCTGTCCCGGTGCCGGCCCTCTTCTCTACCTGCGAGGCTTCATAAATTCTAGAGGCAGTCTCTCGCTCGATCTCAGCCTTGTCTACTTCAGACAACTTAGAGCCGTTCTCGTTGGTGCCATCTAGAACCTCACCCCAAGGCACCTCCTGCTCGCTTGTAGCGGGTTGGTTGCCGCCAGATGAGTCAGTAGAGGTCTCACCCTCACCGCCCTGAGAATCGGCCTGTGCGGTATCGTCGCCGCTCTCGCCTTGATCGTCAGATGGAGCAGGGTCGTTGCGCTCATCCTTGAGAAGATCATAGATCTTTTCGGCCTTCATCTTGTCGAACCTTGGATCATGCAAGCCATCTTTCGGCATGACTAAGCCAGCCTTGATCAGAATGCCATTGATCGCGTAATCAGCCGCGATATTCCATAGCTTGAAGTCTCGTTCGCCTCTTCTGATTTGATGCAGGAAGGCAACGTGCAGCACCTCATGGCAAAGCACAAACAAAAGCTCAGGTATGCTCAGGGTCAAAACGAACTCAGGGTTGTATCGAATCTCGCGGCCATCAGTACACATGGTGCTGACCGCTGGGTCTTCGACTTTCTTGAGTGCCGCATAAAGGCAGGTGTAAAACGGGTGATCCCGAAACATACGCTTCTCAGCTTGTTGTATTTCTTTCATAAATATTCCCTAGTAAATAGTTGAGAGCGAGCTTCTAGTCAAAGAAGCCGCTCAGTTTGTCGGCCACATCGCGAGCCTTGCTCACCACATCTTTACGGTGCGACTCGGAGTTGCGGATCTTCTCAGGATCTAGATCGCGCAATTGAGTCAGTAAGGAGTTGCTCGCCTCAGTCAGCTTAGGGTCTCCCGTCAAGTTAAGACTTGGCAGTATCGAGGCCAAGTCGGTGAGGTTGGTCACGGTCGAATCTCTGAAAACGCCCGTGGCTTTGCCGGTCTTAGCGTCAACGCCAAAGTCGGTAAGCTTCTCGATAAGGTGAGCCAAGGTCTCAGCTACTCGCTCATGCACAGACTGCATCGCGCCTTCGAGGCTTGAGGTCACATCGTTTTCGATGTCGGCCTTCATCCTGTCAAGCTTGGCTTGAGGCAGTGAGACTCTAAGATCGTCACCGCTGGGTAAATTGCGGATCTTTTTGGACAGTGAGTATTTGGCGAGTATCTCATCCCTTGAGGGATAATCGCTCTCATCAAAAGCATCGCCCAATATCGTTCTAGCTTTCGAGACCGCGTTGTCGTACTCGTTGCCAAGCTCTTTAAGGTTCGCGTTCCAACGGTCTTCGTGCTTCTCCCACTCGCGCTCAAACTGGTCAAGAAGATCTACATTAAGCAAGTACTCACCAGCGGCCCACGGGACGCAAAGCTTGCCTATCAGGTTGTTGCGGATACGCCCAGCGATCTGAGACATAGCCTTGACGACAGCCGATTTAATAAGGTTCTTGCGAACTCGGATCATGTCGCTGTCGGCATTCTTGGATGAGGTCACCTCCTCAGTAATCGACTTGTCAGTTTTCGCATTGCTCCACTTGGTAATTTTGACGGCAACAAGTACCGCTTGATTTTGAATTTTAATATTTAACATGATTTCTCCTATTGATTGGCTATTGCTTGGTTAATGTAAGTTGAAGTGGCCTTGAAGGTGTCATCCCTCGTAACCACTAGCCTGATGAACACTTGCACAAGCTCATCGCTCATGCGTGATGCGTACCTCGCGCCAGCCTCGAACTGATCGCCAGTGCCTACCTTGTTTGATAACTGCGATATGATCGCGTACTGCGTCGATACATCGGCAGGTATTGGCGCGTTGTCAGGATCAGAGAAGCAATCCTTCCAATCTGGGAGCAGATCGAACAATCGCTTGAATGCGACAAACTCAGCAGCCGGTGCTGGGCCAATGCCCCCTTCGAGAGCCGCTTGTTCTAGCACAGGGTCAAGATTGAGCGCGAGCGTGTCACCGACTGAAGCCCAGCTTCGAGGGGTAGCAATGACTGTTTCTCCTTTGGGTATGCCGCCATTCGGGTATTGGTGCAGCAGCTCTTCTTTGAACTGAAGAAAGCCAATGACCAGCGGATCAATACCGTTGGCAAATGCCCAGTCAGTAAATGAGTTAATCTCAGGCAACAGGTTGAACTGCGTATGGTATCGGTTAGCGATTGCGCTATCGATTCGACCATGAACTGAGGCACCGTCTTCTGGGCGGTTGCTTAAGATGATCGCAGTCCAACCATCAGGCAGTGTGTAGTCACCAAGAACACGCTCTTGCAAAAGAGAATAGAAAGCTGTTTGCACAGAGGCCATCGCGCTATGGAACTCATCCAAGCACAGAATGCCGCGCTCACCGTCGCGCTCTACATTGGGCAGCCAGCGCGGTAGAGCAAAGTCGGTCTGATGATCGACAACCTCTGGTATGCCGCGAACGTCAACAGGCTCAAGTTGTGAAGCTCTAACGTCTATCAGTTTAAGCTCTAACTTCTCAGCAACTTGTTTGACTACTGAGGTTTTCCCAGTGCCGACTGGCCCCCAGCCAGCGATTGGTCGCAGTTTGTCACCGCTCTTAAGGTATTTGGTTAAAAAGCCAGCGAACTGAGCCAGCGAAATTGTTGGTATGTTCATAGGTATTCCCTAGTTAATTGTTGATTTGAAATAAGCGGGTTGAGTGACAAACCCCCGCCCCATTCAGTCATTGTGAATTGACCTCCTTGTTTGTTGGTTATCCAAGACCGCCGTAGCGGTTTCGACTGGTTACCAATCAGTCTCATCAGTTGGATTATTTTTTTGGGCTCCACTTCGCAGCCGGGATTGTGATTACAACCCTCACCGGAGACAAAGCTTCTATCTCTCTTCTTAATCTGATCTTCCTAAGCTTTTCAGTTGAGGTGATTAGTTTTTTTAAGTCTTTTTGATTCATGCGTATCCCCTAGTTGTTTCGGATCAGTTATGACCACTCAGTGAATGACCATAAGCAAGCCGAAAGCTTGCCCGCTGTTTGCAGTTCGTTGGGAGTTGTCAGGGTTACGAGCTAGTCCAAGGACTATCCAACTTTTCACCTTCACCAAAACTTTAGGCTGCAACGCGCGGTGCGTCTGTACGGCTGCTATCTGTTAGCCCTTCGTACACCAGAACCTTTTCCTGTCTGGAGGGAGCAGACTGTTGTCTGGCAGGCTGCCCACACACGGTAGGTATTTTTTAACGCGCCTCGTTCGCGGCCGCCAGCAAGTGCCGGCGACAAAACGAATAGTACAGAAGTCATAACTAAAAACAAGCAACAAAGAATATTTAATTAGTGACTATTTAACTCAACAACGAATGATCGAGTCCCAGATTCAAAACCACTGCTAAAGTTGCGTTTCTGTGAGGGGTTTGTGTGCGTCCTTTATATGCGTATTTTTTATGTCGCACTTACTACAAGTAAACAGTGAATACAAGACTTGACAGAGAAATTAAGTGTAAATAGTTGTAATTAGTTTTTTGTCTTTAGTTATCAATAAGTTAGAGGCGAATTCGTCGTAGCGCGTTTTAAATCATTAAGACGATAGATCATAAGCGGAGGGTCTAGAATCGCTTAGAGGGCTTCTGAGAGCGTCAGGGAGTGTGTCAAGTATTTTCTATTAAATAGATACATTAAATATTAAGGAGTGAATACTCAAAACATCAGACATAAAAAGGAGGCTATATTGATCAGGGAATAGATGACGGGATTGGATCATGGGAAAAAGAAAGGACGGCCTGACTCCGAAACAGAGAGCCTTCGCGATAGCCGTGGGGAATGGGAGTGACTTCACCTCTGCTTATGAGCAAGCCTATGAGTGCGACAATATGAGCAGGGCGGCAATGCGGAACGAAGCTAGCAAATTAATGTCTGGTGCTTACCCTGATATCACCCTGTTGGCTAATAGGATAAAAGACGAGAATGAGGTGAAAAAACAACAGAGTCTTCACGCTTCTGAATTGAATGACCGCGAAAAGGTATTAAGTCGTCTGCGATACTTTTTGGATCATGCCGAGAACACTGACAGTACAAAACTTATGGCCGCCAAGTTATTAGGGCAGACCGTGGGATTGTTCAAGGACGTTACGATTACTGAGGACGCTCGAAGCTCTGACGATATCGCACGACAGCTAGAAGATCGGTTAGCAAACTTGTTAGAAGGTAGCGACAACGAAGGTGTGACAAGCGAACAAGAACAAGGGAATGTGCACTAACATGTTAACACACGAACTACTAACAACTTGTTACACGAACTTGTGACGACTTGTCAGACGCTCGGCTCTTTTTTGCTTTCGGCTGGAGATCTATCATCCGACCCGTCACCCCCCTAGCGCGTATGCACTACCCGTCTACTATATATAGAGAAATGCTCGAATAATTACCTACTTTTTGTATTTGTCCGACAATACATATTCTCTCTTCCCCCTTTTTTCTTTCTGAATGATGTCAGGAGTCCCATAGCCAAAAAAAATTTTCTAAAAAATTCGACTTTTTTGTTGACATCATTTGTCAACCCCTTCAACATGATATAATCACCAAAGTTAACAGAGAACATCAATAGAAGGCTTTCGATTCTGATGTTCTCCTAGATTGCCCCTCTGGGTTACGGGGCAATCGTAATCATACGAATGAATACGTCTTACCAGAGGACGTTCTATAAAAACTTTGACGGCTGATTCTATGCCTTTAGATCGCATTGATCCTGATCTTTTAAAAAAGATACCTAACCTCCCGATAGAAGAGCAGAAAGAGATCCTTTCTTTGATTGAGGAGTTAGAGCAAGCTGAGAAGAAGGAAGTTGCTAAGGACTCGTTTCTAGGATTCACTAAGACTGTGTGGCCTGCTTTTATTGAAGGTAGGCACCACAAGATAATGGCTGAAGCCTTTGAGAGGGTTGCCAGAGGTGACCTTAAGAGATTGATTATAAATATGCCGCCTAGGCATACAAAGTCTGAGTTTGCTTCTTATCTATTACCGGCTTGGTTTTTAGGTAAGTATCCTGAGAAGAAAATCATACAGACCGCGCATACCGCAGAGTTGAGTGTGGGATTTGGTCGAAAGGTTAGGAACCTAGTCGATAGTGATGATTTTAAGAATATATTTTCTAAAGTTGCCTTAAGGGCTGACTCCAAGGCCGCTGGTCGATGGAGTACCAACGAGGGTGGTGAATACTTCGCTATCGGTGTTGGTGGTGCTGTAACAGGAAAAGGCGCTGATCTCCTAATCATCGACGACCCCCACTCCGAGCAAGAAGGTCAAAGCGCAGACCCGTCAGTCTTTGACAAGGTCTATGAATGGTACACATCCGGCCCTAGGCAGCGTTTGCAGCCCGGAGGAGCCATCGTTATGGTGATGACTCGCTGGCACAAAAGGGATTTGACTGGGCAGATCATTAAATCGTCCGTACAACGCGCTGGCACCGATGAATGGGAAGTTATTGAGTTCCCCGCTATTATGCCTTCAGGTAATTCGTTATGGCCTGAGTTCTGGTCAATTGATGAATTAACCTCATTGAGGAACGAGCTGCCTTCTGCTAAATGGAACGCGCAGTATCAACAAAACCCAACATCCGAAGAAGGTGCGCTGGTAAAGCGGGAATGGTGGCAAGCATGGGAGAATGACCAGCCCCCTGCTTGTGAGTTTATTATACAGTCTTGGGATACCGCGTTTTTAAAGACTCAACGTGCTGACTACTCAGCCTGTACCACTTGGGGTGTATTTTACAAGCCAGATGATGAGGGGCTTCAGCAACCAAATATTATTCTTCTGGATGCTTATAAGGAACGATTAGAGTTCCCAGAACTGAAGAAAACAGCGTTTGACTTTTATAAGCATTGGGAGCCTGATGCATTTGTTGTCGAAGCGAAAGCGGCAGGTACACCATTGATTTTTGAGTTAAGGGCTATGGGAATCCCTGTAGCCGAATATACCCCATCCAGAGGGAACGATAAGATAGCCCGTGTTAACGCCGTGGCGGATCTCTTTGCAAGTGGCATTGTCTGGCATCCTGAAACCAGATTTGCCGAAGAGGTTATTGAGGAATTTGCGTCCTTCCCGGCAGGAGAACACGATGACCTTGTAGACTCTTCTACACAAGCCTTGCTTAGGTTCCGTCAGGGCGGTTTTTTAAGGTTAACGTCTGATGAAGACGAAGAGCCGTTTTACAATAAAAAAGCCAACTATTATTAATGTCATTCCTACAAAGTAACATCCCACATTTTAAATGTTGGGTAAGAAAGGAATACACCCACAATCACCAGAAGTATCATGGCGAGTTTATCCATGCAATGGCGATTGCAGTTACATCAATCCCGTGTCGATGCTTGAGCTTCCAGATGATATTTACTGGCGCTGAGACTTATGACACGGACGAGCCTAACGTTCATGGCGGTGCCATGTGGGCTAGGATGCCGATTACAGGTTTAGTGGCAGATACGCCGCTTCAGGAATGGCCTGAGCCAATGCCGGTGTGGGCAGCGCAGCCTTGGGATTGCTCGTCAAGGACACATAGCGTCTATGTCTTGGACAGGGCGACACCGTGTCCTTGGCTTGCCAAGATTGATAACGAGTTCTACCCAGCCAAGTATTACTTCACGGTAGACTACACTGACTCGGAAATAGCAGACGACCCAGCCCAGCACAAGCAAGCCCATGTAATGGAGTTATTGGATGCCGGCAAGTGGACAGGTAATATCGTGGCACTGCCTAACAACCGTGTTAGGGTCACACATCCTGCTTGGTTTGAGGTTGGAGAGGGTGCGCCAGACTTTAGGCCATCACAATATATTCATTACAGCAAGTCAGACTTAGACTACACGCTGGATGTAAACAAGGTTTTTGATAACTTATATGCAGAGGGTTCGGATGAAGAAGAAGACTAAGGGTTACTCAGCGGGTGGCAGGATGAAAAGCAAGATGTCCACCAAGATGAGTCCAAAAATGAGTACAAAAATGATGGCTAAGGGCGGAAAGACTGTTGTGTCTAATGGCGAGTCCTCGACCCCAAAAACAATTGCTAGAGGCAGTGGCGCTGCAAGAACTCAGTACTTCAGGAAAAACGGCTAAATGGCAATAGATCGCCCATTACAGACCCCTGATATGGGAAACCCCTTTGGGGGTGGTCAAGATCAGATTGAGGTTGAAATAGTTAATCCTGAGTCTGTATCGATTGAAACACCTGATGGCGGTGTTTTGCTTGATTTTGATCCAGAGGGCGCTATGGGCCAAGTTCCACATGACGCGAACTTAGCAGAGTATGTAGATGATTCGGATCTTTCCTCGATTTCTCAGGAATTAATTGGCGCATACAAGTCTGATAAAGAAAGTCGATCTGACTGGGAAAGAGCTTATATTGAAGGTTTAGACTTATTAGGTCTTAAACACGAAGACAGAACAACCCCTTGGGACGGAGCGTGTGGCGTATTTCACCCCTTGCTAACGGAATCCGTCATACGCTTTCAGTCCCAAGCTATTCAAGAAATATTCCCGGCAAGTGGCCCAGTTAAAACAAGTATTGTCGGCTCAGTAGACCCTGAAAAAGAAAAACAGGCTCACCGCGTTCAGGATTACCTGAACTATTTATTAACTGAGAAGATGACCGAATACAGGTCAGAGACAGAGAAGATGTTATTTTCTCTTCCGCTGGCAGGAAGTGCTTTTAGAAAGATTTACTTTGATCCTAACATGGGCAGACCTTGCAGTATGTTTGTTCCAGCAGAAGACTTTGTCGTAAGTTATGGAGCATCAGATCTAGAAACCTGTGAACGCGCTACTCATGTAATGAAGCGCAGCTCTAATGATGTTCGTAAACTACAAGTGTCCGGCTTCTATGTGGATGTTGACTTGCCATCACCCACACCAGACATAGATGAGATTGAAAGAAAGTATAATGAGTTAACGGGAGACTCCGCTAACTACGACCTTGACTCAAGGCACACTATTCTTGAGGTTCAAGCCAACCTAGATCTTCCCGGTTTTGAAGATACAGACAAAGGCGAAGAAACAGGTATTCAGTTACCGTATGTTGTTAGCATTGATTTATCTTCTCGTACAATCTTATCGATTAGACGTAACTGGTATGAAGATGATTCCGCTAAATTAAAGCGCGAACACTTTGTTCATTACCAGTATATGCCGGGACTAGGCTTTTATGGCTTTGGTTTGATCCATATGATTGGCGGATTGGCTAAGTCAGCGACCTCATTACTTAGACAATTGGTGGACGCAGGTACATTGTCTAACTTACCGGGAGGATTAAAGTCCAGAGGGCTTAGGATTAAGGGTGATGACACCCCGATCATGCCCGGAGAGTTCCGAGATGTAGATGTTCCCGGTGGCGCGATAAGAGATAACATTAGTTTTCTTCCTTACAAAGAGCCAAGCTCTGTTTTATACCAGTTGTTGGGCGATATTGTAGAGGAAGGACGAAGATTTGCTTCTGCTGCTGACGTAAAAGCAGCCGATATGAACGCTGAAGCGCCTGTTGGAACGACTTTAGCGATACTAGAACGCTCTATGAAGGTAATGAGTGCGGTTCAAGCTCGACTCCATGCCTCTATGAGGTCGGAATTAAAGCTATTATCCAATATTGTGCGGGATTTCGGCCCTTCATCTTACCCCTACCTTCCTGATGAAGAGCCGATTACCCGTCAAGACTTCGATGATCGCGTAGATATCATCCCGGTTAGCGATCCTAACGCCGGAACGATGGCACAACGCATCATGCAGTACCAAGCAGCACTGCAATTAGCGCAACAAGCGCCTGAAATGTACGATATGCCGCTTTTGCACCGGCAAATGCTGGAAATTCTTAACATTCAGGACGCAGACAAGATTGTTCCGCTTGAAAACGAGATAAAACCGACTGATCCGGTCAGTGAGAACATGAATTTGATCAATGGAGAGCCTGTTAAGGCGTTTATCTACCAAGATCACGAAGCGCACATACAAACACACATGGCAATGGCTCAAGATCCTAGAATACAGGAGATTATGGGCAAAAGTCCTAATGCTCAGAAGGTTATGGCCGCTATGTCTGCTCATGTTCAAGAGCATTTGGCGTTTAGATACCGTCAGCAGGTAGAAAAAGAGCTTGGAGTGGAGCTTCCGCCTCCTGACCAGCCATTACCGGAAGATATTGAGTACAGAATCTCTAGATTAGTGGCTCCTGCGGCAGAACAGGTGCTTAAATCTGGACAACAAGAGCAACAACAGAAGCAGGCGCAAGAGCAGGCTCAAGATCCTATTGTCCAGATGCAGCAGAAAGAGCTTCAGATTAAAGAGCAGCAAGTTCAGATTAAAGCTCAGACTGAGATGGGCAAAATACAAGCCGATATGCAAAAAGCTTCAGATAAGTCCTCTGTTGAAAGAGAAAGGATGGATCAGAATGAGCGCATAGAAATGGCTAAGATAAATGCTAAAAGAGAATCCGATATCGCTAAGGAAGAGATGGAGCGTGAGCGATTAGGGTCTGATGGTGAGATTCAGGAAGCAAAATTAGGTCTTGAGATAGCTAAAGAGATTATGGAAAACGAAAGAACATCAGAAAAAATTTCCTCCAAGGAAACAATAGAGGGATTTAAGGCTGGCGTTCAGACTGCAAAAGAATTAAGGGATGAGTGATCTTATATCTGAAAACTTGTTTGATTCGATCAGAAAAGGTATAAGAGCGCAGATGAATGAGATGAGTGACCATGTAAGTGGTGGTGGTTGCTCTGATTTTAGTGAATACTCTAAGTGTTGCGGGATCATACAAGGTCTTGCGATGGCTGAAAGGGAGCTTCTCGACCTTAAAGAAAGGTACGATAAAGCGTAATTTCTCCGCATTATGCGGTGCAACGCGACTCTGGACGCGAATCTCCAGTGCATAGGAATATCTAATGTCAGAAGCATTAGCAACAAACGAAATCGAGGACGAAGAGTCTCGCAAGGCAAAACAGTTGCCTGACCCAGTGGGTTATAAGCTGTTAATCGCATTACCAGAACCTGATGAAAAAACAGAGGGTGGCATATTAAAGTCCACTGTAACTCTGCATGATGAGGAAATAGGGTCTATTGTTGGTGTTGTCCTGAAGTTAGGGGCTGATGCTTACAATGACCCTGCGCGATACCCTACCGGCCCTTTGTGTAAAGAGGGTGATTTTATTCTAATGAGGTCTTATTCAGGCACCAGATTCAAAGTGCATGGAAAGGAATTTCGTTTGATTAATGACGACTCAGTGGAAGCTGTTGTTGAAGACCCAAGGGGGATTGTTAAGGTATGAGCGAAGTACAACAAGAACTGGAGAATGAATCTCCTGCAAGTGCTGAAGATAGATTCTTTGGCGTAAAAACAACTATTAGCAAAAAAGGAACGGTTAGTCAGGAAGAATCAGACTCAGAGGTTTCTGATGTTGAGTATGAGGTTGTTGACGATAGGCCGCCGGAAGATCGCAGACCACCAAAGTCTTCATCTGAGGAAGTCGGTGATGATGAGCTAAGTGGTTATAGCGAAAAGGTTCAGAAGCGAATCAATAAGCTGCGTTACGAACAGAACGAAGAACGTAGACAAAGAGAAGCGTCTGAAAGAATGCGTGATGAGGCGGTTAAAGTCGCCCAAGTTCTCGCAAACAAAAACAAAGAATACGAGGCTTTAATTAATCGAGGCGAAGGTGCTTTGATTAATACAGTAAAGCAAAAAGCAGAAATGACCCTTGAGAACGCTAGGTCTAAATACAAGAAAGCGTATGAAGAAGGGGATACAGATAATGTGGTTTCTGCACAAGAAGATTTAATTAAAGCTCAGGCAGAGCTGACAGAGGCTGAGAGGTATGAAAACAACCTACCCCAGCAGGAGCAATGGCAACCGCCTCCTCCGCAGCAGGAATACCGACAGGCTCCTGTAGCGCCAGCTCCACCTCAACAAGTGGCACCGCCTGAGCCTTCTCCAGAGTCTGCGGCTTGGGCTGAACGCAATCCTTGGTTTATGAATCCAGACAACAAGGCAATGACTGCGACAGCTTATGGCCTGCATGAAGAAGCATTGAGGGATCAGGGGTTAAGACCTAACTCTCCGCAATACTTCCAGTATGTAGACAATGGTATGAGAGGATCGTATCCAAATTACGGTTGGCAGGATGAAAGCGATACAGATGGACGTACCGCGACTGTGACTGCTAATCAGCCCTCGTCGGTGGTGGCACCTTCCGCAAGGAATAACGGTGCTAAACCGCGCAAAATACAGTTAACGTCCACTCAGGTTGCACTCGCCAAGCGACTTGGGTTAACCAATGAACAGTATGCAAAAGAACTCATTAAGGGGAATTTTTGATGCCTGAAGAGCGCACACCAAGAAACAATGCTTCGCGTAAAGCGGATGAAAGACCGAGCGATAAGTGGATACCAGCTTCAGTGCTGCCAGATCCAGAGCCAAAAGACGGTTGGGTTTTCCGATGGGTACGAACCAGTATCCTTGGGCAATCTGATAACACTCATGTTTCGCAGATGTTTAGAGAAGGTTGGGAGCCATGCAAGGCTGAAGATCATCTTGAACTCAAGCTGCAACCAGATGTTGGTTCTAGGTTTGAAGGTAATCTTGAAGTAGGTGGTTTGCTTTTATGCAAGGCTCCCGCTGAAACAATGGCTGCCAGAGAGGCTCATTTCCAGAATATGGCAAATGACCAGATGAACTCCGTTGATAATAACTTTATGCGCGAAAACGACCCTCGTATGCCTCTCTTAAATCCAGAGAGAAGTACGAGAACTACTTTTGGTAGAGACTAACCCAAGTTGCTGGGTTGTTTCTATAAATAAGGAGGTCATTTATGGCTACCACAGCAACCCCAATGGGTGCTGAACCAGTAAACACTCTTAGTGCGAGCGGCTCTTATACAGGAAAAGTTCGACACATTAAGATTGCTAGTGGTTACGGCACAGCGATTTTCTACGGCGATTTCGTCAAACTAGTTGCGGCAGGTACTTTAGAGAAAGCAGCGGTTACAACCTCTGTTGCTGCCGGCACTGTCGGCATCTTTGTAGGAGTTTCCTACACTGATCCAAGTACTAGTCAGTTAACTTTTAACCAGCAATTTCCGGCTTCTACAGCAGCAGACGACATTATGGCGTATGTTGTTGATGATCCTAAGCTTGTTTTCCAAATGCAGGGAGATGAGGCTATTGCTCAGACTGGACTTGGAAACAATGTCTCAGCGGTTAGTACAGCGGGATCGACTGCAATCGGTAGAAGCAAGAATGCCTTAGATGGCGGTTCTATTGCTACTACTAATACTTTACCACTTCGTATTGTTGAATTCGTAGATGGCCCATCCAGCGCAGTTGGTGATGCCTTTACGGATTGTTTAGTGACATATTTGCCACTAAGCCATGCATACGAAACGAAACTTGGCGTATAAGGAGACTAACGAATGGCTATTTCTAGAGCGCAAATGCTTAAGGAACTCCTTCCGGGTCTTAACGCCCTTTTTGGTTTGGAGTATGGTAAATACGAAGACGAGCATGAACTCATTTATGAGACAGAAAGCTCTGAACGTTCTTTTGAAGAGGAAGTAAAGTTGAGCGGCTTTGGTGCTGCTCCTGTGAAAAACGAAGGTTCTGCAATCTCTTATGATTCAGCACAAGAGTCTTTCACTGCACGTTACAACCACGAAACTATTGCTATGGGATTCGCGATTACGGAAGAAGCAATGGAAGATAACCTGTATGACTCATTGTCTGCACGTTATACCAAGGCTCTTGCCCGTGCTATGGCGTATACCAAGCAGGTTAAGTCGGTTAATCCTCTTAACAACGGTTTTACGACAGCCTTTAGTTCAGGCGATGGTGTTGCTTTGTTTAGCGCATCTCATCCGCTTGTTAACGGTGGGACGAATTCAAACCGTCCGACTACTGGCGCAGACCTTAACGAGACATCCTTAGAAAATGCAATCATCTCGATTGCTGCTTTCACTGATGAGCGTGGATTGTTAATTGCTGCACGGCCTCGTCGTTTGATTGTTCCGCCTGCTTTGATGTTTACAGCGACTAGGTTGCTGGAATCAACACAGCGTGTTGCTACAGCCGATAACGATATTAACGCTATCCAAAACATGGGAGCAATTCCAGAAGGATACGCGGTAAATCATTATTTGACTGACTCAAATGCATTCTTCATCATTACGGATGTTCCTAATGGTCTGAAGCATTTTGAGCGTACCGCGCTTGAGACAAGCATGGACGGAGACTTTGATACTGGTAACGTGAGATACAAGGCTAGGGAGCGATACTCTTTTGGAGTAAGTGACCCACTTGGAATTTTCGGTTCACCCGGATCAAGCTAACGGATATGGGGGTGCTTTGCGCCCCCTTTTCTTTCCTGACTAATTGTTCCACATGGAACGTTAGACACTAGCCACGACAGGAGATACACATGGCTAAAACAACTTTTAATGGCCCAGTCCGTTCGGAAAATGGGTTTCAACAGATTTCTAAAAACTCTACTACTGGTGTAGTTACTGTTACTAGTGGTGATAAATTTGCAGTCGAAGCTACCGGAAGTGCCGGTATTGAAGGAACTGCAGCGGTATATGTCACTCAGGTTAACCGCCTAAAGAGTGATGTTGATACCAACGTTAACATTGTTAAATCAACCATTATGATTGATCTTACCGATTTACGTGATGGCGGCACTGCTGGCGATATTATTGGTAAAGACGGTGATGGTGTTGCATTTATTGCACAGGTCACTACAGCTAACCAAGGCGTTGTATTTGGTGTAACTATGACTTGTTTAGAAACTCCTGCTGGCGGTGGCACAGACATAGATCTGTATTCTGCTACTGAAGGCACAGGTGTTAACGACACAGCTATTGGTGACCTAACTGAAACTCAAATTATTAATGCAGGTGCTGCTTCCGCAGGAACTATGGTTGCTGGTGGAGACATTGCAGCAGATCAATACTTGTATTTAGTTGGTCAAGGTACAGGTCACGCTGCTTATACAGCAGGTCGTTTCCTGATTGAGATCACTGGCTACGACGTAGCATCGTAGGGAGTAATTTATGGCTGATGCAGTTACATCGCAAACTATTGTTGATGGCGGCAAAAACCTTGTATTAAAGATCACCAACATTAGCGACGGCACCGGAGAAACTGAAGTTGCTAAGGTTGATGTTTCTGCTCTAGAAAATGATCCGATCACAGGCAATGCTTGTAGTCGGATTGTTTTACAAAGGATTTGGTTTAGTAATGTTGGTATGGGTTTTAAGCTTTTTTGGAACGCAGATACTAACGTTTTTATTACCCAAGCCCCGAAAGACTGGACTGATACTTGGGACTTTACCGACAGCAGTATTGTGCTACCCGGAATACCTAATAATGCTGGTACTGGCGTTAATGGTGATTTGTTGCTTACAACGAATGATCATACAAACGGAGATACCTACAGTGTTATTATCTGGGCATTAAAACACTTTAGCTAGGAGGCATCATGGCGAAGCTAGAAATGTTCGTTAATGGTAATTTTGCCGACGGCGAAGAGGTTTACCAAATTGGAACGAAAAATGCAGAAGGTACTGGTGAAACAAACGATGGTCAGTATGACGTTGTTGTTTATGACCCTATGCGTAAATCAGAAGCAGAAGCTAAGTTAAAGGAGCTTTCTAAGGATGCTGACAAGCCTTCAGAGAAAAAAGAGGAAAAGAAGGCGGCTAAGAAAGATACAGAGACTAAACCGGCTGCTAGAAAACGAAAGGCTCCAGCAAAGTCTAGAAGTTAATGGCTAGAAACTATAAAGAAGAGTACAAACACTTCCATTCAAAGCCAGATCAAAAGAAGCGTCGAGCTGGTAGAAATGCCGCTAGGCGCAAGCTTTTGAAGACTGGTGCTGTAAAGAAAGGTGACGGGAAAGACGTTCATCATAAGGATGGGGATGCTCTTAATAACAAAAAGAAAAACCTTAAAGTAGTTTCTAAAAGAAAGAACAGAGGTTCTTTGAGAGTAAGGAAGAAATAATATGCCAGATAAAATACTTTCAGCATTAAGTCCTGCGTATGGAATTGCGACAGGAACCGGCCCTTATAAGCATTTCTTAGGTTCTCTTGGACGCGCCCATTACGATAGAGCTGAAGATAAAAGAAAAAGAAAAAAAGAAGAAGCGGCTGATTTAGCCGAGCTAAATAGAGTTAAGACAGGAATAAATACATCATCTTACAACCAAACGGTTGAAAAAAAGATGATGCATGGAGGAAGAACGAAGCCTGTTGATGGATGTGCGATTAAAGGAAAAACCAAACCTCCGGTGTTTTAAATGGCAACAAGCGGAACATACATTTTTAATCTAGATCTTGGCGATGCTATAGAAGAAGCTTTTGAAAGAGCAGGGCTGTCTCTTCGCGGCGGCTATGACTACAGAACTGCCAGAAGAAGTATTGATCTGTTAATGCTTGAATGGCAGAACAGAGGCTTGAACTTGTGGACAGTACAAGAGGGTAGTCAGGCATTAACTGCTGGAACAGGTCGTTATACATTGTCTAGTGATGTTCTTGATATTGTAGAAGCTTTTATCAGGACTGATGCTGCTGACGTAAGCAGCCAGTTCGATCAAACGCTAAACAGAATGTCTATAAGTCAGTACGCTCATCTTTCCAACAAGCTTACTCAAAGTAAGCCGCTTCAGTATTATATTGAAAAAGATCCTTCTGCAATTTCTGTTAATCTTTGGCCTTCTCCCGATAGTCAAAAAACATATACTTTAATCTATTACTATATGCAAAGAGTTGAAGACTCTGGCTCACCTGCTTCTAACAACATGGATGTTCCATCCAGATTTCTTCCTTGTTTGGTTGCTGGTTTAGCGTACAAGTTAAGTATTAAATATGGGCCTGATACAAACAGAAGCACTTTCTTAAAAGCAGATTATGAAGAGCAGTGGGTTGAAGCTGCCGATGCAGACAGAGGAAAGGCTTCTCTTTATATTTCGCCGGGAGGCTATGCAACAGTATGACGACATTTGCTGCTGGTAAATATGCTTTTGGATATTGTGATCGAACCGGCTTTCGTTATGCTAAAAAAGATCTTGTTCCTCAAATAGAAAACCAAAGGCCAACGGGCTTGATGGTTGGAAAAGATGTGCTTGATGAAGATCAGCCTCAGTTGCAGCTTGGCAAGATTAGAATGAATGATCCTCAAGCGTTAAGAAACCCAAGACCAGATCAATCTTTAGACGAAAGCAGAAGGCTTTTTGCCTTTAATCCTGTCGGAGGTGGTGTTACATCTCTTGGAAGCAGGACTGTAGGTCTTGATATAGAAGCTGAATCTGGACGAGTAACGGTGACAACAAGCTAATGGCGTGGACATATACAACATTAAAGAGTGCTATTCAGGATTACCTTGAAACAACAGAGACAACCTTTGTTAATAATCTTGGTGTAATTGTTCAGCAAGCTGAAGACAGAATTCTTAAAACAGCGCAACTTCCTGATTTTAGGAAGAATGTGACTGGGACTACAACAGATGGTACTGCTTACCTTACTATGCCTTCTGATTTTTTAGCGCCATATTCACTTGCTTTAGACAATAGCGGATATGAGTTTTTGCTTTTTAAAGATGTAAGCTTTATGCGAGAGGCTTATCCTGTCTCCACGACAGAAGGAATTCCCAAGCACTATGCTGTTTTTGATGAAAACTCTTTTATATTAGGGCCGACCCCAAACGCAAATTTATCGGCAGAGCTTCATTATTTTTATAAGCCAGAATCAATTACAGCGGCTGTAAGCGGAACTAGCTGGCTAGGAACAAATGCAGAAAGTACTTTGTTGTATGGCTGCCTTGTTGAAGCTTATACCTTTTTAAAGGGTGACCCGGATATGCTTAATGTGTATACGGCTAGATATGAAGATGCGTTAGGAAAATTAAAGGTTCTTGGTGAGGGTTATAGCACTACAGACAGTTATAGATCTGGTTCTGTTCGGTTAGGGAGGCAATAATGCTTGAGGTTGGTGTTGGTAGTGTTGGCAACGTAAATGTAATTACAACTAACAATGCAGGGTTGCCAGTTGAGCATTGGGCGGAAAGAGCAACTAACACTATTATCTCTGTTGGTGGTAATAGCCATCCATTGATTCAGGAGCAAGCGGAAGCTTTTAAGAAGCAGGTTTTTCATGCAGTTAAGTATTACATGGATCAGGCTGTAAAAAGCGACAGAACGACTTTAATAGCTCAACTGGAGTTGAGTGATCAAAAGGATATGGCCGATATTTTAAGGAGACTATAATGGCGATTACACAAGCTGTAGCTACAAGCTTTAAATCAGAGCTGCTTCAGGGAATTCACAACTTTCATAACGGGTCTGGTGGTGGAACAACAACTACTACCGGGACTGGAAACACATTTAAGATTGCTTTGTATACTAGCAGTGCAACGATGTCAGCCTCGACTACAGCTTATGCAACTACCAATGAGGTTTCTGCTACAGGTACAGGTTATACGGCTGGCGGCAATACACTAACTAATGTAGATCCGACTACATCAGGAACTACAGCACTTACTGATTTTGCTGATACTACTTGGTCTAGCAGCTCAATTACTGCAAGAGGGGCATTAATTTATAATTCCTCAACTACCGCAGGATCAGCCAACAGAGCAGTTGTTGTATTAGATTTTGGTGCAGATAAGACATCAACCAGTGGTGACTTTACAGTTGCTTTTCCTACTCCAGATTCCAGTAACGCAATTATTAGGATCGCGTAAGGCGTAATGTGGCAGATGTCAAAGTTGCATTTGATGGATGGAATTCGTCCTCTCATGGATGGGGTGACGGAACGTGGGGTAATGGATCTGCATTCCCAGCTAGTACAGCGTCTGTCGGCTCTGTCTCGGTCAGCGCGGATGCAAATGTTACGGTTACTGGCAATGCGGCGACAGTCTCTGTCGGCTCGGTATCTGTATCCGCTGATGCGAATGTCTCTCCTAGTGGTAATTCTGTTACTGGAAGCGTTGTTCGGTTAGTGTCACGGGTACGGCTAATGTATCGCCAACTGGAAACGCGGCTACAGTATCTCTTGGATCGGTATCAGTCTCTGCCGATGCAAATGTGTCACCAAGTGGCAACGCAGCTACAGTTGGTTTGGGATCGGTTACGGTCACAGGAACAGCCACAGTATCCGCAACAGGAAATTCGGCAACAGTATCGCTTGGAACTATTACGCTTATTACAAGCAATACGGTTTCAGTCAGTAGCACAGAGCTTGTCGCGTCTACGTCAAGCGTTAGCATTAATGGGGACGCAATTGTTGGAGTCACAGGTAATTCAATCACAGTATCCACAACTACGCCGCTTGTCTGGAGTCTTGTCGATGACAGTCAAACGCCAAGCTGGTCGGATACTGGAACAAGTCAAACACCAAACTGGACGGCTATTGACGATAGTCAAACGCCTAATTGGAAAGAGGTAGCCTAATGGCTCGTAAAGTAAAAAAAGTAATTAAAGGGTTAGAAAAAGCATCTAAGACTCATAAAAAGCAAGCAGAGACTTTGAAAAAATATTTGTCTTCTATGAATAAACCTAAAGTCAAAACTAAGAAAAGGTAAATTATGGCAACTTACGTTAATGACCTTCGTTTAAAAGAGATCGCCACAGGTGACGAATCGGGAACTTGGGGAACAAGTACAAACACAAATTTGGAGCTAATCGCTGAAAAGTTCGGAGCGGCAAGCGAGGCTCTTTCGGACGCTAGTACCGCGACCATTACGATGCAAGATGGGACTAGTGATGCCTTTCGCTCGATGGCCCTTACCCTTACAGGATCTCTCTCACAGGCTTGTACGGTCACGTTAGCTCCAAATACTCTTTCTAACGTATGGGTAGTTCAAAACTCAGCCGGTGCTACAGTTACATTAACCGCAGGAACAGGCGCAAATGTGGTCATACCAACCGGCGGTATCCGCATGGTCGCTACAGACGGTGGTGGTTCTGGTGCAGCAGTTACTGATGTACTCGATGTACTAGGCGGTACAGGCAACGTAGGGCTTGGTTCAGGTGCGTTTGGCACAGCACTTAC
>TARA_R110000824_G_scaffold71652_2_pt1 | contig 51056 bp, 46 predicted proteins | sample TARA_R110000824 | Tara Oceans TARA_R110000824 (sample SAMEA4397747) | marine metagenome | biome: Polar Biome; feature: [MES] marine water layer (ENVO:01000295) within the mesopelagic zone...; material: water (ENVO:00002006), including particulate matter (ENVO:01000060) such as......
ATGACACGGATATTGCGAGCTTGGGCAAACGTCAGGACATCCCCGGCTTTCACGGTCGCGCTGGCTTTTGTCGTGACAACGCTGTTTATCCGCAGCTTTCGTGACTGGACCAGTTTCGCGGCAAGAGAACGGCTTTTGAAGAAGCGCGCATACCACAACCATTTATCGACACGAATACCGGCACTCGCCGCATTTGTCCCGTCGGTCATTCGCTACTTTTTACCAAGTGTTTTCAGGATGGCAAAAGGTGAATCGGGGTCGATTTCCCTCTCCTTAGGTGGTGAGCGATTAGGTTGTGGTTTAGTGCTTTTGGGCTTTTGTCCGCCTTTCGGCCGGCGTGGTGACGCATCACGCGGCGCGGATTTTTGGTTTCGCAGCTTCTTTTTGAACGACTTTTTGCGATATGTCAGGTCCTCGCCTTCACCCTCGGCGACGTACCCCAGCCTGTCCATGATGAGCGCAAACTGCTCCCGTGTCGTTCCGACGAGAGAGAGCATCTCGTGGGTTGGTTTGAACGGGAGATTTCGCGGCAGGTCTTTTTTTGCGGGCGCATTTTGCGTGGCATCCACTTTTTCGCGCTCGGGTGAGGCCGGTGCTGCAGGTGTCTCAGCTTGTGTGGTTTGTATCGCCGTATCCGGTTCGCTCTCCGCTGCAGGAGCCTCGGTTAGGCTCTGCGCTGCGATCGGGGTCTCGGGTTCGTTCGTCGTCTCTATCGTTGTTCCAACTGTGTCCGTTTTATCGGTATCTACTTCGTCCGTCTTTGTTTCACCGGCCGCTGTCATTTCCGGCGTATTTTCATTTTGTTCTGCCGGTTTTACCGGTTCGGCTGATTCCAGGAGCCCGCGGGAAGCCCGTCTTAGCATCCCGGCAAGCCTGTCCAGCATATCGAGGCGGACGGCGAGCTTGTCATACACCGCATATCCCGCGACGAGATAATATGTCCAGGGCAGCTTTCCATCTATTTCAAATGAGACCCGGCCCGCTGGCGGAGCGGGCGGAATTTCCGAACGCTCCTGATATATCGCCCAGAGAAGGCATCTGAGCGACGTCGGGTCCGGTTTGAGCAGGATCGGCATAAAGGCATGTTCGTAGCCCACGCGAATACCGCCGAACTTGAGACGGCCATAATCCTTCTTGTCCAGAAGGCGTATCTGGTCGCTCAGCTTATAGCGGGGCATTGCCCCCAGATTTTCGCTGACCTGAAAGGCAATACCGCGCGCCGCGCCCGTGAGGGGGAGAGTCTCAAGCTGAACGAGGGGTTTGAGCCGGGCCTCGATCTGCGCGGACACCCAGTCACCGAGGCGTTTAATGACGGCATCCTGAGATGTGCCATTCAACTGCTCACTGGCAAGGAGCTGAACACGTGGCTTCAGGATCGCTTCACCTTTTGCCAAGGCTGCGACGGGCGTGCCCTGCCAGATCAGTCTGCCTTCCTCATCCAAGGAAATATCTGTATCCGCCGTTGCCGCCAGACGCGCCGCACGCGCGGCGATTTCCGCCGCCACCGCCTTGTTCCCTACATTCCGGAGAGTTCTTGCCTCAGTGCTGTTAAGGCTTGTGTCGGCGTTAAACTTCAAACCCTTCAGGGTCCCGAGGAAATGGCCTTCAACATGGACATCGCCTGTCTCGTTAATCTGTGCTTCCAATTGACTTCGGTCTTTCAGTTTCCGCACCAGCATGGCAGTGCGTCGGTCTACAAATCGTTGAGTCAGCCGCTCGTGAAGAGCGTCTGACAGTTTATCTTCTATGCTGCGCGCGGTTTCCTGCCAGTATCTGTAATCATCCACCCAATCGGAAACATGGGAAATATACGTCCAAGTCCGCGTATGAGCAATACGTGTTGCAAGCGTATCAATATCGCCGTCCGTTTTCTCCAGGCTTTTCAGATGTCCGGCAATCCAGTCAGTCGGCAGTTTCCCCCCTTTTTCCTGCAGATGCAGAAAGATTTGCCTCAGGAGCCGGACATGCACATCATGCATGGTTTTACGGAAATCCGGCACCTGGCAGACTTGCCACAATTGACGTACCTTGGCGGCGGATTGTGAATAATGACGCACCTCGTCATCTCTGATCAGCATCTTGAATGCCTTGTAGTCGTCCGGATCACGTGGCGATACCATTCCTTCGATGGTAGATTGCTTCTCCAGAGACCGCAGCAAATCCCGCGTAGTGGTATAATTCAGGTCAAGATTGCGCCACCGGATATGTCGGACTGGTTCGAATTCATGATTTTCGATTTTCTCAATCAACTCATCTTCCAGCGGTTCAACATTTGCGGTCGTTCCGAAGCTACCGTTGTTCATATGGCGTCCGGCCCGACCGGCTATCTGTGCAAACTCCGCCGGCCTCAGTCGCCGCGACATGGCGCCATCGAATTTGACGGTTCCTGCAAAAGCAACATGGTCGATATCCATGTTAAGTCCCATGCCGATGGCATCTGTCGCGACGAGATAATCTACATCTCCGGACTGATACAGTTCCACCTGGGCGTTGCGGGTGCGCGGGGATAGGTTTCCCATGACAACGGCGGCGCCGCCCCGTTGACGCCGCACCATTTCGGCGATGGCATACACATCGTTTGAGGAAAAGGCGACGATGGCCGTACGGGGTCGCAGCCGTGATATTTTTTTTGGGCCTTTATAGGTCAGTTTCGAAAATCGGGGACGGGAGACGAAGGATGCTTCGGGTATTAGGCGCTTGATCCAGGGGCGGATGGTCTCGGCGCCCAGAAACAGCGTTTCCTGACGGCCACGCGCGTAAAGCAGACGGTCCGTGAAAATATGACCGCGTTCCTGATCCTCGGCGAGCTGAATCTCGTCAATGGCAAGAAAGTCAAACCCGCGGTCAAGCGGCATGGCCTCTACTGTACAGACAAAATAGGCGGCTTGCGGCGGGATGATTTTCTCTTCCCCCGTGACCAGGGCAACATTTGCCGCCCCTTTGACTGAGACGATCCGTTCGTATATTTCGCGGGCGAGCAATCGCAGCGGCAGGCCAATGATACCATCCGCATATCCCATCATTCGTTCAACGGCAAGGTGGGTCTTCCCTGTATTGGTGGGGCCGAGAATTGCCGTGATCTGAGCGGTGCGATTATGGGGGGAATTGCTGGAGCTGGAATGCATCTCTAACCTAATCTGATCGTGGAGGGATTTAACTCCTCCGCTTTATTCTATACTCAGGCAACGTTGCAAGGACAGGAAAAATTCAGGGCCGTCTTAAAAGCATTATGACCCTAATTTGTAGGGAGCATGACAAAAATATCTCGCCATTTAGACTTAAATTCGCATTATTAAATGAAAGAGATAATGAAAAGAGCACGGACAATGTTTAAAAGAGCCTAAAGCTAACGCTCGTTTGGTGTTTTGAGGATTCTGTGATATAGCTCCCCGACATTGCGAGCTAGGGTCTATGGTACGGCAGCATTATCTGCGGGATTTAAGGGAATAGAGGAACATGAGCGACTTTCCAAAACAGACATTTCAGGACTGGGAAAAGCTGGCGGAGAAGGAACTTCGCGGGCGCAAGCTTGAAGACTTGAACTGGGAGACCCCTGAAGGCATCACCGTCAAACCGCTTTATACCGCAACTGATCTGGAAGGTATGGAACTAGCTGAAGACCTGCCGGGCATAGCGCCGTTTAAGCGGGGCGTGCGCGCCAGCATGTATGCCAACCGCCCCTGGACTATCCGTCAGTACGCGGGCTTTTCCACGGCTGAAGAATCCAATGCTTTCTATCGCCGAAACCTTGCCGCCGGGCAGAAGGGCCTTTCCGTCGCCTTTGACCTGGCCACCCATCGCGGTTATGATTCGGATCACCCAAGGGTTGTGGGCGATGTCGGTAAGGCAGGTGTAGCCATTGACAGTGTTGAGGATATGAAAATCCTGTTCGACGGCATTCCGCTTGATGAAATGTCCGTATCCATGACCATGAACGGCGCCGTCCTCCCGATTCTGGCAAACTATATTGTTGCGGCGGAAGAGCAGGGCGTAAAGCCGGAGCAACTCTCTGGCACAATCCAGAATGATATTCTGAAAGAATTCATGGTGCGCAACACCTATATCTATCCGCCGGAGCCCAGCATGCGGATCATCGGCGATATCATTGGCTATACCTCCGCCAACATGCCGCGCTTCAATTCGATTTCCATCTCTGGCTATCACATGCAGGAAGCTGGCGCGACGCAGGTTCAGGAACTAGCGTTCACCCTCGCGGACGGGTTGGAGTATGCCCGGGCGGCGCTGGCCAGCGGTCTTAAAATTGACGAATTTGCGCCGCGCCTCAGCTTCTTTTTTGCTATCGGCATGAATTTCTTCATGGAGATTGCGAAATTGCGGGCGGCGCGCATGATCTGGGCAAAAATGATCAGCGAGTTCAATCCGCAGAACAAAAGCTCTTTGATGCTGCGGACCCATTGTCAGACATCCGGTGTGAGCCTGACGGAGCAGGACCCTTACAACAATGTTATCAGGACTGCCTATGAAGCCATGGCTGCGGTGCTCGGAGGCACGCAAAGCCTTCATACCAATGCGCTGGACGAGGCGATTGCCCTGCCGACGGATTTCTCCGCCCGGATTGCCCGGAATACACAGCTCATTCTTGCGGAGGAAACGGGTGTTCCGAATGTCGTGGACCCTCTCGGAGGCAGCTATTATGTCGAAAGCCTGACTAATTCGATTGCGGCGGAAGCCTGGAAATTGATCGAGGAAGTTGAAGAACTGGGCGGCATGACCAAGGCGGTAGAGAGCGGGATGCCGAAACTCCGGATTGAAGAATCCGCTGCCCGGCGCCAGGCCCGGATTGACCGCGGTGAGGAAGTTATTGTCGGGGTTAATAAATACCGCATCGACAAGGATGACAGTAACATCGAAATTCTTGATGTCGATAACACGGAAGTCCTGCGTCAACAGGTGGCGAGACTGGAGAAAATCAGAAGCACGCGTGATGCGGCCGTATGTGAGGCGGCGCTGGATGCGCTGACCAAAGGCGCAGAAGGCAATGCCAATTTGCTGGAACTATGTGTCAACGCGGCGCGGGCACGGGCCACAGTCGGTGAAATTTCTTACGCGATGGAAAAGATTTTCAGCCGCCATCGTGCCGAGATTCGGTCCATTTCCGGCGTCTATGGCGCCGCTTATGAGGGAGATGAGGGCTTTATGAAAATCAGCGATGATATCGATGCTTTCGCCCGCGAAGAGGGGCGTCGCCCGCGTATGCTGGTGGTGAAACTCGGTCAGGATGGTCATGACCGCGGCGCCAAGGTTATTGCGACCGCCTTTGCAGACATTGGTTTTGATGTCGATGTCGGCCCGCTTTTCCAGACACCGGCCGAAGCGGCGCAGGATGCCATCGAAAGCGATGTTCATGTCATCGGCATTTCATCTCAGGCCGCCGGGCACAAAACGCTAGTCCCGCAGATTATTGACGAACTCAAGAAACAAGGGGCGGAAGACATCCTTGTCGTCTGTGGCGGCGTCATCCCGGCGCAGGATTACGATGCCCTCTACAGCGCCGGCGTCGCCGCCATCTACGGCCCCGGAACCAATATCCCAAAGGCCGCAGCAGAGGTGCTTGAGCTTATCCGCAAGAAACGCAAGGCGGCGTAGCTTAGAAATAGCTCTCTATTCGATTGTTATTTTGGATCATCGTTTGGGTTGGCAGTTCCTGTGCTGGGAATGTTTTGCCGATTTTGAATTTGTTGAGTGAGATGTTGTTGGAAAACCTTCATGTCTTTGAGTTTTTCTGTGTCCGAATTCAATAATTTCCCGGTTTTATACCAGTAAAAATCGGGAAATAACTTTGCAGGATCATCAATGTCTCTAATTTTAGGATCTAGTATTTTCCCCAAATCAGACACCGTATCTTCATTTTTTTTCTCTTCGTTTTGATCGTTGTCCTCCTCATCATTAATGAGTGTCAGAACTTCTTTTGTGACGAAAAGATTATTTGGATCGAGAGTAGCCATATTGAAGAATTTTTCTGTTACAAACTTGTAGATAGAAAAATCATCTTTCAAAAACAACGACATATCTTTGTGCTCATTTGCGTATGACAACGTGAATTGGTCCGTATTTATATACTTTTCAATAGTTTTCACGTCTTGATTAAAATACTGAGCAAAGTCATCCGGTTGTTTGAAGGTGCATTTGAAAAATGCATCCGGATAAATTGTAGGCAGACCCCAATATTTATCGCTGGTGAAGTCGACGATGCTGGTTGCGACAGATGATCCAATGAGGATAACCTCTTCCTTCTTGCTACATGAGCGAAGTGATTCTGCGAAGCTTAGGCGTGAAAAAAAATCGGTATTATATTGCTGTGTTGAATGGCAGGATTTTAGGATGCCAGCGCGAAAACCTTTTTGTTCAATAATATATTCCCCATAGAGTTTATAGAATTTCTCGCCATCAATACTGTCATCGACCGTCACCGTGGTTATGGCCCCGTGACATTGTAGTATCCAAATCCCGTTCCAGTTTTTAAGCCATTCGCCATTATCTGAGCGTAGGTTTTGCAGATCACCGTCTTCGTCAGTCTGACATAAGTTCAGCAAATATGTGCCAAATAGATTGACCGGAATGTTACATCTCATTGCAATGGCAGTCGCCTTTATATGTTGGTTTCTGTCTACTGAGGTTGCCATAACATCCAGGACCTCATCGTCATTCTCCGTTACGTGAGGGGTGCAATATGTGATAAGTGGAAATGATGATACTTTCTTATCTGGGCTGTAATTTCGCAAATGTGCAATTTGCTTCATTACATTTAATTCATTCGAATGCGCCATAGTTTATAGGCCTTTGTGCTAGTTGCTTGTTCAAGAGACAGTTTCTTCATTGACGGGGAGTGAGGTAATCTTGTGATCGGAAGTGTGGAATTTAAGGAATAACAATGAAAATCATCTATAGCCCGGATCATGTAAAACATGATCCGAAGACATACTTCAAGTCCGGGGCCTTTCACGAACCGCAGGAAGTCCCGGGCCGGGCGGAAGCACTGGTCAAGGGGCTCAAGGATGCCGGGCATGAAATTGTCGCGCCGGATGATTTCGGCCCGTCGCCGCGGGCGGCGGTTCACACTCCGGGATATCTTCAGTTTTTGGAAACGATCCATAACCGCTGGCATGCCGCCGGAATGGGGAGTGAAGAGGTCTTGCCGAATATCCATCCCGGCCGCAATATGTCCTCCATGCCAGGCGGTATCGTTGGCGAAGTCGGGCATTACACGACCGATTTGTCCGCGCCCATCGGGCGGCAGACATGGGAGGCGGCCATTGCCTCGAACAATGTTGCGCTGACCGCGACGGATTATGTGATCAACGATCTTTCTACCAACAGATCCGCTTACGCGCTTTGCCGCCCGCCGGGTCATCATGCATTCAAGGATCAGGCAGGCGGGTTCTGTTTTCTCAATAATATTGCCATTGCGGCGCAGTTTGCCCGGCGGACAGTAAACAGGGTTGCGATCCTGGATATCGATGTCCATCATGGGAACGGCACGCAGGGCATTTTCTATGATCGTGACGATGTTTTCACGGTTTCGACCCATTGCGATCCTATTGATTTTTATCCTTTCTTCTCCGGCTATTCGCATGAGCGTGGTCATGGAAGGGGAGAAGGGTTTAACCTCAACCTGCCGCTTAAAACCCAGAGCGATGATGCGGCTTTTCTGGAGCGGTTGGAGGAAGGGCTGGCGTCCCTTCGTGCCTATGCCCCGGATGTTCTCTTTGTTGCGCTTGGCCTTGATGCATTTGAGGGTGATCCGTTGATCGGGCTTTCCGTTACCACACAGGGATTCGGTCAGATCGCAAGCCGGATCGCGACCCTCGGAATGCCGACGGTACTGGTGCAGGAAGGCGGCTATAACCGGGAGTTTCTTGGCGCGAACATCACGAGTTTCATTTCTGGATTTGAAGGAGCGCGGTAAATGGCAGGAACTGATGTCAGCGGCCTGACGCAACTTGGCAAGGCAGTGGAGCAACCGCAGAGCCCGGAAGAAGCTGTCCTGGAACGGGTTTCGAATGGACAGGCGGATGTAAATTACCTCGTCCGCTTTACCGCACCGGAATTTACGTCGCTCTGTCCGATGACGGGCCAGCCGGATTTCGCACATCTTGTGATTGACTATGTGCCAGATCAATGGCTGGTCGAATCGAAGTCGTTGAAGCTTTTCCTGACCTCGTTTCGCAATCACGGCGCCTTTCATGAGGATTGCACGGTCATGATCGGAAAACGGATCGCCGATCTGCTGAAACCCCGCTGGCTCCGGATCGGCGGGTACTGGTATCCGCGGGGCGGTATCCCGATAGATGTCTTCTGGCAAACCGGCGCACCGCTTGCTGATGTCTGGTTGCCGGATCAGGGTGTGGCGACATATCGCGGCCGCGGGTGAGATCAGAAGCGGAAACTGTCCGGGAGAAGGTTGTCGGCGGTTGTGACAATATCGCCGTTTTCACCGGGATAGGTGACCTTGGTGTCTTTGTTTGAAAACTCGATCATGAACTGCCGGCAGGCTCCGCACGGGGAGCAGGCGCCGGAAATTCCTGCTTCGTTGTGATTGGTAACAACAACTTCCTTCAGTTTCATTCCCGGCCCTTCTGCGGCTACGGCCTGAACAATGGCATTGCGTTCCGCGCAGATTGTGAGGCCAAAGGAGATATTCTCGACATTGCAGCCAGCATATATATTTCCCGCCTCGGTCAGGATCGCGGCCCCGACCTTGAAACGGGAATAGGGCGAATAGGCCTTCTCCATGGCTTTGGCGGCTTCTTTTTGCAGATCGATTTTAGTCATGAAGGTAACCTGCTCCTTGTCTTTATTTCAGCAGGAACCCGCCGCCAAGCGGATCCCCGTCTTCGAATGTAAATTCCGCCGAGCCGGAATAATAGGCATGGCCAGCGATCTCGACTGTCACCGCATTGAACGGGTCAACCTTCGCTGTGTTTTTGAGTTCCCCGGTAAAAACCGCGCCGGTAACGCTTTCAAACTGGCATATTTCACCGGGCGTAATCGCTTTTCGGGCGGCGGCAATTGCCATGCGGGACGTCACGCCGGATCCTGTCGGGCTTCGGTCTATCTGTTCGTCCGCGAAAACACAGATATTGGCGCTGGATTTTCCCTCATTACCGATATTGCCGTCCGTAAAAATCGTGCCGTAAAGGTAGCCGAGGTCCGGTTCTTCCGGGTGGGTGATATCGATTTGTTCCTTTATCGCAGTTGAGACAATTGATGCGGCGGCGGCGAGATCCCGGGCTTTTGATTGCAAAACATTGAGACCGAAGCTCGCGGCATTCAGGATGCCATAGAACGCCCCGCCATAGCCGATATCCACTTCAACAGGACCATACTCCCTCGTTTCAACGAACTGCCCCAGTTTGTAAGCGAATGCAGGTACACTCTCAAACCGCACCTGTCCCGTAACGCCCTCGCGTGTCTCAACCTTGGCCGTTACAAGGCCGCAGGGGCATTGTATTCTGACAGTCGTCTCGTTTGCTTCCTTGACCACAAGTCCAAAATCAAGGGCATAGCGGCCCAGCGCCATGATCGCATGTCCGCACATGGTGCTGTAGCCTTCATTATGCATAAAAATGACGGCGAGGTCTGCTTCCGGATGGTCTGGCGGCACCAGCAAGGCGCCATACATATCCTTGTGCCCGCGTGGTTCAAACATAAGGAAACGGCGATACTGATCGGCCTTGTCGCGCATATAGGCGCGCTTCTCAAGCAGGGTTCTCCCCTCCGGCACGGGAACACCGTCCGTAATAATCCTGAGCGGCTCCCCGCCCGTATGCATTTCAATTGTCTGGATACTGCTGATCATATTATTTCCGTTTCCGGTTCACAGAATAGGGGCAAGCGCATATTTGCGATAGCCCTTTCAATTAACTTGACGAATCCGCGCTATTTTTCCATACCCAAGGCTATGAAAAAAACGGTACAGAAAATTCCGACAGACGCTAACGGCTTGGCAGAAAAGTTGGATCAGGGAGATCGGCGGGCCTTGGCACGGGCGATCACTCTAGTGGAATCGCTCCGCCCCGATCATCGGGAAACGGCGCAGCAACTCTTGAATCTTGTTCTCCCGAAAACCGGAAAGTCCATAAGGATCGGGATTTCCGGTACGCCGGGAGTTGGTAAATCGACCTTTATTGAGGCCTTTGGCAAGCTGTTGACGGGAAAAGGGCACAAGGTGGCCGTTCTGACCATTGATCCATCTTCGCAAAGAAGTGGTGGCTCCATTCTTGGCGACAAGACCCGCATGGAGGAACTTGTCCGTGATCCCAACGCCTTTATCCGGCCATCCCCTTCAGGAGGCTCACTTGGCGGTGTTGCAAGGCGCACGAGAGAGGCCATGCTGCTCGCAGAAGCGGCCGGTTTCGATATCATTCTTGTGGAAACTGTCGGGGTCGGGCAATCGGAAACGACCGTTGCGGAAATGGTGGACGTATTTCTGCTTCTGCTCGCGCCAGCTGGCGGAGATGAACTGCAGGGCATCAAGCGCGGGGTCATGGAGCTTGCTGACCTTATCGTCATCAATAAAGCGGACGGCGACTTGAAAGCCGCCGCCACCCGGGCTGCGGCCGAGTATAAAGGCGCGACCGGGCTGATGCGACCCAAGAGCAAGCACTGGCAGGTGGAGGTTTTGAAAATCTCCGCAATCACCAAGACCGGCATTGACACGCTATGGGAGGCTATTGGACGGTATCGCGCGGCCCGTGAAACTGACGATGAACTGACCGAACAGCGGCGCGAGCAGGCAGTCGCATGGATGTGGTCGGAACTCGGTGATTCCCTGATGAGTCGTTTCAAGTCCCATAAAGGGGTTGCAAAGGCACTCCCGACTATGGAGGCGGATGTCAAAGCTGCGCGAATTGCCCCTGCGAGCGCCGCGGAACAGCTCCTCGCGATCTTTTTGGGAAAATAGCGTCCTTCCCGCCTAATAAGCTTGACGAATGCGCCGCCATTCCTTAAATAGCGTCCTCACGTCCGGCGTTCACGCGCCGGCTCTCTATTTTTTGGTTAAAGAGGTTCACGATGGCACGTCGTTGCGAATTGACAGGAAAAGGCGTTCAGGCAGGAAACAATGTCAGCCACGCCAACAACAAGACCCGCCGTCGGTTTTTGCCGAATGTGCAGGAAGTTCGTTTGATGTCTGAATCCCTTGGCCGCTCCTTCAATATGAAAGTGTCGGCTGCGGCGCTGCGCTCTGTCGAGCATAACGGCGGTCTGGACAAGTTCCTGCTGAAGTCACGGGATTCGTCTCTTTCCCTGCAAGCCCGCCGCGTGAAGCGCGACATTCAGAAGGCTGCGGCTTCCGCCTGAAACAAGATATCAGAGAACGAAAAATTCGAAACGGATGGGAAGAAATTCCCATCCGTTTTTTATTGTAGTTGTCTCGCCTCTTCAGTGTCCTATCTTATGCAAAGATCAGCGACCTATCCAATTGAACAAGGGAGAATAATATGTTTGCACGCCGTGACATCATGAAGGGGGCAGCGACTCTGCCGCTTGCGGCCATTCTGGCGGATCCGTTGCTCGCACGGGCTGCGGCAGAAATGACGGAAGATGTAACCTTGACGCTGGATGACGGACAATCCGCCACCGCGGCTGTCATTTATCCCGAAGTAACGCCGGCGCCGGCAGTTCTCCTTATTCATGAATGGTGGGGCCTGAATGACCAGATAAAGGCCGTCGCGGCTGAGCTTGCGCGGGAAGGGTATGTCGCGGTTGCTGTAGACCTTTATCAAGGCAAAGTAGCCTCTAATGGGGATGAAGCGGGTCAGTATATGAAGGCGGTGAAGCCGGAAACCGCTACGACAACGCTCGAGAAATGGATTTCCTGGACACGGGAGAATGAGAAAACCACCGACAACCTCGGTACCATTGGATGGTGTTTTGGCGGCGGCTGGGCGCTGAATGCCTCCATCGCAGCGCCGACAGAGGCAACGATTGTCTATTATGGCAGCGTTGCCCGGGATGCGGCTCAACTTAAGGAGCTGAAGGGTCCTGTGATGGGGCATTTCGCTGAAAAGGACAAATGGATCAACAAGGAAATGGTTGATGGTTTCGTCGAGCAAATGAAGGCCGCCGGGCAGCCTGCGCCGGAAGTTTTCTGGTATGACGCAGACCATGCTTTCGCGAACCCGTCAGGCGCACGCTATGACCAGGAGGATGCACAGCTTGCCTGGTCCCGCAGCCTTGAATTCTTTAACACGAACCTGAAAGGTTAGGGGTGATTACCAGCGTTCCGCCTTGCTGCGGCGCGCTGGTTTCTTCTCGTCGAATAAATCCGCGAGCTGCTCCATCATCACGCCACCCAGCTGTTCAGCATCGATGATGGTGACCGCTTGCTGGTAATAGCGCGTGACGTCATGGCCGATACCGATGGCGATAAGCTCGACGGGCGAGCGGGTCTCGATCCAGCGAATAACATCCCGCAGATGCTTGTCCAGATAATTACCGGGGTTTACAGAAAGCGTGCTGTCATCAACCGGCGCGCCATCGGAAATCACCATCAGGATGCGCCGCTGCTCCGGTCGGCCCAACAACCGGTTATGAGCCCATAGCAGGCCTTCCCCGTCGATATTCTCTTTCAGCAGTCCTTCCCGGAGCATCAGGCCCAGCGACTGACGGGCCCGGCGATAGGGATAGTCTGCGGATTTGTAGACAATATGACGGAGGTCATTCAGCCTGCCGGGGTTTGGCTCTTTCCCCTGTTCCAGCCATTTTTCCCTGGATTGTCCGCCTTTCCAGGCACGTGTTGTGAAGCCAAGGATTTCGACCTTGACGGAGCACCGCTCCAACGTGCGTGCGAGGACGTCGGCGCACATGGCGGCAACAGAAATCGGCCGTCCACGCATGGAGCCCGAGTTGTCGATCAGGAGTGTGACCACGGTATCGCGGAAATTGGTATCCTGCTCCACCTTGAAGGACAAAGGCAATTGCGGATCAACAACAACCCGGGAGAGGCGGGCGGCATCGAGGATGCCTTCTTCGAGATCAAACTCCCAGGAGCGGTTCTGCTGTGCCAGCAATTTCCGTTGCAGCCGATTGGCGAGTTTACTAATCAGGCTCTGCAGATTGGTCAGTTGTTGATCGAGCTGTTGGCGCAGGCGCGCCAGCTCCGCCGGTTCACACAGATCGGACGCCTGGATTACTTCATCGAATTCGGTGGTATAGGCTTTGTAAGCGTCAGCCTCCGGTGAGTTTCGGAAATCCTCCGGATAGACAGGGCGGCGGTCACGGCCTGCTTCATCACCTGTGCTGGTGGCATCCATATCGGCGCTTTCACCGGCTTCGGTATCCGAGCCGTCTTCGCCTGCCCCTTCCTGCGTGTCAGCATCCTCCGCTGCGCTTGCTTCCTGCGGTTCATCATCGCTTTCGGAGCCGCTGCTCTCGGCATCCGGTTCCTGTTCACCTTCTTCACCGTCGCCGCTCTCATCATCGTCCGAGAACTCGCCTTCGGCATCATCGATCAGGTCGAGGTCTTTCAGAAGTTTGCGGGCTGCGTTCGCGAATTCCTTTTGGCTGGAGAGCGCCTCCAGCATTTCGGTAAAATCGTCGCCGCTTTTTGCCTCGATCTCGGTGCGCCAAAGATCGACCATATTGCGGGCACTCTCAGGGACCGGAATGTTGGCAAGCTTCTCTCTTGCGAGAAGTCCGAGTACTTCCGCGATCGGAGCCTCCGCTTTGTCGTATATGCGGTCGAAGCCGCTTTCCTTGCAGTGCGTGTCCAGCCGGTTGAACAGATTCTCCGCAACGCCTTTCATGCGTCCGGCGCCAATGGCTTCGACACGGGCCTGCTCGATCGCATCAAAAACGGCCCTCGCGTCCCCGCCCTCTGGGGCGTAGCGGGCGTGCATCCCGTCATCGTGATAGCGCTTGCGTAAAGCAAGGCTGTCGGCCAGCCCACGAACCAGCCGTACATCTTCAATAGGCAGGTCTTTCGCGGGATTGGGAAGGCGCGCGCGATCGCCGCTCATTCCCGGCGCGTCATTGCCATAGATGACTTCCATCTCCTTCTCGCGGGACATTGCCCGCAAGGTAGCGCTCACCGCGCGCTTGAAAGGCTCGGCTGCGGGCTCTTTATTTTTGATAAAGGCCACGAGAGATGTTACGCGACGATATTAGCGGCGGATTCGGGTAGTTCCTCGCCGAAGCTGCGCTGATAATATTCCGCGACCAACGGCCGCTCCATCTCATCGCATTTATTCAGGAAAGTCACGCGGAAGGCGAAACCGATATCACCGAAAATTCTGGCGTTTTCTGCCCATGTAATGACGGTCCGCGGGCTCATGACGGTTGAGATGTCTCCGGCAATAAAACCGGCGCGGCTGAGCTCGGCGCAGGCGATCATCGCCCGAACCGTCTTACGGCCTTCCTCATCGTCATATCCGGGGATCTTCGCAAGGACGATTTCATTCTCGACATCTTCGGGCAGATAGTTGAGCGTCGTGACGATGTTCCAGCGGTCCATCTGACCTTGGTTTAGTTGCTGTGTGCCGTGATACAGGCCGGTGGTATCCCCAAGACCGACCGTGTTGGTCGTTGCAAACATCCGGAACGCCGGGTGAGGGCGGATCACCCTGTTCTGATCGAGCAGGGTCAGCTTGCCCTCAACCTCGAGAACGCGCTGGATAACGAACATGACATCGGGGCGGCCGGCGTCATACTCATCGAAAACGATGGCAGTCGGTGATTGAAGCGCCCAAGGCAAAATACCCTCACGGAACTCTGTCACCTGCTTACCGTCGCGCAGAACGATGGCATCTTTGCCGACCAGATCGATGCGGGAGATATGGCTGTCGAGGTTAATGCGAACACACGGCCAATTAAGCCGCGCCGCCACCTGTTCAATGTGCGTTGACTTACCGGTGCCGTGATACCCTTGTACCATGACCCGGCGATTGAAGGCGAAACCTGCCAGAATGGCCAAGGTAGTGTCATGATCGAACACATAGGCAGGATCCAGATCCGGCACCCTGTCCGTCGTCACGCTGAAAGCAGGGGCCTCCATGTCGCTGTCGATCTTGAACACTTCCCGAACGGAAACCTTGGTGTCGGGCAAATCAATTTTCAATTCCGGTGTTTCTCCGGCAAGTTCTAAGGACGTCATAAAAAATAGTTCCGTGTCACAATTCGTGGATGTTTTTTTACGGGCAAACTTACGAGTTACCGCAAGATCGCAAATGTGTATAGGCCTGATTAATGTTTTTCAGTACTTCTTCGGCCTTTTTATCGCCACCGCGGACATCAGGGTGGTATTTTTTCGCAAGTTCCTTGTGTCGACGCTTGATTTCATCTATCCCGCAGCCGGGCTTAAGGTTAAGAACGGCGAGCGCTTCTCGCTCCTTCTGATCCATTGGCGGTCTGGTCTTCGTCTTGGTATTCCCTGAAAACCTATCTTCATCCGCGCCCATATCATCGCGAAAATCAAACGGGTCGTCAAACCGGCACTCCCGTTGCCGACTTGCGGTGCGGGTTCCCAGCTTCCAGGTAGGGCGATGCCCGGTGATATCTTCATCTTTATAGCGTAAAACCTCTTCCGCGGACATGCCGTCAAAGAAGTTCCAGGATTTATTAAATTCCCGAATGTGCGCGAGGCAAAACCATTGGTAATCGTCCGGCCCGCCACGGTCGAGCAGACGTGCTTTCGGCGCCCGGAACTCGCCCGGCTCAAAGCAATCCTCATGCGCACATTGCCGGGGCATTGCGTCTGCCGTTCCACCGTCTAATGGTATTTCTCTATTCTTCGCCATTGAAATATTATGGTCGCTGAAAGGGGTCATAGCAAGGCCGCGAGTAAGAATCCGGCTATTTTGATAGCGGCGGGGCGTTAATTGCGCAACAGGCCAAAAGACTTATCGTTTTTGCCATTGATTAAAGTATACGCCCGTGACGAAGCCCCACGGTATGCGGTAAGGTACTGGCTTGAAAGTTTAAAGCTGACTGTAAAAGGAAATGATACGGCATGTCGGTTGCAAAAACCATTGAGGATAAGCTTAACGCGGCTTTCTCCCCCTCTGAATTGAAGGTCCTAGACGAATCACATTTGCACGCTGGCCATGCCGGGGCGCGTCCGAGAGGGGAGAGCCATTTTCGCGTTGAAATCGTCGCTGACAGCTTTCAGGGTATGTCACGCGTCGCGCAGCAACGCGCTATCTATGAAGTCCTGAGCGAGGAACTCAAGACGGATATACATGCGCTGGCGCTGACGGTCCGATCATAACTCGTACATGCCGAATTGATAAAAAACTTTACCCCTGAACTGTTGATCCAAATCACCACGCCCCTATATGCTATTTTTGAGAGTTTAGATTAAAAAACGACAACTTATAAGAGCAACAACAGGAGCTTGAATGTGAACCAGCTAAATCAGACCCTCGTCAACCGAAACATCTCCGTCATTGACCCCGTTTCCGGGCAACCTCACCGCACCAGTATCCGGCTCGAAGAAATCGAATGGACGGCGCTCCGAGATATCTGTGCGAGTGAAAACATGTCGATCAATGAATTCTGCTGTAAAGTGGATCAGGATAAAAATCGTCGTGAACACTCCAGAACTTCGCGTATCCGATCCGCAATACTTGAACATTATCTAAAGCGAAACGGCGTGCAAAGGCTGGACTCCTGAAGCTCCTACAATAGGAATAATAAAAGCGCAGGGAGGGTAATAAATGAAACGAGCGTTGAAATGACGACCATCCCCGCGACATGACTGTGAGCACGTTCGTACCGCAGTGAAAACAGATAATTGAAGACCGCCACAGGCATGCTGCATTCGAGAATAAGAACGCCGCGCTCAATCCCTGTCAGGCCGAACACTGCTGCAAGACCATAACCCACAGTAAACCCCATGCCGAGTCGAAGAAGCGAAAGGCCCGTGGCAAGGCGAATATGGCTGATCGAAAGACTTGCAAGGCTAACACCAAGGGCAAAGAGCATTAAAGGTATCGTCAGGCTGCCAATGAGATCAGTAGTGTTAATGATCCAGACGGGAATAGGCAGAGAAAGTGCCTTGACCGCAAGTCCAATAGACACAGCATACAAGAGCGGTGTCCGGAGAAGTTGGCGTGCCGAGCTCTCTCCGGATGAGAGCCAGACACCGAATGTGAACTGCAGGGTCGAGAATATGGTGAAGACAGCGATTGCAAGTGCCAGGCCGGCCTCACCAAAGGCAAAAAGGCAGAGCGGCAGGCCCATATTGCCGGTATTCGGAAACATCAGGCCGGGCAGGTAATTCCTAACGTCCAGCCGGCACATACGTAAGATACCAAGCCCGACCAGACAAAAGGAGACTGCACTTAAGAGCGCATACATTGCGAACTCAAGAAAAGCGCCAAGTTCCATGTCTAGTTTTACAAGCGTGGTAAAAATGAGCATAGGGGAGCCGACATTCGTCACCAGAGTGGTGATCGTTTCCGTATGAAAGGCGCGCCCTGTCTTGGCCCAGAAAAACCCTATCCCGGCGGTCACGACCACCGGAGCAATTATGTTGAGGAGAATTTCATACATCCGGAACGGTTCTCTCGGTAAACTGTCCCGATAAGCAGTTATAGTTCAAGAGGCGTAATCCGAAGTTCCGTTATCTGGTTATGTTCCTTCCGCATAACTTCAAACTTATAGCCGTGAAAAAGAAATGCCTGTCCGATATCGGGAATGATCTGGGCTTCATGAATAACCAGCCCGGCGATTGTGGCGGCCTCTTCATCGGGAAGGGACCAGTTCAGTTGCCGGTTTAAATCTCGGATCGTCACATCTCCCTTGGTGATGACGCGCCCATCTTTCAACATCCGGACATCACTGACGGCCAGATCATGCTCATCGGCAATGTCCCCGACGATTTCTTCAAGGATATCCTCCAGCGTAACCAGACCCATCAACGCGCCATATTCATCGACGACAAGCGCAAAATGGCTTTTCCGATCCAGAAATGCGTTGAGCTGACTGCGAAGCGTTGTGGTTTCCGGTACAAACCATGGTTCCACGGCGATTGCTTCGAAATCGAGCTTTTCATACTGGCCATCGAGAGGGATCAGGGCGCGCAGGAGGTCCTTTGCATGGACCACGCCGATAATGTTCTCCGGGTTATCCTTCCATAGCGGAAGCCGGGTATAGGGACTGCCAAGCACCTGATCAATGATTTCCCGAACCGGCTTGGCGCCGTCCACCATTTCGACATTCTTGCGGTGAACCATGATTTCCGAAAGATCGACCTCATCCATATCGAGAATGGTATCGAGCATGTAGCGTTCATGCATGATAACTCCGGCATCTTCGGAATGCAGCTCGATCGCACCGCGGAGTTCATCCTGTGCCGCATCGGTCAGGGTATCCGTATCGCCGTCATGTCCCTTTATACCCAGCAGGCTCAAGGTCGTGTCGACAATATAGTTTATACTCATCACGATGGGCGACAGCAGGAAAATGGCCGGCTGCAAAAGCGGCGCAACAAAAAGCGCCACCGGAATCGTCCGGCGAAGGGCAACTGTTTTTGGAAGAACTTCCGCGAAAACCAGGACAAGGACGGTCATGACAAGGGTAGCATAAGCGACGCCGATATCACCAAAATAGGTGATAAAAATGCTGGTTGCGAGAGAAGACGCCAGAATATTCACGAGATTGTTTCCAAGCAGAATGGCGCTGATCAGCTTGGTGTGCTTGTCCCTCAGGCGGTTGACTATGCCGGCACGATGATTGCCTGACTGCTCCATCTGATGCAGGCGGGCACGGGATGCACCGGTCAGTGCCGTTTCCGATCCGGAAAAAAAGGCGGAAAGGAGCAACAGTAGAAGAATTGCGAGCGGCAGAATGATCAGTTCCATATCAAAATCAACCGTTTCCATTTCTCCGAACTATTCCTGTATTTTCTGTTTGAGCAAGGAAAGGATATCGGATTCCTGGATATCCCGTGTCGTGAAAGATACGCCAATCTCCTTCATCAGGATCAGCATGATTTTGCCGCCGCTGATTTTCTTGTCCTGACGCATATGGGCGAGAAGTTTTTCTGCGCTCCAGTCGAGGCCGTCAATATGCGGAACATGTGTCGGAAGGCCAGCATCCTCAAAATGTGCAACAATGCGGCCCAACTCCTGACGATTGAGAAATCCGAGTTCTGCCGATAGCTCAGCGGCCATGATCATGCCGATCGAAACGGCTTCGCCATGGTTAAGGTGCGGACCATATCCGGTTTCTGCTTCCAGCGCATGACCAAATGTATGACCCAGGTTGAGTAGGGCACGTACGCCTCCCTCTCGCTCATCTTGCGCGACGATGCGGGCCTTGGCTCTTACGCTTTGCTCCACCGCGTAGATGCGGGCGGCTTCGTCTCCTTCAATGACTTTCTTGCCGTTTACTTCAAGCCATTCAAAGAAATCACGGTCGCCCAGAAGTCCGTATTTAACCACTTCAGCGTAGCCTGCAATGATTTCACGGCGCGGCAGACTGTCGAGCAATGAGATATCTGCGAGTACGAGTTTTGGCTGATAGAAGGCACCGATCAGGTTCTTGCCTTGCGTCGCATTGATTCCAGTCTTGCCACCCACAGAACTATCGACCTGAGACAGCAGGGTCGTGGGAATCTGGATAAAATCAACACCGCGGCGCAATGTCGCGGCGGCAAATCCTGTCAAATCGCCAATAACTCCGCCACCAAAGGCAATAAGGGCCTCATCACGCTGAATGCGGGCATCAAGCAGCCGGTTCATCAGGCCGCCATAGGTCGCAATACTTTTACTGCTTTCTCCTGCGGGGAAGATATGGGCGCTGTGTTCGATCCCCGCATGATCCAGTGTTTTTTCCAGGGTCTTCAGATGAAGTGCGGCAACCGTCTCGTCGGTAATGATGGCAACGCGCGGATTCCTCAAAACGCCTTTCAGCGAAGATCCGCCATCAGCTATCAGATTGGATCCCACCAATATTTCATATGAACGTGCGCCGAGGGCTACAGGGACACGAACAGGCGATATAGCGGAATCAGACGCGGGAAGTGTCATTTTTTGGGTGCTTCATATCGGGTTGACGGCGGTTTATCATGTGCCGCGAGTGCTTCAATAATCTTGTCCACCACAATTTCATGGGGGCCGTCGCCACTATCAACCGTGATATCCGCCTCCGCATAAACGGGATAACGTTCGTCCATCAGCTTTTTCAATGTGGCTTTCGGGTTGCCGGTTTTTAAAAGCGGCCGATTATTGCGTTTCATGCAGCGCTTATAAATGACATCGAGCTCTGCGCGCAACCAAATTGAACAGCCCTTTTTTGCAATTAACGCACGCGTTTTTCTATCCATGAAGGCGCCACCGCCTGTCGCCAGTACGTGGCGCGGTTCTCTTAACAGGCGGGCAATGACTTTACGCTCTCCCTCCCGAAAGGCCGCTTCGCCATGCATCTCGAAAAATTCCGCCACCGTCAGATTGGACGCGGCCTCGATTTCCGCATCGGCATCCTTGAAAGGCAAACCGAGTTGGCTTGCAAGGCGGCGCCCGATCGAACTTTTGCCCGCTCCCATAAGACCCACCAGCACGATGGGTCGTGCCTTCAAGTCAATAGCCGCAGCGGTTTCCTCCGCGCCGGTATTTTGTATCCTGTTCATTCTGTCACTTTTCAACGGTCTGGCGAATTCCCATTTACTGGGAAGCCGACAATATCTTTCCCGAAGGTTATTGATGTATTTCGCCGAACCGTGCTAATCAATAAAGCCAAATTTTCTGTATAATCGCAGCTTAGCGCTTTAAATAGCAATAGTTTTACCCCGTATACACCAAATTATGGTGATCGGATTTTGGATATAGTGATCGAAGATGTCTAAATTTTCCCTTTTTCTGCTTTTTTTGGTGGCTGCCGTGATAATCGGTGGTGGCGTTTTCCTCTCGGCGTGGGATATTCCCGCACCGTCGGTGAAAGTTGAAAAGGTTATCCCAAATGATCAGTTCCCGAATTAGCATTCCCCGCTGGATCGTCGGTGGGTTTTTCGCCGCTCTGGTCCTCTCTTCCTCTGTTGTGCAGGCGCAGGATAAACCGCGCAGCCTCGTCCCGCCGCTCGGGCAATCGACGACAACTCAGCAGGCTGAAACGGCACCGGCCTCAAATCCGACATTAGCGCCTCCGTCAGAAAAAAAAGTTATCGAAGGGACCCGGATCGACGGATCGGTGATCGTACAATCCCTTGGCGGGCTTGATCCTGCTTCAATCGGGACACTGACGACCGCAAGTGGCGGGCTGGGCCCCGAAATGTGGAACGGCACCGCACCAGAGCGCGTCATAACGCTTTTGCAGAATTTGCCGGTATCATCAACATCTCCCGAGATGCAGCGCCTGTTCCGCAGGTTATTACTGACGGCGGCGGTTATTCCGCAGGGAACGGAAAATCCGACAGACCTGATCAGGCTGCGCCTCGAAAAACTCGTTGAGGCCGGACTGGTAACGGATGCGTCTGAACTGGTCCGCCGTATGCCGGCATCCGGCATGACGCCTGCCCTTGACCGTATCGCTGTTGAATTGATGCTTCTGCAAGGGCAGAATGATCAGGCGTGCCGGGCAGTTGAGGGTCAGCAACAAACGAGTGTCGACGGTTTCTGGGCCAAGGCAGATATATATTGCAACCTTGTTACCGGAAACACTGCGCGGGCGGAACTGGGCCTGAACCTGCTCGATGAAACGGCGGGGGATGATGCCCTCTTTTTTGCGCTCTTTGACCGAGTGGCAGGTGGTGCCACGCCGCTTCCCGAGACTGATCAGGAACTGACCCCGTTGCATTTTGCGATGCTGAAACTGTCGAGAGTGTCTCCGTCCCTCTCCGCGATAGAGAACGCGGGCCATGCTTTTCTGTGGGCGCTGGCTATGGATGAGGCGGCGAATGTCGATGACCGGTACGTAGCGGCCTATGAGTCTCTCACCATGGGAAGCGTTGCGCCGGACCTTCTCCGGCGATTAATCAATCAGGGCGCCTTTCGCAACAATGCGGATGAGAGGACAGAGTTGGCCCAGATCGCAACGCTTTATCGGGAAGCGGTCGGGACTGATGCTGATCTGGAAAAGGCACGACTTATCGGTGAGATATGGGCCGCCGGGGAACGCGATGGCTCCTACTTTACGGCATCGCGTCTTTCTCTCCTGCTGCTGACAAATCTCACTCCGGCTGAGTATGGCGACAAGTTCGAGTTGGATGCGCTGCGGCTCTCGTTGTTGTCGAAGTCTGAGGTTGAGATAACAAACTGGGAACGCGCGGTTCGGCGTGGAGCACTGCGGGGAAATTTTGAAGAGCGAGACGCGGCCCGCAAGCAAATTGCGCGGGCGGACGCCTATATGATCATTTCCGGCACGACCGGAATCGCGAAATGGAATGCGGCGAATTTTGATGTTGCTGTTTTCAATCATGGTGAGGATGCGGCGCAATCGGAAAATGTCGGAATGTATTTGGACATTCTTGAACTCTTCGCTGAACCTGTGCCGGACAAGCTCTGGGCGGACGCATTGGCGCTCGGTCAGGTGCCGCGGTTCGGCTTGTCAAACCAGGTGATAGAGAGAAACCTTGGTCGTGCTGCCGATGCCGGACTGGTAGGGGAGACGATCGCCCTGTCCTTGGCGGCGCTCGGGGAAGAAGGGCCGGGGCTTGCATCAACCGAAACGCTTGTCAGTGTTTTGACGGCGCTTCAGAAAATCGGGCTGACTGAAGACGCCCGCCAGCTCGCATTGGAAGCCGCCATTACGCGGAATCTATAGGATGTCTGCCCATATTCTGGAAGGCTTTCTTGAAATGCTGCTGACCGAGAGAGGGGCGGCGGCAAACACATTGGCGAGTTATCGCAGGGATCTTGAGGATTTTTCCGGATTCCTTGCGCGTCGGGGGCAGAATGTCAGAAAGGCGACGGCCGCTGATATTCAGGCCTACATAAAATTCCTGGATGATACAGGCCTTAAGGCGACAACGCAGGCGCGGCGGCTTAGCGCGATACGTCAGTTTTTCTCCTATCTTCTGGGCGAAGATATCCGCCGCGACGATCCGTCGCTCAATATTGATAGCCCCCGCGCCGGTCGTCGTCTGCCGAAATATCTGACAGAGGCGGAGGTGGACAAACTGCTTGCGGCGGCGATGGGGGATAGCCCTGAAAAGAAACGTCTTTATTCCCTGCTACAGCTTCTATACGCCACGGGCCTTCGGGTCTCAGAACTGGTCTCCCTGCCTTATCCCGCTATTCGTGAACAGGATCGGTTTCTCATCGTGCGGGGCAAAGGGAACAAGGAACGGCTTGTACCGGTAAACCAAACGGCGAAGGACGCCCTGGACCAGTACCTGGAGGTCAGGGCTGGGTTTTGCGTGGATGGCAAACATTCGAAATGGCTGTATCCGTCGCGGGGCGGGCAGGGTTTCCTGACGCGGCAACGTCTTGGGCAGCTCCTGAAGGAACTGGCGGTCGAGGCCGCTATCGATCCGGCGAAAGTCTCGCCCCATGTTCTGCGCCATGCTTTTGCAAGTCATCTGCTCGCGAATGGTGCCGATCTCAGGAGCTTGCAGAAGATGTTGGGACATGCGGATATTTCGACGACCCAGATCTATACACATGTGCTTCAAAAACGATTGATGGAGATTGTCTCTACTCATCATCCATTGGCTTAAATCAAAAATATGCGCGGAAAACTTGACTCTCTGCTGCGGCTAAAGCAGTTTTCAATCAATTCTTTCACAAACCTGACAATAAGAAAGTGTGATCCTCATGAGCTTTACTGTTCCGGAACCCTGCGTTTCGCGCCTTAATCGTTGTGAACTTGCTGTGCCTGGTTCCAGTCCGCATATGTTCGAAAAAGCGGCGAAATCCGATGCGGATGCAATCTTCCTTGATCTTGAGGATGCGGTGGCTCCGAATGACAAGGCGCAGGCCCGCAAGAATATCATCGAAGCGCTCCACGATGTGGACTGGGGCGATAAGGTTATGTCTGTCCGGATCAATGGTCTGGATACGCATTATATGTATCGCGATGTTGTTGATGTGGTGGAGAAGGGCGGAGAGCGCCTTGATCTCATCATGATCCCGAAGGTCGGGACGGCGTCCGATGTTTATGCGCTCGATATGCTGGTAACACAGATTGAAACGGCAACGGGGCGGAAAAAAAAGATCGGGTTCGAACATATTATTGAAACCGCTCTCGGGATGCAGAACATTCATGAGATCGCCGCCGCCAGTAAGCGCAATGAAAGCCTGCATTTTGGTGTTGCGGATTATGCAGCGTCAACAAAGGCACGGACAACTTCTATCGGCGGGCCGAACCCGCTGTATGGCGTGTTGACCGATCCGGCGGAAGATGGTTCCCGTGATTTCCATTGGGGTGATATGTGGCACTATGCCATTGCCCGTATGGTTGTTGCGGCGCGGGCGAATGGTCTGCGTCCGATAGATGGTCCGTTTGGTGACTTCTCCGATCCGGACGGCTACGTTGCCCACGGTAACCGGGCGGCCATTCTCGGCTGTGAAGGCAAATGGGCCATTCATCCGAAGCAGATCCCGCTGGCCAATGATATCTTCACACCGGCGGAGAAGGAAATTGCGAAGGCCCGCCGTATCCTTGAAGCCATGGAAAAAGCGCAGAAAGAAGGCGCCGGCGCCGTCGCACTTGATGGCGGACTGATTGATATTGCCTCCATCAAGCAGGCGGAAGCGCTCGTCACTCAGGCCGATATTATTGAGGCGCGGACCAAAAAGTAATCCGTTCATACGGAAGTCACAATTTTAGTGTCCGGCGGAACGGTTCATTGACGTAACCGTTCCGTCGATTTAATAATCACACGACTGATAACAGTGGAGTGTGGACTTTTTATGAATAACTTTCTTGATTTTGAAAAGCCGATTGCAGACCTCGAAGGTAAAATACGTGAGCTTGAGGGGCTTGAAGACGGCAGTGATATCGAGATCAAAGAAGACATTGCGAAGCTCCGCCAGAAAGCGCTCTACCAGCTGGAGCAAACCTACACAAAATTAACGCCCTGGCAGAAGACGCAGGTCGCCCGGCATGTGGATCGCCCGAAGCTGAACGATATTACGGCGCAGTTGATGACTGATTTCACACCGCTGGCAGGAGATCGTGCCTTTGCTGATGACAAGGCGATTATCGGTGGGATGGGCCGCTTTCGCGGGCGCAGTGTCGTGGTGATTGGTACTGAGAAGGGCAAGGATACAGAAACGCGTCTTCGACATAACTTCGGCATGGCCCGGCCTGAAGGGTACCGCAAGGCACAACGCCTGATGCGGATGGCCGATCATTTCTCGCTTCCCATTCTGACTTTTATCGATACGTCCGGCGCCTATCCCGGGATCGGTGCGGAGGAGCGCGGACAGGCGGAGGCCATCGCCCGTTCGATCGAGGTGTGCCTGGATGTTCGCGTGCCGGTGATCGCTTCCATTGTTGGTGAAGGCGGATCAGGTGGCGCTGTGGCCCTTGCAAGCGCCAACAAGGTTCTGATGTTTGCGCATGCGGTTTATTCCGTCATTTCCCCCGAGGGCTGCGCCGCAATTCTCTGGAAAACCCGCGACAGGGCTCAGGATGCGGCCACCGCTATGAAAATCACGGCGCAAGATTTGTTGAAGCTCAAGGTCATTGATCGGATCGTCGAGGAACCTATCGGCGGTGCACAGCGGGACGTTCCCGCCGCCATCAATTCTCTCGGAGATGCTGTCGAGGAGGAGCTGGCCGCTCTTTCAAAGAAGGAACCGGGTGAACTCCGGGAGGAGCGTCGCCGCAAGTTCCTTGCCATCGGCCGTTTGGAAAGCAACTGACGTTCGGTCAGTTTCCGCGAAACGCCTGTCCAAGATTTTTGACACTTTCCTGATGCGCGGACCAGTGCCGCCCGCCGATCATGCCGCCGTCGACAAGGATGTCGGCTGCATTGACAAAGGTGGAATCGTCTGACGCCAGGAATAATGCCGCCTTGGCGATATCATCAGGAAGACCGGCCCGGCGAATGGGTTGGGCTTTGGACAGTACTTCCCCCGCAACTTTTGCCGTATCTTCCGCCGCTTGCCCCTTAAGGCCAAGTGCCTTGCCGAATATTCCGGTGGCAATGGCGCCTGGTGAGATGGAGTTGACGCGCACATTGCTTTCGCCAAGTTCCATCGCGGCACTTCGCGTTAATTGCAGGACGGCGGCTTTTGCACTGCTATAAACCATAGACGTCGAATAGCCAGCGAGATGACCGGCGATACTGCCATTATTGATGATGCTGCCAAAACCCTGTTTTTTCATGATCGGGGCCGCATGCTTGATGCCGAGCAGGACACCGCCGAAAAGCAGAGTGACAGCGGACATTGCCTGATCGAAATCGACGGTTTCTATGCTGCCAACCGGTGCGGGACCGCCGGCGTTATTAAACAGACAATCGAGCTTGCCGTACTTTTCCGCTGTCCCGGTGATAAGTGATTGCATGTCTGCCTCGACACTGGCATCCGCCCGAATAAATGAGACATTCTCGCCAAGGCGATCCGCAATTTCCTGGCCTTCCTTCTCCCGTCGCCCTGAAAATACAACCTTTGCGCCTTCTTCAGCAAAGACTTCGACTGTCCTCAGACCGATCCCGCTTGTGCCACCGGTTACAATGGCTACCTTGTCCTGTAATCTGTTCATTTTCCATCTTCTTTATTAGAGTTTTTGCATGGGAATCTTCAGACTATATCAACCTTGACGGGGAAGCAGCCAGCCCTTTTGTGAGTTCCTGTCCGAGATTATCTTTCCAAACCGAAAATTTTGACTAAACTGACGGCTGTAACTCAAGGGGGATCGTTTTCGCGTGCTTTATCATAGCGTAATCATCATTGCCTATGCTTTGACGGCAGTTGTTATCGCTGTGCAGGCGCCGGTTTATGTCGAGGGGCTTGATCCGGTTGTCGGGTATTGGGCGGGAGGCGTGTTCTTCCTGATCTGCGCGTTGGTGCATGATTTTACCATGCGTCATGTGGAGCGAGCGCGCTTCCAGCGGGACTTGCAAAAAATGCGCAGCGATCTCGACATGGCGGAAACCGGTCTGGACCGATTTGACAATATTCTGGGACGTCTGGCCGGCAAAGACGGCAATATGGATAGTTTCGCCAGCGAAATGCAAATCCTCCGTAAATTGCTGAAGCAACTGTCCACGGATGAAAAGCCGGAGCCGAAAGAGGAAGAGGAGTTTGTTCTTTCGGCGGATGCGGAAGTTCAAGAAGAGACGACGACCGCATCGTCAAGCAGCGACGAGTCACCTGAAAGCACCATGCCTCGGGATGTGGAAATCCTGGAAATTGTACGGGCGGGATTACAGGAGAACAAAGTTGATCTCTATCTCCAGCCGATTGTCCGGTTGCCGCAAAGACGCACCCTTTTCTATGAAGCCTTCTCACGTATTCGCGGGCCGAGAGGAGAAGTTATCACGCCCGGCCAGTATCTGAATATTGCGGAAACCGCCGGATTGATCGGAACGATAGATAACCTTTTGCTCATCCGCTGTGTGCAGTTGATCCGCAGGGTGCGTCAAAAGAATTCCGAGATTGGTTTTTTTGTTAATGTATCCGCCCGGACCTTGCGGGATACGGCGTTCTTTCGGCAGTTTGTCGATTTTCTCGACCAGAATAAGGATTTAAGTGACAGCCTGATCCTAGAATTTGCACAAATTGATATCGACAATGCGTCCGAGGCGATCCAGAAGGGACTGTCCACCCTGGCCAAGATGGGTTTCCATTTCTCGGTCGATCATGTCGAGCGGCTCGATTTTGATTTTGGCGAACTTGGCAAACGGAATTTCCGTTACATGAAAGTGGCGGCCGTCGATTTGTTGCCTGGTGGAACCGGATTGCCCATGGATATTCATCCCGATGATCTGCGTGAAGCCCTTTACCGCGAGAATATCGAGCTTATCGCCAGCATGGTGGAAGATGAAGATACGGTTATCGGTTTGCTCGATGTTGAAGTCGGCTTCGGTCAGGGCTTCCTCTTCGGCGTGCCGCGCCCGCCACAAGCAGTCAATTAACAGGCTTTAATTCAATGTCCCCAAAATTTCTGACCGGGCTCGCCGGTATCGCGGCAGACTATGATGCCTTTCTTCTGGATTTATGGGGAGTGGTGCATAACGGCCATATGCCTTATCCTGGCGTACTGGAGTGCATGGCGAAACTGCGTGCAAATGGAAAGCCCCTTATTCTGGTGTCGAATGCGCCCCGGACAAACGATCATGTTATCGCATTCCTGCGTAATATCGGGGTGGAGCGGACTGACTACGATCAAATCCTGACATCCGGGGATATAACGCGGGAAGTTCTGACATGGCGGGAGCATCCGTTCCTGAAAGATAACGGAGAGGCATTTTACCAGATTGGGGCAGTTCGGGACAAAGGGCTAGAAGATGGTCTTGGCTACACCCGCGTCCATTCAGTTGACGCCGCAGATTTTTTGATTTGTACGGGACTTGTCGATGATGAAACGGAGATACCAGAGGATTATCGCAGCCTTCTGATGGAGGGTCTGTCGAGGGATCTGCCGATGCTCTGTGCCAATCCGGATTTAATGGTCATGCGCGGAACAACCACCCATTATTGTGCAGGGGCCATAGCGGCGCTCTATGCCGAGATGGGCGGCCGTGTGGAGCTTTTCGGCAAGCCCTATCCGGAGGTTTACCGCCAAGCAATAAAAAAGCTGGGGGTCAAGGCATCACGAATTCTTGCAGTTGGAGACAGCATGCGGACGGACATCAAGGGCGCACATGCCGCAGGCATTGACAGTGTTCTCGTCTCTGGCGGCATACATGCGGAAGAGTGGGGGCTGCAACCCGGTCAAATACCGACGAAAGACCAGATGAACACGGTGACAGAGCAATATGGAATTGCCCCGAATTACGTGATTGGTCACATGGTCTGGTAGGGAGAGACCTCTTCGGCGCCTTTAGTCAAAAAGGGCGTCGATTTCGGCCTGTGCTTTGCTGCTTTCTTCCTTTGACGGTTCAGCAGGTTTTTTGGATTTTTCTTCGCCAGAGGCACCGTCTTCGTCGAACAGGGAGTCGATATCCTGCTGGTTGACGCCTTCCCCTTCAAGGGCGGGCCCGTTCAGAAGACTTGCGTCCTCATCCTCAACGGAAGTGCCTGCTGCTTTCTGGGCACTATCCATATGGTGTCCCCAGGCTTTGGTAAGCCGTGCCAGATATTCCTCGATATAATTGAGGGTAGATACGACCTTGCTGATTCGCTGGCCGGTAATATCCTGAAAAGAGCAGGCCTCGAATATTTCCATGCAGGCATCGTTCACGACATCTGCATCCGTGACTTTTGCAGACATGATGGCTTCTGTCGCATTCATGATCTGGTTCGTGGCGGTTTCCGTTGCTTCAACGATCGCGTCGAGCTCCTTGCCGGCACGCGGAAGTTTTTCCTGTTTCAGATCATTCGGCCGAATTTCAGCGATTTCAGACCGCGCCGCCGTAATAAAGTTGGCAAGGTCCTGACAATCCTGATGGAGGGAGGTAATTTCCCGCCTTAACTGAGCGACTTCATCCATTTCGGACATTAGAAATCACCCAGAACCGTCGAAATCTTGGTTTTCAATGTGGCCGCATTGAAGGGTTTTACGATGTAGTTGTTAACACCAGCCTTTTTTGCGGCGATCACGTTGTCCGTTTTCGATTCAGCCGTAATCATGATGAACGGGGTGCTTTTCAACGAGTCATCTGCCCGAACTTCCTTCAACAGTTGGTAGCCGGTCATCGGTTCCATATTCCAGTCGGAAATGACAAGCCCATAATTCTTTGTCCGCATTTTTGAAAGTGCGGCCGATCCGTCTGCTGCTTCATCAACCGCATTAAAGCCGAGTTGCTTGAGAAGGTTGCGAATAATACGCAGCATAGTTTTGTAATCGTCAACGATGAGGATCGACATGTTCATATCGACAGCCATGGAAAATTCCTTCTAATTTCCTATAAACACTTTATTCAGACAGGTCGTCGTTCGAAAATCCGCTAACCTATGGGTTGAAGCTTAGGCAGGGAAGCTGAAAAAATGGTTAATATTAGACGCGGATTATGCGAAAACTGACGATATCGCCAAATTCCAGACCCGGAATACTTTGTGAACTCTTGCGCCAGTTCGGATTTTCCTCCTATATAATCCGCGAAATCCGAACGAAAAAAGAATGGGAAACCAATGTCAGTATTTGAAGATTTGCACGGCTATTTTCTGGAAGATCTGAAAGTCGGCATGACCGCGCTCTACGCCAAGACGATCACTGAAGCAGATATCGTTCTCTATGCAGGGGTTTCCGGCGATACGAACCCGGTGCATCTCAATGCGGAGTTTGCCGAGAAGACGATTTTCAAGGAGCGCATTGCGCATGGCATGTTGTCCGCCGGTCTGTTGTCGACGGTGTTCGGAACAAAGATGCCGGGACCGGGGGCAATATACATGAACCAGAATCTCAACTTCAAGGCGCCGGTCTGCATTGGCGATACGGTCGTTGCCAAGGTTACGTTGAGGGAGATAAACGGTAAAAAGGTCACGTTTGACTGCGTCTGCACAATAGGGGAGACAGTTGTGCTGGATGGTGAAGCGACTTTAATGGTATCACGACGATCATAGAACAATAAGAATGACGGATTGCGGTTGATGCGTATTTTACGTGATTATCAGAATGTGCCGGTGGAGTGTCAGGGGCTGGTTCTGGCCATCGGAAATTTCGACGGTGTGCATCGCGGTCACCAGGCCGTTATAGCGGAAGCGCAGGAGATTGCTGATCGCTTGGGCGTCGCTGCCGGGGTCCTGACGTTCGAGCCGCATTCACGTGAATTCTTCGCGCCCGATGCGCCCCCTTTCCGCCTTTCCACTATGGAGACAAAAGCGGCCCATCTGAAATGGCTGGGGCTGGATGTCATGGCGGCGCTCAAGTTCGATCTCGCATTCTCTCAGAAGTCTGCGGAAGATTTTGTCCGGGAAGTCCTGGTGGAGGGCTATAAGGCGGTACATGTCGTCGTGGGTTATGATTTTATTTTCGGCCATAAGAGACAGGGGACGACTGTTGTCCTGGCGGAGCTCGGCAAGAAATACGGTTTTGGTGTGACGGTCGTCGAGCCGGTTGGGGAGGAGACAACTATTTTTTCATCTACGGCAATCCGGGAATGCCTGAAAGCCGGGGAGCCTGGAAAAGCCGCCGCCCTTCTGGGACATTGGTGGGAAGTGGAAGGCGTGGTCGTTGACGGCGACAAGCGAGGCCGGACAGTGGGCTTTCCCACCGCCAATATCCCGCTTGTCGGATATAATCATCCCAAGCTCGGTGTTTATGCGGTTCGCGTCGGGCTGCATCGGGGGACACATGTCGACTGGATTGACGGAGTTGCCAATTTCGGCATGCGCCCGACGTTCGATAAGAAGGATGTTCTGCTAGAAGTTCATCTACTCGATTGGTCCGGTGATCTATATGATCAGAGTATCCGCGTTGCCTTCGTCGATTTTATCCGCCCTGAAATGAAATTCGGCGGTATAGACGAACTGACGGAACAGATCAGTCGGGACATTGAAAAAGCACGCACAATTCTCTCCGATCAATCCAATAGCCAGACCAAATATGCAGACAAGAAGGTTCATAGTTAGACACGCTGTCGCGCTGTTCTTGTGCCTTTTTACGGCCCATTATATAGCGATCCCTGCAGGGGCGAATGAACGGGTACGGTTTCCAAGTCTGGATGGGCAGATGGATATCAATGCGTATCTGTTTAAACCGGAAGGGAGTGGGCCGTTCCCGGCAATTGTTCTTCTTCATGGATGCGGAGGTGCCTTACGGAATGGCATGCTGTCTTCCTTTTATTCCCGATGGGCACGGGATTTCACCGCGCAAGGATTTGTATCACTGGTTGTTGATAGCGCCGGATCGCGAGGTCTGGGTGTTACCTGTGGGGATGTCAAGAAACGTCTCCGAATGTATCGGGAGCGTCCGTTCGATGCCTACGCGGCGCTCGCCTATCTGCAGTCACTCGATGTTGTAATTGACGGACGGATTGGCCTTGTCGGCTGGTCACAAGGAGGCGGCGTGGTTCTTCTCTCTATTGTCAGTTTGAGCATCGCCCGGCCCTCACCTCCGCCGGTTCATGATTTTGCCGCCGCCGCCGCGTTTTATCCAGCCTTGTGCAATGACCGGATTCAATCCAGACCCTTTACCGAGGTTGAGCCCCAAAGCTGGTCTACGGAGATTCCTTTGCTCGTACTGCAGGGTGCAGCGGACAACTGGACTCGGCCGGAGCCCTGCTTGTCGTTCATCGAGGGGGCAGAGCAGCGCGGCAATCCCGTCTCCATCATTCTATATGACGGCGCCTATCACGGGTTCGATGCAGAGAATGTCAAAATCCGGTCGCTGCCTCAATTCACGACGGCGCAAGGTGTAGTACCGATTGTCGGCACCAACGCGCAAGCGCGCGATGCCGCCCGTGTGCATTTGTCAGAATTCCTGATAAGGCACCTGGGACCTGAAAATCAGGAGTAACATGCACTATATTTGCAAAAAGGGCAGTTTTTTGCTGATTACAGTCTTTGATTTCTCGACAGCGGTTGAGGGAGTTGATAAAACACCTGCCATGACTGAATTTCGGACGATCATCGCTGCCGCGCCCTTGCGGGAATCTATTCATGGGCGAATTATGGGCCCGGCCTTTACTCTGTAAGGCCGGGTAACAAAGGTTTGCACCTGATGATCAGGGCCATACCCAAGGATATGCGGCGGATGTCGCCAATTTTCACCACCAGATTGAGATACTGTTAGGATCAGTTCGCCATCATGAGCACTGACTATAAATCGACGCTTTTTCTACCCCGTACTGACTTTCCCATGAAGGCCGGTCTGCCTGCAAAGGAGCCGGGCCTGCTGGAACGCTGGGAGGAAATGGATCTTTTCACCCGTCAGCGGGAGCAATCCAAAGACCGCGAGAAATTCATTCTTCACGATGGCCCGCCATATGCGAACGGCAATCTGCATATCGGCCATGCCATGAACAAGATCCTGAAGGATGTGATCAGCCGGTCGCAGCAGATGATGGGAAAGAACGCCCATTATGTGCCCGGCTGGGACTGCCATGGTTTGCCGATCGAATGGAAGATCGAAGAAAAATACCGCAAGGCCGGAAAAGATAAGGATCAGGTTCCTGTCGTTGAATTCCGCAAAGAGTGCCGCGATTTTGCGACCCATTGGGTGGGCGTGCAGAAGGAGGAGTTCAAGCGCCTTGGAGTTATCGGCGATTGGGATCGGCCCTATCTGACCATGAGCTATGAAGCGGAAGCGCAGATCGCCCGGGAACTCCTAAAGTTTCTAATGAATGGCGGTTTGTACCGTGGATCGAAGCCGGTCATGTGGTCGCCGGTAGAAAAAACGGCTCTTGCCGAAGCCGAGCTTGAATATCACGATCACACTTCCACGACGATCCATGTGCGCTTTCCCGTGAAATCCGGACCGGAAGAGTTTATGGGCGGGTCCATTGTTATCTGGACGACGACTCCCTGGACGATGCCGGGTAACCGAGCCATCTCCTATGGTCCGGATATGGAATATGTCGGGATCGAAGTGAAAGAGGTGGCGGAAGGATCGCTTGCCGTAGTCGGCGAGAAGCTGTTCGTTGCGACCGAGTTACTTGACGAAGTTCAGAAGGAAGTGGGGATAGCCGCTGCCGATGTGATTTGGCGCGGCAAGGGCGACGCGTTCAAAGGCGTTATCTGCCTGCATCCGTTTAACGGTCAGGGATATGACTTCGATGTGCCGTTGATCGATGGCGATCATGTGACTGTGGATGCCGGTACGGGATTTGTCCATACGGCCCCGGGCCATGGTCAGGAGGACTATGAGGTCGGCATGGTCCACGGCATCGAGGTGCCGCATACGGTCGATGAAGACGGGACATTCTATGATCACGTGCCGATGTTCGCCGGCCAGCATGTCTATAAATGTAACGAGGGTGTGGCGGACGAGCTTGAAAAGGTCGGCGCGTTGCTCAAACGCGGCAAGCTCGTTCATTCCTATCCGCATAGCTGGCGGTCCAAGGCGCCGCTAATCTTCCGTAATACCAGCCAGTGGTTCATCTCGATGGAGACGAATGATCTGCGGGAAAAGGCGCTCAAGGCCATTGATGATACGAAATGGTATCCTGCCTCGGGCCGTAACCGCATTCATTCGATGATCGCCGGGCGGCCAGACTGGGTCCTCTCGCGTCAGCGTGCTTGGGGTGTGCCGATCACGGTCTTCACCCATAAGGAAACCGGCGAATTGCTGCGTGATGACAAGGTCAATGCGCGCATTGAGCAGATCATGGAAGAGGAAGGAGCAGATGCGTGGTTTGATTCGCCTCCTCAACGCTTCCTCGGCAATGACTACAACCCCGAAGACTATGATATGGCGATGGACATTCTGGATGTCTGGTTTGATTCCGGCTGTACCCATGCCTTCACATTGGAAGCGCGGCCGGAACTGCAATGGCCGGCATCGCTTTATCTTGAAGGAACTGATCAGCATCGTGGCTGGTTCCATTCCTCCTTGCTCGAATCCTGCGGGACCAGAGGCCGCGCGCCCTATGAGGCCGTGCTGACACATGGTTTCGTGATGGACGGGCAGGGACGGAAGATGTCGAAGTCTCTTGGCAATGTTGTTGCGCCGCAGAAGATCATCGAACAGAACGGCGCGGATATCCTGCGTCTCTGGGTGGTGGCATCTGACTATTCCGAAGATATGCGTATCGGCAATGAGATCGTGAAGGGTCAGGTCGATAGCTATCGCCGTCTTCGCAATACGCTGCGCTTTATCCTCGGAAACCTGGACGGTTGGGAGGAGAGTGAACGGCTGGACGTCAGCGAAATGCCGGAGCTTGAGCAGTGGGTGCTGCATCGGCTTTTCGAGCTGGATAAACTTATCCGAACAAACTGCAACGTTTATGAATTCAGCCGCGTCTTCACGGCGATCCATAATTTCTGCACACTGGAACTATCCGCCTTTTACTTCGATATCCGCAAAGATGTTCTTTATTGCGATGGCGCGGCGGATATACACCGCCGTGCTGCCCGGACAGTGCTGGACCACCTTTTCCATTGTCTGACGGCATGGCTGGCTCCGATGCTGGTCTTTACCGCGGAGGAAACTTGGCTCACCCGCTATCCCGGGGAGGATAGCAGTGTTCATCTTCGTCTCTTCCCGGAAATCCCTGCAGAGTGGGAAAATGGTGCACTTATTGATCGTTGGTTCAGTGTGCGGGCATTCCGTCGTGTGGTAACGGGCGCGCTGGAAGTCGAGCGGCGGGAGAAACGGATCGGAGCCAGCTTGCAGGCTGCGCCGACCGTCCATGTGAGTGAGGAGTATAAAGCACTGCTCGACGGGCTTAACTTGGAGGATATCTGCATTACGTCAGGCATCACGCTCTCAACCGATCCTGCGCCGGAAGGTGCCTTCACGCTTGAGGATGTCAAGGGCGTGGCGGTTGTACCGGCCCTTGCCGAGGGAGAGAAATGCCAGCGGTGCTGGAAAGTCCTAGATGAAGTCGGAAGCCACGAAAAATACGATGATCTTTGTAACCGTTGTGCTGATGTGGTCGATACACTTCCGCTAGAGGTTGAAGCGTGAGTCATATGTTCCGCTTCGGGCTTTTTATTGCGGCGGTCATCATTATCGTTGATCAGGTCAGCAAGCTGTATCTGATCGACTTGATGGCTCGGCATCCCGGCGGCATAGAAGTAACCTCATTCTTTAATCTGGTCATGGTCTGGAACCGGGGCGTCAGTTTCGGCATGTTCGCCGGCGATGATATGCGCTGGATTCTGGTTGCAATCACTGCGGCTATTTCCGTGATTGTCTTCTTTTGGCTTAGAAAAGCCACAAACAGGATGTTAGCTGCGGGCCTTGGTCTCGTTCTGGGCGGGGCAATCGGGAATATCATTGATCGGGTCCGATTGGGCGCCGTTGCCGACTTTTTTGATTTCGACCTGATCTTCATGCGCTGGCCGGCCTTTAATGTTGCCGATATGGCAATTGTTTGCGGGGTCATTGTGATTCTGCTGGAGAACTTGTTTCAGGGGCGCAAATCCGATAAAATGCCGTCATGAGGGAAGGTTTAAAAAAAATGCAACATGGGAAATTCGTCGCCGGGCTGGTGTTGCTGTCCGCTGTTGCGTTGACAGGATGCGAAGGCACCAAACAGGCCCTTGGTCTCTCGGGGAAAAAAGCCCCTGATGAATTCACGGTCATCACCAAGGCGCCGTTGATCATCCCACCGGATTTCTCGCTCCGGCCACCCGTGCCGGGACAGAAGGGTCCTCAGGATATCCTCGCGGAGAATAGTGCGAAAGCAGCACTTCTGGGGGGAATACAAAATACGGCCCCCGTAACGCATGCTGATGCGGTCGCGGCGGGAATCTCAACCGGCGAACTCGCGCTCCTGAGACAAGCCGGCGCAGAGAATGTAGACCCGAACATCCGCCAGATCATTGATACCGAAACCGCCGTACTCGCGGAAAATGATAAAACCTTTTTGGAAAAAATCATGTTCTGGCAGGAACAGCCGCCTTTTGGCACCGTTGTCGACCCCGCAAAAGAGAAGAGACGTCTTCAGGAAAATGCGGCGCTCGGCGAGAATCCTTCTGCAGGTGCCGAGACTCCGATCATTGAGCGGCGCAAAAGGGCATTGCTTGAAGGCTTGTTTAACTAGCGCAGATCGATTCCGATTGGCGTCGGTTTTGGCGTTGCTCGCGAAGAATTCATTACAAAAAATGGCTGTATAGCCTTGTAAATCTCATGCAGGAGTCCTTTATTCAAGGACAACAGTTTTTTGCGACCGGAGGCAGCCAGATGCGCCCGTTACGACCGCTTTTCGTTTTTGCCGTCCTTTTTTGTGTTATTGTAGTTGATAGCCCGCTTCGGGCCTCAGCCGCAGAAGACATTCCCAAGCTATTTGATCCCAAGGTAACGACCCTTGTGAACGGGTTGGAGGTGGTCGTGCTGGAAGATCACCGTGCGCCGGTTGTGACGCATATGGTCTGGTACCGCATTGGCGCGGCGGATGAACAACCGCTTAAATCCGGTATCGCGCATTTTCTGGAACATCTGATGTTCAAGGGAACCAAGAATCTGGAACCCGGTGAGTTTTCTGCGATCGTAGCAGAAAACGGGGGGCAGGAGAATGCGTTCACCTCGCAGGACTATACCGCCTATTACCAGAATGTAAGCGTCGACAAGCTGCCCCTCTTCATGGAGATGGAAGCGGATCGCATGAATAATCTGGTTCTCACCGATGATATTGTCGCGCCGGAATTGAAAGTGGTGCTTGAGGAGCGGTCCCAGCGGACGGATAACGATCCCGGGGCCCTGTTCGGAGAACAATTTGCGGCCGCGCAATTTCTTGCGCATCCATATGGAACTCCGGTGATTGGCTGGCGACATGAAATTGAGAATCTGACAACGCAGGATGCGCTCGACTGGTACAACACATATTACACTCCCAACAATGCCATCCTGATTGTTGCAGGCGATGTGAAGGCGGAAGAGGTCTTTGAACTTGCCGAAAAATACTACGGTCCGATTCCTGCCCGCGACATTCCCGAGCGTGAACGGGTACAGGAGCCGCCGCAGCTCGCCAAGCGCACCATCGAGATGAGCGACAAACGGGTGCGGGAGCCTTCCTGGCGGCAGAGTTATCTCGCCCCGTCTGGCCGCAGTGAAGATCAGGCAAATCTCCGGGCTTTGGAAGTCTTAAGCCAAATACTGGGTGGTGGTGTGACAAGCCGCATATACGGCGATTTGGTCGTGGATCAGAAAATCGCAACAAATGCTGGCGCCTATTACAACTCCGGCTCTTACGATAACTCAACCTTCGTTGTGTACGGAAGCCCGACAGCGGATCACTCACTTGATGACGTAGAGGCCGCCGTTCAGGCAATCATTCAGGATGTGATCGAGAATGGCGTGACCGAGAAGGAACTGAACCGCGCCAAACGGAAACTTCTTGCCGATGCAATTTACGCCCGGGACAGCATCCGTGGGGCCGCTAACATTTTCGGGGGTGCCCTCGCCAGCGGCGAGACGATCGAGAGTATCGTCAATTGGCCACAGCATATTTCCGAAGTTACGGCGAAACAGGTTCAGGACGCGGCCCGCGAAGTATTTGACGAACGGCAATCCGTCGTGGGCCGCCTGACACCCGAAGATGTAAAAAGTTAAAGGACCCATGATGCAACAGGCTTTTCGCGCGTTTGCCGCACCCTTGATTTTTGCTCTGGTGGTTCTTGCCAGCCTCCCGGCAAAAGCGGTTGAAATCCAGAAGATCGAGAGCCCCGGCGGGATAAAGGCTTGGTTGGTTGAAGAGCCATCCATCCCCATCGTGAGTATGAATGTCGCCTGGCGGGGCGGGGCAAGCCTTGATCCGGCCGACAAGGCAGGCCTGGCTTATCTCGCCTCTTCAACAATGGATGAAGGGTCCGGTGACTATGACAGCAAGGCGTTTCAGGAGACGTTGTCGGACTTGGCGATACAACTCGGTTTTGACGCCAGCAAGGACAGCTTTTCCGGCAGCCTTAAAACCCTCACCGAGAATACGGAAGAGGCATTCCGGTTGTTCGGGCTTGCCGTTACTGATCCGCGGTTTGACAGCGAGCCTGTCGAGCGTATTCGTGGCCAGATCATGTCCTCCCTCAACCGGAAACTGTCTGATCCCAACAGTCTGGCAGGACGCGCCTGGTTTGAACTCGCATTTGGCGACCATCCCTATAGCCTGCCATCGGAGGGAACGCTTGAAAGCATGGCCGCCGTGACCCGGGAAGACCTCGTTTCTTTTGCCGAAACGCGTCTTGGTAAGGACAATATGGTGATTGGCGTCGTCGGTGATATCAGCGCAGCGGAACTGGGCCCGCTTCTGGATAAGACATTCGGCACCCTTCCCGAAAAGGCTGGTGTTCCAATTGTTCCGCAGACGACCCCGATCCAAGAAGCTGCCGTCAAGATTATTCCGCAGGAAATCCCGCAAAGCGTTGTTGTCTTTGGAGGGCAGGGCCTGAAGCGGGATGATCCGGATTACTATGCCGCCTATGTGCTGAATTACATCCTCGGCGGAGGCAGCTTCCAGTCACGCCTGACAGAGGAAATCAGAGAGAAGCGCGGGCTGGTATATTCGGTTTATACCTATCTTTACCCCATGAAATCAGCCGGCTTGCAGATGGGCGGGTTCGGCACCAGCAATGCAACGGTCAAGCCCGCGCTTGAGCTTGTGGAAGCGGAGCTGGAACGCATTCGCGCGGAAGGGGTAACAGCGGAGGAACTGGCCGCGGCAAAGACCTATTTGAACGGCTCCTTCCCGTTGAGCCTCTCTTCCAACGATCGCATTGCCGACATACTTGTTGCGATGCAGTTCAGCAATTTGCCGGCAGATTATCTGAATGACCGGCCCAAGCTGATTAATGCCGTCACACAAGAGGATATCATACGGGTGGCGCAGAAACTGCTCGATCCGGACAAGCTGATTGTTGTCGTTGCGGGCCAGCCGGAAAACCTTGAAGCCTCAGGAGTGGGAGTGCAAAAGAATTAGGAGGAGAGCCCTAGGCCCAGGACAGCAATTTTGTTAAAGTCGTTGCTTGGAACTAGCTTGCTGGATCAAAATGCCCCTAAGACGCCTTCCTGAAAATATTGTCAATCAAATCGCCGCTGGCGAGGTGGTGGAACGCCCTGCGTCCGCTGTCAAGGAACTGGTGGAAAATGCGATCGATGCCGGTGCGACGAAAATCGACGTCGTGATGCGCGATGGCGGACGATCCTTGATTACCGTTACGGATAACGGTTTTGGCATGAGCGCTGAAGAGCTGGAGCTGTGTTTTGAGCGCCACGCGACGTCCAAGCTGCCAGATGATGATCTTCTGTTTATCCAGAATCTCGGATTTCGGGGGGAGGCGGTGCCGTCGATTGCCTCTGTCAGCCGTATGACGATTACGTCTCGTCAAAAGGGGGGCGAGAACGCATGGAAATTAAGCGTTGAAGGTGGGCGCAAAGGGCCCATTGCGCCGGACGGAGGGCCGGAAGGAACGCGGGTTGAAGTGCGCGATATATTCTTTGCGACCCCTGCACGGCTCAAGTTTCTGAAAACGGAACGCGCCGAGTTTGGCGCGGCACTGGATGTAATGCGAAGACTGGCCATGGCCTTTCCATCGATTTCCTTCACACTGGCTGATGAGAATCGCACGGCCCTTCGGGTAACCGGTGCAGAAGGCGACCTGTTCGATAGCTGGCTCGGTCGGCTGGGCGCGATCATGGGGCGGGATTTTGCTGAGAATGCCATCCGGATTGAGGCGGAGCGGGATGGAATCAAGCTCGCGGGCTATGCCGGGGTGCCAACCTTTAACCGGGGAAATGCGATGATGCAATTCATGTTCGTGAATGGACGCCCGGTCCGGGACAAATTATTTACCGGGGCCGTTCGCGGGGCCTATATGGATCTGCTTGCCCGGAACCGCCATCCGCTTCTGGCTCTTTTTTTGGAGCTGCCGCCGGATCAGGTGGACGTGAATGTTCACCCTGCGAAAGCGGAAGTGCGGTTTCGCGATTCCGGCGGTGTGCGCGGCCTGATCGTCGGCGCGCTCCGGCATGCGCTTGCCGAAAACGGCCATCGCGCCTCTTCGACGATTTCCGGACAGGCGCTGGGGGCGTTTCGCCAACAGAACACTCCCTTGCCGCTTCAGTCGCCAAGCCGGCCCGCCAGCAATTGGGGGCGCTGGAACGAGGCTATGCCGCAACATTCCTCGCCGGGTCTCGCCGAAGCCAGCGCCGAATTTCAGGCGCCTCTGGACACATCCAGTCCGCCAATGGCAAGGCGCGCCGAAGAAACGCCAATGCAGCAGGAAGCGGCTCGTGCTCTCGAGGATTATCCGCTCGGGGCCGCCCGAAGCCAGCTACATGAGACATATATCGTGGCTCAGACGGCCAACGGCCTTGTGCTGGTGGATCAACATGCCGCGCATGAACGGCTGGTCATGGAGCGTATGAAGAAGCAGTTATCGCAAAAGGCGGTTGCGCGGCAGATGCTCCTCCTCCCCGAAGTGGTGGAACTCGATGAAATTTCGGCCAATCGACTGGCGGAACGTGCAGAGGAACTTGCGGAAATGGGGTTGCTGCTGGAACCGTTTGGGGTTGGGGCAATCGTGGTGCGGGAAACCCCCGCCATGCTGGGTGAGTGCAATATCAAGGGTCTGGTTCAGGATCTCGCGGATGATCTGGGGGAGCTGGATACAGCCCTTTCCCTGAAGGACCGGCTGGACGATGTCTGCGCGACCATGGCTTGTCATGGGTCAGTACGCGCCGGTCGGCGGTTAAGTATTGAAGAGATGAATGCACTTTTACGCGAAATGGAGGTCACCCCGCACAGCGGCCAGTGCAATCATGGTCGCCCGACTTACGTAGAACTCCAACTCGGCGATATTGAAAAACTGTTTGGACGGCGCTAGAACCGTTCCCGGTAACCCATCAACAAGGTAGTAGAATGACGCAAGCGGACGCGCATGATTTTGACGTAGCGGTCATTGGCGCGGGCGCCGCAGGCATGATGTGCGCCATCGAGGCCGGAAAGCGGGGACGTCGGGTTCTGTTGCTTGAAAAGGCGCGAAAATGCGGCCAGAAAATCCTGATCTCCGGCGGCGGGCGCTGCAATTTCACCAATCTGTTTGCCGGGCCGGAAAAATTTATCTCGGAAAATCCGCATTTCTGCAAATCCGCGTTGCGTCAGTATACTCAAACGGATTTTATCACCGTCGTCGAAAAGCACGGTATTGCCTATCATGAGAAAAAGCTGGGTCAGCTCTTCTGCGATGACAGCTCTGCCCGGATCGTGGATATGCTGGAGACGGAATGCAAAGAGGCAGGTGTTACGATTTGGCGGGAATGTGGCGCAGAAGTTGCGAAGAAGCAAGAGAATGGATTTCTTGTCTTCGCTGGCCGTCAAACCATTCAGCTGCAAAGCCTTGTTGTTGCAACAGGAGGGCTCTCTATTCCGAAGCTGGGGGCAAATGACATTGCCTATCGCATCGCCAAGGGCTTTGGCTTGCCGCTCACGAACCGACGGGCGGGACTAGTGCCCTTTACTTTTTCACCGAAGGACAAGAAGCGCTTTGCGAATTTGACCGGTGTGTCTGCTGATGTGGAAATCCGCCTTCGCAAAACCAGTTTTCGGGAAAATCTGTTATTTACTCATCGCGGTCTCAGTGGTCCGGCCATATTGCAGATTTCCTCATTCTGGGAACCCGGTGATTCTGTGATGATTGACTTTTTACCGGATGTCGATCTGGGGAGACTGCTCAAAGAAAAGCGTCGGTCGCAGCCGAAAATTCAGGTAAGCAGCTTAATGAAGGAGTTTCTTCCGGCGCGGCTGGCTTCAAAATTAATGAACGAAGTCAGTGAATTGCCGGAGGTCGGTAATTGTTCGGATAAGCAAATCGACGATCTGGTAAAAGTATTTAAACTGGTTAATATTGTTCCAATAGGAACAGAAGGCTATGCCAAGGCAGAAGTAACGATTGGCGGCGTCAGTACGGCGGCCCTTAATTCCAAAACCATGGAAGCAAAGGAGGTGGCGGGGTTGTTCTTTATCGGAGAAGCAGTCGACGTTACGGGCTTCCTCGGCGGATATAATTTCCAATGGGCCTGGTCCTCCGGTTATGTGGCGGGTCGATATGCGTGAACGAATGGATCAGGAAGAATGGCAGGCCCTTGCTCCGGACCTGACGATCGGGGCGGTATGTGAGATAACGGAGTTGTCTTTTTCCGATGAGAGGCTGAGTGAAATTTCAGATCATTTTTGGAAAGAGGGGTATTTCAATATTCCGGCGGTGTTAGATGAAGCAGAAATAGCCCCTGTTCGCGATGCCATGTATGCGCTGGATTCGGAGGGTATCCCGCCGGTTTATATCTTTCTCTATGATCAGCCATGGTGGCTGTTCGTGCGCTTGAATCGGGTGATACGTCATTTTCTCGGAGAGAAATTTGCCGTTCTGCCAAACCTGTGGGCCTGGCATCTCAGACAAGAGGGCGCGCGCGGCTGGCCGCCGCACCGGGATTGTGATGCGGACACGGTTTTCGGTTCGGGCCCCGATGCCCTATTGATGAGCCTGTCTCTTTGGCTGCCCCTCACCGATACGGATGAGGCGAACGGCTGCATTTATGTCCTGCCGCGATCCGACAATAGAAATGAGGAGCAAGCTTCATCACCGGATAAACTTGACCTCCTCTCGGCGCGGGCATTACCTGCTCGCGCCGGATCCGTGCTTGGCTGGCCGCAGGACCTGTATCATTGGGGTGGTCGTTATTCAGCGGGAGCGCGGAACCCCCGCCTGAGCCTATCCCTTGAATTTCAGAATTGCGGCTTCGATCCGTTGGCAGAACCTTTGATCAATGCCGCAAGGCTTCCTCCCTTTGAAGATCGCCTTGCCCTTATCGGATCACAGTTCAGGAAGTACCGCCACATTGATCCGCTGTTGTGCGAAGGAAAATAAGCCGCGCGGCGCCATAGGTGCGGTCTTTCAGCAAGTCGAAGCCATTTGGAAGAGCAAACTCTTCTTTCGCGCCAAGCTCAATGACGATGATGGAGCCGGGCCTGAGCCAGCCCCCCATTTTAAGCGCCTGAATGGACGGCAGTGCGAGGTCAGCTCCGTAAGGCGGGTCCATCAATACGAGGTCATACGGCTCGCTGGCAATTCCGGGTGACGCCACATCCCGCCTTAATATATCCGCCTGGCGGGAGAGGTTCATGTGTCTGATATTCGCGCCAATGAGTTTCAGGCTGTCCGGATGATTGTCCATAAATGTGACATGCGCCGCGCCACGGGAGAGCGCTTCCAGTCCAAGCGCACCTGTTCCCGCAAATAGATCGAGAGCGCGGGCCCTCGCGGGAAGAGGGCCGCTCTCGCCTCGCATATCCCGGTCATGGCCGAGTATGTTGAAAAGGGCTTCTCTCGTGCGGTCGGATGTTGGACGGATACGTTTGTCTTCTGGGAGAAGCAGTTTCTTGCCCCGGAGATTGCCGCCGACAATGCGCATTAGTCAGTGCGTTTGGCCGCGGACCGGGCCTTTAAAGTTGGCCGGTTTTGGCCACTTGAAGATGGCTTTGGGGAAGACTGCGGCTTTTTAAAATTTACCGTCCGTTTGCCGCGTGGCGGGCGTTGTCCCTTCTTGGGTGTTTCCTTATCATCCTCGAATTTCTCGACCCCCATTTGATCGCGCAGGATCTTCGACTTTACCTCCTCGACCGCACCAGCGCGCAAATCGCCCAGCGACATCGGGCCATAGGATATGCGGATCAGTCGGGAGACCGTGTAGCCGAGATGTTCCATCACTTTACGGATTTCGCGATTCTTTCCTTCACGGAGAGAAATGGTCAGCCAGCTGTTCGCGCCTTTACTGCTATCGATCGTGCCTTCAATCGACCCATAGCGCACCCCGTCAATGGTCAGGCCTTTGGCCAGCTGTTGCATGTCCACCTCTTTCGGATGACCATGTACCCTTACCCTATATTTCCGCTTCCAGCCGGTTGCGGGCAGTTCAAGTCTCCGGGCGAGTTCGCCATCATTGGTGAGCAGGAGCAACCCTTCAGAATTCAGGTCAAGCCGACCGACCGAGATGACGCGCGGCAATTCTTCCGGCAGTTTATCGAAAACGGTATCGCGTCCTTTTTCGTCCTTGTGGCTGGTAACAAGTCCCGGCGGTTTGTGGTAACGCCAGAGACGCGGCCGTTCAAGCGTGGGGATATCGTTTCCATCGACAGTGATTTTATCGTTCTGATCAACGGTAAAAGCAGCCGTTTCGAGCTTTCTGCCGTTGACAGAGACGCGGCCAGCCTCAATCCAGCGCTCAGCTTCCCGCCGTGAACATAGCCCGGCGCGGGCCATGCGTTTGGCAATCCGTTCTTTCTGTGAACTGTCTGATACCATTTTTTACTGGGCCGAGGCTTTGATGAACGCATCAATTATCCGCCGGTCTCCCTCCGAAATGAGATATTCAGGGTGCCATTGAACGCCTAGGCAGAACCGATAGCGGTTATCCTCAATTCCTTCGATGACTCCATCCTCGGCGACCGCGTTGACCGTAATATTCGAACTGACCTCTTTCGCCGCCTGATGATGGGCGCTGTTGACGGCAAGGGTGTCGGTTCCGACAATGCGATGCAGAAAAGTGCCGTTTATGACGTTGACGCTATGTCCGGCCTCTGTTCGGGGATTGGGCTGTTCATGCGCGAGCGCATTTTCCACCTCGTCCGGAATATGCTGGATAAGGGTGCCGCCAAGGATGACATGCAGAAGTTGCTGTCCGCCACAAATGCCAAGAACCGGTTTGTCTGCGGCGAGCATGGCTTCCGTAATATTCTTCTCAAACAGGGTACGCCTGTCTTTTGTCACGACGGTATCATGGCGAGTTGTGGCGCCGAACATGGCAGGGTCGACATCGAACGCCCCGCCTGTAACTACCAGACCATCAAGCTTTTCGACATAGGCAGCAACCTGGTCAGGCTCATGAGGGAGGGCGAGGGGCAGGCCACCGCTTTCGACAACGACATCTGCATAGTTCTGCCGAAGCGCGTACCAAGGCATGTTGGAATAGCCGCCGGGATCCTCAGAATCGAGGGTTATGCCGATAACAGGAACATTCATGCTTTCTTTTAGTCCTCTCTTGTCCACAACTCAACTGGCCTCTTCAGGAATATTTCAATAAATTCCCTAAATTACTATTGCTTGACGGATAGCGGTCAAATTGCGAGGTTTCAATCATGGATAACGAACTTGCCGATTATATGGATCTGGCTTATCGCACGGCGGAGATTGCCGGCAAGCGGGGAGAGGTGCCGGTCGGTGCGGTGATTGTTGATACGATATCCGGGCGCGTCATCGCGAATGTTGGAAACCAGATGGTTGGTCGTCATGATCCGACAGCGCATGCCGAAATGCTGGCTATCCGGGCGGCCGGGAATATGGTCGGAAGCCAGAGGCTTGTAGACTGCGACCTATATGTTACGCTTGAGCCCTGCCCGATGTGTGCAGCGGCAATTTCACTGGCCCGGATCAGGCGGCTCTATTTTGGCGCGTATGATCCGAAGGGTGGCGGAGTGGAGCATGGTGCGCGAATTTTCGATCAGGCGGGTTGCCACCACCGCCCGGAAATCTATGGCGGTTTACGGGAGAGTGAATCTGCGGCCCTTTTAAAGAATTTCTTTGAAACGCGCCGCTAAATAATTAAAGATAGAAACGACAAAAATAATAACAAAAAGCCAAAATAACAAAAAGGAACAGCGGATGAACTTCGAATATTCAGATAAGGTGAAGGAACTGCAAGGGCGGTTGCAGGCATTCATGGACGAACACGTCTATCCTAATGAGCAAGTGTTTTACGATCAGGTTGACGAGGGAGATCGATGGCAGCCAACGGCAATCGTTGAAGAACTGAAGGCCAAGGCGAAGGCAGCGGGTTTGTGGAATCTGTTTCTACCAGAAAGCGACCGGGGTGCCGGCCTTACAAATCTCGAATATGCGCCACTGTGCGAAATCATGGGGCGCGTCAGTTTCGCGCCGGAGGTTTTTAACTGTTCTGCTCCGGATACCGGGAACATGGAAGTGTTCGAACGGTATGCCAGTGAAGAGTTGAAGGAACGTTGGTTGAAGCCTTTGCTTGAAGGTGAAATTCGCTCGGCCTTTGCCATGACGGAACCGGCAGTGGCCTCGTCTGACGCGACAAACATTGAATCCGAAATCAATCGGGACGGTGACGAATATGTCATCAATGGCACTAAATGGTGGACTTCGGGCGCCTATGACCCACGTTGCAAGGTTCTGATATTTATGGGAAAAACTGACAAGTCAGCATCGCGCTACAAGCAGCAGTCGATGATTATTGTCCCCATGGATACGCCTGGTATCAATGTGAAGCGCTTTCTCCCGGTATTCGGCTATGACGATGCGCCGCACGGTCATGCGGAAGTGGAGTTCAAGGACGTGAGGGTCCCTGCGGATCACATGTTGCTGGGCGAAGGGCGCGGATTTGAGATTGCGCAAGGGCGTCTTGGCCCGGGCCGTATCCATCATTGCATGCGGCAGATTGGTGTGGCCGAGCGGGCACTTGAGAAAATGTGCAAGCGGGTAAAATCCCGCGTCGCTTTTGGCAAGCCGATTGCGGAACAGACGGTCACTCTGGAGCGCATCGCTGAATCTCGCGGCATGATCGAACAGGCCCGGCTACTCACCCTTAAGGCCGCTTATATGATGGACACAGTCGGCAACAAGGAAGCCAAGGCGGAAATTGCCATGATTAAGGTGATCGCGCCGAATATTACCGGCAAGATCATTGACTGGGCAATTCAGGCACATGGTGCAGGCGGTGTCAGTGATGATTTTGGTCTTGCTTTTGCCTATGCACATTCACGGACCCTGCGCCTCGCTGACGGGCCAGATGAGGTGCATCGCAACCAGATTGGTCGACTGGAACTTAAAAAATACGATTGATCTGAAACCACAGACGTAGATTTCCAGAAAAGCTCTCCGTCAGGGGAGCTTTTCTTTTTCCCTTCGAATTTTTTCGTTAGGATGCGGCAGGGGTTTACCTATATACAGGCTTGTCCTTGTTTATAGTGGCGCGTGTTCGGGTTTTATGAAGAATGATTAAATTTCTGGGTTGGGTAATGCTGGGCGTGATTGTGATTGTCGCCGGCTTTCTATATCGGTATGAAAGCCTTGATCCCTGTGAGTGGTTGACCCAGGATTTGATCGCGCATACGGGATTGCAGCCTGTCTCGGGACTTGGTGATGCGGCAGGACTGGTTATGGAGCCGACGGAATGTGTCCGACGGTGGGCCAATCTTCGCATCGAGGATGCAGAGAAAAACTAGCCTGGCTCGTCTGCACGCCTATTGTTTCTCGCATTGGCTCCAGGCCAGATCAGCGACCATTTTTGCATATTGCGCATATTCCTCACCCACCACAGAGCTTGAATTCCCATCCAGGCCGCGTTTGTAGACACCCTGAACGATCGCGGTAATACGGAACAGGGAGAAGGCGACATAAAACTCCCAGTTATCGATGCCATCGCGCCCTGTCCGCTTGCAGTAAGCGTCGATATAAGCCTCCTCAGTCGGAATGCCGGATTTCTCAAGGTCAACCCCGACGAGCCCACCATTGATTGGATGAATGAAATGGTAGGCCATACAGTTGTAGGCGAGATCAGAAAGGGGGTGCCCAATGGTCGCGAGCTCCCAGTCAAGAACGGCGAGCACTCTGGGTTCGGTTGGATGTAGAATCAGATTTCCAAGGCGATAGTCGCCATGGACAATTCCGCTTTCATCATTGTCAGGGATATTTTCGGGCAGCCATTTGATGAGATTGTCCATGCTTTCCAGATTATGGGTCTGGGATGCGCGATATTGCTTGCTCCAACGATCAACCTGTCGGGCAAGATAGCCCCCTTTTCTGCCAAAATCGGAAAGCCCGACTGAGTCAATGTCTACATTGTGAAGTTTAGCGAGCGCATCATTCATTGAATCATAGATGGCGGTGCGCATCTCAGGGTCTATACCCGGAAGCGCCGGCGCTGTGAGAACCCGTCCTTCCACCTTTTCCATGATATAAAAGGCTGTGCCAATAATGCTGTCATCTTCGCACAGGCAAAAGGTCTGCGGAACGGGCACATCCGTGTCTTTAAGGGCGGAGATGACTTTATACTCGCGATCGACCGCATGCGCAGACGGAAGAAGATTTCCCGGCGGCTTTTTGCGCATCACATACTCGCGCTCCGGCGTCTTGAGCAGAAAGGTCGGATTGGACTGACCGCCCTGAAACTGGCTGATCTGAAGTGGTCCCTTGAAACTGTCAATATTTTCAGTCAGATAATCAAAAAGGGCCCCTTCGTTAAACTGGTGCATTTCCCGGACCGGGATGAGCTCTACTCCGTCCGTCATGATAATCCCTGCTTGTTTTGTGCCTTCAGGATGATGGCGTTTAAGCGCCCTTGATGATTTTTTCCGCCTGTTCCCAGCCACGTATTGCGAGCGGTTTCACACGGACGGCAACGTCGGCGGCGTTCTTGTTGGATGCTGTGCCATCCTTTACCCGGCCGACAATGCCCTGCAAAATGGCGGCAAGGCGGAACATGTTATAGGCGGCATAGAAATCCCAGTTCTCGATACCGTCACGTCCTGTGCGTTCGCAATAGGAGGCAACATATTGTTCTTCTGTCGGGATGCCGAGCGCCGGAAGGTCAAGTCCGTTCAGGCCACGGAACAGCTCCGGTTCCAGCCGCCATGTCATACAATGATAAGAAAAATCGGCAAGCGGATGCCCGAGAGTAGCCAGCTCCCAATCAAGGATACCCATGACACGATGCGTATCCTTGTTAAGGACGGTGTTGTCCAACCGGTAGTCACCATGGACAATGGCCGTCTCATCGCCCGGGGGAATGTTGTCGGGCAGCCATGCCATCAGATTATCCATGGCCTCGATCGTTTCGGTTTCCGATGCTTTATACTGCTTGGTCCAGCGGCTGATCTGGCGGGCAAGATACTCCGTCGGCTTGCCGAAGCTCTCCAGTCCTACTGCTTTATAGTCAACCATATGAAGCGATGCCATGGCGGCATTCATACTGTCGAATACGGCGACGCGATTGGCCTTGGAATAATTCGGAAGAGATGGATCCCACTCGATATCACCGTCCAAAAATTCCATGACATAGAACATGGTGCCGATGATGTCTTCGTCTTCGCAAAGGCAGAAAGTTTCTGGAACCGGGACTTCGGTATTTGCAAGCGCGGTCATTACACGATATTCCCGATCTACCGCGTGAGCCGATGGAAGCAGTTTCCCCGGAGGTTTGCGCCGCAGAACATATTTCCGGTTTGGTGTGGTCAGCATATAACTCGGGTTGGATTGTCCGCCCTTGAATTGTGCAACTTCCAGCGGGCCTTTGAACCCGTCAACATTCTGCTTAAGGTAGGCCTCCAGTGATGCAACGTCGAACTTTAGACGCTCGCGGACTTCCATAGTTCCCGAAAACTGGGCTGAATCGTCGGACATTTTTGCCCCTTCTTGTTGTTATTTACCCTGCTACATTGCGATCAACTGCCCGCCATCCTATATCGGATCGGCAGAAACCGTCCGGCCAGCTGATCGCGTTCACGCCACTATACGCTTTTTTCTGTGCTTGTTTAACGGTTTTTCCCATTCCCGTGATTCCGAGCACACGTCCGCCAACGGCGAGCATCTTCCCATCCTGCCGTTTTGTCCCGGCATGAAAGATCAGAACATCATCAATTGTCGCAGCTTTATCAAGGCCCTTAATCTTGGTATTCTTCTCATAAGCCCCCGGATATCCATTTGCGGCCATGACCACAAGCAAGGCCGTATCCGTTTCCCATTCCAGGGAAATTGATTCAAGAGACTTATCCGCAGTGGCGATAAGGGCCGGTAGAAGGTCGCTTTTCATCCGGGCGCAGAGTACCTGGCATTCAGGATCGCCAAAACGGACATTATACTCAATAAGCCTGGGGCCCTCTTTTGTGATCATCAGTCCGGCATAGAGCACGCCGGTGTAAGGTGTTCCTTGGGCTTTCATTGCGGCGACGGTGGGTTCTATGATCCGACTCATGGTGAGGGTGATCATTTCATCTGTCATGACCGGTGCCGGAGAGTAAGCGCCCATGCCGCCGGTATTCAGACCCGTATCGCCGTCACCAACGGCTTTATGATCCTGGGCTGTCGCGAGAGGGAGAATATTCTCTCCGTCCGTCAGTGCGAAGAAGCTTGCCTCCTCGCCTTCCATGAATTCCTCAATTACGATCTCGGCACCTGCGCCACCAAAAAGACCACCGAAAATCTCGTCAATTGTCTCTTTCGCCTCGGCTTGCGTCATGGCGATAATGACGCCCTTTCCCGCCGCGAGCCCGTCTGCTTTTATGACAATCGGCAGGCTCTGGCTTTCTACATAGTTCTTTGCGGCTTCCGCGTTATCGAAACGCTGATATGCCGCTGTCGGAATATTATAGGTTCGGCAGAGGTCTTTCATGAAACCTTTGGAGCCTTCGAGCTGAGCGGCGGCGGCCC